>Ga0326512_10001930_pt1 | contig 15573 bp, 11 predicted proteins | sample 1_2617_0518_D_FD_203652 | JGI IMG/M metagenome (GOLD analysis project Ga0326512, IMG submission 203652) | Bovine rumen microbial communities from UC Davis, California, United States - 1_2617_0518 | ecosystem: Host-associated > Mammals > Digestive system > Stomach > Rumen | place: USA... | reverse complement strand
CCGCCGGGGATGGGCGTGCTTGCGTTGGCACTGGCCTCGCCCATGTACTGGCTGTACTGGTCGGCATTCATCACGTCATATACACCGCTGGAGATAACATCCCAGCCGAAATATCCGTTGTAATCCACCTTCAGGGGCTGTTCTTTCTTACCGGCCTTGGTGGTGATGATAATCACACCGTTGGCGGCACGCGAACCGTAGATGGCACCTGCGGCGGCATCCTTGAGCACCTGGATGGTAGCGATGTCGTTGGGGGAGAAGTCACGGATGGAGGTTCCCATCGGCACACCGTCCACAACATAGAGAGGAGCTGTGGAACCGAACGAACCGATACCGCGGATGCGCACAGCAGGATCGGCACCGGGCTGGCCGTCGGTAGTAATTGACACACCCGAGACCTTACCTTCCAGCATCGTAGAGATGTTAGAGTTGGAAACTTTCTTCATGGCGTCGGCGTCAACGATAGACACAGAACCGGTCAGGTCGGCCTTCTTCTGCGTACCGTAACCCACAACGACCACCTCGTCGAGGTCCTCGCCCTCTTCCTTGAGGGAGAAGTTGAATGAAGACTTGCCCGCAACAGATACCTCCTGGGAGGCATATCCGATGTAGGACACTCGCAGCGTTCCGTTTTCGGGGACATTGTTCAACGTGAAATTACCGTCGATGTCTGTCATCGTACCGTGAGTGGTACCCACAACCACAACGTTGGCACCGATGATGCTTTCGCCCGTAGTTGCGTCCGTTACAGAACCCTTGACTGTCTTGGTCTGGGCAAAAGAAACTGCGGCGCTCATCACAAATGCGACGAGTGTCAGCAGCAAGCTTTTGCTCATACCCTTCAAAATGCATGGTTTCATACTAGCAAATTGTTTTTTAAAAGTTAAGTGTTATGATAATTTATAAAAAAGGAGTTATAAAAAAGAATGCTTTTTTAGGTTTGCAAAGATAATTATTTTTTTTGAACTGGGAAATATTTTAACAAAAAATCGTATCAAAAAACATGTTTTGACCCAAATCTAACCCTTTTTTCTCCCTTTTTGTCCTCCGAAAACCATTTTTTGCGGCGTTTCTTTTGCTTGTTTGCCAAAAATACGCTATCTTCGCAACCGAAATGTCGAAGAAAATAGCCATCATCAACGATTTCTCGGGATTCGGCCGTTGCTCCATCTCCGTGATTCTCCCCATCGTTAGCCACCTCGGGGTGCAGGGCTGTTCGCTGCCTACGGCTATATTTTCGAACCATACGGGCTTTCCCTCTTTCTGGCACGAAGACGAAACGCGCAACATGCCCTCCTACATCGCCGAATGGAAGAAACTCGATCTGAGGTTCGACGCCATCATGTCGGGATTCCTCGGTTCTGCACGTCAGATCGGTATCGTGGAAGACTTTTTCCGTTCGTTCCACAAACGCGGAACCCGCTATGTCGTAGATCCCGTTATGGGTGACAACGGTCATTTCTATCCGACGATTACCCCCCGGTTGGCCAAGGACCTGAAACGTCTCGTGGCCTATGCCGACATTCTCACACCCAATATCACCGAGGCCTGTCTCCTCACCGGAACGCCCTACCAGCAGGTGTGGAAACGTTCGGAGTTGGACGAGATTGCCCAAAAACTGCACGACCTGGGTGCCAAAGACCTTGTCATTACGGGCATCCGGATAGGCGAGAACTGGATTGGAAATGCGGTCTATCCGCATGGCGGAAACCTGACTATGCAGCGACAGCATCTGGTCAATCAGATGCGTTCCGGTACGGGCGATGTTTTCGCTGCGGTGATTGGAGCGGATGTGGTCAACGGTGTGCCTTTTGCCAAGAGTGTGAAACGTGCCTCCCGATTCGTGGCCCAATGTCTGATTGAAACGTCCAAAAGTAATGAACCCACCACCAATGGAGTGGATTTCGAACTCGTGCTGCCGCGCCTTTCCAAAGGCATCAGAGGCAGATAATTCGGCCCTTTTCCGACGGATACCCATTATTGGGTATTGTTCGCCATGAAAATTTGGTGTATCTTTGCATCCGATAAAAAGCAAATAAATGAATAATCAGAAGATTTTGAGCCTTAGCCAATTGCCGAGAGGACAATGGGCTGTGATTACCAAAGTAGGAGGAGAGGGTGCTTTACGTCAGCACTTTCTCGACATGGGTATTCTGCCTGAGACTGAGGTGAGGATTGTGAAATATGCCCCGATGGGCGACCCCATAGAGATTGAGATCCACGGCTACGAATTGTCGCTGCGTCGGGAAGATGCGGCACATATCGAAGTCGCACCTCTCGACGATTCGGTGCAGCACAGCCGTTCCGCCGGGAAGAAGGATTTTCAGATAGAGTCGGAGTATGAAGTCTCGCACCCCGGTTTCGGAGAGGGCGGCAAATACCACGACAAGGAAACTGAACATCCCCTGCCGGAGGGAACGCGGCTCACGTTTGCGCTGGTGGGTAACCAGAATACCGGCAAGACCACACTGTTCAACCAACTGACCGGCGCCAACCAGCATGTGGGCAATTTCCCCGGCGTGACAGTTGAACAGAAGAGCGGAACGATTCTCAACCACCGCCATACCCGCGTGACCGATTTGCCCGGCATCTACAGTCTGTCACCCTATTCCAGCGAGGAACTTGTGTCGCGGCGTTTCATTCTCGGCTCCCATCCAAAGGCCCTGATTAATATTGTAGATGCCACCAATATCGAGCGGAATCTCTATCTTACCCTCCAGCTCATGGAACTGGATGTTCCGATGGTGCTGGCCCTGAACTTTGTGGATGAGCTGAGAGCCAATGAGGGCTCCGTCTATGTGAACGAAATGGAGAAACTCCTGGGCATTCCCTGCGTCCCCTGTTCGGCCAAGAACGGACAGGGTGTGGAGGAATTGGTCGAACATGCCATCCATGTGGCCAAATATCAGGAGCCGCCCCTGGTGCAGGATTTCTGCAGCAAGGAAGACCACAGCGGCGCCGTGCATCGCTGCATCCATGCAGTGATGCATCTCATCGAGGATCACGCCCAGAAATATCATATCCCTTTGAGGTTTGCTGCCTCCAAACTGATTGAGGGCGACAGCGACATCGAAGCCCAGCTCCACATTGACCAGAATGAGAAAGAGACCATCGAACACCTGATTCTGCAGATGGAGAAAGAGCGCGGTCTGGACCGTTCCGCCGCGATTGCCGACATGAGGTTCTCGTTTATCCGCAAAGTTGTCGCCAAGAGTGTCGTGAAGCCGGAAATTTCGCTTCAGCGCGTGCGTTCCGAACGTATCGACCGCATCCTGACCGGCAAATGGACCGCCGTTCCGGCCTTTATTGTCATCATGGCGCTTGTCTTCTGGCTGACGTTCTTTGTCATCGGAACTCCGCTACAGGATCTCCTGGACGAATGGATCGGCAATTTCAACAGTTGGTTCGGCGACAAGTTGACCCAGTGGCAGGTGAACAGTGTAGTCCGTTCGCTCATTGTGGACGGTGTCCTTGCCGGGTGCGGCACGGTTGCCTCTTTTGTCCCGCTCATCGTGACCCTCTTCTTCTTCCTCTCGATGCTGGAAGATTCGGGCTACATGGCCCGCGTGGCGTTTGTGATGGATTCCTTCCTTCGCAAAATCGGACTTTCCGGACGAAGCATCGTACCCATGCTGATCGGTTTCGGCTGTTCGGTGCCTGCCGTGATGTCGTCGCGCACCCTTCCTTCCGACCGTGATCGCAAACTGACGATTCTGATGGTGCCGTTTATGTCATGCACGGCCAAACTGCCTATCTATGCCTTCTTCTGTGCGGCCTTCTTCCCCGAGCGGGCCTGGCTCATCATGCTCTCCTTATATATAATAGGTATAGTGGTGGGCGTCCTGTTTGCCCTCTGTTCCAAGAGCACGCTGTTCAAGGGCGAGCCCGTTCCGTTTGTGATGGAATTGCCCAATTACCGTATGCCGGGCCTTAAAAACACGTTGCGGTTGCTGTGGGACAAAGCGCGCGACTTCCTCCAGCGTGCCTTCACGGTCATCTTTCTGGCCACAATTGTCATCTGGTTCCTCCAGACGTTCGACTTCCGCTTCAATGTGATCGACAACCAGAGCCATTCGATGCTGGCTGTCATTTCGAGCTATATCGCTCCGGTATTCCATCCCTTGGGATTCGGCGACTGGCGCATGGCCACAGCCCTGGTGTCGGGCTTCATGGCCAAGGAGAGTGTCGTCTCCACCCTCGAGGTGCTCTACGGAAATTTCGACATCACCGCACTCCTGTCCACCGCTTCGGTTTACTCTTTCCTGGTGTTCTGTCTGCTCTACACCCCGTGTGTGGCAGCTATGGCCTCCATACGCAGGGAACTCGGAGTCCGCTCGATGCTGGGCATCATTTTCCTGCAATGTGTCATTGCCTGGATAGTATCCTTCTTTGTCTATGAACTGGCAGTCCTGGTTGGCGCTTAGCGTTGTGATTCTAATGGTCGCCTTGGTGCTGGGCTTCCGGTTCAAAAAAGACCACCGGTCGGGCGGCCGGTGTGACGGCAACTGCGGCAGTTGCCATTGAATCAGAAGCGTCCCGGCAGCAAAGGCTGTCGGGACGCTTCTGATTTCTCTCTGAATACTCTGAATACTCTGAATACTCTGATTCCTCAGAGCAGTTCAATCTCTTCGTGCCTCATCACGCGCTCGCAATAGCAGCATCGCAGCGATTTGAGGTCGGCGTCGAACACCTCCATCTTGGTCTGTACGGGCTGATGGTTGGTGATGCATTTGGGATTGCTGCATTTCACCACTCCGCGGATAATCTTCGGAAATTTCACATGTTTTTTCTCGGCAATCTGATAATTGCGGATGATGTTGAGGGTCACATTCGGGGCAATCACCGCCAGGCGGTTGATTACCTCGTCCGGGAAAAAGCGGTCGGCCACCTTGATGATGCCTTTCTTTCCCAAGGTCTTGCTGTTGAGATTGTTGCCGATAGTGATTGCGCTGTCGCACTCGTAAAGTCCGAGAATCTGTACGATTTTGAAGGTGGCTTCGGCGGGAATATGATCGATGACGGTTCCGTTCTCAATCGCGGAAACTTCCAATTCTTTTTTGTCGCTCATAATTGTCTTATATCGTTATGTCGTTATAACGTAATAACGTTATTCCGGAAAAATCTTTAAAATCTTCAATCCACTTTTATATCCAGCATCCGGCAGATGATGGCCTGGCGGGCATATACGCCGTTCTTGGCCTGTTGGAAATAATAGGCTTTGGGATTGTCGTCCACGTCATAGGCGATTTCGTTCACGCGGGGGAGGGGATGCAGTACGCGTAGATTGGGTTTGGAGCCTTCCAGCATCGCATTCTTGAGGCAATATACGTTTTTGACCTGCTCGTACTCGCGCGGGTCGCTGAACCTTTCGCGCTGGATGCGGGTCATATAGAGAATGTCCGTTTCATTGATGGCTTTCTCGGTGAATTCCTCCTGCTCGTCGAAGGGCAGACTGTGGCGGCGGCAGAAGTCGCGGTAGCCGTTGGGCATCCGCAGCAGCTGGGGCGCGATGAAGTGGAACCTGGGGGAGAAGAACGACATTGCCTGCACCAGGCTGTGGACCGTGCGTCCGTATTTCAGGTCACCCACCATCGTTATGTCGAGGTTGTCGAGCGTGCCCTGGGTTTTCCAGATGCTGTACAGGTCGAGCAGCGTCTGCGAGGGATGCTGGTTGGCACCGTCACCAGCGTTGATGATGGGTACGTCGGTCACCTCGGAGGCATAGCGGGCGGCTCCCTCCAGATAGTGGCGCATCACGATGACATCGGCATAATTGGAAACCATTTTGATGGTGTCCTTCAGCGTCTCGCCCTTCGATGTGGACGACGAAGCCGGATCACTGAAGCCGATGACGCGGGCGCCGAGACGGTTGCTTGCGGTCTCAAAACTGAGGCGCGTGCGCGTCGAAGGCTCGAAGAAGAGTGTGGCTACCACTTTGCCTTCCAAAAGGCGTGAGTTGGGATGGGCCTCAAAGAAGGCCGCATCGTGCAGAAGGGAGAGGATGTCCTCCTTCGTGAAATCTGAAACGGAAATGAAATTATGGTCCATAGAATTCAATTATCGTGCCAAAGATACGTTTTTTTGTTCAAATAATGAGCATAGTAGGGCGGAAATTTTCGAATTTTGTGATTTTTTTGTATTTTTGTGACGATATGTGAAATTTTTATAGTATCTTTGCGCCGTCTTTTTTGTCAATTTCCCCTGTTGTAAGGAGGTGGCAGAAGACGCAACGCATAGTATAAACAAATTCAATTGAAAGTTGTAATTCAATGATCAAAATCACCTTTCCTGACCAGAGCGTCAAGGAATTTGAGGGCGGCGTAACGCCCTACGCAGTGGCCGAGTCGATCAGCCCGCGCTTAGCACAGGATGTGCTTGTAGCCAAAGTGAACGACGAAATGTGGGATCTGTCGCGTCCTATCGAAAGCGATGCGAAGATTGAACTCTTCAAGTGGGATAGCGACGAGGGCAAGCACGCCTTCTGGCACACATCCGCCCACCTGCTGGCCGAGGCCCTCCAGGAACTCTATCCCGGCATCCAGTTCGGATTCGGTCCCGCTGTCGAAAACGGATTCTTCTACGACGTGATGCCCGCCAACGGTGTGGCTATCTCCGAGAACGATTTCCCCAAGATAGAAGCCAAGATGATGGAACTTGCCCGTCAGGACGAGAAACTGATCCGCCGCGAGGTTTCCAAAGCCGATGCATTGTCCGAATTCAAGGCTGCCGGCCAGACCTACAAGTGCGAGCATATCGACCAGGATCTCGAGGACGGCACCATCTCGACCTATACCCAGGGTAAGTTCACCGACCTCTGCCGAGGCCCCCATATCCCCTCTACCGGCATCATCAAAGCCGTCAAGATTACCAATGTGGCAGGCGCTTTCTGGCGCGGCGATGCCAAGCGCGAACAGATGACGCGCATCTACGGCATCACCTTCCCCAAGAAGAAGCTGCTCGACGAATACCTCGTTATGATCGAGGAAGCCAAGAAACGCGACCACCGCAAGATCGGCAAGGAGATGGAACTCTTCATGTTCTCCGACCGCGTGGGCAAGGGTCTCCCCATCTGGTTGCCCAAGGGAACGGACATGCGCCTGCGTCTGCAGGACCTGCTGCGCCGTCTCATGAAGCCCTACAACTATCAGGAGGTCATTACGCCCGGCATCGGTTCGAAACAGCTCTACGTCACTTCCGGCCACTGGGACCACTACGGCAAGGATGCCTTCCAGCCCATCCAGACTCCCGAGGAGGGCGAGGAGTACATGCTCAAGCCCATGAACTGTCCTCACCACTGCGAAATCTACGCTTCCAAGCCCCGTTCCTACAGGGAACTCCCCCTGCGCATCTGCGAGTTCGGTACGGTGTTCCGCTATGAGAAGAGCGGCGAGCTTCACGGTCTGACCCGAGTGCGCACCTTCACGCAGGACGATGCCCACATCTTTGTGCGCCGCGACCAGGTGAAGAAGGAGTTTGAGAATGTGATTGACATCATCCAGAAGGTGTTCCAGATTTTCAAGTTCGAGAACTATGAGGCACAGATTTCCCTGCGCGATCCTGCCGACAAGGAGAAATACATCGGCAGCGACGAGATTTGGGAGGAGAGCCAGAATGCCATCCGCGAGGCTTGCCGCGAGAAAGGCATGCAGACCCGCGAGGAAATCGGCGAAGCCGCATTCTACGGACCCAAACTCGACTTCATGGTCAAGGACGCCATCGGACGCCGCTGGCAGCTGGGTACCATCCAGGTCGATTACAACCTGCCCCAGCGCTTCAAACTCGAATACACCACCGACGACAACTCGAAAGAGACGCCCGTGATGATTCACCGTGCACCCTTCGGTTCGATGGAACGCTTTGTGGCCGTCCTGCTCGAGCATACCGCCGGCAAACTGCCCCTCTGGCTCACCCCCGACCAGGTGGCCATCCTGCCCATTTCCGAGAAGTTCAACGACTATGCCGAAAGCGTGCGTAAAGAGTTGGACAAGAGCGGAATCCGCGCCTTCATCGACGACCGCAACGAAAAAATCGGGCGTAAGATTCGCGACAATGAACTCAAAAAAGTGCCTTATATGTTAATTGTAGGTGACAAAGAGCAGCAAAATGGCGAAGTTTCCATCAGAAAACAGGGCGCCGGTGACGAAGGTTCGAAAAAAATCGCTATCTTTGCAGCCGATTTGGTTCAGGAAGTCGAGAATCAGATTAACAACTCAACCGCTAATTAATGGCTAATAATAACCATTCAAAAGGAGGAAAAGGCACCTATCGCCCGAAACCTCAAGGCCCGAATCCCCAGCAGAGGAGGGACGATCGCGACAATCGCGGCAAAGAGAAAGACCAGCACCGCATCAACGAACAGATCGATGCCGATAAGGTCCGTCTCACAGGTGACAACGTAACACCCGGTATCTATTCTATCGAGGAGGCATTGCGTATCGCCGAGCGTCAGGAAATGGATCTCGTTGAGATTGCCGCCCAGGCCAATCCCCCTGTCTGCCGCGTCATCGACTATCAGAAATTCTGCTACCAGCAGAAGAAGAAAGCCAAGGAAATCAAGGCTAAGGCCGCCAAGATAGTCGTCAAGGAAATCCGTTTCGGACCGCAGACCGACGACCACGATTTCAACTTCAAGCTCCGCCACGCTATGGACTTCCTCGCCGACGGTGCCAAGGTGAAAGCCTACGTCTTCTTCCGCGGACGTTCCATCCTCTTCAAGGAACAGGGCGAGGCCATCCTCAATCGCTTTGTCGAAGAACTGGTTGATTACGGCAAACTCGAAGGCAAACCCGTGCTCGAGGGTAAACGCATGATCATCATGCTCCAGCCCAAGCCCGGAGCCCAGAAGCCCAAGCGTACCGCCGAACAGGCTGCAGAAGATGCTGCTATGGCCGCACGCGAGGCTGCCGAGCTGGCCGAGGACGATGCCGACGAATAATCCGAAAAAAGGCACAGGAGCCACACTACCGACGCTCCCTGCCGCTATTATTAACTATATATTTAATTCATTTACAAATGCCTAAAGTTAAGACTAATTCCGGTGCCAAAAAAAGATTCGCTCTTACCGGATCAGGTAAAATCAAGAGAAAGCATGCTTACAAGAGCCACATCTTGACGAAGAAGACCAAGAAGCAGAAGCGTACTCTCACTGCATTTGCCATCCTCGACAATGCAAACAAGAAGAACGTTCGCGAATTGCTCTGCCTGCGTTAAAATCTCTCTCACCTAAGTTATTTCTCTAAACATTAACAGGACAACCGCTCCGAAAGTTCAGCTCCGGCTGACGCGGTAACCACAAAACATTTTTAAGTATGCCAAGATCGGTAAATCACGTAGCGTCGCGTAACAGACGCAAGAAGATCCTCCATTTGACGAGAGGTTATTTCGGTGCCCGCAAGAATGTGTGGACCGTTGCTAAAAACACATGGGAAAAAGGTTTGACGTATGCATTCCGCGATCGTCGTGACAAGAAGCACAATTTCCGTGCTCTCTGGATCACCCGTATCAACGCTGCAGCCCGTCTCGAGGGCCTTTCCTACTCTCAGCTCATGGGCAAGCTTCACGCTGCCGGTATCGATATCAACCGCAAGGTCCTCGCCGACCTCGGAATGAATCATCCCGAAGCTTTCAAAGCAATTGTTGACAAGGTGAAGTAACTGTTCACCCCGCAACATTCACTGTTCACCCCGCATGGCCTCCTCCGTGTGGGGCTTTTTTTTAAGACCCTCTAAATCCCCCGTAAGGGGGGGCTTTCCCAAGTGGCACCGCACCGATTAACTTCGTCTTCTTGTAAATCTGTTAAAATTTTAACAGTTTTCACGACGAATTTGTTAAAAGGGAAATTTAAACAATTTAACGCTTTGCCAAGTGCCTGAAACCTGCTATCTTTGCAGAGTAAATGCAGGGGGGATCCCTTCTGTTTTTATTAAAATAAAAAAAGAATCAAAGGTTTCAATTTTATTTCATAACTAATCAATCAACAAAATGAAGAAGTCATTATTGACATTGCTTGTGATGCTCCTGACAGTCACTATGTCATGGGCACAGATTACTACGTCTGCCATTGCAGGTAAGGTAACCGATGCACAAGGCGAACTCATCGGAGCCAACGTTGTGGCTACGCACGTTCCCTCGGGCACGAAGTACGGCACCATCACCAATGACAAGGGTCGTTTCTCGATCCAGGGTATGCGTGTCGGCGGTCCCTACACCGTAGTTATCTCTTACGTAGGCGCTGAGCCTAAGACTTTCAACAACATCAACCTTGAGCTCGGCGAGACGTTTGATCTCTCGTGCAATCTTGAGGAGAGTGCCGCCCTGCTTGAGGAGGCCGTTGTTGTCGGTACAGCGTCCAAGTTCACTACCCAAAAGACCGGCGCTGTGACTAACATTTCGGCTGCGCAGATCACCTCGCTGCCCACCATCACCCGCAGCATCACCGACTATACCCGCCTCTCTCCCTACGGCGGCAACGGTATGACCTTCGGCGGAACCGACGGCCGTACGGGCAATTTCTCGGTCGATGGTGCCAACTTCAACAACAACTTCGGCCTGAACGACGGTCTCCCCGGCGGCGGCAATCCTATCTCTATCGATGCCATCGAGGAGATGCAGCTTGTCGTTTCTCCCTTCGACGTGCGTCAGACCAACTTCCTGGGCGGTGCTGTCAATGCCATCACCAAATCGGGTACCAACACCTTCAAGGGTTCGGCCTACGTCTTCCACCGCAATGAGAACATGCGCGGCGACGCCATCGAGCGCGAGACCATCAACGGCGCCCGTCAGAAGGACTCACAGACCACTTGGGGCTTCACTCTGGGCGGTCCTATCCTGAAGAACAAACTCTTCTTCTTTGCCAATGCCGAGTGGCAGCGCACTCCCACCGTTCCCCAGCGCTGGCGCGGTTCTGAAGACGGAGTGGCCGATGCCAACAACTACATCTCGCGCACCACTCTGGCCGACCTTGAGACGGTCAAGAATCACGTGGCCAACCGCTATAACTATGATGCTGGTTCCTACACCGCTTTCCCCGCCAACGAGGAGAACTACAAGTTCCTGATCCGTCTCGACTGGAATATCACCGACAAGCATCATCTGGCCGTACGCTACAACCAGACCAAGAATACCCGCTGGTCGGCTCCCAATGCCTCTTCAATGGACGGCGGCACTCGCATGAGCGGCGCGCGTACCTCTCAGTATTCAATGGCCTTCGCCAACAATATGTATTCCCAGGACAACATCGTCAAGTCGTTCACAGCCGACCTCAACAGCCGCTTCTCCGACAAGTTGTCCAACCAGTTGCTCTTCACCTATTCCAAGCTCGACGACGTGCGCGGCACCAACTCCTCCGAGTTCCCCCACATCGACATCCTCGACGGCGACATCACCGGCGGTGAACCCGAGAATATCTACATGTCGCTCGGCTACGAGCTCTTCACCTGGAACAATGCGGTTCACAACACCGTCTGGAACATCAAGGACGATGCCACCTACTACTTCGGTTCCCACAAACTGATGGCCGGCGTGGTGTTCGAACACCAGATGGCCGACAACCAGTACATGCGCAACGGCTCGGGCTACTACCGCTACAAGAGCCTCTCCGACTTCCTCACGGGTGCTACTCCCGAAATCGTCTGCCTCACCTATGGTTATAACGGCGAGACGAGCCCCGCAGCACGCGTCACCTTCAACCGTCCCGGCATCTATGCCCAGGATGAGTGGGATATCACCGACCGCGTCAAGCTGACCTACGGTCTGCGCTTCGACTGGCTCCTCTTCGACAACGACGACCTGATCACCAACGGCGTGCGTTACACCGACGAGAACGGTCAGGAGGTGCGTTCCGGTATCCTCGGCCGCGACTATTACGACGGCAACGGCAATCTCCGTTACATCGACACCGGCAAGTGGCCCGACAACAGCGTCACCATTTCTCCCCGCGTGGGTGTGACCTGGGATGTGTTCGGCGACAAGACCCTCAAGGTGCGCGGCGGTACGGGTCTCTTTGCAGGCCGTCTGCCCCTCGTGTTCTTCACCAACATGCCCACCAACGGCGGTCTGGTTCAGTATCAGGCACAGCTCAATGCCAGCAAGGTTGATATGACCAAGTTCAACGGCGGTCTTGTGACGGATGCCAACGGCTATCCCACGGCACAGGCCCTTCAGGACTTCATCACCACCCAGTTCAATCTTCCCACAACCGTAACACCGGCCTCCGGAGCTGTTCCCAGCAGTATTTCTGCTGTCGATCCCGGCTTCAAGATGCCTCAGGTTTGGAAGACCTCGGTGGCTGTTGACTATCAGTTCCCCGTTGACTTCCCGTTCTCTGTGACGGCCGAAGGTATCTTCAACAAGACCGTCAACGACGTTTGCATCAGCGACTGGAGCATTCCTTCGGTAGGCGGTTTCGCACGTTTCAACGGTGCCGACAACCGTCCTCTCTACCACCCCGGTTTCCGCAACGGCACCAAGGCATTCATGCTTGAGAACACCTCCAAGGGCTACGGCTGGATGGCCAGCGTCGAGCTGAACATGAAGCCCGCCGACTGGATTTCCATCTATGGCGCCTATACGCACACGGTAAAGAAGGAGATTACCTCCATGCCCGGTTCGGCTGCCGAGTCCGCCTTCACCTATGTGCCCACTGTCGAGGGTCCCAACAACATCCGTCTGCACAACGCGCTCAACGTGACACCCGACCGTTTCGTTGTCGATGCCACCATCCACGACAAGGCCAACAACCACTACTCGTTCATCTACGAGACCTGGCGCGGCGGCTACAAGTACTCCTACATGCTCACCAACGACATGAACAACGACGGATATTCCTATGATGCCGTCTATATTCCCACCGACAACGAAGTGGGCGTCGGTACAGGCGAATTCCGTTTCGTGAGCCAGGACGACCTCGACCGCTACATGGCCTATGTTCACAAGGATGACTACCTGAAGGATCATCAGGGCGAGTATGCCGAAGCTTACAGCGTCTATTCTCCCTGGGTGCACCGCATCGACTTCAGCTACAAGCATGACTTCAACTTCAATGTGGCCAAGACCAAGCATACCATCCAGCTGAGCTTCGATATCAAGAACGTGCTCAACCTCTTCAACTCCAGCTGGGGCGTTTCCAAGCATCTCAATCCCGAAATCGGCAACGAGGCACGCATCCTCAAGTACGAGGGTGTTGATAAGGATGGCTTCGCTACCTTCTCCACACCCGAGTCCATCAGCGGCCAGACCGAGACATGGACACGCAACCATGACCTCAGCCAGTGCTGGTTCGCATCATTCGGCGTAAAGTATATCTTCAACTAATAACAGCATCATAACAATGAAACTGAAATATATTCTTTCTTCCCTGCTCGCCCTCGTCTTAGGCACAGCCTTCACGGGGTGCAGCGAGGACTTCGAACCCACCTACCTCAGCGAGGTGAAGGTGTCGTCATCCTTCGTTTCGTTCCCCGCTGCCGGCAGCACTGTCACCATCGACCTCCAGGCCACCGGTGCCTGGGCTTTTGACGAGTCGCGCATTCCAGAATGGCTTACGATTTCTCCCATGTCGGGTGACGCTTCCGTTAAGCAAATTTCGTTCACGGCCGGAGTTGCTACTGAGAGCCGTGGGGCTACTGTCCTGCTCACAGTGTTTCGCGATGGTAAGGTTCCCATTTCCCAGCGCATCAACGTGCAGCAGGTGACAGCCAAGGTGGAACTCCCCATTTCGCCCATCTCGGCCGTTATCGCCAATCCCGACGGAAACTACCGTGTGAAGGGTGTCTGCGTCAGCAATCCCGACAACCAGTACGGCAACTGGAATATCCAGGATGAGACCGGTACGCTCTATATCTATGGTACGCTCGACAAGAAGGGCAACAAGGGCGCCTATCCCATCAGCGGCACCAACGGCTGGGGCTTCACCGTGGGCGATGTCATCACTATCGAGGGTCCTGCCACCGTCTATGGTTCCACCATCGAGATGGTTGACGTGACCGTGATTTCCATCCAGAAGTCGCTCATCAAGATCGAGGAAGGCGAGACCGCAGCATTCGATGCCAACGGCGGCGACTTCATGGTACGCTACTCCTATACGGGCGATGTGCCCTCCATCACCGTGGCCGAGGATGCCAAGTCCTGGATCGGTATTTCGTCCATCGAACAGACCGACTCCACGACGAACGTGATTTTCCACGTGGCTCCCAACACCGAGGAGGCTGCCCGCACGGGTGTCATTGAGTTCACCTCCAAGTCGGGTTCGACAAGCTCCACGCTCACCTCTACGGTAAGCCAGATGGGTCTGTCCGGCACACTCACCAATCCCTTCACTGTAGCTGACGCTATTGCCTACTGCAAGTCGCTCACGGGCGCTACGGCCAACGACTTCTATGTCAAAGGCAAGATTTCGAAGATTGATAACAACGGACAGTTCGGCTCCTTCGGCAACGCCACATTCTATATCTCCGACGACGGTGAATATCACGGCACCGTGACCGACGACGAAACCAAAAAGCTCGTGCCCGACACGGAACTCGACTTCGAGGCCTATCGCGTGCTCTTCTTCAACAACGAGAAGTGGACCGAGGGTCACGCCAATATCTCCGAGGGTGACGAGGTAATCATCTGCGGCAAGCTGACGCTCTATAAGGGCATCGCCGAGACTTCCGGCAACAACGCCTATATCTACAGCCTCAACGGTGTAACGACCGACGAGAACGGTGTGGGTTCGCTCGAGGCTCCCTTCAACAGCGCTGGTGCCAAGGCTGCCATCGACAACGGCGTTTCCTCCGACGTTTTCGTCAAGGGCAAAGTCAGCTCGATTGTCAGCCAGTTCAGCGCCCAGTACGGCAACGCTACCTTCTGGATCAGCGACGACGGCACAGCCGAAGAATTTGAGGCTTACCGCGTGCTCTGGCTCGGAAACCAGAAGTGGGTGGAGGGTAACGACCCCATTGCCGTCGGCGACGAGGTGCTCCTGCGCGGCAAGCTCACCAAGTACGGCTCAACCTATGAAACATCGTCAGGCAAGGCTTACATCTATTCCGTAAACGGAAAAACCGAGTAATCCCCGGTCTGACGCTACTCTGACAGTCTCCACCCTGCGAAGGGTGGAGATTTTTTAACCACATATTCTGCAATCCCGCCAACTGATGGAAAGCAAACATGAAAACAGAAAATCCCTCTGGACAGGCGAATTCATGCGCTTCGCCGTAGTGGGCGGCATATCCACCGTCCTTCATTACGGCATCTATCTCCTCACCAAGAGATGGCTGCCCGTCAACATCGCCTACAGCCTGGGCTATGTGCTGAGTTTCATCGTCAACTTCTGCCTCACGTCCTATTGGACCTTCCATACCTCACCGTCGTGGAAGAAAGTCGGCGGCATGATGGGCGCCCACGGCGTCAACTACCTGCTCCACATCTTCTTCCTCAATCTCTTCATCTGGATTGGGATTCCCGAGGATTGGGCTCCCATTCCGGTCTATATGATTGTAGTGCCCGTCAATTTCCTACTCGTCCGCTTCGTCTTCAAGCACGGCAGGAAGAAAAACTAGGCTTTTCTAGGCTTTTCTAGGCTATCCTAGG
>Ga0326512_10001929_pt1 | contig 15580 bp, 12 predicted proteins | sample 1_2617_0518_D_FD_203652 | JGI IMG/M metagenome (GOLD analysis project Ga0326512, IMG submission 203652) | Bovine rumen microbial communities from UC Davis, California, United States - 1_2617_0518 | ecosystem: Host-associated > Mammals > Digestive system > Stomach > Rumen | place: USA... | reverse complement strand
CGCGTTTTTTCAGCCGGGCGGAGACGGACTTTCCGCGAAGTAATTTGACGGAGAGCATGTTTACTGGTATTTGCGGAGGAATTCGCGGACTGTGGCGATATAGTCGTCGCGATGGCGGAGATAGGATTTGGCATGGACTGCACCCGGCGCAATCCAGAGTTCCTTCTCCCCCGGTTTGGCATCATAGAGACGATAAACCATTTCCGTGGGGACAAAAGTGTCGTTCTCGCCGTGGATGAAGAGCATGGGATAGTTGCATTTAGCCACCTGTTTGAGGGCAGAGGCCTCGCTGAACGTCCAGCCGTACTTGAGACCGCAGAGGATGCTGGTAGCATAAAGGAGCGGGAAGGCAGGCAGACCAAACTGGTCACGCAATTGGAAACTGAATTCCTCCCACACGTCGGTATAGCCGCAGTCGCTGACAAAACAAAGGGAACGGATGCCCTCCGGCATCTCCTCTCCCGAGAGCATCATGGTTGTAGCACCGCCCATGGATACGCCATGAACCGTCATTGTGTCAGTTTGGAACATCTTCATCCACAAGAGCATGTCCCTGCGGTCTTTCCACCCCATACGGATAGCTTCGCCTTCGCTCAGACCACAGGCCTGGACATCGGGCATTACAAGGTTGTAGCCGAATTCGAACTCATACATACGGCCCAGATAGAGAAAATCTATCGAACAGTCCCTCCAGCCGTGGATGACGATGGCGGTCTTGTTGGAACCACGGTCGATGTAACGTGCATGGAGGCGTTTACCACCCTCTGACGAGAGCATGAAAGTGTCGCGCATGGCGCCTGCCTGACGCAGGCTGTCCAGCCAGGACACGGTCTCGGGATAGACTTCGAAGAGACGGTTGAAACAGGAGTCGGTGTCCTCGCGGTTGGTTTCGGGCGCCAGCGCGTAGTCGAGCATATAAAAACTGCCGCCGACCACAGCAGCGAGCAGGAGGACAACGACTATCAGCAGGATATAGAGCAGTTTCTTCATCCCTTAATATATTATAATATTAGTTAGAATGCTGTGGGACGGGGCCTGTCGAAGTCCGCACGGTTGAAGCGGAAGAACTTGCTCTTGGAAGGTAGTTTGATATAGCCCACATAGAATGTTTTACGCTGATGGCGAACCTGCATCAAATAATGCAGGTCTATGAGCGGTGTTATAAATTCAAACACAAGAGGCGACAGCCAGTAGCGGTGCAAATGGAAGGTGCGCGCATTCTGGAGGAAGACGGCAATAACCCATATGGCCCGAAGAACGAGCATCAGCAGCAAGACTGTCGGCAGGATGAAGTTGTCGAGACTGAAAGGTGCGTTCCAGTCGGTGAAAATGAGGCTGAGTACGATGACGGCAACGGCGCCGAACACCATAAGGTAGCGTGTCAGGACATCGAGAGAACGGACGAACATGGGCAACTTGTGGTATCTCTGAGAGGTGAAGGCACGGTTGCGGCGATCACGGCGCCAGCCATAGGACAAGGGAGACTGCTGGTCGATCATCATGGCAGACGACGAACATTCAGCCATCACATTGTGACGGGAGCAGACATTGGCCACGAAGAGATCGTCTTCTCCGGGATAGATATTGAGATGGGAAGCGAAGCCCTCATTGTGGTTAGCAAAGAACATCTCTTTGCGAAAGGCGAGATTGGTGCCCCAACCGGCATAGGGTCGTACGGCCAGCGTAAGCCCGAAGAGGGTGATCAGCCGCTGGAGAAGGTCATAGCTGTAGAAGCGCGACATAAAACCCGAACGGTTCTCGTAGGCCACAGGACCAAGCACGAAATCGATGCCTTCGGTAAAGTTGCGTACCATCGATGAGATCCACTTGTCGCTGGAGGGCGCACATTGGGCCTGGGTCATCAGGATGATGTCGCCGTGGGCAGCCTTCACTCCGAGAGTAAGAGCAAGTTTTCGGCGCGAGATAGTACGCATTTCCTCGTCCTGGTGAGTATGGATAAGGTGGTCGTAGCGCTGTTCCATCATCTTGAGCACTTCAGGGGTCTCGTCGGTGGAGGCATCGTCAACTACGATGACCTCGAAATTGGGATATTGCTGGTTGAAGAACTCGGGAAGGTTGCGAAGCAGAGCATCCGACTGGTTGTGGGCGTACAGAACGACAGAGACTGGCGGCTGGGATACGGCAAAGACCGCCGTGCCTTTACGTTCGCGATAGCCGCGATAGACGGGTCGAGCCCAAACGATGAGCCAAAGCAGGAGTTGGATGAACCAGATTATTACAACGCCTATGGCTGTATAAACGAGCCACTGAGGGTATGAGGATAGAAATTCCATTATCTTTAATCTAAAAAAACGCTGCAAAGATAGTATAAATTTCAGAGAAAAGCAAGAAAAGGGAAATTTTTTTTAAGAAAAAAATCCAGGCAGCGCAGTGCTGCCTGGCAGAAGGTAAGCCGTATAAAACATCTGCATATAAGCCAAGTGAATATATGCAGATGTTTGAGGGTCGGTCGAATATCAGCGACTGCGGGTGTTGGCAGTCTTCTGGCGGTCGGAGGTGCGGCCTCCGAAGGTGCCGCGACTGCTGCGGCTGCTGTTGGACTCTGTGGTGCGGGTAGCAACTCCTCCGGCAGAACGGCTGGATGAGGTGAAACGCGTCTGAGCGCGGTTACCGGCATTATTGTGGCCGGATTTGTTGTCTGGACGGTTCACATTGCCGGGGTTGTTGTGACTGTTGTTGCCGGGATTATTGTAGCCGGGATTCTTGCCGTTGTTACCGGAATTATGGTTCCCGGGATTGTTATTGTTGCCGACATTACCCTGGTGGTAGCCGTTGCCCGAACGGTAGCCCTGATTGGGATGATGGACGGGCGCCGTGTTGTGATGAGCCGGAGCGTGATTGTGATGGGTCGGAGCGTGATGAGGCGCATGTCCGTAGTGGCTCTGATAGCCGTGATGGTTGTAGTACCAGCCAGGCTCGAAGTGGAACACGGGATTGGCATGGCCGTAGTGGTGGTAGGCTACGGGATGGCCCCAAACCATTTCAATCTGACGGGGAGTGAGATATGGCAGGAAGCGGTTGTAATAGACGCTGCGCACTGCCATCGGATTGGGAGCATAGTACACATCGTGGCAATAGGAACGGTAGATGGGTTCGAACAGCATGGCCTGAGCCATGTTGAGAGCCATTGCTGTAACCAGATCTACGAAGGATGCTTCATAGTAGGGTGCTGTCACCAACATGGGGGAAGCCACTACGGGAACAGGGGCGGGCACGGGGTCGGACGTTACGACAACGGTGGAAGGACCGGAGTTCACAACAAACGAGAAATGTACGTGCTGAGCGTTGCTCAAAGCGGAGGTGCCAAGAAGGGCAGCTGCGACGAGAATCATCTTCTTCATAACTGTAAATTTTAAAGAGGTTCAACATTGTCTTTTTCTGTCTTTAAGACGATGCGGAACCTCGTGCGTTTATCGGAGGCTGTCAACTTTTCAACCAACAGCAGGTTTTTCTCACTTAATTGAGGATTGTGGGGTCGTTTTTCATCAGGCGGACGGAGAAAGTCTTGGGGAAGAATCCGCTTCCTGAGCTCATAAACCGTACTTTGACATTCTCCTTGTCACGCAACATGGCGATTGGCACGGATACGGCGACATCGAAGAACTTGTTCTTGCCCTTGGCCCTTGCCGTCATGGGCACGTCAACCTCCTGGAGGCGGGCGCCGTCAACAAAAATAACACCGGCACGGCCGCGATCGCTGACAGTGAAACGAAGCATGAGAACGACATCTTCGACCTGAGCGGGAATCTTGGAAGTGGAGAGCGCATACTCGAACCACTGTTCGGCAGGCGCGTCGCGGAAGGTCTCGGAGTTGAGGTTGCCGTGAGAGTCAATCTTGGAGGAAACAAAGGCGTGCTGACGTTCGGAGGCCTCGTCACCGGGCTTGACCTGGTCATAGGTATTGTTCTCCATCTCGGCCATACGCAGTTCCTCCTGATAAAGAGGGTTGCGCACCCATGCCGACTCAGTCTGCTGGTTCCAATAGAGGGTATAGCGCTGGTGGTGAATATCGTAGAAGGGACGCACCTCGACATTGTTCCAAAGCGAACCCTTGGCCGAAGCATCGACATTGAGCACGAGGCGGGAAGCATCCTTGAACTTAATCTTGGCGGGAATGCTGTTGCGGTCGCAGATCAGCATGGGCGCGAGCGCCAGCGACGGGAATTTGCCGCGCACGGAAGGCTCGTGGTCGCGTACGCCCTCATGTCCGTACTCGTTGGTCAGGATTTCGAACTTCTCGTCGCCTCTTTTGGCTCCGGTCTCGACAGCTGCGAGAACATTGGGGCCCATGCGGAGGGCAATGTAGTTGGAAACGCCGGGACAGACGTCAAAGGAGAACATCATGGGATAGGTGACCTCAATGACATCGCCTTCCTTCCAATCCTTGCCGCAGTATACAAAGTTGGCCTTGCGTGGCTGTACGTCGCGCAAAGCTTTGACGGGCTGACCATTGACGGTGATGTTGTATTTGGGACCGGCCCATGCAGGATGGCGTACAGCCAGTTTGTAGTGACCCGGCTTCGTAATGGTAATCTTCGACTTCGAACCATAAGGATATGTGGACTCTTGACGGATGCCGAAGTTGGCATTATTGAGTTCGGAGGGAATGAAGAGGTTCACAAAGAGGGTATCCTCGTCGTATGAATAAATCCACTCGCCGTACTTGGAGTGCAGTTCCATACCCGTGCCGACACAACACCACATCGACTCATTGATGGTGGAATAGATGCGATAGGCCGACGGACGGGTGGGTGTATAAAAGGAATAGCCGCCCGTAGCCGGATCAATGGTGCCAAGAATGTGGTTGAGCTGTACGTTCTCGTAATAATCGACCATCGACGGATCGTGCGTAATCTGGAAGAGATACTGCGTAATCTTCATCATGTCGGACGAATTGCATGTCTCTGGACCGTCGGCCTCGGTGATGTAGCGGCTCATACGGTCGGAAGGCTGGAAGTAGGACGCTATGCCCGAACCTCCGAAACATACGGTACGGTTCCGTACCACATCCATCCAGTAATTGTAGGACGCCTGAAGATAGCGGGAGTCGTGACGGAGCTGTGCGATTCGGGCATTCCCTACGAACTTGCCCGACATTTCGTCTGCATGTTTGAGATCGAGAAAAGCTTTCTTGTTGTCGGACAGCATGTTTTCAATCACAATCTGATGGGAAAACTTCTTGGCTCCATCCATGTATTTGCCGCTGCCCAGGATGACGCTGGCATCAGCGAGCACCTCGTTGATGGAACCTGCTTCCCATTGGAGAATCTGCATCTCCATGATATCCTGTGTGAAGAGGGACACTGACTTGATAATCCAATCGCAGAGTTGGCGGAATTCTTCTTTGGCCTGCTGGTTGCCTGCATAGACATAGGCATCGCGTAGGCCGGACAGAATCTTTTGCTCGCAATAGAAGGGAATCCAGTTTCCATGCTGGTTATAGGGACGGTAGTCGCCATCGACGAGGGATTTCCAGATATCGTTGTTGGGAGTACCTCCGAGGAAACCCTGAAGGCCGTCAATCTTGCCAAAGGCTTCCTGGCAGTCGCCAAGGACCTGCACCATATAGTCGATGCGTTCCTTGTACTTGTTCTTCAGAAGGGGATCGCGTGTGGCGGCATAGGCATAACTGAGTGCCGAAAGATAGTGACCGCCGATATGACCGTCGAGCGCCGTAGAGTTGACCCAAGCCCACGAAGGAAAATTGGGGTGTTCGTATTCCCACTGATAATAGGGCGACGACTCGTTTGCCGTCTTGGAAAGTCCCGACTGGCGGATATAGGGGGTGAGAATACGTTTGACGTCAAAGTCCAGAAGGCTCTTGAAATTACGCTCCTGAGCCTCGCGAAAACGGCCTTCAAGCAGTGTTACGTCCTGCAGGTCGAAGCGAGTCTCGTCCAAGGCATGCTGGCCGAACGTCGTGTTGACATTCAGCAGAGTCGCCAGAGCGATAAAGAGTATGAATCTGCACTTATGCATCAAAAAAAGAAGGGATTGCTTTTGAATAGGTGGTTATTATGTCAGAGGGCTAACCGGAAACCACAGTAGGCAATTGCGCTGTGGAGACTCTCCTCCGAGGAATAGGAACTGCGAATGAACTTGCGCCGGTTGGCAGGACAGTAGTAAACCGACTTCTGCTGGGTCCAGCTGCCGCCGCGGAGGATGAGGGTATCACCCAGTCCTGCCAAAGCACGGGGATTCTCAAGCGGCGGGTTGATAGTGTCGGCCGAAGAGTATTTGTAGTAGCTGTTCTGCACCCACTCGGCCACATTGCCGCTCATATCATAGAGACCTAGTTCGTTGGCCTTGAGCCGTCCGCCCCGATGGACTCCATAGTCGTTGCCGGACTGACCCTGAGCACAAGCGTTGGAGTAGCACCAGGAGGTCTCGGTATAGTCGTCGGAGCCGATGAACCGGTAACCTTGGCAGTAGCGTCCGCCGCGTGCCGCACATTCCCATTGGGCTTCGGTAGGCAGATGGAAGTTAAGACCTGTCTTGGCGTTGAGGCTCTCGCAGAAATTGACGGCATCGTCATAACTGATGTTGTAGGCGGCGATTGTGTCGGCCAGACCCGTCTCGGCATACCAGGGAGCGTTGCGCTCCACTTCCGGAATCTTACAGTAGCGTCCTGTAGGCAGGACATCGCCCATCACAGCCTTCCATTCGCCTTGTGTGACCTCATACCGTCCGATGTAGTAGTCGGGCATCGAGACGGTTATTACCGGGCCCACCCACGTTGCGGTATCGGAAGTGGAATATGCGTAGTAGTTGGGGTTGGAAGTACTCTTCAACTGGGCCCCCATGTAGAAGAGGGTGCTCTCCACCTTGACCATGTTGTTGATGAGTTCGGTAATCACCGCCTTGTCGCTTTCACTCACATTCTTCCAGGTCACTTCACCGATGGGGAAAGTCTGTTTCTGGTAAACTATGCCGTTCTCATCGTCATCACAGGCAATGAATACTGCCACGGAAGTTATTGCAAACATGGCTGACGCCAAGTATCTGAAATTCATCTTGTCTTTTGATCTTACTAAAGTATTTAACCGGTGCAAATATACCAATTAATTTTCAATTAATCAAATTTTTACGTATATATTTGCAGTTTTTTTTATAAAACGTGACATTTTCTGCCGTTTTTGGGGATTTTGAAGTTTTTTTTTGACTATAACGTGGGTAATGATATCCCGCTTATCTTGCGATAAAGGTCGAGGGCATATTCGTCGGTCATGCCGCTGATATAGTCTAAAACTGCCAGTAAACGACAATATAATTCGGGCGAACGCATCTCGTACTGACGGGGCACACGGGAGAGCAGGAGTTTGGAGGCCACGCGGTCGGGCCAAAGCACCGCCTCGAGATAACGGTCGAGCAGGACGGAGAAAATCCGGTGGCCGGCAATCTCGATGTCTACAACATCGGAGGTGTTGTAAATCTTGGATACGGCGACCTCGGAACAATGCCGGTAAGCCTGTTTGGGCGTTTCGGAAATCAGGTCCATGAGCGGGGTCATGAAACGACCGCGCAGAATCTCCTCCTCGTGGCTGATGAAGGCCTCGGAACACTCGTGGACAAGCGTGCCGATGGCGCAGGAGCGGAGATAGGCTATCTGTTCGTTGACATCGCTGGCAAAGAGGTTCATCCGTTCCTCCACATGCGAACGCCGTTCGCCGTCGAGGAATCCCAACAAAAGTTCGCGCGTCTCGTCGGTGGAAAGAATCTTTAGATGATGGGCATCTTCGATGTCCATAATCTGATAACAAATATCGTCGGCCGCCTCGACGAGGAAAACAAGAGGATGTCGCGAGAAACACTTGCCTTCGGCATCGGCGGGCTCTATCCTGAGTTCCTTCATGAGACGGTGGAACCCGTCGCTCTCGGCCTTGAAATAACCGAACTTTCCCTTCTTGCCGGCCGCTGTGGACGGATAGGGATACTTGATGACGGAAGCCAGTGTGGAATAGGTCAGGGCAAAACCGCCCGCTCGTCGTCCGTTGAACTGATGGCTGAGAAGTCGGAAAGCATTGGCATTGCCCTCGAAGTGAATCAGATCCATCCACTGCTGTTCATCCAATTCCGACTCGAGACTCTTGCCGTTACCCTCGGAGAAATACGAAGATATGGCACGTTCGCCGCTGTGACCGAAGGGCGGATTTCCCATATCGTGGGCCAGACAGGCTGTGGCAACCACATCGTCGAGAGATTCGAGTTTCCAGGTCCACTCCTCCCCCTTGTATTTCTCGATGAAAGCCGAAGCCGCATTGTTGGCAAGACTGCGTCCGACACACGACACTTCGAGCGAATGAGTCAAACGGTTGTGCACAAAAACGATGCCCGGAAGCGGAAAAACCTGAGTCTTGGACTGCATTCTGCGAAAGGCCGACGAGAAGATTATCCGGTCATAATCGCGCTGAAATTCAGTTCTGGCATGAGGACGCAAGCCGCTGAGGTGTTCCTGACCAAAACGCAAAGATGACAAAAGATGATCCCAATCCATCATAATATTATGGTTCCTCCATTGGGCTGCAAGCGGATTTTAGTGAAGCCCTTTTTATTGATTTTCAATGTTGTTTTCTCCGCCGGCATGAAACGTTCTCCCTTCTTGGCGGGAAGGTCTCTCAGACAAGTACGCACTGAACCGTTCCACCCGAAGGACGACATGTCGAGGTTGAGTTCAAGGACACGGTCGGTGGCATTCATAGCCACAATATACCAGCGGTCGCCACTACGGCGAGCCAGCGCCACGTAACGTCCGGGATATCCGTCGAGGAAACGCACTTCGTCCCAGGACGTGGGCATCCTGCGAATGAATTCTTTCTCGAAGTCAGGGGTTTCCTCAGCCGCATTGGGTGTGAGGGCCACGCAGTTGACATAGGTTTGGATAGCCACTCCTGATGCAAGTTCGAAGATATCACCTGTATAACGCGGATGACGACTCCGGTTGTCGCGACTCATATATTTATTAAGGATAATGCCTCCCCAGTCGAAACTGCCCAGAGCATTACGTACAAAGGGATGCATCGTGAGTTCATATGCCTCGGAGCGGGCGTGTTCTTCGGTGAAATATACATTCTCACTGGCCAGACAGGCTTCGGAGGCAATGTAGTTTGGGAACATCACTTCCCAGCCCCTGGGAATGGTGCATCCATGGAAAATGACAGCCAGGCCATAGCGGTTGGCATCGGTGAGGATGTCTTCATAGAGGGACATCGCCTCCTGTTTGTCCGACCCGAAGAAATCGACCTTGATACCAGCCACACCGATACTGCGAAGCCACGCCATCTCACGGTCGCGGGCCGCAGCAGTATTCATACAGTCACGGGGGGTCTGGGGCGCATCGTTCCACCATCCGTTGCTGTTATACCACAGCATGAGTTTCACACCCTTGGAACGGGCGTATGCGGCAAGCTGTTCCATGCGATCGCGACCGATCTGCTGATCCCACCAATTGTCAACCAGACAGTATTCCAGACCGAGCGAAGCAGCCAGGTCGATGAAGCGGACCTGATCGTCGTAGTTGACGGAACGGTCCTGCCAGATGAGCCAGGACCAGGTGTAGCGTCCGGGAAGATAATCGGTTGTTGCCTCATAACGCGGATTCACAAGGTCGTAGGCGATAGTGGTCTCGACAATCGGCTTGAGGGTCTCTCCCACCGTGACGGTACGCCAAGGGGTAGTGCCCGGCACATTGAGGCCCGGTTTGCCGCTGGTCTTGCCACGCCATTCGTCGTCATTGGGAAAGGCTATCTGATAACCGCAATCCACGGTCCAATCCTTGAGATGCGAACCGCAGTAATGACTGTCCACACCGGTCTCTCCCAAGAGTACCCAATTGTGTTCGTTGTGGAAAAGTGCAGGGAAAATATATCCCTCACCGAACTGAGATTTGGCAGCAACGGGCATTTCTGACAGATAGTCTTCCTCATAACTCGGCTTGGTTTTCTCCCAACCGGTCATCGGATTGATCTGCGGGGAAATGAAAGCTCGGGCAGAATCGGGTAACCGGAATGAAGAACATTCATCGAGGATGATGCAACCCTTGGGATTACCATAACGATCGCGGTTCTGTCGCATAAGACTGTAGCGGTAGGCCACATCGTTGTCGGCCACCCGGAAAGTCAGTACCATATCATAACCGTTGGCAGAACGCAGGGTCACATCGGCACAATTGGCTACATAATGGGAAGTGGCAGCTTTCGTTCGCGTCATCTTGCGAACGGTATCGATACGGGACGTTTTGACATCCAGCCAACTCAGATTACGTGAAAAGTCGGCATAGTCGGTCACCAGACCCAAACGTGACTTTTCAAGAGCGACAGAGCCGTTGAGAGACACCTGATAATGCAGTTGTCCCCCTTGGTTGTCAATCCGCACGGCAAGTTGTCCGTTGGGTGACTTCAGAACGGTTTCCTCAGCCCAAAGCACGGCGGGCAGCAGAAACAGGGCAGGCAATAAAAGCTGTTTCATAGGACTTTTGTATTAGGGACACTCTTCTTTCCCGCCGAAACGGAGGAAATGGGTTTCGAATCTTAACCTGTATTCTTTTACCTGACATCTTAGTCCTCAATGGACTTGAAGTGGTCGTAGTTCTCTTGTTTCTTAAATGCCGACTGCTGACCGGCCGGCACATGCAGTGTAACGTATTTATCGTCAAAAGTGTTCCACTCAATCATGACGGGGCGCTGCATGCTTATATCTACCAGCGACGGACAGCCCATGAATGCCTTGGATCCAATACTCTTGATGGACATGGGAAAGTGCATCGTACTGATGGTACGACAGTCTTCAAATGCACTCATGGCGATGGATTCCAGATGGGAAGGCAGTCTGACGCTGGACAGAGAGACACATCCCTTGAACATACGGAAACCGATGCGAGTCATCTGATTGGGCAGTTCGATACGTTCGAGTGTCATACAGTTTTCAAAAGCGGCATCCCCGATAAGACGGAGAGATGCGGGAAGTTCTATATGGAAGAGACTGTTGCAGGAAGAGAAACAGAGTTCGCCAATCTGTTCCAGGCCGACGGGCAAAGTAATCTCGCGGATGGTATAGCAATTGGCGAAGGCGCTGGCTGCAATATTCTTCAGATGGTTGGGGAATTTGACGTGCGACAGGGAAACACAGTCGCGGAAGGCTGAATTGCCGATTTCAGTCACTTTGTCGGGTATATCTATGTCACTCAACGTACGGCAATTAACGAAAGTCTGCTCTGCAATCTCGGTCAGATTATCCGGCAGGTTGATTTTGGCGAGCGACGCACAATTGATAAAAGCGCTCTGTCCTATACGTGTCACCGTTGAGGGAAGGACGATCTCGGTCATGGACACACAGTCGGCAAAAGCACCGGCCCCAATGCTCTTAACACCTTCGGGCAATGTGAGCGTGTATAACCTCTCTGTTCCTGCAAAGGCGTAATCGAGGATATGTTCCACACCGCCAGGCAATATCACGTTGCCTACAATTTTGCTCGGGAAGGTATGGAGGGCTTTGCGGTCGTAAGTCAACAGGACGCCATGGTCATCCAGATAATGTATGTTACCCACTGCGACATGAATCTGCTGGAGATCACAGTAATTGAATGCGCCGACTCCGATTTCCTCGGTTTCCATCGGGATGCTGATATTCGTCAGGCTGGTGCACTTTTGGAAGGCCATGCGCCCGATTTTCTTCAGATGTTGGGGCAGATAGACCGACGGGAGGCTTCTGCATCCTGCAAAGGCACGTTCTCCTATCTCGGCCAGATTGTCAGGGAAAGTGACATCCGACAGGGTGACGCAAAAGGCAAATGTCCAATTATCTATCTTTGTCACAGAACTGGGCAGATGAATACTTTCCAGGTTTGTACAGTTCTCGAATGCCGCTTCTCCGATTACCGACAATGTCTTGGGAAGTTCGAATGACTGTACACGCACACATCTTTCAAAAGCGCTGGGACCGATTTCTTTCAGACCTTCCGAAAGATGAACCACCGTCATCTTGGAACAGCCCATAAAGGCACCATAGCCAATCATTTCGACAGAAGCGGGCAAAGTGATACTTTCCAGCTCATTACAGTCGCGGAAAGCGTAGTCGTCGATTGCTGTTACATCATACTTTTTACCCAGATATTCTACTTCAGCGGGAACAGTAATAGCACCGGCATAATCCGTTTTAGGTTTAGTGACCTTGCAACCGTCTTCGGTGGTCTTGTAGGTCAGATCGCCGACTGTAAAAGTGAAGTCAGCGTTGCCACAACTTGTGAACAATAATAAAAACGTCAGACATAAGCAAATGCACGATTTCATTTCAATTTCGATAAATTCGATTTTACTTCTTCGTTAATGTAACAGAATGTCATCAATAGGTTATTCTCGTCTTCACTTATCCTGGTGGAGCCCTTCCGGTTCTCCAGTTCATATATATGTTGGGAAGTTTCAATCAAGACCAGGTAACCCACTTTGAGTGAGAAGAGCGGTGCTCCCCGCAATTTCCACTCGAAATAGGGATTACAAGGCTCGGGAAGGATTCCCTTTTTCCATAAATCCGAAAGCGCCCCAATCAGCATGATGGGGTCAGGGGTGCCCGTGTACCTCATCAGGAGAACAGATTGCGGATTTTGTTTCTGAATTTCTCCACCACGGAAGGCGACGTATTGAAATTCCTGTGTTTACGCAGTTCCTCCAGCGTTTTCTTCTCATCGCTGTCGAGGGTTTCCGGCACATAGACCGAAACCTCGGCCACGAGGTCTCCCCTGCCGTAGCGGTTCACAGAGGGCAGGCCTTTGCCTGACAGACGGATCTGGGTACCGGGCTGTGTGCCGGGCTTGATGGTCTGTTTCACACTACCTTCCACAAGCGGGATTTCCACCTCGCCGCCAAGGGCTGCCGTCGGGAAGTCGAGCAGCAGGTTGTAGAGCAGGTTGTTGTCCTGGCGGATGAACACGTTCTGTTTCTCCTCTTCGATGAGCACATAGAGATCGCCGGGCACACCGCCGCGACGGGCAGCATTGCCGTAGCCCTCCATGGTGAGTTGCATGCCCTCGCCCACACCGGCGGGAATTTTCACATCGATTACTTTTTCGCCGATTACGACACCTTCGCCGTTGCAATGGGGACAGCGGGTCCTGATTTTTTTGCCGGTGCCGCTACAGTCGGGACAGATGCTCTCGGTTTGCATCACGCCCAGGAAGGTACGCTGCATTTTGCGGATACGTCCCTGCCCGTGACAGGCGGAACAGGTTTCAATGGCCGTTCCGTCCTTGGCGCCGTTTCCGTGACAGTGCTCACACTCAACGAACTCCTTCACCTTGAGGTGTTTTTCGACACCGTTGAGCACATCCTTGAGCGAAACCTTGACCCTGACGCGGATATTCGTTCCATGGTTGACAGGAGCATCGTCGTCGCCACCACCGAAACCGAAGCCGCTGAAGGCGCTGCTTCCCCTGCCGCCGAAGAACGAGTTGAAGATGTCAAAGGGATCGAATCCCTGTCCGCCGAACCCGCTGCCGCCCGACATCGGATCGTCGAAACCGAACTGGTCGTAACGCTGGCGTTTCTGAGGGTCGGAGAGTACCTCATAGGCCTCAGCCACTTTCTTGAACATCTCCTCGGCCTGTTTGTCACCGGGATTCTTGTCGGGATGATATTTTATGGCGAGCTTACGGTAGGCCCGCTTGATGTCATCTTCAGAGGCGTTTTTCTGAACGCCTAACACTTCATAATAATCTTGTTTCTGTGCCATTTATCTCATGTGGAATAACTTACATAATTCGTCAAACCTGTCTATGGTGTCAACTCCGAATTTAATCAGCGTTCGGCGGGCCTCATCAACGGTTTTCTCGTTCTCGGGACTGGATTTGGACCAGAACTTGTCTGCCAGACAGATGAGTTTTTCCTCAAGCGTCTCCGGAAGGTAATCACGAGCCTCAATGGGAAGGTTCTGCGACCGCACCTCTTCTGCTGTAATGCCTGACCCTGTATGCCGCTCACATATACGCGCGTACGACTCAAGATTCAAATCGTTCTGCCGGCCATACTCCCGCAACATCTCAGCACCGATCACCCCATGGGCGATATACGGCTCAGTACCCTCACAAAAGATTGAGGGTGCTTTACATTTGATAATGCCGATGTCGTGGAGCATCGCTCCATCTGACACCAGACGCATATCGATGTCATAGCCTGCATTCCGCCTGTCGCTCATTATCCGGAGGGCTGTATCCCTCACCTGGGTACTGTGCAGCATCAACAAACGCCTGAGTGGAGTATTGTTCGGATAAAAAAACTGTATGATATTGAGACAGTTAATCATTTTTTTCTGTTTTTTGTTGGCTGTTTCAAAAAATATCCCTATCTTTGCAACGCCATTTCAGGCCGCAAAGATAATATTTTTTTTTCATATAATGAAATGAAAAGCATTTTTTTTAGCATTATTATGCTCTTGATGGGGCTGACTGCAAACAGCAGTGCGCAAAACTCAGGTATAAGGACCGGAGCCGACCGCATGGATGTCTATCTTCCGATGCTCGAAAACAAGCGTGTCGGACTGGTCGTGAACCAGACTTCGCTGGTCTCCATCGACGGCGAATGGTATCAGCCTCTGGCCGATACTTTACTGTCCCGCGGAGTGAACGTACGATGCATCATGTCGCCCGAGCACGGCTATCTGGGTACGGCGGGGGCAGGCAAGTCCATTCCCAACTCGAAAGACCGCCGGACGGGCCTGACCGTGCTCTCGCTCTACGGCAAAACCCACAAGCCTCTCCCCCAGTGGCTGCATCAGGTGGATGTGGTCGTATTCGACCTGCAGGATGTAGGCACGCGTTTCTATACCTATCTGTCCACCTTATATTATATGCTGCAGGCGTGCGGCGAAGAAAAGACCGACATCATCGTACTCGACCGACCTAACCCCAACGACACCATCGACGGACCGATGCTCCGCCCCGAATTCAAGAGTTTTGTGGGCATCATTCCCGTTCCCCTGCTTCACGGCTGCACCCTGGGCGAACTGGCCCGGATGATGGTCGGCGAAAAATGGATTGGCGACTCCCTTCCCAACCTCACGGTCATTCCCTGCGAGGGCTGGAAACACGGCGACCGCTACGACCTGCCGGTTGCACCCTCCCCGAACCTGCCCACCATGCATGCCATCCGCCTTTATCCCTCGCTCTGTCTCTTTGAAGGCACCGACATTTCCATAGGCCGCGGCACGGCTCATCCTTTCGAATGCTACGGACATCCCCTGATAGAAGGACCCTTCGAATTCACTCCGAAGAGCTGCGAAGCCGCCAAACATCCCCTGCAGGAAAACCGGCTCTGTCACGGCATTGACCTGCGCGGTGTTCCCGCACCCAAAGGTTTTTCGCTGGATTACCTGATGGACATCAACCAGAGGTTCGGCATCAATTTCATCACGGCCCGCAAATTCTTCGACCGGCTGGCCGGATCGGACGAACTGCGCGAACAGATCATCGGCGGCATGAGCGCCGAACGCATCCGCAATTCCTGGCAGAAAGATTTGACCGAATACCGGAAGATCCGCCGCAAGTACATTATTTATAATGAGTAACAGACAGAGC
>Ga0326512_10001927_pt1 | contig 15585 bp, 24 predicted proteins | sample 1_2617_0518_D_FD_203652 | JGI IMG/M metagenome (GOLD analysis project Ga0326512, IMG submission 203652) | Bovine rumen microbial communities from UC Davis, California, United States - 1_2617_0518 | ecosystem: Host-associated > Mammals > Digestive system > Stomach > Rumen | place: USA... | reverse complement strand
CAGAAACCGTTTATGTCGATCTTCTTGCTCATTGCATTATATGTCCACGCCCATATATGATACTACATGACGGAGAATTGCGCAAGTACCTTTATTGCTTTTTGGACTTTTTTGATCTCTTGCTGAGATATTCGTCCTTCTTCTTCATGTATTTCTCCTTGTCTTCGTAGTATTCTTTGCGGTCTCTGTCCTCTTCTTGCTCGGATTCCATCTTCAGCTTCGCGGCTTCGATCATTGCTTCTGCGCGGATATCGTCCTTGCGTTCAGCGTTGTCCGAGTGATCCTTTGAGACATTCGAGAACTCTCCTCCCTTCTTGGAGCGAAGTACCTGACGTACTTCCTCGGGCGAGAGAACTCCTTGCTCTATAAGAGTCTTGGCGGACTTCGTTTCGAGTTCAGATATCTTTGCCTTCTCCATGAGCGTCGGCACATCTACAGGGTTGAATGTAATTTCAAAGTCCTTGTAATCCTTTGCCTTCTCATTCATCAGAAGATGGAATGTGTAGTGCCTATCGAGGATCGGCGTCAATTCGTCCTCCTGAATGGAGCAGACATGCTGTGCATAGTCCTTCCACACTAACTCTGATACGTCGGAAAACCCTGTCGGCATGACCTTCAAGAGTTTAGGAGCGGGTATCTGCGCGATTGAAGCCACCAACTGATACTGCGTCATAATAAGCTGGTTGAACTCCGTGATATACGTATCGACCTGCTGTACGTTCGTGTTGGGATTCTTGAAGAACACGCCCCAGTTGTCGCGTGCGAACTTGAGCGCATCCATGATCTTTGCCGCCTCCTTGGGGTTTGCGACGAGCTTCTGCACGTTCGCATCCACCACGAGAAGCCGCTTTGACATGGCGAGCATCTGCGCTTCGTCCGCCACCTTGTCGGCTGAATATACGCGTTGCATCAGCATCTGCGGAAGCGGCATACCACCGTAGTAGTAGGTCGGTTTCAGGATGTCGCTTACGATTGTGTTCACATACTGTACGCACCAAGACTTATGGATTCGCCGTTCCGTCGTCCCTATCTGCCACCAAGTCGGGAGATAGAAGTCTCTGCTCGCGGGATCGAAACCAGAATCGTCGTCGAATACAGGAGTGAGCCAATACGGATCAACGACCTTCTGACCGACATACCTGATGCCCTGCTTTTTAAGCGCGTCTTCATTATACGGCAAGGAAAGCATCTTCTGTATGTATGCCTTTCCGTCGTTTGTATCAGCCTCAAAGCATGGAATGCAGATGCCAACACCGAACACACGCTTGTTGTAATCGAACTTGCGCAGAACCTGATGGATTCCCATGCGCTTTGTCTCGCGGATTAGACGCTTGATCCTGTTCTCGTTTTCCGTTACGTCTGTCCCGTTGCTTTGCGGAAAATCGATCTTGTATCCTACTGCAACAGCGTCTTCACCGGGAATGGAACACGCACGCGATATGAAAGGATGTTGCGCGAGTGTTGCGCATGTAAGCCATCCGAGCCACGCATAGTTATCTGAGAAGTATCTGAGAACCTTGTCATTGATGAACATCGGATTCATCATCTGGTTGTAGAGAGAGATCGGATCGCCCTCGTTCGGAGGAAGATTGCATGGCGGTCTTCCTGCGCATTCGTCCATGACAACCGTCTTCGTGCTTATCAGATTTCCGTTTTTAGATCTCTTGCATACGCTTTCAATCGTGCGCGGAAAAAGATTCTTGATGATCTTGTTCCTGTCGAAATTGTCGGCAACCTCTCTAAGCGGCGTAGCACCGAGGATGTCGTTCGACTCCATTCTGTCCGTAAGGCTTTTAGGTCTCTTGACCGCCTTCTTCGTGTTCTTTCTGTTCATCAGAATAGTCCTCCGTTTATTGAGTCTTCTTCATAGGCGTAGCGAACCGCGTCTATGGTGTGGTTGTTCTTCTCGCTGAAGTTGTCTGTCCAGTCGCCTTCTCTGTCTTTCTTGAACTCATACTGCTCGAACTCACGCGCCACGTCTGGGCATCTGATTGGATCGATCACAATCTCGTCAAGATTCTGGAGCCATATTATACCATTTCTGATGGAATCTTTCCCCTTCTTCGCTGGCTGGCAGTTGATTCCCATGTTCGAGAGCTCCTGAATGGATCCCGGCTCTGCGGGGTCGCACCATACGAACTCGTAGCCCGGCTCCCATTTGAGAACCATTTCCCCGAACTTGCGCTTTTGTAGCATCTTCTTGTAGATCTGTCCGAAGATGTAGATCTTCCTGTGGTCGTAGTCGTAGTGCGATACGATGAATACACATGGATCCTTGTAGCCCCAGTCTATGCCGTATCTGTAGTGGTCGAAATGCGAGATCTCCTCGTCGCTTATCTCTCGTATGTTCAGGTTCGCGAAAACCGATCCTCCAGTTCCTGTGACAATCCCAAGGTACTCGTGTTGGTATGCGCGAGGATTCGACAGGCGCAGAGCCTCCGCTTCCGCGAGCGGCTGTTCTCCAAGCCATTCCTTCGGTATGTCGAGATATGTGGATGAGTATATCTTCCGTCCGCGCATCGGTATGTCTGCTTCCGCGTTCACCCACGATGACGCGGATGCGGGAGGATTGAACGAGCAGAACGTGTAGAATTTCTTTCCGCCACGGCGGATAGACTGTCCCGTGTTTCTGATCTCCTCCATTCCAGAGAACTGCGCAAGCTCCTCGTACCAAGTGAACTTGAAGTAGCCCCTTCTCACTTTTATGGACTTCACCTTCGTTGGATCGTCAAGACCACGGCAGAGAATAACTTGTCCCGTTGGGACGTACTTGAACCGCAGGAGCGACTTGTTAGGCTCCCACAGATGGTTTACGCCGAGCTTGTCTATAGCCCAAAGAATCTGCTCGAACACGGAATCTCTTATGTCAGATCCTACCTTTCGGAAGCATACCGCATTAGCGTCCTTGTCGAGCATGATGCCGAGAACTATTACAAGTGATATGAACGACGACTTGCATGACATCCGACCGCCCTTAAACCAGTATTCGCTGTACTTGTGGTCGAAGATGTCGTTCCACGCCTCGTAATAGACAGGCGCGATCAGATCCTTGTAGTTTATCTCAAGCCGTGCCATCTGATATTATTCCTCGAACACGAAGCCGCACGACGGGCATTTGTGGAGAAATGATTTTTCGCCTTCTTCGTTCTCTTGATGCTCGTTCATGCTATTCTCTTCATTACCGCGTTCCTCGTGGATTCCGCTTATCTCTTCCTCGGTGAATCCGAAGTCGGTCATGTCTATCGACTGAGACAGCATCTTCATCTCCTCGTCGAGTTTCCCGAAGTCCCACATGGATCTCTCGCTCAACTTGTTGTCAGCGAGACGGTATGCGTTGATCTCGTCATCCGTAAGACCGTCCGCGAACACGCATGGAATCTCGTCCATGCCGAGTGCCTTTGCCGCCTTCAGACGTGTGTGTCCGCAGACGACAACCATGTCTCTCGTTATCACGCAGGGCACGAGAAAGCCAAATCGCCTGATGGAGTTCATAAGTTCAGGAACAACATGGTCGTTTATCCTTGCGTTGTTCTCGTATGGCTTCAGGCATTTAATACCAACCATAGTTATGTCTTTAACAATATTAGGCATTCACCACCTCCGCCTCTATTACCTTCCCTTGCCTGTCGTCCGTAGGCTTCTGTATCTCAATCCTTCCGATATTGATGATCGGCACCTCGCTCGCGCTTGCCTGTTGTCTCTCGCCGTATCCTCTGTGCCGACCTTGCCTGTCGAGGAAAAACTGTATCGCGTTCTGATTCCCATCGAGGATGTTCTTGAACAGCCTATTTTCAGCAACGTCAAGCATGGACTCACGCATGTCGCGGTAGCTGATCTCCATCTTCTCCTTGAGATATTTATGGAGCGTGTAGCGGCATACTCCGAGCTCCCTTGCGATGACATACAGCGGCTTGAACTCCCTTATGCCCTTGATGATAGCCGCTTCGTCCTTTTTGTCGAGGTGTCCGTATGGCTTGCGTCCAGACCTTCTCTCCATCGTAGGCAATGGCGTTTCCTCCGTCCCCACTTCAGGGACTGTCACTTCCACCTCCTGCGGAGACGGAGAGAGCGCGGACTGTGTTTCCTCTATTATCATTTCCTTGCCGTTCTGTCGAGGAGTCCGTACATGGTCTGCATGTGCGTAGAGAGTCCGTCGAGGATCGCAACGGTTCCAGACAGTAGCGTATCGCCGCGCTTGACCTCCTCGATCTTCTTCAGTAGAAGGTCTGCGACTTCCCTCAGCCTGATGACAAGTGCTTCGTTCCTGTCTCCGCCGCTGTAGGATCCGCGTATTCCTTTTGCCAGTTCGATTGCGCCCCGATAGGTATCATCGGTTGGCGGCGGTGCGACCTTTAGCTCTCCGAGCCAGTACGCCTCCCTCAATCCGTCGAGCGTCTTGTCAAGGTCTTCCTTGACCCTATCGGCGAGAAGATGGTTCGCGTAGAACGCGATCCCTTCAGATTCGTAATGGAGATCGTTTGCAAGTATCTCTACGCATACGATCATTTCGAGCAGTTCATTCATGGCACTCCTTTTCTTTTTGTTGTTTCGTTATGATAGCACAAAAGCGTTTCGATGTCAAAGCGTGTGGATTTTCATCCCCCTATTACCCCCTTGTTATTATAATATATATTATATATATCTATGTCTTTGTCTTGCAGAGTTAGCCAACTCTTGCCTAACTCTTTTGGTAACTGTTTGCTAACTGTTTGTTTACTCTTGTACATTTAACTACCTTTCCTGTCTCCACACCTCGTACTTGATGTCTATCCTCGGCTTGACGAAACGGAACTTCGAGAACCTAAAGTTCACCATAGAGTCGTCCTCCCAGAACCCCATCCTCGTCATGCAGTCCACCAGCGCCTTAGACAGATTGTCCGCGTCTGGTCTCTGCGTCATGAACGAAAGTCCATTCCTTTTCCACTTTGGCGTAGATGCCGTATGAGGAAACATGTACACGATCTCAAGCAGTATGGCCGTGTCTCCGTCATTTTTAACCGTCTCTCCTGCTCTTACCTTGTGTATAGCAAGAGCGTACTCTATCATCCTTTCATTCTGTACGGATCGCTTCTTCTTGAAGAATGTCGGAAATGACTTTCCACTCTTTGATGTGATTATGCGAACGCCCTTCTCCTGCGCCGTCGTCAGGACGGAGGGATTTATGTCGAGCGTAAAGCTGTTCTCGTATATCTTGCGGAAAGTCATTCCTTGATGTTCCCGTTAGAACGGAAGTTCCTCCTCTGCGGCTGTCTCCTTTTCGACATCTACCTCGGGGACGACTGGCGCCTTCTCCACTATAGTGATCCCTCCGTCCTTCGCTACGTTTAGTTTCACGATGCAGTAGTAGCCGTTCCTACCTTCGCCGCTCACGCCGTGGAGATAGAACCGAACCTTGATCTTGTCGCCTTCAACAACTCCCATGAGCTGGCTCTTGCACTTGTTGCTCGCGCTAAACTTCAGGCATTGCGGAAACTTTGGCGCTTCCATCTTGTCCTTGTAGTCCCTGACCGTGAACTCCTGACCGTATTCCGTGGGCTCGTAGATCTTCTCGACCCATCCCGTGAATTCCTGTGCCTCTATCATTTCGACCTCCTTTTTCTGTTCTTTCTGCGCATGTATTCGGCATACGCTCCTTCGATCTCCTCGTTCATCATCTCGGCTAGCTTCGTTCCGTTCACCTGCCTGATGTGCTTTCTAGCGGCCCTCGATGCGGATGATCCCGCATGGGTCGTGAATCCTTTATGCGTGTTCATTGTTTTCGTTCTCCTTGTTCTCTTTCGCCTTATGCGCTTCCTTTCGTTCGTACTCTATGAACTCCTCTATTGTCGTGAACTCCGGTTCGTATGGGTGATCGACCTCTGGATTCTGCGGATCGAAGAAATGCTCGTTCGCGTCGTAGCTCCACAGTTGGATGTCCATCTTGGTGGGATCCTCAAGTATGCCTTTCGAGCGCATGAGCCTTCTGCGCTTCAGGAGCGTGTTGTGGAAAAGCGTCAGCATGAGGCGCGTCCTCTTCGAGAGACGTGTGCCTCTTCCCTTTCCTCTCAGGATCCTGTCTGCCCAGCCGGGAAGAGGCTCGTCCTCGTCATAGTCGAGCGTCGCTATGATGTCTCGCATCAGGGCGTACTCCCCTACCATCGCCTCTCGAACAACCTTGTTCTTGTAGCCGAGCAACCGTTTCCTGAAATGGTTCTGGAACGATGCCATGTATTCGTCCACGTCAGGTTTCACTACTCAATCACCAGTCCTTTCGTCAATGCTTCCACTATCTTCTCCTCCTTCTCCAGTTCCATTTTCTCCGATACCTTCAGCGAAGGGGAAGACAGTTTGGTTCGGATCTTCAGCAGTCTTGACGCAAGATAGTCCCTCGCGTCCTGAGATACATTCACTATCCTCGCCACTGTCTCTGCGTTCTTTTCCGCATGAAATCCCATCCTTGCCCATACGGACGACGAGAACGACCTGTCCTCCATCGCCTCCACCCTTACGAAGTTCGCTATCAGATCCCCGTCCGCGTCGAATATGCACTTCGTCTGACGATCCATCCTTGTCCCCTTCAAGTCGTACCTTCTTGTCTGCGAGGTAAGGGGAAGTTTCATTTTGCAGTCTTTCATTTATCTGTCTCCATATCTCCATGTTGAGTTCCGCCGCCCGCTTCGCCGCGTTTCCGTCTCTGTACATGCAGGAGACTATGAACAAAGAGCAGGACATCCTTAGATATCCATCGAGCGTAGCGCAGTCGCTATCGATACTGTCCGACAGATTTAGGATTCGGTTCACTATCGCGCTTCGCGTAGTGTTCTTAAGGACGGTAATGTCTGGAATGGATTCCGACACCACATTCCTGTAGTCGTAGCATACATGATCCTTCATGCTTCTTCTTCCGAACAGTATTTTTAGCGGGTTCCACATGGAACTTTTCTCCTTTTAGTTAGTTCGCAGTCAATGCAAAATCGAACGCCTTCTGTAGCGATCCGTACTTGCGTTTAAGACCTTCTCTTATTTCCTTTCGCATCCTGACCATAGTCCATTCTCCTGAGAACATGGCGTTCCTCTGGAATCCGTACTTCTTCCTCTGCCTGAGCGCGTCCTTGCTCATCGTGTATGGACGCACATGCCTCACTACGATCTGCGAAGGATTCCCCACTGTCTCTTTTTCTTCCATCACTTAACTCCTTTTCTCTCCTCGGCGTTCTGCTTCAGCGTCCTGAGCATCTGCCTGTAAACCGAAACGTACTTCTTCATGTCCGACAACATACCCTCTGCCGTCTTGTAGTGCTGTGCGCCAGTTTCGTCCTTCGGTTCTGGCAATGATATCCATCCGCGCTCCTTGAGCCATTCAGAAGTTGCATTCATTTTAGCGCAGAGTTCCTCGTCATTACACTTATAATGGCATTTCAGTATGTCGAAGTGGATCAGGAACTGCTCCGCCGTGACGCCAGCCTCGCTTATGGCATCCACCGCGTCCACGCCCCTTGATTGGGAAACGACAGCCATGTATGCACATGACGCGAGTTGGAATGTCCTTACCATCTGGTCTATAATGAACTCTTGTGTCTTGTCAAGATTATCATATACCCTATGGAATGCTTCCGCCTTTTCTTTGAACAGACCAGTCAACTGGTCTTCGTTGAAACAAATCTCTTTCATATCTTTAGAGACGACATGAGTCCCATCGCGACCGCCGTCTCCTTCTCCTTTCTTTCGCTTTCTCCGTTTGACATCACGATTCCCTCGTCCTCCCACCTACGCTGATTGAGCCATGTCGTCGGCATCGGTATGAACTTGCCGCCGTCCTTCTGCCATTGCTCGGTCTCCTTGGATTTCGATATGGATGAGAGCATCTGTCTCAGGGTCTCCTCTGCATCTTTAGACTTCGACATGATCCCCTTGAACTTGTCGAACGCGACCTTGCGAGACTCGTGGCGAGGATAGGCAGACCAGAACGATCCGAACCATACGTACATCGCCTTCTCCTTGTCCCTGTCGCGTCTTTCTCGCAACGACGCTTCGTTCTTGACCACAGCCGAGCCGTCCTTCTCTTCAGCGCCTTCCTCCTCCTCTATAGGCTTCTCCTCTTGAATTCTGATGCCATGTGAACTCCATTTCGCTATGTCATCCACAGTTATTCCGAGTTCCTTCAACCTCCTTAGGATGGATTGGTGAGCCTTCACCTTTGGGTTTATGCAACCTCCACACTGAAAGCCTATGAAGTCCACGATGATTCCCTTCGATGTGGAATTGGCAAGAGGAACAACCCTATTCCCAAATGACCCGAAAACGTCGTCTTCGGTGATCGTGTCGTTTACGTAGAACGACATCATCCTGTAGTTCGCCTCGAACACTCCAGCCACATCGCACTTGCACAGTAGATGCAGATACAGCGCCTTGTGCTTAGGCGACAGGTTCATGTACCATTCCTGATCCACGAGACCCGTATCGTAGAATCTCTTTGCCATGTCTTATTCTACCCTTTCAAAACTGTTTATCCTCGAACTTTGCGGATCGGACGGCGCAGGGTTCCGCTCCCGTGCGCCGCCCATGTCCTCCGAAAATCAGAACGGAAGCGGCTTTGCCTTCGCCTTCTCCGCCGTGTTACCAGCCGTCTCGACTACTACAGGTTCAGCCGCAGGAGTCTGTGCCTCGCGCTTCGATGGGACTGGCGCAGGTAGTTCAGCCGCCGGAACGGATGAAGGAAACAGCGTCTGCGGCTTGCGTCCCCTCGATTCGAAATCGAAGTTCGCATCGTCCGCACCGATTGCGTCCATCACGTCGGGCGATAGCTTGAGCCACTTAGTCGCGCGGCGAAACACCGTCTTCTTGCACATCTCACGGAAGAACTTGTTCCACGGCGATGACGGGCTTGAAGACCCACGTGAGCACGACTTCACGGTATCGAGCTCGTCGCGCTCCATGACTTCGTACTGAACGCTTCCGTCTGGAAGGGTGATCGCGCAGTATGCGCCCATGACCTCGCCACGCGGGAACGAGATCTCATGCAGTTCAACCTTACGGTTCCTGAACGAGAACTTGTCGTTCTCGCAGACAACATCCGCATAGACCTGCTTTGCAACACCGTCGCGGATGACTACATGGATGAGACCTTTGTAGTCGAACTGCAACGTGCATTCGTTCCCGTAGGGTATCAGGTATGCGTTTCTTCCGTCTGGAAGGATCCCGTACTTCGCGCATGTCAGCATACATGAAAGGAGTGATACAGGCGTGCACTTCTCGTATGCCGCCTTGTCCTTTCCGTACTGAGCCTCCGCGCAGTACATGAACTGGTCGATCATCTTCTGGTCTGGAAGCATGCGCTCGATGCGCTCCTTCCAAGACCCGTGCATGCGGGCCCAGTTCGTCTTTTCCGAAACTACCGACGTGGCACCTGCCTTTGCCAGCGCAGTCACGTCACCGTCTTTGTTTTCCTCGCTCATGTTTATTTTCCTTTCCTTTTCATTCCACTTCTTTCATCGGTTCGACGACCTCGTATGTGATGTCGCCGTTCATCTCGATGTACTGCTTCAAGTTCTCGAACGCTTTGAGCGTCCCGCACATCTTCATCGTACAGCAGTAGATCTCCGAAGGATGCGCTCCGTTCTCTCCTATCGGTTCGACCTGTAGCCGTTCCGACATCTGCCTTTCCTTTTCCTTCTCCTTTCTCTCCTCGTTCTCCCTGTTCGACTTTTCGATCTCGCGGTACTTCACGAGCGCTGAGTTCGCCTCCTGAATAGAATACCCTCCCTTCACTAGAGAGTCCATGACTATGGACTTCACGAACGCAGAATCGTTCTCCGTGATGATCCCGATGGTCTCGACCGCTTCTGCGCAACGCTTCAGCTCTGCATCAAGCTCTGATTTTATCTGATCCATTTCGCACGTGATGTTCTGCCACGCGTTGTTCTTTCTTGCGAACTGCTCGTCCGTGAATGCGATCAGGTGAGACTTCATGCAGTCTGAGTCCGATATGTCATCCACATATCTCTGTATCTCCTTTCGCTTCGCCTCGCGCTTCGCCCCTTCATACATCTTGATGCCTTCGTCTATCTCGCCTACCACCATAGCGATCTTGCCGATGAGATCGTCAATCTGCTTCGAGAAAGAAAGTTCGTCGTTGCCCTTGTTCTCCATCGGCGCGAGGAGACGCTTCTTCACCTCCTTTCGCTCGTTGTTCAGCATGGTGCTAAGCTTGTTTAGCCGCGCCCTATCCTCCTTCCTGTTCTGGTAGTTCGAGTCGTTGGTCTCCGACTTTCCGCCGTATGCCTCAAGGCGTTCGTCGATCTTGACACTCAATTCGTCATAGTTGAACTCGATGCGCTCTGGAAGAACCGCGTCGAGATCCGTTTCAATTCTGATTTCCATCATTTCCTTTCCTCTCCTTTCATGGCGCGTATTGTATCACATTCCGTTTTGATATGCAACACGAAAAGAGAATTATTTTTTACTCTGTTTTTTACATGTCAGTTTAGATGTTTGGCATTCTCCGTGGTGGTTTTCTCCTTTCAAGAACATAGTCATTCCAAAACTTTGTCTCCTCCATGATTATACCTTCCATATCATGTCTTACCTCAAAGTCGTCTATTCCTATCCAATACTCTTTTGTATAGCATGATCTTGTCCCGTCCGGTTTGATGTATGATATGTGGGAAACGAGAACGGCACGCTCGATTCCAGTCACGATCATCTGCTTTATGACCTGAGCCCTGTACTTTATCGGCATCTCGTCGCCAAACTGTCTAGGAGATTCGCTTCGCTTTATCTCTACTATCAGGTTTCCGATTCCGTCTTTTGCCCATGCGTCAAGCGTACACGCCATGAATGGATTTCCGTTCTTGTCCTTTATGTCCTTGTTCACTATCATCACGCGTGTCCCGTCATACATCCTGTCAATTGATCTGTCTATGGCAAACAGTTCGCGTATGTGCTCCTCAGCGTTCCTCCCCTTCTCCATGAGCTCCGCTACCGCTGGGCTCGGATCGAACCTTCCAACCCCCATCTTGTCCTGCCATACGCTCACGTTGTCTCTGAATCCGCATCCAAGTATGTTTGCCGTGTCGCTTGCGCAGATGTATCTGCATCTCGTCCTCTTCCATTCGTCATCCGTTGCATGTGGAATGAATAGGCATCTAGGCATGGCTTCGTACCAATCGCTTATCTTTGATTCGATGAACGTCTTTGCCTTGTTCATTTGCTCATCTCCTTCTCGAAGTAGATCATCATGAATATGCTTTTGATGCTTTTGGATTTGTCGTATGGTCTATCGTCATACGATACTCCATCTTCGTCCATATAGGTAACCGTTCCTTCGTATGAATTGAACGTGTGTCCCTCCCATCCCGGCTTGCGCCGATCCATCTCCCATGCCATCATGGGTGCCATTATAAGAAGCGAACTCTCGTAGAAGTCGATTGCTCTTTCAGATTGCGATGAGATCGCATCGAACTCAATCCATACCGAATAGGATTCATCATCGATTCTATCTGCTCCCCAAGTAACTCCGCTTATGCGCAATGACTGTATCTTGCTTATGAGTTCAGACTGGATCGCTATTAGCTCTTCCTTTGAGTATGTCGGCATCGGTATCTTCATCTCGCTATCATCCTTTCGTCCGTGTCTGTGAATCTTTCCCCGTCCATGAGATTCGAGAGCGCCTTTACGAACCTTTCACGCTCGCTCCCTTCGCACCTTGAGATCCCCTGCCGCAGAAAGTCAGCGAACTTCCTGCATGAGTTGAACAGGAAGATCTTCCCGTACATCTTCACACCATAGTTCTCTTTTGCTTTCATCTCATCTCCTTCTTCACTTCAATGAATCCCTTGCATGACCTTCCGAGATCGAGCGTCGAGAAAGATCCAGACCTTGCGTCCCTATCGCACTCAGCGAAATTTACGCATCGGTCGCACCCCCTCTCTGACATCTCCCTCAATTCGTCATCGATGTAGCACAGTATGCTCATGCCGCCTCCTCGTTCCCGACCGCCTTCTCGCATGATTTCATAAGATCGTTTTCGATCCAAGACTTCGCAACCTTTATGTTGTAGATCCTCGGTATCACGACATCGAGATCTATTTCATATCCGTCCTCTTGCGGAATCAGATTGCGTCTGAAGTTTACCGATCCGCCTACGTTTCTGTAGTTACCTCCGTTTCTGCATGCCGCTATGATCCTGTCCTTGAACACGATGTTCCTGTAGAACCACGAATTGCCAGTGATGTAGTTTATCATTCCGTAATCCGTGTACTGCCCAACATCCTTCAGCTTTATGAGAGTGCAGATGTCCGTGTCCTTGCTTCCGTATCGGCATCCCTCCGATACGCACGATGCCCACAGTTCAACCCCTATGCCGTTAGATTCCAGAACCTCCACGGCGGCGCAGGTTAGTGCTCCGCATACCTCCATGTCCTTCTTCGTCACATCATACACACCCCCCATTGGCGCGAAAACCCTGACGCTTATCCTCTTCACGTTTGTACGTTTCATCGAAAACCAATGCCTTGGATCGCCCGCGAGATACCTCGGTATGTCCACCCTCTGCCCCGTCCTCTGCCTCGAATGGAACTGGAACTTGCTCTGGAAGTATTCATTCGTCAGGATGTTCCTCTCGATTGAAGCGGTTATCTTCGATTCGTATGAATGGTCTCCGTAGAATTCCTTCGCCACTGTCTCCGTGCTTCCTGAGAACGATGAGTAATTCGTGTAGCTTCTCCAGTCCTTCTTCGCCTTGTCCTCTGTTATGAACTGAGGCATCTTGTACTCTCCCGTCATGGGATCCTTTACGCCCATCGCCGCTTCTACTGCGTGCGACGGGCTTGTATGTATTGAGTATATCATGTGCCTTTCACTCCTTCTTTGTGGCTTCCTTCACTGCCTTTACGATAGTCCTACGCTGGTTGTCGTCCCAGTCGGACAAGAATGTGTTAAGTATTGAAGTTCCCGCATATCCCGCTTTCGCCATCTTGACTGCATCGCAGACGAATCTCGTAGAACAAATCTGCTTCCAGTTGTTCTCGCTGATGAGCTTCCTGACCGTCTCCTTCGCGGTCTCGATGTAGTCTGCGGCATCCTTCGAGATTCCAGACGCAAGAATCATCTTAGATTCCATGTCTGAATCGTAGTCGATCTGGATGGTGGAGAGTTTCCATCTGTCGAGTGTCGCCGCGTCAAGACGCGAGCGTCCTACGTACATGGAGTTGCCTCCCTTGCCGAACGTGTTGGCCGTGCCGACAATGTACGTATTGGGATTCTGTGTGATGATCCCTCCCGGAGTCGGGATAACTCCGTTCGCGAGCATCGTGTTCAGCTTCACAAGAAGTGACGCGTCTGCGTCGTCCATCTCGTCGAACAGGATCACGCCTCCGTCCCTGAACACCCTTATGATGTCGGTCTCGTGAAACACTCCGTTCACGTCCGTGAATCCGATCATGTCTGCGCTTACCGTGTCTGGCGAGAACGATATCTGCGCGAACTTGTCCGACTTCAGTACTTCCTGAACCGTCTCCATGCCGAAGATCTGGGCGCAAGCCTGCATCGCAATCGTGCTCTTTCCAGTACCAGCAGGGCCTACGAGAAACGCCTTGCCGAGACATTTCAGCCTTCTCACGACCTCATCCGTCTGTCTATGCTTGCTCGACTGGGACTTCTCCTGCTCGATGCGTCTGCGCTCTTCCTCCTCCTTCCTTATCCTTTCAACCTCCTCTTGGTTTCGGCGGATCTCCTCAAGCATCTTGTCCACTTCCTTCTGCTTCTCCGCGTTCTCTGCGTTCTTCTGCGCAATCCTCTCCTCTGGAGACATCTGTTTGCTCTTGCGAGGACTTCTCGTCCTTCTTGCCGGCTTCTCATTACGCTCTGACTGCCGTTCTTCCACCTGTTGTTGCGTCTCCTCGCTTGGCTGTTCAATCGGCTGTGGAGGTTCGGGCTTCCCTATCTCTTGACCTTCTTCTAACTCATTCAAACCGTTCGATTCGGACTCTCCGATCTTTACGTATTCCGACCCCTCGTTCTGTTCCTCTCCCTCCCCTTCTCCAGTCTCCTCGCCTGTCTGGTTCTGAATCTCCTTCATCTGTCTCTCCGACTTTTCTGGCTCAGGAGAAAATCCGTTCCCTTCTGATTCTCCACTACCCTCGACAATCTCCCCTGTCGATTCATTTCCGATCACCTGATTCGCACCTCCGCTCAAAGCCATCGCCTTGAGCTCGAAGACGTGCTCGTTGCCAGTCACCTTCATCCCCATCTGCTCGATGCTCTTGATAAGCAGTTGCTTTGCCGTCGCGAAGTTGTTCTTCACGAACAGTTCCTGAATCTGATTCTCTGTCATTTCCTTTTTTCCCTTTCCTGTTTCTGTTTTTATTTCACGCGATAACATGCTCGACCTGTTTGAACCCCATAGCCGAGCAGATGTTTGCATATTCCTGAGAGTTCGGGGCATACCATACCCCGTCTTCGTGGAGCCACCTGAAACCGAGACCCTTCAGCTTCTTGCTGTCGGAGCACGGCTTCGAAAACGATGCCTCGATTCTCTGTTGTTTGTAGTTCACCCTCCATACATGGTCTCCGAACCCCGATCCGCATGGAAGCGCGAACCGAGACATTCTGCGCTTCGACATCTCGTGCAGTTCAACACCCATCTCTTTCGCAAGCGACTGCACAATCGCCTCATTCCCATCGGGAACATCTATCCAGTATCTCATTTTCTTCTTTCCTTTCCTTTTCTTTGTCCTTGTCTTTAACTATACATGAACAGTTTACATACTGTTCCGCTTTTCAATCTCATCCTCACCATCCGTCTCATTCCACGCGAACCACGCGGCGAGTATGGGCCACGCGAATATGGCGAGGGGGAGTGTGACGATGCCTGCGGCGAAGCCGAGTGCGGCGTTCAGAAGTTTGCGGTGCTTGTTGTTCATAGCGGAAGTTCCTGTTGTGTTGTTGAAGTGATTGGCTTGGCGGCGCAAACGCGGGATTGCGCGATCTCATAGTAATGTTCGTCCTTCTCTATGCCGACGAATCGCATACCCTCTTGGACGGCGGCAATTCCTGTTGTTCCGCTCCCCATGAATGGGTCGAGGATGCGACCGCCCTTGCGTGTGACGAGGCGGACGAGGTAGCGCATGAGGGCGATTGGTTTGACTGTGGGGTGTACATTCCCTTCGCCGCGTTCGGAGCGAGAAGCCTTTGCGCAGTAGAAGAAGCGGGCGGCGGAGCCAGAGTCGCCAAATCCGGGATCGTCATTAGACCACGATGCCTCAGATTTCTTCCCGCTTCCGACATTTCCTCCCCCGCTCCTCTTGATTGTGCGTCCTCCTGTTGACTTCCCCGTGTCGGGAAAGAGGGCAAGCACCTCGTCGGAGCCGTCGTGGATGAGGTTCGCGGGGAAGCGACCAATGGCTTCGGTAGGAGCAACAGATGCTTTCATTCTAAAATCAACAACACCTTTCTCAGATGGACTTCTGTTGTTTGATGCCGGTGGATTTATCATCTTTTCTTTTCCAACTCTGCACCCGTCGATGTTGATTGCGCCGGTTCCGTACTTGAGGACGTTCGCCGCCACCGTGCCGTCAAGCGGCTTTCGTGCGACCACGATTGGCTCTA
>Ga0326512_10001926_pt1 | contig 15586 bp, 25 predicted proteins | sample 1_2617_0518_D_FD_203652 | JGI IMG/M metagenome (GOLD analysis project Ga0326512, IMG submission 203652) | Bovine rumen microbial communities from UC Davis, California, United States - 1_2617_0518 | ecosystem: Host-associated > Mammals > Digestive system > Stomach > Rumen | place: USA... | reverse complement strand
TGGACGCTACGGGGTGTGGCTCAGTTTGGCTAGAGCGCCTGGTTTGGGACCAGGAGGCCGCAAGTTCGAATCTTGTCACCCCGATTGCCCCTTCGCCAAGCGGTAAGGCACTGGAATTTGACTCCAGCATTCGTTGGTTCGAATCCAACAGGGGCAGCTTGCAGTCGTGTCCGAGTGGTTTATGGAGGCGGTCTTGAAAACCGTTGACGGGAAACCGTCCGCAGGTTCAAATCCTGCCGACTGCGTTCGGAGGTATTGAGATGAAAAACAATATCCACAAGAAAGAGACATTCGAAGATCGTTGGGACAGAAAATACGCCTGCTGGGTACAGAACAACCGCAAGGCTTGGCACTATTGGAAGCATAAAACGCGGCGAGATTTTCGGCGGCTAATGAAGCACATGCTGAGAAAGGAGATAGATGATGAGATGGATTGCTGAGACGCTGATTGGTGCAAACGCCTATGATATTATCAGGCTCACTGCATTCACAGCAGTTGTCTTCTTCGGCGGGATGTATCTCGTGGCTTTAATGGTTGACTGTTTTAGAGGAGGATCGGATGGGGGAGATTGAACTGATTGACGATTGGTGGGTTACTGTTGATGAGTACAACTATGGACTTGCCAAACGTGTTATTTACAAGAATAAAAAAGATGGCGAAAAGGATTATGGCTATAAGTACTATGGTTATTATTCATCACTCACCAATGCGTTATACGCACTATGTGATCGGCTGACGAGAGACGAACTCAAGAGACAATCTCCTCAGGATCTGAAGAGCGCAGTGAAAACAATTACAGAATCCTATGAGAGAATAAGTAATTTGCTGAAGGAGTGTTTGGATGGCAGATAATAATAACGTTGCCGAGAGGTTTAAAGCAATACACGAAGGCGAAGCTGTGATTAGCAAGGCCGTTCTACAATGGTTTTTGGATCAAATTTGTTATTACTTGGAAACAGATGATTCCAATTTAGCCAGAAAAAAAGAAACGGCGGATATGATTATTGGAGCATTGTCAATGATGGCAGAATTAATTATGGAGGAATGGTGATGCAGGTTTTTTTATCAGGAGCAATGAGCGGACTACCACCGGATGAGTATACGGGTTGGAGAGACTACGTCAAGGATGCATTGAAATATGATTGTGATGTAATCTTCAGCCCACCTGATAAGTATAACCTTGAGAGTCCAGAGGACTATGACAGCGAGCGTGAAGTCATGGATTATGATCTCTATCAGGTTGAAAGATCTGACGTGCTGATAGTCAACTTCGACAGCAATCCTGCCTCAATTGGAACAGCGGCAGAAATTATGAAGGCCCATGTTATAGGGGTGCCTGTAATTGGGTACATCTCCGAGTCAAAGCATAAAGAACTTCATCCCTGGCTGGAGAACTGTTGCAATAAGCTATTTACTGGATCAGGTGATGACCCGAGCAAACTCGATGACATGTTGTACTATGTCAAGGCATATTACCTCGATGTAGGTGGTAGATATATTAAATGAGAAAAGGAGAAACTGTCATGAGAATCGCGGTAAAAGATAGAAGCAAATTCGTGCAGCTTGTCAAAGCCGCCGGACAAGAAGTGATCGACAGAGCGGAAGATCTTATTGGAGAAGACTTCAACTTCCTTGAAGATTTTGATATCTGGCTTAGATTTCCAGATAACGAAGCACCGAAAATCGAAGTGACGAGAAGCCACACTGTAAGAAGAAGCTTTGATGTGCTATTGGAAGATAAAGATGATGTTAAAAAAGTGGAGGAGTAGATATTGGATGTAAAGGAATGGCTAGGCGAAGATAATCAACTGGGCCAAGACATATGGCACAGGAAGTACCAGTATAACAATGAGACATTTGAGCAATGGCTTGACAGAGTAAGTGCTGGCGATGAGGATGTCAAGAATCTGATTCGCGAAAAGAAGTTTTTATTTGGCGGCAGAATATTGGCTAACAGGGGACTTGCAAAAGACGGCAAGAAGATCACCTATTCCAACTGCTTTGTGGTTGAGCCGCCAGAAGACTCTATTGAATCCATATTTGATACTGCCAGAGATATGGCAAGGACATACTCATATGGTGGCGGTTGTGGCGTTGACATTGGCAAACTTGCTCCACGCGGTGCGAAGATTAACAATGCTGCCAATGAAACAAGTGGAGCGGTGTCCTTTATGGATCTATATTCCATGGTGACTGGTCTGATAGGGCAGGCCGGTAGGCGTGGTGCACTCATGATCTCAATCCCCATCAGTCATCCTGATGTTGAGGAATTTGTCAGTGTAAAGTCAGACCTCAACAGGGTGACAAAAGCAAATATCAGTGTGCGAATTACAGATGACTTCATGATAGCTGTAACCAAACACGATAAATATAAGCTTAGTTTTACAAGAGAGGAAACCGGCGAAGTCATAGAAAAAGAGATTGATGCTTATGAGTTCTTCAAAAAACTTTGTGAGATGAATTGGGACTATGCTGAACCAGGATTACTCTTTTGGGATAGGATTGAACAGTGGAACATACTGAGTAGAGATCCTGACTTTCATTACTCTGGAGTTAATCCATGTGCGGAAGAACCGCTCCCGGCGGGAGGCAGCTGTTTACTGTCGAGTATCAATCTATCAGAATTTGTTAAGGATGGCAGATTTGATTATGACGATTTTAGATATACAGTCAAAATTGCTGTCAAGGCACTTAATGATGTTCTTGATGAAGGGTTACCTCTTTTGCCACTACAACAGCAGAAAGAATCCGTAAGAGATTGGCGTCAAATCGGACTCGGCATATTTGGATTGGCTGATGCCCTAATAAAGATGGCGATCAGATATGGTAGTGAAAGGTCGATTGAAGTATGTAATAACATAGGTTTTGCGATGGCTGATGAAGCTATACGCGCATCTGCTGAATTAGCAAAACAATATGGAACATATCCCAAATATGATGTGCAGAGCGTGCTTAAATCCTCTTGGCTTACATATAACGCGAGGCCTGCAACATATAATGGAGTTGAAAAATTTGGACTCAGAAATAGCCAATTGCTCACATGCGCACCGACAGGAACATTGAGCACAATGCTTGGGGTGTCCGGCGGCATCGAACCAATCTTTGCGAATTCGTACACTCGCAAGACAGAGTCGCTTAAAGGTCATGATGAGTACTATAAGGTGTATACACCGATAGTGAAGGAGTTTATGGATCAGCATCACGTTGAGAATGAAGAGGATCTGCCAAGCTATTTTATTACGGCGCATAATATCTATTATAGAGACCGTATCCGTATGCAGGCCGCATGGCAGAGTCACATTGACGCAAGCATCAGTTCGACTGTCAATCTCCCGAATAGGGCAACCGTAGATGATGTGATTGATCTTTATATTGACGCATGGAAGTGTGGCCTGAAGGGCGTAACGATCTTTAGAGATGGCTGTGCAAGAACCGGTATCCTGACAACTGAGCCGAAGACCGAAGAAGAGAAGACGCCAGAAACCACAATGGACACGCTCCCACGTGGCTATATCATTAAGGCTGATGATAACTGTATTGGTAAAAAGCGCACCCTTCAAACGGGATGCGGAACGCTTCATGTTGAGGCATTCTTTGATCCTTATGATGGCAGGCTGCTTGAGACGTATTTCAGCAGAGGTTCTACTGGTGGCTGTGCCAATTCATACACCGGATTGTCGCGCATGATTTCTCTTGCGGCAAGAGGTGGAATTGATATCTATTCAATTGTAGACCAGTTAAAATCCAGCAATACCTGTCCTTCGTATGCTGTGAGACGGGCAACAAAACACGATACATCTAAGGGTTCAAGTTGCCCTGTTGCAATTGGAAATGCTCTCATGGAGATGTATGAGGAGATGCAATCAGATCTTGGACTTGACGATAAAGAGGAAGTAATCATAGAGAGTAACAACAAACCGGAACAGGCAGTGATAGGAGATGAGATGAAATGCCCCGTATGCGGATCGACTCTCTCATATACCGGTGGCTGTAGGACCTGTTCTTCTTGCGGATGGAGTAAATGTGACTGATGAATAAATTTGAAATTGTATCAGACAAAACACTGAAAGATTACAATCTGGCACGGGAAGATATAACTCTTCCCACCAGATCAACCAAAGGAGCTGCGGGATATGATATCTATGCTCCTGTTGACATGGAGATCACTGGTCACATGACGCAAATAATTCCGCTTGGAATAAAGGCATATATTGATCATGGTTATTATCTCCAGATCGTGCCGAGATCTTCGATTGGAATCAAGCGCCACCTGATGTTATCAAACACGGTTGGAATCATCGACGAGGATTATGCTGACAATCCAGACAACGAGGGCATGATGTTCTGCGGCTTTTATAATTACATGGGAGAGAATGTCAAAATTAAAAAAGGTGAACGTATTGCACAGGCAATCTTCGTGCCATATGGAGTAACAGTGGATGACAATGTGGAATCCGAACGAGTCGGAGGGATTGGTAGTACGGGAGTATGATCCCGAATGGGAGTTCCAAATCTCTCTGAGAAATGATGGTTATGACATCTGCCCAATCTGCGGCACACCGTTAGAGGACGGCAGATGTCCTGAGGGATGCAAGAATGATAGAGAGAATTACTGATATTGCTGAGAGGATTGGTTTTATCGGAGCAATGTTTGTCTCTGGATATCTTGGGTATGTAGGCGAATATGATGCAGCAATACTGTTCGCAGTCTGGGGTCTCATACTCATGCTAATGAACTCAGCGGCTTTTTATGATGACGAGGATATAGATTTTTATGTATGAGGTATTTATTGTTGGCAACACGCTTTCTGAGGTATATCACAGATCCTTACTGGCACTGAAGCGCAACGGCGAAATCTCAGAGTGCCCTGACTGGGATTGTAAGCAGAAAGAAGTGACCATGACTATGGTGATTTCGGATCCGCTCCGTGAACCGATGATCTCCAAATGCTTCATCGGCGGTTGGCGAGAACTGGAACAGTACAGATTGGAGATGCTTGACGGCATCCTGGACTTTGAGGTTGAGCGCGGTAACTGGACATACACATATCACATCCGCATGAAGGATCAGCTTAACTGGGTGCTAAACGAACTCAAGCGGAATCCAGAATCTCGCAGAGCGGTGATTGATATCAGGACTACTGATGATATGGGCAGTGATGATCCTGCCTGCCTCCAGCACATTCAGTTCTTGATCCGTGACGGCAAACTGGACATGAAGGTACTGTTCAGATCCAACGATGCGTGCAAGGCCACTTTCATGAATATGTTTGCTCTCATATGTTTACAGGAGCGAATGGCTAAGAAGCTTGGTGTAAAGGTTGGGTACTATACTCACCGCGCAAATTCGTACCATTGCTATGAAAAAGATTTTGCGCTGCTTGATGGTTACTGCAAGCGCATTGAGGAATCAAATGGCTATGGTATGACTTACCGCTACAAAGGTGATTGGGACGAACTCATGGAGGAGTGCCGGCCTGAGATCATGGAAGAGGTGAAGAAGCTTTATGAGAACACCTGAGGAGAATAAGGAATTAGTCAGAAAGTATCCGTTTCTTGGCCCAAGAGATGATCCTGACTATGACTATACATGGACATGGGCAGATGATATGCCCGAAGGATGGTGGATCGCATTCGGAGATATGATGTGCGATGAGATCAAGAAAGAACTTGTCAGATGTCATTTTCTGGATGAATACGAAGTAGTCCAGGTGAAGGAGAAATACGCGATGCTTAGGTGGTACGACAATGGGATTCCAGAGGGTTGTAAAGTCTGGGACATCATTGAGAAGTACTCAAACCTGAGTGAGAATATCTGCGGCGTTTGCGGTAAACCTGATGTCCCTATCATGACATGGGGATGGAACTTCCCGCTGTGCGAAGAGCATGCATGGGACAAAGACGAGTACAGAGAATGTGCTGAGAAACAAAATCCGCATAAGATGTCAGACTATCGCCGGTGGAGCCAATACAAAAATGATGAGTGGGTAAAATGCGAAGAGTACATAGGCGACACTGCAAACAAAATCAGGAGGGCATATGCTGATCGTATTAATGGGTAAGACATGTTCAGGCAAGGATTCTGTTGCCAAAGAACTAACTGATAGAGGCTTTCACAGGATCCTGACATACACAACGCGTAAGCGGCGTAAACATGAAAAGGATGGAGTGGCATATCACTTCATCTCAGAAGAGGAGTTTCTGGAAAAAGAGTCGAGCGGCTTTTTCTTGGAGACCAAGGATTATATTATTGCGAGCGGCGAAGTTGTGAGGTATGGATCACCGTATGACGAACTTGTCAACGGGAACACAGATGACTTTATCATCATGACCCCAGAAGGATATAGGGACTTCTTGAAAAAGTCGAAACGTCAGCACATTGCCATCTATCTTTACGCCAATGACAAGACGATCATGAACCGCCTTAAAAAGCGTGGGGATTCTGCTGATGAAGCAAAGAGACGGATGCAGACTGACAGACTTGACTTCAAAGACTGCGAATGTCTCGTTGACAAAATTATTTACAACAATGACTGCGATGATCTGGAGGATGTCGTAGACAAACTAATTAAAATTACGGAGGAGAAATATGAAAGATATCAGAGAGCATGAGCGGATCCACACCCGCAAAATTGACAGGGCGGTCGCTCATAAGCGTATGAAAGATGAGGGCATTACCCACATGAACCGTAGTGAGCGCGGTACATATGTGACCGTATCCGGCGCTGTGATGCATAAGGTTGAACCGTCATATTTCGCAAAGAATTGGAGGGCATATTCTTATGATTAATATACTTGCACTTATTGGTAGCATCGTATTTCTGGCGCTTGGTATCTTCAGCGCCATGAGAAAAGAGAAAATCCTGTCGATTATCGCGCTGATCATCGCGGTCGCTGTCGGTATCATTGGCCTGTCGATCACAGTTGTCCCGACCGGATACGTTGGAGTCCGCACAAGGTATGGTCAGATATCTGACAAGGCTGTGAAGGCCGGTTTTAACTGGCACACGCCGCTAACCGAATCTATCCACCTGATCAACTGCAAACAGCAGGAGAAGGACTTTAAGGAGACTCAGATTTGGTCTGAGACATCCGAGCGTACTGAGGTTTACTGCCAGTACGTTGTTGTCGATTATCAGATTGAGCCAGAGTATGCAGCGTGGATCTGGCAGAATGTCGAAGAATGGGATACGAACCTTGTCAAGCAGACATCTGTTGAGTCCGGTATCAAGGCCGCGACCAAGCAGCTTAATGATACTGATGTGACCGACAGGAGTAGGATTGAGAAGATCGCAAAAGAGAGTATTCAGAATGCGCTGAACGAGAAGTACGGCAATCAGATCTTGAATGTCGTGTCTGTGACAATTGGCAACATCAATTTCTCCGATGCATACAATGCCGCCATCGAAGCGCGTGCGCAGAAGAAACTTGCCGCCGAATCTGCCGAGTACGAGAACAAGCAGAAGACTCAGGCTATCGAGGCCGAAGCAGAGCAGGCGCGAATCAAAGCCAAAGGTGAAGCTGATGCCAAGCGGATTGCCGCCGAAGGTGATGCCGAAGCCATTAAGATCAAAGCTGACGCGCAGGCTGAGTCGAATAAGAAGATCGCTGAGAGCCTTACGCCAGAGTTGCTTGAGAAGCAGAAGATCGACAAGTGGAACGGCGCGATGCCAAAGGTCTCTGGTAGTGGCGGCTCGACAATCATTGACGTTGGGAGCATAGAAGATGAGTGAAAAACCGGACATTGAATGTACGATTTCTCCACGTGGACATCTAAAACAGTACATTGCCGACAACTGTCTGGATTTTGGTGAGGTTAATAAGCCAATCTACGAGATCCTTGTCTTTGAGCATCCAGACAAGGAATGGGTGTATCCTAACGGTAAGCACTCTGGGTTCCCTGATATGGGTGCCCAGAGTAACGTGGGATTTTACTATGACCTGCAAGATGCACTGGATGTGGTGTATGAAAATCTCTGCGACATCCGCGAGACGGTTTATGATGCGGCGTTTATCATATGCCGGTTCCCTGGATTGTACAATTGTGTTGGCTCCGATGGTAGGCTGTACTTTGTCTGGGATGATACCAAAGACGGATATAGATTAGCCGATGAGCCAGATATATTCAGGCATATGGCGCTGTGAATTATGTCATTAGCCATGCAAAAAATAGCAAAAATGGAGGTGGCTAAATAACAAATGATAACCCGAGGAGCCAGAGATATTCAAACATATGGCGCTGTAAGAAAAACTGTATATTTTTTCTGACGAGGTATCGCATGATTTTTACTTTTGAGGATTTGGAGAGAATTGCAAAAGAATATGGTGAGGATCCAGTTCGTGTCCCATCGAGAATAGAATGGATTGGATTTGCGTGGGCAATCCGTGAGTACTTATCGCAAAACGAGCACCGTCCATGCTCAATCAAAAATAAGACAGGCTATACATTTCTTCGGTGGGTGGTTGAAGAATCACTGCCTGCTGGAGCATGCCATTGGGATTATAAAGGCAAGTTTGACAGGCGGACTTATGGATTGGTTGAGGATCCGTATGGTAATGTGATTAAGGTAAGACCGGAGAAGATAAGATTCGAGGAGAAACACAATGAGTAGATCACCATTTTTTTACTTAGAGGTTTACGACAGCCGTGAGAACAAGTGGTTGTATGTTGATCCGCTTGTGTGGAACTACAACCGCACCAAGCGCGTACCGGCAGACTTATGGCCTTACAATGGGACGCACGAATTGTTCCAGGTTCTTGGCGTTGAGGGTGGTTGCACTTGTCCAGAGTTTAACGGCATTATACATGGACTGCCGCACGATTGTTGTGAGGAGATCAAGGATGCCTTTAACAACGATTACTGTGCGCCCAAGTGGTTTACCTATGCCGATGCCGAGATATACTACCTTAAGCACAAAGAGGTTAATGATTTCTGGGCAGAACCAGACGAAGAGACCGGCGAATTGCCGAAAGTGGAGAATCCGATAAAGGGATTGTTAGATAGGGTGGATGCATTTCTGGAGGTGTGGGATGACATGGGCATCTATATGGAGCATCCATCGCAGATACGGATTGTGTTTGACGTGACTTGATGTATACGATATGAAGAAGCGTGGAAAAGATCACGAATGGGATATCAGGAAACATGACGGGGATATCGCGCTGTATGCCCATTGCAAGTGCGGATACGAATATGTATGTTCCTCCAATAAAAGAAATACTGACGGAACATTCAGCTTTGAGCAGGAGGTGACAAATATATTCCCGTACTGCCCAGTGTGCGGAGCGAGGAAAAAGAGATTTGGTGGACTGATAGGAGATAAATTTATCTATGGATGGGTGTAAAGTTGATCTTATCTACCCGATCTGTTATAATCAAAATGCGCCGGTTACTACATAGTGTAGGGTGACATAACCTGTTTGCAACACCCTCCTTATGTAGATAGAGTAACAAACTACTTTATATAAGTAGAAAGTACGGTTTCGAGTAACAAGAGTAACAAATCGGAAATGCCAATTCGGCCTTATTTTATGCGGCTCTCCGGGTTTTTACAAGGGGGTTCGATTCCCCCCAGGTCCAGCAAAAAACCCAGTAAAATCAAGGGTTTGCGGACTCAAAAAATCGCCGAGTAACAGATTAGTAACACCGAGTAACAGAAAACTCAGGTAAGGCACTGACAATGGCCTGCTTTTTTGACAGGCTCCTACGATTTATATGATAGTGATTTTCAGTGACACTGATGTTAGAGTGACCCATCAGTTCCACAACGAGCCGATTATCTAAACCATTGTCAAGTAGGATCGTGCCATACGTCTTTCGTAATTTGTGCGGCGACTTTTGGTAAATACCGAGTTTCTTATTGATGACCGTCAGTCTGTCTCGTACAGTACTGGCGGTTATTCTTTTGCCGTTGCGGCAGAACAGGTATTCACCAAAGGGATTGGCAAGCCGGATCTTTTTGAGGATCCACTCATAACCTGTGGGTATCACCACAGTGCGAATTCCTGCGTCAGTCTTCGGCGCGTCCTTCACTTCGTAGATATGCTTGCCGTCTTTCATGTAATAACTTTCTGTACGCCTGATGGCAATGGCAGTGTCACTGATGATATCCTCATGCTTTAGAGATACCATCTCGCCGACCCTCATGCCGGTAACACAGATGAGCAGGATTCCCAGATTCACGATATCTGGGTTCTCTGTCAAGTAGGAGATGAGAGTGTCTAACTCATCCTCATCATATACTTCTTGCTTATCTTCCTTGACCGACTTGTGAAACTCGCGGTCGGACACATCAAGGTCATCAAACATATTGGCGATGCCGAATGACACATAGTCATTTTTACGGGCGTACTTGAAGATCTGGCGAACGAGACACTTCAGATTGCTGAAAGCTTTTGATGTCAGGTCATACTCTGCAAGCTGCTCCTCCATAAAGGTGCAGATGTCGGCAGGAGTTATGGTTCGAATCCTGCGCTTACCGAATTCGCTGCAGTGCCGCTTGAAGATCTTCCGGTCTCTATATGCGGTTGCCTCAGAGATCTTCTTCAGTTCAACACGCCGCGCCTCTGCGGCCTTGAACACTGCTTCGACAGTCGGATTGTCTGCGCTAGTTTCGGATGCCTTGACAATGACATCGTCCAGATCATCTCTGCATTTCTTCTTGACAAGCTTCTTGCCGCCACTGTCATCAATATAGGTGTACCAGTAGCCGTTCGATCCTTGCCAGATCTTATACTTGTAAGCTTCGATCTTATCCTTTCGTTTTTTCATTTCAATCTCGTGTTGCAAACAGGTAATATCTATGATACCACTGTCTATCGCATACTGTAAAGTTTCAGAATTGTTACTCATTATTACTCCTTTAAATCAAAAAAAGCGCCCACATTACGCAGGCGCTTAAAACTATCTCCATGAAATCCGTTTTTAAATTTCTAATGTCCACTATCGTGGACGTTCAAGGTCGTCTTGTCTATAATTATTAACATAAATCTCGTTAATAATTTTCAAAAGTTCCTCGATGGTTACAGGATCTTCCTGGGGAAATCTCTGCAACCTATTAACTAATTCGCCGACTGTCATTCTTCACCAAGCAGAATCTTTGCGGCTTCAATATATTCAGCCTCAGAAGGTTCGGTGCTGTCCTCCACAAGAGTCCACTGCTGAACTCCATCGTCAGTCCATGATGATTCATAGTGGAATCCATCAGGTGCATCATCAGGCGCGTCCGTGAATGTCAGTTCAATCCACGGTTCGCCGGTCTGCTCAAGATATTCGATAGTCGGATTATAAACAATCGTCTTGCCAAGAGTGATCTTCTTAGGGTCGCTCTTAACAAGCACGCCATTCTCAACTATTCCGTACATTACTTAACTCCTCTTATATTTTTATGCCCATAGTACTTCGTATTCTTCCCGGCGAAGATGATGTCTCCAGTACTCAGGAAGTACGCGTAGCTGTCATCCAGATGCGTTGAGTCGAGAGTGAAGCGCACACCATTATAGTGATTGGTTGCGGCGTCCTCGCGGTTTGCACTTCCGACAGTCTTCTGTACTTTGGGATACACATATGTGTTTGCCTTGTATGTGTTATCAATATACCAACCGATCCTACCATTCGTCATAGACTTATCACTCATCATGATGTAACGGATCGAGATCTTCGTCTTGCCATTATCCAGATAAGACTGCTTTGCGGTATCAAACGGGTAAATCTTTGTTACACAGTAGTTGCCGCCTGACGCGGTGATTGCTCCATTTGATCCGATGTATGCACCATAGGTCTCAATGATAGGTTCTGTGTCAACAAAAACATCTTCTGGATCAGATTGTCCGAAGGTGTGAGTCCTATAAAACAGATTCATCAGCTTGCCGCCCAAGATACTACGGACGCATATCCGTCAAGGATGCTGACATCATAGACACGATTGGCTTCGACAACAAAGTCATCAGGCATCACAGCACCAGTAATAGACAGTGTGGTTGGAGTGGAGCCGCTGACAAACCGGAAGTAGATGATGCCGGAATCCTGCGGAATCGTCAGCACAAGTTCACGGGTCTCACCCCAGACATACATGGACTCGCTCGTCAGTGTAGCAGTCTTGGATGTCATACGCTTCTCCTCAACCGATTTCTGCACATCGCTCATGGCTTCATCGAAAGAAGAAGAGGAGACATAATTGTCGCTGATCTGCTGAGTGGTGCTATAATTGGACATCGTGCTATTAAAGGATGTATTAGACACATAGTTATTCTGCACATTGAGTTCGATATTCTGGCAAGCTTCCTGAACAGCAGAATTGGTACTGTAATTTTCAAGCGTCTGACTGATCTGTTCAGATGTACTATAGCTTGACAGTCTGTTTGTCAGATTGCTTGTAGTCACATACGATTTGAGGATATTGGTAAGCTGCGTCATGGTTACCGCATCAGCAGGTGCTTCGCCACCGCCGCCTCCACTGCCGCCAGATGGGAGAGGATACCAGATCTGATTCTCCTCATCGTAGATATGAGTAATGCCAGTATCCATCTCAACAAAGACTGACGCGTTGCCGATGTATACTCCATCAAATTTATCCACCGGCTTTTCGTCAGCCGACAGGCCATACAGTTCAAGCCATGAGCGGTTCGGTCTGTCTGCTTGTTTGTTCAATGTGATCAAATTAGTTCCCTCCGTAGATCCATTCTTTATTTTCTGCGTCATACAAATATTTCATTCCGGTATCCATCTCAAGGTATGAGGATCCGTTTGTAATATCTGTACCATTAAACTTGTCAATAGGTTTCTCATCACTTGACAGGCCGAACAGTTCCAGTGAATTGATTGTCGACCTGTCGGAATTTTTATTTATTGTTATCATATTTCACCTCATCGCCTGTATGGCCTCTACAAGGCGCTCAGAGACGTTTTAGGAATCAGGTAAGCAATGTATCATAAAGTTGATTTACGTGTCCCTGAGAGCCTCTCAGCCACGCCTCAAGCTATATACTGATTGTACGAAGCACGCACCTTCATATTGTCCGTGCTGACATATTGGAGAGTAGTGTTAACATTGGTATGACCAAGGAGTTTCTGAATCTCCTGAACAGCCATACCTCTTGCGGCAAGTCCTGTCGCAAAAGTCCTTCGGAACCGGTGCGGATGCACGTTGTCTACACCCGCCCGTTCTCCGATTGTTTTCAGCAGGATTCTAATACTGTCAGGTTTAATTCTGCCGCCAATATTATTGCAGATCAGACACGTATTTGTGTCGTGTCTTGACAACAGATATTTCTGAACATGGGATCTGGCAACATCATTGATATAGGTGGTACGCTCCTTGCCGCCTTTGCCGTTGTGAACTATTACCGCCAGGGTTGAGAAGTCAATGTCCTCAACATTCATGCCAGATAATTCCGATACACGCACGCCGGATGTCGCAAGCATCTCTATGAGTGCACGCTCTCTTGGTGTCTTACAGGCATGTCTTAATTTGTCCATCTCTATTGATGAGAAGGGCAGTCTTTGCTTATCCAGATACTTGATGGGTTTGATACACAGACATGGATTCTTAGGGATCAGTTCCTCATTCGTCATCCATTGATAAAACGCCGCGAGATAGGAGCGTGTATTCTCCAGGGATCTGTCTGACACTCCGCGCTGCTTCTCTGTTGCGAGATAGTAGCGGATGTCATACACGCCAACCTCAGGCAGCGGCTTGCCAATAAAGGCTGAGAACTTCTTGATCTCTCTGGTGTAAGCGTAGATCGTCTTCTTTGATTTTCCGTCAATGTTCAGGCACGCGGCATACCTCTTGATGATCCGTGTGTTCGTGTCATCGAATGGAATAATTTCTGTGCATCTCTCTGTGATCTCATAATTACTAAGGACGCATATAATTTTGTTGGTTACTTCGTTTAATGTTTCTACTTCCAAAACCGAAGACAGAGATAATTCTATAGACCGAATTAAATCATGGCGATAATCAAACATACATCCTCCCGAATTTTTTTATGCGATTATCACACGTGAAAATAATTTTGTCAAGTTTAAAGTTTCCTTTTAAATAGAGTTTAGCGGCACAAGTTTCATGCGGTTCCAAATAGTATTGGCAGACTGTGTTGCACCAAGTGCGTTGAGATGGATGTTGTCCGCTAAATATTGTGGCATAAGTTCAGAAATTCCGCTGAGTTTGTATTCGTAAATAACCGGGATTCCAAGGCTTTCAGCGACTTTTGCAATTTCGCTGTAGAACTCAAACTGAGTTAGCCCGTTCCGCTTTACGGTGCTGCTGCAATCAAGGGTGTTATATGACCGCCCATAGTGATCAAGGATCAGGAACACCGTCATGTTCGCGTTCTGTGTCAGCATATAGTTCAATGCCGAGCGAACGCATCCACAGACTGTCGTCTCTGTATTGTCCTGCCACGTTCCAAGTGTTTTCTGTCCGTACCAGTCATTAACAAACCCTTCAAGCATACATACCCGTTTCCCGGAATACCCCGTGTATGCTTTGATCTTTGCAAGCATATCAAGACTTCCCCCGTCTCCGAGAATCGTAGACGAACCAACGCCCTGATTGTCAAAAGTGATTCCGCTCAGTTGTCCAAGCCTTGTAAGGTATCCATTCCCAATTGAAGCGTTATACGTAAGGCTTGTTCCAAAGGCCACGCCATTCAGCCCGTTGAATTGTGTGCCATCAGAAAGACCGACTATATTTTTTGCATCAACCTTAATTTGATTGACAGGAGAAACAACTGTGACGCTTTCTGCGGAAGCAAGGCAGAAAATAAACAGGTATCCGTCACTTGGAACAGTATAAATAAATGGAGAAGCAATTATAGTGCCGATGTTTGTAACAGTGCCATCACTTGAGCGGAATGCTCCTCTGTACGATGTTCCTGCAGGGATAGCACCAAATGTGAACACATCACCAGTGTTGACTTTTACGGCATACACTTTGACTGTGTTTCCCATGACTTGCATTCCTGATGCGTTTGGGTAAAACTGTGTCTTTATAGCCGTTGCATCATTAACGGTGTAAACCGTATTGCTGAGTGTCACAAGGGATGGGTCAGCCATTTGAACAAAGGGACAATTGCGCTCAACTTTAACATACACCGCATTCTCTGCCAAAACAGTAAGTGTGATGTATGTTGTGTCGCTTGGACATACTATAATGGCTTCCTTGTTTGCTAACCATATTCTGGCGTTAGCGTTTCCTGACGTGGTTACTCTGGTTAAGGTTGAACCCCAGTATTTTATAGCCTCATTGTCTGCGAACGAGCCTCCCCACGGGGGTGTTGTTAGTTCACTCCAACTTATTCTAACTATGTCCCCACTCTCACAAGGAATCTTATATGTATCAAAACCATTTAAAGTTGTTTCAACCCCTTGTGCATTAAAGCACATATTTGCCTTGTAAAAATATGGATTCAAAAAATCGAATGATTTGGTGATTTCATTTAAGGCGATCTTTAAGTCATCACAACGTTCATTTACATCACTTAAATCGCCCTTTAAACTGTCCACGTCCTGTGTAACAGTATCCAGATTTGTTTCCAGATCGGCTACAGTTTTGCGTACAATATAGTCGCTTGCACTCAGT
>Ga0326512_10001925_pt1 | contig 15593 bp, 15 predicted proteins | sample 1_2617_0518_D_FD_203652 | JGI IMG/M metagenome (GOLD analysis project Ga0326512, IMG submission 203652) | Bovine rumen microbial communities from UC Davis, California, United States - 1_2617_0518 | ecosystem: Host-associated > Mammals > Digestive system > Stomach > Rumen | place: USA... | reverse complement strand
TAAACATTAACTCTTGTATTCTAGCATAGCAAATCTTAAAATACAATCTTAATTCTTGTGCCAATATCCTGTCTTGATTCAAGTTCAAAGCCCTTTGGAGCTTTTGTTTCTACGAATGAATAGTAGCCATATTCAAGATTAACGATGTATCAATAAGCTTTTATATGCTTATTGATTGTATCTTGTTCCAGTTCCAAAATATGATGTTTCAGGCACATCATCATTTGATTCGTTATTCATTTTTCTTAGCATATCTGTGGTTTTTTCCACCTCAACATACGCTCTATAATACCTTTTGGTATCTTTCATTGGAAAACAATCAGACACCAAAATAAAAAACTCGAATCTGTATATCATACAGTTTCGAGTAGTAAACATAGTTAGATTAAGCTTTCATTAATTTATCACTTATTATTGTCCAAATTAATTAATGTCCAAATTAATTATTGTCCAAATTAATAATTCTCAATCAGCCCCTTAAATCCCTCTTTTTTGTAAATATCCTTATAATAGGCCACCTCATCTTTAATTACCTGGTCAATAACCTTCATTCCCAGTAACTCAACTGGTGCCTTATCGTCCGTCATTACATAATCGCCTGCTTCATAGGCTCTAAGATCAGCCCTAAGGTCAAGCATCATGGACTTAAGACTAGTATTATCAAGTTTTTTAATATTCTCATCAAAATCCTTCAACATCTCTTTATTGTTGGACGCAAAAAGCTCTCTGTTGGTGTTTTCCTTGACATCCACGGTGTAAATATTCTCAAAAACCTGGCCAATAGTGTCTGCGAGGTATTGATTAATATTTCCCTCTTGCTCGCCTCTCATATTCATATTGACAATCATCACACCATCATCATTTAAATGGGCCTTCACAAGCTCAAAGAATTCAAGCGAGGACATCTGAAATGGAATTGTTATATCCTGATATGCATCAACCATTATGACATCGTATTTCTTTTGATCAGCCGCAAGATAAGCTCTTCCGTCATATTCAACAACCTCTATATCATCAGGAAGTTCAAAATACTCTCTTGATAGTTGAGTAATTTTCTTATCTATCTCTACTCCCTTTATAGACATGGGGCCAAAAAAGCGCCTGCACTGCACAGCATATGTTCCAGAGCCCATGCCAAGAATCAGCACATCCTCATCTTCAGCTTTCTTATCTATCATCAAGGGAGCAGCCATCCCATAATCATAGTACATACCAGTTAAGGCAGTATCCTTCTGATATACAGACTGGACACCAAACAAAACATTAGTCGAGAGAACAACATTCTTATCATCCTCATAAACCTGAAGATAGTTATAAACCGACTCTCCCTCATAAGTCAGATTGCTCTGCCAAAAGGCAAATGAATCCGAATAGCCCAGTCCACAAGCAAGAGCAAAAATTAAAGCTGAAGCCAAAACTTTCTTGTAGCCCTTATGACTAGTCAGAAAATATACAGCAGAAAGAGCAATCAAAATCCCCGCAAAAATCAAGAATGTGATAGATGTGCCAACCGCCGGAATAGTCACAAATGTTGGAAGAAAAGTTCCGATAATACTTCCAATTGTGTTAAAAGCGCCGAGAGTTCCCACAGTTTTGCCACTGTCCTCAAGCTTATCCACGCAATACTTTGCAAGCGATGGAGTTACTGTTCCCAGCAAAAACAGTGGAAATACAAAAATAATCATACAAGTGGCAAATGCAGCGATAATCAAAAAGTTACTGTTGACAGTAAAAATCAATACTGCCGATATAGCTATGATTATATACTTGCCAACTAGAGGTATAAGAGCAATCCAGATTGCCGCTATAAGTATCCTTGTGTAGAGTTTGTCTGAATTAGGATACTTGTCCGCACTCTTTCCTCCGTATATATTGCCAAGAGCCATGGCAATCATTATTGTTCCGATAATGATAGTCCACACAATTTGTGATGAACTAAAATATGGGGCAAGTAACCTACTTGCCCCTAACTCAACTGCCATCACAGACATTCCTGCAAAAAATTCAGTTAGATTAAAAATAGTCTTTTTCACTTTTCCTCCCCATTTTCATACATCAAAACCGCTTAGCAAAGTAAACCACGCTCCACCTTGTCTGGCGTGATACATTCCAATTTAAATTTTTCTTCAGTCTACTCTTCAATGCAGTAATCCAAGCTATTCTCCGTATTTCCACTCTTGATTGCCTGACCCAAAATATAGGCAAATCTAGCATCTGCAATAGCATCTTCAATACTGTATGGCGAATCAGCATTTCCTCTAGAGTACTCTCCCGTCTCAGCCATAAGCTTTGCAATTGCTGTCTCATCCTCCGAAAGCTGGCACAAGCCAAAATAAGGCTCGTAGACCTTTTGACCCTCAAAGCTGATGTTCCCCATCTCGATAAAACGCTTGAGATTAGGATTTTCATTGCTTGTCTCAACAATATACTCATTCTGCTCAATAAGCGAGACGTGAGGCTTACATTCCTGATCAAGATAATAGCAAGTATTGTCAATCAGCTCACCAGAAAGGCCCTGAACCTTGATAGTATTCTTTCTGATTGGTGACCTGTACTGCTCAGAGTCAAAGTCATATATGCATAGCTTGCCATTATCAAACTCAACAGTGGCAAGTGTGCGTTTTTTCAAAGCGCTTCTTCCATCATCAAAAGAATCATACCTGGTTAATGTCTCAATAACAGGGAACTCGTAGGTTTTTGCCCTCACTGTATACTCAGCATCAGCTTTGATTCCCATAATAGCCCTCATAATACTGGCGCCGTGATATTCATGCGCCACAGACAAATTAAGGCAAGATACATCTCCTATAAGCCTCTTATCAAGGACATTCAAAATAGCCCTAATACTAGGATACCTTGTATACTGCTCTGCAACCACAATTCTCTGTCCCTTTTTGCTTCTATCCAAGAAATTCCTAAGTGTTTCCAAGTCAAGTCCCAAAGGAGTTTCCTGTATGACTACAAAGCCCTTATCCATCCACTTTCTAGCAGTATTGGCCCCTTCCGTCTTCTTGACAGAGACAACGACAAAATCAGGCTTTAATTCAATACATTCATCCATTGAGCATGTAGTGTAAAATCCTGATTCTTCCGCAACCTTTTGTGCTCTCTCTTCGCTTCTACAAAAAATCGCAGACAGCTCAAAGACCTCAGGCAAAGCCCTGGCAATTCTCATATAGTAATTCGCTCTCCAACCAGAGCCAACTAAAACAAACTTATATTTAGCCATAAGACCTCCTACTCTTCCATCTTTACCGTCTCTTATATCTTTACTGTCTCTTATATCTTTACTGTCTCTTATATCTCTTCTGATCAAGAATCTCTTCAAACTCCTTCTCAAATTCAAGCTCTTTGTCAGATCCAATTTGCGGAAGCTCAACCATCTTCTGCTTCCAGCTTGATAAGTAAATAGCATTAGTAAGAATCAAGCTCTTTCTTCCTTCGCGGCCATCAGCCAGGCTCTTGCCATTGCCAAGTATCTCATCAACAAAGCCCTGGATTATCTGATTATATGGTTTTTCAGAAGCAGCAACTTCAACTTCCTTCCAAGTACCCTTGATTTTCTTAAAGAAGTCATTAGATGTCTTTCTGTATTCAGCCTCTTTCATACCAAGTTCAGGTTCAAGCTCACCAATTCTAAGCTTACCCCCCTCACAGACAAGCATAGCCTCATCAAGACTTATCTCAAGCCTGTTGATACCCGGTGCATCACCCGTCGATGTGACAAATGTTCCAGTAGCCCCGTTCTCCCACTGCATAAAGCAGGTAACATCATCCTCAACTTCAATATCATGGTAATGGCCCTCAGCACAAAAGCCCTGTACTTTAACTGGGTTTGTGCACATCCACTGCAAAAGATCCAGATTGTGTGGGCACTGGTTGAGAAGGACTCCGCCTCCATCTTTGGCATATGTAGCATGCCATGAGCTAGATTTGAAATAGTTGTCAGGTCTGTACCAATCTGTAACCACCCAATTAACCCTCTTCAAAGCACCATATTTGCCGCTCTGAATAATAGACCTAATCTCCTTATAGAGCGGATTTGTTCTCTGATTAAAAACCATAGAGAAAACTTTTCCCGACTTGTCAGCTGCCTCCTCCATGATTCTAGCCTGTCTAGAGTAGACGCCTGATGGCTTATCACAGAGCACATGCAGTCCTCTGGCAAATGCTTTGACAGCAATTTCCTCATGTGAGAAGTGAGGTGTTGCAATAATTACAGCATCTAGATCAATCTGGCCCTCGTCATAAGCGTCAAAGAGGGCATCAGCAGATTCATAAATTGGAAGGCCTGTATCAATCAGATCTTTTAATAGTTCTGCATAATGGCCTCTAACTCTTGTCATTGCCTCAATCTTGATATGGCCAATCTCTTCATTGCTGATAATCTCAGCATATTTGCTTCCCATGTTTCCTACACCTATAATAGCTGTTTTAATCATATAAACTCCTTTAAATTTGAATATTTCCGTCCCATTTACCTACTAATAATATAACAAAAAGGGCTTGCCAACTCAATTGACAAAGCCCTTAATTATTACTGAATTCATTTATTTTTACATATTTTCTTCTGCATATTTTCTTCTACATATACGAGGAAGGCAGCCCTGAAAAAATATTTGACAATCCAGAGCGCGAGGCTACAAAGAACTTTGTCAAAAGAATCAAGAAGAAAGAATGGCTTATCAAGAACAAAGATTTTGACTTTCTCACATCTATTTCAGAGATTGACTCTTTCTGCCGTGATGCCGACATTTCAATAAAGACAAATAAGGCGATTCAGAGCATTTTTGAGGAAACAGTCACTCAGATTATGCTGCCACAGATAAAAGGTCAGCCTTTAATCAAGTTCACTCTAGAGTATTCAGGTCAGAGCCAGCTTCTAAGACTTATGATTGAATATGCTGGACCTAAGCTTAGAATTACAGACACAGACAATGAAATGGCTAAAGATCTCCTTTTGCACTATTCTGACATCATAGAAGTTGAGCCTACTAGTGATGACCTTAATGATGGCTTTAATAATGCCTTTGAATTAAAGCTAAAAAAAAACTTGTGATTCTGACACATTTGTGTCAGAGCTTCACAAGCTTTTTTGATTTAATTATCCGGCAAATTAAAGTATCCTAGATACTTAAGTCAGAATTTATTGTCTACTAGATACTTAAGTCAAAATTATCTTTACTTAAATCCTAAGTGCTTATTAATTTAGCTTTTCTGCCAACTCTAAAGCATCATCGATATGGCTGACAAAGTATTCAGCACCAATCTTCTCGACAAATCCCGCTTTTTCCAAAGTTCTCATAGGTTGCTCATTGACATGTGAGAAGATTATCTTAACCTTTTTCTTCTTACATTCTGCATAGAGAGCTTCAAGAGCATGTAAGGCAGTAGCATCGAGAGCTGGAACTGCTCTCATTCTTATAACAAGCACCTTTGTGAAATCCTTCAAAGAAATCTCAGCAATGCTATCTGCTGCACCAAAGAACATAGGTCCATTAATCTCATAAACTCTAACATGCTTTGGAATCGCTCTGAGCTCGAGTCTGTCTGGATCATCCTTTGGATCTATATATTCCCAAGATACTACGCTTGTCTCATCAGCCATTCTCTTCATAAGAAGTAAGCAAGAAAGAATCATGCCAACCGCAATAGCTATTACAAGGTCAAAGCATACAGTCAAAAGAAATGTTGTGACAAGGGTTACAATATCAGACTTAGGTGAAGTCTTACAAAGATGTACAAATGTCTTAATACCACACATGTTGTAAGCAACTATGAAAAGAATAGCTGCAATGATTGGCATTGGGATTAGTGATGCATATGGCATAAGGACTACAAGTACAAGAACCAAGACTGCTGCATGAACCATGCCCGCAACCGGTGTACGTCCGCCATTCTTAATATTTGCCGCAGTTCTAGCGATAGCTCCAGTTGCTGGAATACCTCCAAAAAGAGCTGAACCCACATTACCTATACCCTGAGCTACAAGTTCCATGTCAGATCTGTGATGTGAGTTAATCATACCATCCGCTACTACGCAAGAGAGAAGTGACTCAACAGCAGCGAGAATTGCGATTGTAAAACCATTACTTGCAGCACTTCTCAAAGCACCCAAGCTGAATGCTGGCATCTGAAAGCTAGGTAATTTATTGCTAATTGTGTACAAGTCACCAATAGTATTTACCTGCATGCCAAGGCCCTTAACCATGCCAATACCTACTATAACTGCGATAAGCGAACCTGGAATCTTATCTCCAATCTTAGGAATCATAGGCCAAAGAATTAAGACAATAAGTCCTACCAAGCCAACAAGAAAGGCCTGAAGATTGAAGGTTGAGAAATTTCTAATAACTGCTAAAACTTTATCACTTGTCTCGATTGCTACAGTTCCCTGTGGATATACAAGACCGAAAAAGTCCTTAAGCTGTCCTATTATGATTGTCACCGCAATACCAGCTGTGAAACCCGTTGTGATTGTATATGGGATAAAACGAATCAGACTACCCATTCTGAATACGCCCATAAGCACTAAGAGTACACCTGCAATAATAGTCGCCATCATAAGGCCACTCTTACCGTCTGAGGCCACTATTCCAGCTACTATCGTGGCAAATGCTGCGGTTGGGCCAGCAATCTGTACCTGGCTGCCGCCGAATAAACTGATTAAGAAACCTGCAATAATTGCTGTGTACAAACCTTCTTCAGGTCCTACTCCAGATGCAAGTGCCAAAGCAATTGAAAGCGGAAGTGCGATAATTGCAACTATTATTCCTGAAATCAAGTCCTTCACAAACTGATTCCTGGAATAATCCTTCATTGAAGTGAAAAACATAGGAATAAGCTTGTTGTTATTCATTTCGAGATTCTCCTTATTTTTGCATATTGAATTTAAAAGCAAGAATAAAAGTATAAACCTTGTTTGTGAGACTTTCAATAATAATTATAAATTTTTTATAGAAAAATAAAATTATACTCATTTTTTTATATGATAGCTCCGGCGCACAATGTAGCATTATGCCCCGCCAAATCATAAAAAAAGGCCTCCACCCTAAAGTGGAGGTCGTTTATCATTGACATTTAATTTATGATATCACTTTTTGATACCGCACTTTGATATCTGCCATACAGTATGTAATTTTGCAAATATGTCTTTATTTCCAACAATCCAATTTGCAGGCATCAAGACCTATGAGTCCTCTGATTTCAAGTACCCTGCGATTGTAATCACCTCGCTCTGTGTGAATGCCTTTCTTCTCCAGAGCGTTCGCCTTACTTCCTAGATGGATTGTTGGCGGTGCATCAATGCCAAGCTCCTTGAAAGATTTGTGTTCCCACTGCTCCTCAATTTTGAGGGCTGAGTTGGTTTCATTGATAAGCTCGGCAAGATTCTTTCTCCACATCTTTGCATTGCTCGGTTCATCCCAATCGGTGGTTTTCTCCGTCTTGGATTTATAGCCTTTTTTGGTGTGGATTTTATTGCCGTCCTTATCAAGAATATAAATCTTCTTTACTGATGAGAGTTTTCTGATTCTTCCTCTGCAATGCTATACAACTCTGCAAGCTTCTCCCTAAGAACATCCTTTGAAATCAGCTTCGTCTTGTATTCTGAAATCATTGTCTGAGATAAGCTGCGGCTTAAAGAATACTCAACCACATCAGTATCAGCATTTTTACAGAGAATCATTCCTACGCTTGGATTTTCATGAGGCTTTTTTACATCACGGTCTAATGCTTCCAGATAAAAATCCATTTTTCCCATATACTCAGGCTTAAAATCATCAATCTTTAAATCTATGGCAACCAAGCATTGCAATTCTCTGTGATAAAAAAGCAAATCCACATAGTAATCGTTATTGCCTACTTGAACATGATATTCTTCACCTACAAATAAGAAATTCCAACATATACATATCTCTTAAAACGCCAGATATCTTTTGTGGTTCAATGGCTGTTGGAGCCTTTCCATTTGACAATAATAATCGCTCATAATAACCACTATCAATTTGCCTAGCCAATTCACGTGATTGATATTTTTCTTTGGATGCCAATTCCAAATAAAACTTCTTTTCTTCATAATCCTTGGTCTTTGAAACAATGTGCATATTATTAGTCCAAGTATTTTCTCTCAGCAGTGATGAGAGTTCTGGATGGTCCTTATATGTCTCATAAAATTGTTTCATTCTCCAAATATTCTGAGAAGAGTATCCGCGAATACCAGGCTCCCTGCTCAAAATATAATCAGATAAAGCCTTAACAGTAGACTTTCCCCAACCATCAGACTCAGCCTTATTCTAAACATACTCACCTATATTCCAATACAGTTCTATAACCGTAGAATTGACCTGAAATTCAGCCTTTTGCTTTGCTGAATAAGATAATCAGAAAAAGTATTCTTTAAACACATTGTGTTTTCATAGAGCCACTTTATAAAGTAGCAAACAATAAATAAGAGGCCAAACTGTTTAAAGACCTCTAAGCAAGCTCCTACAGCTCCAACAATTATATTTCCATCAAATGTTTTCCCGCAATAAATGAAGTATTGTAATCATAAATATATATTGATACAACTAACAATATAGCACCGATGAGAAACCATCTCTTGAAATCTTTTCCTCTGTCTAAATGTTGAGCTTCTGTATTATAAATATATCCTCCAACGAAGAAAATCATATATCTCATTATGTTTGAAATGCAAAAATATTGTGTTGACTTCACGTGCAAAAACAAATTCAATAAATAAGCAATTCCAATGACAAGCAATTCCCCCTTATGAGAATTTAATAATCCCGTTTTTTTAATAACTAACCAAAGCAAAAAATACATTAAGAACAATGCATAAACAAACCATAATTGATCTAGGTTTAACCCCATAATGTTCGTAATCAATATTTTATATAAAGGTTGCTCATAAGGTTCTACCGTTACAAAAACATTTACCAATTTCATGATAGGGATATACCAAAATAGCAACGTCAACACCAATGGTATTATCAACCGCTTAAGCTTCTTCTGAAGCAGATTTTGAAGGGTGCTATATTTTCCCATATTTACTATGCAATAAGAAAACACTATTCCTGATATGAATATCATTATTGGGTTCTGACAATCATTTGTAAGAATTTTATACACATTCCACTTATACTGAATGCTGTGGTTTAGTACAATACACAGAATTACAATACATTTCAATGAATCTAAATAATCTAAATCTTTTCTTTCCATCATTTACACCTACAATATTAAAAATCAATCAAACAACTCTGGGACATCCTTTTTCGCTTGTGATAAATCTCTTCCTGAATACGTCTGCGTTCATCTGCAGCCTCTTGACTCCGCGCTATACTTTCCTGTCTTTCTTTAGCTTTTTTCTCTCTTTTTGCTTTCTGCTCTGCTTCAAATTTAGCTATCTTTTCCGGTGATTCCTCACCGCTCAGATAATGTGTCACGGTTCCATCTTCGTGTATAACTAACCCTTCAGACGTTTTCCTATGGCCTATCATTGCCATAAATGCATCGGTCTTAGGGACACCGCAATTAAAATAATCCGATATTTTCTTTTCATAATATGCTGCTTTTTCAGGATCATTAGCCATCTGCTCCAAAATATTAGGTGCAATCGCTACATTCCCAGAGCCAGCAGTTCCGCCGGCAAATCTATCCATACTGTTCTGATCTTTTCCAACGCTTGCTACTGTAATCGGACATCCAAATTTACTTTGCAGGCTGTTCTTATAGGCTTCTACTACGTTATCTGACGATGTTGCTTTATTCAGCGAACTTGCAAAATCGGATGATGAAACCGACTTATTAAGGTCACTGTTTTCTTAATAATTTCGTTAAAAAAACTATGTAAGTGTCGTATCAATGATGGTAAAAGAAAATGTCATAGAGATTTCGTAGTTTTGAATTTCAAAGTCTACTTAAAGTTTACTTAAAGTCTACTTTACGATCCAGCGTCCGTCTCTTTTCGAGCCTTCCCTTCCCAACACGCCTATTTTCTGCAGCTTTGAGCATATTTTCTTTACACCACCAAGACTCAATTCACAACCGGAAGCTGCTTCCTGCAGAGTTGCCAAAGGATTATTTTTCAAATAATGTATGTACTATTCAGTTATTCATTAGATATAATCCGGTCCAAAGTCTTTTCCATATCCTTAATAAGATTTACAACAAGTGCATTTCCCATCATAAATCTTCTCTTATTAGTTGGCATTTCTACTACCTCATCGCCAACCATGCAGAACTTAGTATGTCCTGTAGGAAATCCTTGGATTCTTTCCGTTTCCTCCGCTGTCAGAAGTCTTATTCTTCCAGTCGCTTTATCTTTAACGATATGAGTTGTACGGCTGAAGGATCCTTCTGATGTAAGCATTGTTCTTGCTGGCTTATCATAAGCATCAATCATCGGAATTGCTCCCTCTGAAAAGATATACTCATGACCATTTGCTGCTTTTCTAGGAAGCTTCTTTGCACCCTTTAGATACTGCCATGTCTGGCGTTGCTCCTTAGGAAGCTTTTCGTGTGATTCATCACTATGTGTGATATCCGGATAAGTGTAATAAAGCTTCTGCTCTGGGATGAAGTACTTCTCATCTACTTCACCTTCATCCATAATGTCCCCAAGTGTAATCTGCTTTCCATCGTATGCAGGTACTGTTTTAACGGTGTAAATTACACCATCTCGCATAACACCGGCATTCTCAAAATCAAACTTAAAATGAGCTGACAAATCGCCAATTCCCTCTGGTAACTTCTGGATTTTAATCATCTTAGAATCCATGGTGTTTACAGGGAATGTTTTAGCAAAAAAGCCTTCTGTAAAAATCTGCTTTGCGATGCTGCCACGATGCATTTCATCACCAAACTCAGATACATATTTGATTGCGCTAGTTATGTCTTTAGCATACTTTGTCTCTTCGTTCTTATAAGCAAAGATGAAAGTTCTACGTCTTCTCTGCTGATAACCATAATCAGCCGCATTAATCACGCGCCACTCTACTGTGTAACCTTCATCTCTGAAGCAAGCAAGGATAATACCGAAATCTCTTCCTCTCTGACTAGCTGGAGATTTCAAAAGACGATCAACATTCTCCAGCAAAACAAAAGGTGGCTTCTTCTCTTCTAAGATATCTCTAATAGACCACCAAAGAACACCTTTCTTTCCTTCGAGACCTTTTGAAGTTGCAAGGGAAGATGCTACAGAATAATCCTGGCAAGGAAATCCACCAACCAATAATGAAAAATCTGGAAGTGTAGACTTATCAACTTCCTCGATATTCATATTTGTTGTGTCTTCGCCATTCTTATCAAGACATGTTCCAAAATGATATTTATAACAGTCGTGAGCATACTGAGTCTTCTTCTCCGCTGGCTCCCACTGGCTATACCAAACCGTCTGCCATTTTTCTTTGGCATTATTTTCAGGAGAGTAAACGACACTCTCATTAATATTATTCAATCCGCAACGGAATCCACCGACACCTGCGAATAATTCGCAAACCGTTTTCTTCATTAATCAAACTCCTTCTTTTACATACCCTTCTATTATATCAGCAATGAGGAGCTCGATCAAGCATAACTTTAATCATCCTCTATGATTTTTTCTAATTGCTTTAATATGTATGTATTATTTATCCAAAAACTCTGTGTAGTCATATATTCACCATTTGGTAAGACATTCGCGTCTCGATCTACATTTCCATATTCTTCACCATTATTAAATCGATATGCAGCCTTTGTAGCATGAGGGCGAACGTGAATAATCTCTGTTTCACTTTTGTTTGGAAGATTATTTGAAAAACTTATCTTTCCCTTTGAATCAATATGCTTAGTAAACTCTACTCCGTATCGAATGATACGTCTGTACTGCTCCCACTCCCGGCGCACTACAACATCTAAATCATGGAACGGCATATTCCAAAGCATGCATCCCTTTACGCGATAAACATCTCCATCCCTCTTCCATACGAAAAAGAATAGACGTGTCTCATCAAAGTAATCATGTAAAGTTGACTCATCATATTCTTCATCCACCAAATCCATAAACTTAAATGGTGGGAAGGACATATTCTCAACAATCTTGTTGTTCTCTTCTACGCGAATAGTCTTAACCTTAATATTGGCCTTTTCAAACTCATCAGCATGCTCATCCCTGATTCCAAGAATCTTACATGCTAAGTCATTCCACTGAGCCTTGTTATTGTTATACTCCCGGCCAAACTTCTCGCATAATTCCTTATCAGACTTGCCGACATATTCGCCAACAATATCTGTAAGAATATCTTCAAAAGACTTCTCCTTCAAAACAGAAGCATCTTTCAAAATAGAATTATCGCTTGAACCACCAACAATATAATGATTAAGCACATATGTCATGTAAGAATTCTTAAAACAGAATGCTCTCTTTCTGGCTGGTGCCTTATCACCATAAAACTGAGGAACCGTGCTTTTTTCTGCATTGGCACCTTTTGTACAGGCGCCAAGATACATAGTATCACCCTCAGAAAGCTCATGTGCTCGTCCCTGCTGAATCAGGTCTATAATGTAATTGTAATCACGCTTTATAATTTCCAAATCTGCCTCAGGTGGAGTAAACATCTTCACATACTTAATTGGATAGAAAAGATTACTCTCCAGCATCTTGTTTCTCCAGTAATAGATTAACAAGATTAGTCGCATCTTTTCCCATGCATGTGACTTATAGAAATCAATTTCCACAGGGCCATCGTAATTAATCATAGTAAGAACAAGACGCTCTCCTGCACGCAATTCCCCCTTCTTGGTAACTTCATATGGTGTTGTTTTTAGTTCAACACCAGCCTCAGGGAAATCCGCTTCCTGGTTAGAATTGGCCTTGTATCCAAAATAAACTTCCTCAAGAAGATTACCCAATCCACCTTTACGAAGTTTATTTGCATAAGCCTGAACAGCAGTCTGCTCCTCGATTCCTCGCGCTTTAATTACCTCTATAAAGGTATTGTTCTCTAGTTTTTTCGCATATTCTTCTATGCTGTCTGGGCTAGCTGGATCATAGCCTAGGTTCTCATTATACATTTCAACACACCATCTTTAGTTTAAAAACATCTTTAAATATTCTCTTAAAGCAGGGTCACAAGCATATACATATGTCCCTAGTATTCCTCTTGTCATAAGAGTCAAATAAATATTGATGATATAGTGTCTCATAGCATCATCACCATCAGATTTTGTAAAGTTATCCTGTAATTCCTTTTTATTAACCTCGATTCTTCCTGATTCACTGTCGTAATATACTTCTTTGCCAAATATTACACCTGCATAATTCAAATCGAATCCTTGACTCTTATGAATACTGATAATTGAATTTTCATCTCTCTTTTTTTTGCTCTCCGACCAATGATAAGAATTGCCATCAATCACAATATCTTCACTTTTTGTCCATCCTGGTCCACATACAATATTACAAAGTCCAATTTGCTTATTCTTTTCGTTAATAATATCAAAGAGATCTGTAATATCATCCACAACTATAGCTTGATAATTATCTATCTTCTGATAATCACGAATCCCTAAATCAGAGGAATCAAGTACCTTCTTAACATACTCATAATATCCATTTCCACCCTTACATCTCATTTGTGAAAACAATGAATAATATGCAAATAAATGTGGCTTGCAAATACTTTCAAATCTATCCTTATCTATATCTGTAGCCCTAATCGACTGTAACTCATCATAAAAAAGCAATTGAACACGACTACTCTTTATAATCCAATCCAACTCTGTATAATCTGATTTACTTTTTGAAAAATGGTCTCCCATCAATCTTTCATTAATTCGATCAAATTTTGCATACATCTGAATGCCTGGAAGATGCTGACGTTGATACAACCTATGTGCCTCATCAACAATCAATAAATCATATGGAGTCGTTGCTTCTACAACACTTTCAGGTGCTAAAACCATATCTGAAGATAGTCCATCAATTGAAGAAAAAATATCTTTCATCGTTTCTCGTAGCTCATTCATAGGAACAACAAACCCAACTCTTTTGAATTGAGTAATCTGCGTAGAAAGCACTCTGATATACTCCGAGATTTCAGCATCATCCAATGCATTCCATATTCTTTTATTGTGATTTATATCTGTAAGCAATTTAACCAAAAATACAGCAAGAATTGTCTTTCCCGTACCTGCTCCACCAACCACTTTAATCAATGATTTGTATGAACCATTTTTAATCTTACTAAGTTTCTGAAGAATATCATATGCTGCATTCTGCTGTTCCTCATTTAAAGATTTGTACGGAGAATACTTAAACAACTCTGAGTTCTCTATATCCGCTATGCTGGAGGATACAATGCCAAGCTTAAGTAGTTTGTCCCAGATTTCTTTAAAATCGTCTTCGTAGGCATCTTTATAAAAATAATTATGATTAACAACACCGGCATTACCATTTATTAATATATGCGTTTTATCTGCGCTCATATACTTAATAAGATATGATTCAAGATCAAGAATTACTGATTTGTTAAAAGTTTTATCGCTTATTAAGCATATATCTGTAAACTCTTTAAACTCATCCTCTTTCAAATGCTGTTCTGTTCTTCTAACTAAATCAAGAGTCTCTCCAACATATGCTTTTTTCGTATTATAAATAATATAAACTGCAGGCCAGTTTATTCCGTAAAGCCAATTCTTAATCTCTTCTATTGAACTATCCTTATATGGACAAATCTTTAATAACGGCATAAATCCCCCAATATACACAAATGATACTATTTCGTATCACTTCTATTTATTATACTTTTTATAGATACTTCTCAGTGACACAAATTTTTTATCTGTCACATTAAAAATCTTTAAAACTTCCTCTGCTACCGCTCGTCCTAACACTGGTGGAACAGCATTGCCAATCTGCTGATATACAGAATCTTTAGTTCCATAAAAAATGTAACTATCTGGAAAGCTCTGCAATCTAGCAGCTTCTCTTGCACTTACAGCTCGGTTATACTCAGGATGAATCCACATGGATTTTCTAACATTTACAACAGTATCTGAAGGAAGTTTTGGATCCAACCGCTTATATACTGTATTTTGTGTTCTATCTGGATTTTCATATGAGCTCTTCAATGAATCTGGTAGTGAATGAAAGTTTCCTCCTGGCTCAATCTGTGCAAATCGTTCCAATGCAGTTTCACGAGTCGCTGTACAAACATGATTATGAATATCCTTGTAATTCTCTGTCATAACAAGATTTCTATAATATGTATTTATTTCAGTTGCTCGTTGTTTTTTTTGGGTTTCATCCATACTTTCTGTTGTAGGCGCTATCGAATATAGGTCTCCAATAGCCTCTTCAACAGTAACAAAATCTTCTACATTATCTATTATAGGAGCTGGTAACATAATTTCCTTGTCATAGATGTCCCTCCTTGCTCCAATTAAAATGAAACGTTCACGTGTTTGAGGCACACCATATTCAGCAGCATTAAGGACGTCTCCATTAACCTGATACTTTAAATACTCAAATGAAGCACGTATATAATCGATTACTATATACGTATCCATTTGAACACTAATCACTCTATTCACAACTGAATATGTATGTA
>Ga0326512_10001924_pt1 | contig 15595 bp, 8 predicted proteins | sample 1_2617_0518_D_FD_203652 | JGI IMG/M metagenome (GOLD analysis project Ga0326512, IMG submission 203652) | Bovine rumen microbial communities from UC Davis, California, United States - 1_2617_0518 | ecosystem: Host-associated > Mammals > Digestive system > Stomach > Rumen | place: USA: California... | reverse complement strand
ACCAAGATGTTCGGCAAGAGTCCCAGTGCCATTTAGTATTAGGGTAAACACCCTTTAGTATTAGGGTAGAGCACCTTTAGTGTTAGGGTAAAGGGACTTTAGTATTATGGTATCGTCAAAGCGACTGCACTTGATTTACATCATTGACACATGTCAAGAGGTGGAAATTGCACGCATAAACGGCAATAAACCGTTTTGTCCACCTAATAAATCGTTTTGTCCACCTAACATAAATGAATTTTAACTAACTTTGCGGTAAATTTTTACTAATATAATTAATTTTTAATAACAACCTAACAAAAAAAACGAATTGTATGAAGATTAAAAGATCATTCATTGCGTTTGTTGGCATGATTGGACTTATGTCGCTAATCTCATGTAGCGACGATTGGGGCAAAGTTTATCCCGAGCCAGGGACAGATGTCTACCCAACTAAAGAAGTCGTGAAGACTTATTCCTTCGAATATGATGAAGGAGTAGAGGCTCTTTCTGACTTTGTCCTTTCTGCCAAAGGCATCCACGAGGTTGTCGAAGACGAGACCTTGGGAAGCAATGTACTACATTTGGACAGTGGCTATGTTCGTGTTGCTAATCCATTTGTGGGAAGTAAAGGACTACAGAGCGGTGCTGCAATAACCATGTGGCTACGCACAGACTCTGTAACTCTTCATCCGGCTCTTTTCGCCTATGGTGAAGAAGATTTAGTAAACAACACCACCTCGGAAAGATTTTTCTTCACAGAGAATTCATGGCTGAGTTACCAAGAGCCAAAGCGTATACAAGCGCTGAATCTCGACGAGAACAATCCTACAGAAATGAAGACTGGCGCCTTCCCTACAGACGGAGAATGGCATTTTGTTGCTTTGCAACTGACCACTAGTGGATACCGTCTCTATATAGATGGTGAGAAGAAAGCTCAGCAGGATTTAGTTGCCGAGCGCACCACTTCATTCTCTTATGCCAACCTGGTAAAGTATCTTGAGACTGCACCTTATCTATATATAGGTGCAGGTAATGATTCCATTTTGGCCGAAACATGGATTGATGACATTACTATTTATAGGAATGAAATGGACACCAAAGACTGGAACAAGAAGCGCAGTGGTGATGAAGAAGAGGAATTCGAATATGTTGTAGGCGATCCTATCAGGAACGTTGGTGCATCTGATTGCACTTCGGGTTTCTGGACAGAGTTCTCTAACTATTTCCGCATTCCTACTAATGAGACCTTAGTTCTAGAATTCACTAACCACACAAGCGGTGGAGGAAACTGGAACAACTGGAACATCTGCATATCTACAGACGCTGAGCGCAACGGTGCAGGCTATAAGGAATATGTTGTTCTCCGTTCCGACCTGTGGGGCTGGGGCGACACCTATGGAACAGGCACATGGCAAAATGAAGGATATGGCGATTGGGATCAATTCCGCCTAGACATGGAAGGCGCAAATGTCAAGATTACCATATCACGCAATGAGGGCAAGACAACTGTCGACGCAGTGGCAACAGCCACCAATGGCAATATTTATCATGAATGGATAACATTCGACAGCGGAGATGCTGCCGACGTAATCCGAGCATTCCTTATTGTAGACGGTTCATATCTTGAGGGCATCACCGCCAAAACACAATCCAATATTAACATGACAGCCAAGACCGTTGGTGCTTCTGACTGCTCTTCCGGATTCTGGACAGAGTTCTCTGACTATTTCCAGATACCATCAGAGTCCACTCTCACGCTGAAGTTTGTCAACCACACTAGCGGAGGTGGAAACTGGAACAACTGGAACACTTGTGTTTGTACAGATGCCGAGCGCAATGGTGCTGGTTATAAAGAATACGTGGTGCTTCGCGCTGATTTGTGGGGCTGGGGCGACACGTATGGAACAGGAACGTGGGAAAGCACCGGTTATGGCGACTGGGATCAATTCCGCAAAGACATGGAGGGCGCAAATGTTGTTCTTACTTATACCAGAAATGGCGGAAAGACCACCTTTGACGGTGTAAGTACAGCCACTAATGGTACGGTTTATCGTGAATGGATAACATTCGACAGCGGAGATGCTGCGGAAACAATCCGTGCATTCGTTCTTGTTGACGGATCATACCTTGAAATGGAGTCGGCTACGCTTTCCAATACATTATTTTAATTCATGCACTAATACAGAATCGTAATGAATAAGAATATTTTGCATAAACTATTCCTGCTCGTTGGCATGATGCTCATATCAATAGGAGCATCGGCCCAGGGCAAGGTGACTGTAACGGGTACAATCGTAGACAGTCAAGGAGAGACTATCATTGGAGCCAGTATCCTTGAGGTAGGAACAACAAACGGAACGGTTTCCGACTTTGACGGTAACTTCAAGCTTGAAGTTAAGCCAAATGCCCAACTGAGAATCAGTTATGTGGGCTACAACACACAGACCATTAGTGTAGCGGGAAAGACTAAGATTGAAGTAACACTTAAGGAAGACAGTGAGGTTATCCAAGAAGTTGTAGTTGTAGGTTATGGTGCCCAGAAAAAGGAAAGTGTGATAGGTGCCATTTCACAGGTGTCCAGCAAGGACCTTCTGCAGACACCAGCCGCAAACGTATCACAGGCATTGGCAGGTAAGGTGCCTGGTCTGGTTACTACCCAGACGGGTGGTGCACCTGGTGCCGACGATGCCAAGCTGAACATCCGTGGTCGTGCCACATTCGCCGGAGACGGCTCACCATTAGTACTTGTGGACGGTATCGAGCGTGAGTTCTCTCAGATTGCTCCTGATGATATCGAGACCATCTCTGTACTGAAAGATGCTTCTGCCACAGCCGTTTACGGTGTGCGCGGTGCAAATGGTGTACTTCTGATAACGACAAAGCGCGGTAAGGAACAGAAACCTGAGGTAAGCCTGACTGCAAACTTCCAATTTCAGTCTCCGACCCGTAAACCCAAGTATCTGAACTCATACGAAAGCGTACTATTGTTGGAAGAAGCTCTTTCCAACGACGGTCTTGCATCCCAGTATACTGCAGCAGATATAGAGATGTATCGTAAGAGCGTAAATGGAGAACTGAGCGGCATTGACGCTATGGTTTACCCCAACGTTGACTGGTATGATGAAGTGATAAAGAGTTCTGCCCCTGCTCAACGCTATAACGTCAGCGTTCGCGGTGGTACAAGAAGAATGCGCTACTATGCTTCAGGCGAATACTACAATCAGAGTTCACTGATCAAGAACCTAAGTCAGGATCAATATGACAACAGCAGCAGCCCTGGTTATCGTCGTTATGCGTTCCGTGCCAACATGGACTTCTTCATGACCAAAGACCTGACGCTGAGTGTGAACTTTGGAACACGTTTTGAGGAGCGCAAAGGCTCTAACACAGATGAAAGTTCTACGAACTACGCCATTTTCCGTTATCTAAACCACACCCCAGGATGGATCTTCCCCGTATATACCATCGCTCATAATGGTGATACCGAGATGACCCTTTACGGAGGTAACTCCATCTATCAGGACAACGTAGTTGCCGCTTTGGCCAAGGCAGGTTACTATAAGGGAACAAATACAATCAACGAGACCAACTTCATTCTTAATTATGATATGGGTTGGCTTACAGAGGGACTTAGCGTACGTGCTATGGCATCTTTCGACTACGACTCATATTATCGTAAGCTCTTTGGCGCAACATACGCCACTTACGAGTTGAATGACCGTGCAAATCCTGACAATTATTATTCATATAACAAATTCAACACCGACGGTGAACTAGGTTATTCTCAAAGCTCCAGTACCACCTATAAGCTCTATCTTGAGGCACAGGTGAATTACGCCCGTAAATTTGGTAACCATGATGTGACAGCGATGGTGCTATACAACCAAAACGATTATCACTACAACTCAGATCTACGTAAGCGTTATCAGGGAATTGTAGGTCGTGTGACATACTCATACGCAGACAAGTATTTGGCAGAGTTCAATATGGGATACAACGGCTCCGAGAATTTCGCAAAGGGCAAGCGCTTCGGTTTCTTCCCTGCTTTCTCTCTTGGTTGGCGTCTTACCCAGGAAGACTTCATGAAGGGTATTGAGTGGCTGAACAACCTTAAGATCCGTGCAAGCTATGGTCAGGTTGGTAACGACATCTATAGTGTGAATGGTGTAATCCAACGTTTCCTCTATGAGGAGAAGTGGAGTCAAATAAGCGGTGACTACTATTTCGGCAGCAGCACGAATTCCGGAGATGCCCACAACAAAGGTATTTACGAAGCCCAGTATCCAAACTATGGTGTAACATGGGAGCGTGCCCACAAATTCAATCTGGGTATCGAATTCGGTCTGTGGAACGGTCTGTTAAACGGTAACATCGACCTCTTCTACGAGAAACGTAATGACATTCTTACCACTTACCTTTCAAGACCCGAGTGGGTTGGTGTTGTTATGGCTGCAGGTAATCTTGGTGAGACTAAGAACAAGGGTCTAGAAATTGAACTGAAGCACTTCAACCGTATTGGCAAGGACTTCAACTACAACGTTGGTCTGACATTCTCACATGCAAAGAATGAGATTGTAAACATGGATGAACCTGCCATAAAGGACGCATGGCGCAAGCAGACAGGCCATGCCATCGGTCAGTACTTTGGACTGATTTCAGACGGATTCGTTACCGAGTCTGACATAGCAAGCGGTTCGCTACCCGTATCCACCTTTGGCGAGGTGAAGGCTGGCGATTTGAAGTATCGCGATATAAACAATGATGGTTTTATTGATGACCGCGATGTAACCTACGTAGGCTATAGTGATATCCCAGAGAACACCTACGCACTGACACTTGGTGCCGGATGGAAGGAGTGGGGTATCAACATTATGTTCCAAGGCGTAGACCATGTGAGTCGCTATTACGACAGTGACGCCATGTTCGCCTTTGTAGACAACGGCAAAGTGAAAAATGTCCATCAGAGTCGTTGGAATCCTAATGAGAGCGAAGCATATAACCTTGCCAACGCTTCTTATCCTTTGCTCCATTATGGAAGTAACGGCAACCATAACCAACGGCAAAACTCATTCTTCATCAAGAATGGTGCTTTCATCCGTCTGAAGAATGTGGAGCTTTTCTATAATGTACCCGCAAAGTGGATCCAGAAAGTGGGCATGAGCAGCTGTCGTCTGTATATCAATGCCAACAACCTGGTGACATGGGATCATCTCGATGACCTGAATATTGACCCTGAGAGCAACGGTTCTAACCGCTATCCTATCATGAAGACTGTGAACTTTGGTCTGAATGTTGTATTCTAAACTTTAAAAAGACAAGCATTATGAATATTAATAAGCTATATACATTCGTTGCTTCGATGGCAGTTGCTTTCACAATGACTTCATGTGAAGATGCCTTTGGTGACTTCCTTAATAAGGAGCCGAGTAACGAGTTGACAGAAGAGCAGGTGTTCAGCGACTGGTCCTTGTTGCGCCAGTTCCATTGGGACACATACGCCTTCCTGAGGGAGGGACCACTACGAATAGGCAACAGCTGGCTGGATGCTGCCACCGACTTGGCAGAGACTAGCTATGGTACCGGTGGTACGCGTACCTCTTTTAATATAGGTAACTATTATGCCAGCAGCGCATCAGACGAATTGACTGGCACATGGGAGTCGCGCTACCGCGCCATTCGCAAGTGCAATATGCTCCTAGAGCGTATCGACAAGGTTCCCAAACTCTCAACGCTTTCGCAAGAGGAATATGAGACAGAGAAGGCCACTTTCAAGGCAGAAGCCCGTTTCTTCCGTGCATACTTCTATTGGGAGATGTTCCTGAGATATGGACCAGTGCCCATTGTGAAGGAGGTATTGGATCCCGATGGCGATCTTCTTTCGGGATATACCACACGTCCATCAATCAACGAATTCATCAATTTTATCCTTACAGAGTTGAATGAATGTCAGAGCAACCTGCTTACTTACGAAGCCTCAACAGTTGCATCAGAATATGGTCGTGTCAATCAGCCTATCGCTGCTGCTCTTAAGAGCCGTATCCTCTTATATATGGCAAGTCCACGCTTTGCAAGTGAAAGTGGTATAACATGGACGCAGGCACGTGATGCAGCCAAGAGTTTCATCGAAACATACGGCAACTATTACTCACTTGTTACAGAAAACAACCAAGGATTGGGTGCATATAACAATGCATGGTATTTCACACCATATCAGGACAACAACAAAGAGACTATCTTTTTCCGCAATAAACTGGCCATCAGCTGGGGTGACATATCTTCGGACACTCCTGTAGGTGAAGGAGGAAGCGGCGGTCTCTGCCCTAGCCAAAATCTAGTGGACATGTATGACATGGCCGATGGCTCTGCACCCTTTGCAAACTATGACGCCACTGGTGCTCCAGTATATTCCGGAGGCAAGCCTAGCATTAACCTGGGAAGTGGCTACAGTGATGCCAATATGTGGGCCGACCGCGACCCGCGTCTTGCAGCAACTGTGCTGTATCACGGAGTAAGTTGGGGAAATGGTGTTATAAATGTTATCCAAGGCCAGCGCGACAACCCTCTTGGAAACCAGAATGCTACACCAACAGGTTATTATTTGCGTAAGTATATTCCAGCTACTATTCTGTTGAATGAGCATGCAGGTACAGCACGCCGTCTGTGGAAAATTATCGGCTATGCAGAGATTCTACTTAACTATGCCGAGGCTGAGAATGAGGTTAATGGTCCTAGTGAGACAGTATACGGTCTGCTTGACCAGATACGCCATAGAGGTGGAATCTACGGAAACGTAGCTGACCGCCAGACTTGGACCAAGGAGACAATGCGTAACTTTATACATAAGGAGCGTACCGTAGAGCTAGTCTTTGAGGAGCACCGCTGGTGGGATGTACGCCGCTGGGGTGTCGCTGTAGAGGCTCTCAGTCGTCCTATTTATGGTGTAAATGTAGCTTCCGACGGTTCCATTACCCGTAAAGTGGCACAGAACCGTGTGTTTGAAGAGAAAATGTATCTCTATCCTATCCCTGAGACTGAGGTTTGGAAGACCAGCATCGAGAATAATAAAGGCTGGTAATCTGAGATAATTGGTAACAATGATAAAAGACATAAGTAATATGAAAAAAAATATTTCAACGATATTGCTGGGAGCACTGCTTGCCGTGTCGAGTACTGCCTTTGCACAGCAGCAGGTGTTGAAGGGTCGTATTGTCAACAGTGACGGAGAGCCCGTGGTAGGAGCTGTTGTCAATGTAGCCGAGCAGAGCCGCATCGCCCTAACAGACGATAACGGATTCTTCACACTGAAGAAAGTGGAGAAGAGCGATGAGATCTGCGTAAGTAGCTTAGGCTATAAGAATGCCCAAGAGAAAATAACATCCTTTGATGGTAGTTTCGTCATCACTCTAGAGAGCGATCTTGATGAATATGCCCATACTATGCCTGTACCATTTGGCAGAAAAGAGAGAAAGCTGATGACAGAAGCCACCTCGGTAGTTACTGGCGAAGAGCTTCAGAAGCATCCTGTGACAATCCTGCAGAACGCCTTTACGTCAACAGTAAACGGTATGGAGACCTACGAATGGTCATCTGAGCCAGGATGGTCTGAGACAGCAATGTATATCCGCGGTCTTCGCACTTTCAACGTAAATGCCCGTAGTCCGCTGGTTATTGTTGACAATGTGGAGCGAGACCTCTCATTCCTCGATGCATTCCCTATAGAGAACGTTACGATACTGAAAGATGCTGCTGCAACCGCAATCTATGGTATGCGTGGTGCGAATGGTGTAATCCTGGTAACCACGAAGCGTGGTGAGGCAGGAAAGACTCATGTAGACTTCACACAGGAGATAGGTTTCAACCGCCTTACCAATTACTTTGAGAACCAGAACGCCTACAATCAGGCTCTGACTCGTAATCGTGTGAAATATCTGAGCGGTGACCAGCCAATTTATTCCGATTATGACATAGAGCAATATCGTAAGCTTGTCAATGGTGAGGAGCTTGAGGGTATGGACAAGTACCGCTATTTTAACACAAACTGGGCTGAGCAGCTTTACCGTAGCAGTGCTCCTACATACCGCACCAATTTCCAAATTACAGGTGGTAACAATACAGCCCGCTATTATGTTAGTTTCTCATATCTTCGTCAGGAAGGCATGTGGAATACAGAGGGTACAGAGTACAACGATGACTATAGCACACAACATGTGCTGAATCGCTGGAATCTGCGTTCAAACATCGACATCGATGTCACAAAGTACTTGAACGTAAGTCTGGATTTGGGAGGACGTATTGACAATATCAATCAGCCAACAGAGTCTGTCTTCAACTTGACAACATTTGGTGTGGTTGAGGCCAACCCAATGGAGCCTGTATATTGTCCCGACGGGTCGTTATACGCATCAAGTACAGCCAATAACCCTATCCGCTACCTTGGTGCTTCTGGTCAAGAAAAGAATAAGCGCCGTAACCTGTACTCTACAGTGAATGTCACAGGAGATCTTGGCTCTTTACTCCCTGGTTTGAAGGCAAATGCGTTGGTCAGCTTTGATGCATACGAGACATTTGAGTCCACTCAGACTAACTCCATTAACTCCTTCAACTACGACTACACCAATACAAGTGTGACTGACCCATCGGAGTTTAATTACACTCAATATACGACATATTCGGCATTGACCAACCCTTCTGCTAACCAGCGCACATACGCCTACAACCTTAACTTCAAGGTCGGTTTAGCATATAACCATAATTTTGGGAAACATGGATTTGATGCCCAAGCTTTCATGCGAACATATCGAAATGAGGTCTCTGGAAGTGACAATTCCACAGCGCGCACCCAATCGGCTGTACGCTTTATTTCATGGAACGGTCAGCTTACCTACAATTATGACAAGCGCTATGTTGCTTCTTTCAACATCTCACGTATGGGTAATGACAACTTCTCACCAGACAACCGTTGGGACACATTCTGGGGAGCAAGTGCAGCATGGGTGGCTTCGGAAGAAGCATTTATCAAGAATCTGAAAGCATTTGACCTTCTCAAACTACGTGTATCTTACGGAAAGTCTGGTCAGGCTTACACAGGCTCGGGCCGATATCCCTATCAGAACACATTTGGTTCAGCAACAGGTTATGGCTTTGGATATAATGCAACTTGGGTAAGTGGTTACGGAGAGACAATGGCAGGTAACGCCAACAACATCTGGGAAATATCAAAAATGCTCAATGTTGGTTTCGATTTCGATTTGTTTGGAAAGAAACTATATGGATCATTCGACTATTTCAAGGAGTGGCGTTCAAACATCCTGGTTAGCCGTTCAACAGTACCTTCATTACTCGGTATATCAATGGCTCAGGACAGCTATGGTAAGGTAGAAAGCCGGGGACTTGAGGCTGTACTCGGTCATCGGAACAAGATTGGCAAGCATTTCAGTTACTTTATTGAAGGACAACTGACATGGAACACCAATAAAATCACTGAGATGGACGAAACAGAGCCTGATGTTGAGTGGCAACGCAAGACAGGACGCAGGATATACGACTACACTTCTGTAGCAAGCCTGTATGAGATACCATTCAACAATACTATAGGTGGTTGGAACCTCTATCGTTTTGAGCAGTGGGCATCAAACCCTGACCTGATAGCCACAAGCCAGCAAGATGCCATTGACCATCCTGAAAAATATCCGTATAACACCTATTCAGGAGGCAATCAGGCACTTGGAACAGCAGTGTTCAGAGATCTGAACGGCGACCGCCAAATCGACTCCAAGGATATGGAACCGGTATCATATACTCTTATCCCTGAACTGATTCCGACAATCAATGTAGGATTCGAGCTCTACGGATTTGATGCACGTGCTATCTTCAATGCTTATCTGAATCGTTCTGTATTCCTCTCTCCGTCAGTAGGTTGGAGTACTTGGGGTAACCACGGTACACAGGAGGTTCAGAATGTATGGGGATATTACACAGACGATCCCAACGATCCACGTAACGTGAATGCCGTATACCCACGTCCATACTATGGCAGCTATGGTGCTATCGACTCAGACCGTGATACTGGAACTTACCAGAACGACATCTGGGTAAGGAACGGAAATTTCTGGTCACTACGTAACATAGAGATTGGTTACTCTCTGCCAGCAAAATGGATTGCCAAGGCAAGCATGACGAAGTGCCGTATCTACTTCAGTGCCTATAATATCAAGACATGGAGCAGCGATATTCCTGACGGACTCGATCCAGAAAAGCCAATGGGCTTCTGCTGGTGGTATCCTAAGACTCGCACTTATACATTTGGTATCAACATTGGATTCTAAACAACAAAAGAATTTTGAGATATGAAAAAGATATTAGTTAATATATCGATAGCATTGTTGGCAATGGGTGCAACAACATCCTGCAATGACTATTTGGAAAAGGAGGTAGACCTCTCCTTGTCAGAGAGTCAGGTATTTTCAAAGTATGAGAATACCCGAGGCTTCCTGGCTAACATATACACCTACCTGCCGGATGCTTTTGCCGGCTATACCGACGGACAGTTCCGTGCTGCTTCACGTGACTGTATGACTGACAATGCCACATCATTCTGGAACGTACACTACTACCACAGCATCCAAAATGACGGTTATAATGCCAAGACCCACTGGTTTGCCAATAACTATTGGACCAACGACTGGCATGCCATCCGAGCCTGCAACCAGTTTATGCGCAACGCCGACGAGGTAGTTGTCGGCAACAAAGAGACTGGCGATGATGATAACAAACTTTATACCCGTTGGATAGCAGAAGCCCGTCTTATGAGGGCAATATACCATTTCGACCTTTGCAGTTGGTTTGGCGGAATACCCATCGAGGGAGATGACGAGGAAGGCAATCCTATCATCTATGATGCCGGCAATCCTGAGTCAATGAATAATGAGAGACTCAGTGCAGCCGAAGTATACAAGTGGGTCGCCGACGAGTGTGATGCCGTAAAAGACGTGTTACCTTTCCGCTACTCTAACGAGGATGCCAACTGGGGGCGTGTAAACGGTGCCGCTGCATATGCATTGAAGAGCCGTGCACTTCTTTATAGGGCTTCCACACTGAACAATACGAGCAATGACCAGAGTTGGTGGAGTGCAGCAGCAAGTGCAGCCACAGACTTCATCACGAAGAATGCTTCCAGTGCCAATCCCTACAAACTCTATTCCACCGGTGATCCGAATAACGACTATTACAACTGCTTTATCTCTACACCTCACTTGAACAATGAGTATATACTCAGTCGTTCAGAGTGGAACACCCGTGAGATAGAGCTTTTCCTCAGTCCATGTGGATTTAGTGGAACGGTAAACTCTGTAGGACGTACCAATCCAACCCAGAACCTTGTTGATTCATACGAAACGATAAACGGACTTCCCATTGATGAAGATCCATCCTACGATGAGCAGAATCCATACGCAAACCGTGATCCTCGCCTCGAACAAACAATTATCCATCATGGAACACCTTGGGGCATGGACGAAGAAGCTCGCCTTGTAGACGTAAGTTATCCTGACGGACAGGACTGGCAGGAATTGCATGGAGGTACGACAACTGGCTATTACACCAAGAAATTCCTCAACAACATGGCATTCACCAAGCCAACGACATACATTCATGCTTGTCCAATTTTCCGCTATGCTGAAATCCTGTTGAATGCGGCTGAAGCACTCAATGAGGCAGGACAGACAGAACAGGCATACCAGTATGTGAATCAGGTACGTGCCCGTGTGGGTATGCCTGCCTACAGCGGTATGACTCAGGCTAAACTTCGTGACCGTATCCGTAATGAGCGTCGAGTGGAGTTGGCCTTTGAGGATCATCGCTGGTTTGATGAGCGTCGTTGGAAACTATTCGAGGGAAAGAGTGCTTCGTCTGAGCGCAACCTTCCCCGTTACCAGCAAGTTTACAATCTCTATGGTGTACACGTGACGCCAAATGCATCAACAGTTTACAATTATGTATCTGAGCAGAATCACCCGACACGTGTATTCAATTCACCGAAGAACTATTTATTCCCAATTCCCGACTCTGAGACAAAGATGCTTTCAAAACTCAAGCAGAATACCGGATGGGAAATGTCTGACACTAAGGAGGATACATCCTCTGAGTCAAGTGAGTAATATTTAACTTTTAATGAAGGGGCAGCCCTTTTAGGGCTTGCCCCCTTTATAATTTGTGCTGATGAAGAAACTATTTACCTTTATTTTTTTGTTTGTGTCTCTAACCTCACATGCTGCTGACAAAGTATGGTGCATGGTGACTGATGACGGTGCAAAGATAGCAATGAGCAGGATAGGATTCCTGCTTGCAAGCGACAAATCTGATGCCTTTAACATAGTCTGCAACGACGGGCAAGTCATTTATAACGTGTCTAAAGTCCTATTTGAACAGGCAGAACCCTCTGGCATCTCGTCAGCCGTTATTGATGGGGGGCAAGAAACGAATATCATAGTGGCTTCTTCATATCTGAGGATTAAGAATGCCAAAGTAGGAACAGCGATAACCATATATGACTCCGCAGGAAGGTCGGTTATGGAATCCAGGATATCCTCTGAAGACGAAACTGTATCTATTGAGTCACTCCCGTCAGGTCTCTTTATCATAAAGGCTGACAAGGCAAGTGTCAAGTTTATCAAGAAGTAACCTTTAGATTATTTAAGTATGAAGAGATTATTTTCCATCTTATTGGTCTTGCTGACTACTTCTAACATATTGTTGGCCCAGTATGTAATAGAAATGAACAACGGTGATAAGTTTGACTGGAACAATGACCTAAACTTGGTTCAGGATGGCAAAAACGATAAATGGGCTATTTCAAGATATAACACATATTCTCCAGAATATGACATTACTAACATAAAGTCCATCACAATAAAGTCACTGGAAAGCCGATTGTCTGCCTACAAAGCACCCAACTACGCAGATGATTACAGAAATTATGCCTCTTGGGATAATCGGGCTAACTGGAACTTAGGAAATGTCCATGATCCTACGGTAATGCGTGCCGACGATGGATACTACTATATGTACCAGACAGATGCCTCATACGGAAACGAGCATGCCTACGGAGGACATTTCCACGGACGCCGTTCAAAGAACCTCGTAGACTGGGAATACCTTGGCGGTACGATGACGGAAGCGCCCAAGTGGGTGAAAGACACCCTTGACGCCAGCCGCACACGACTGGGTCTTCCAGAAATTACCAATCCCCAGTATGGCTACTGGGCTCCATGCGCTAGAAAAGTCAGGACGGGTCTCTATCGGATGTATTATTGTATTGTGGTTGATAACTACATACAAACAGGTAAGGTCAATACAAATGAAAACTTTGACAAGTCATGGACAGAACGTGCATTCATCGGCATGATGGAAACAGCCGATCCCGCATCTAACAACTGGGTAGACAAAGGCTTTGTTCTTTCTTCTATGTCTGACAAGGGTAAAAATTGGTCACGCAGTGATAATAGAAACGACAAAGGAGATCTTACGGACTGGAACGCATATTTCCGCTATAATGCCATTGACCCAACTTTCATCATCACTCCGGAGGGGGAACATTGGCTTATCTATGGATCATGGCATTGTGGTTTTGCAGCTGTACAGCTTGACCCTGAAACAGGAAAGACAATCAATGAAATGCCAGAATTCTTCACGTCTCTGGCAACATTGAACTCTGTGGTGAAGCGCGTTTATACCCGAGATGCCAATAGTCGTTGGCAAGGATCAGAAGGTCCTGAGGTCATCTACCGTAACGGCTATTACTATATGTTCTTGGCCTATGATGGATTAGCCATACCTTATAATACCCGTGTGGTACGCTCAGAAAATGTTGACGGCCCCTATTTCAGCATAGAAGGAACAAATGTCACAAATGGTGGCGACGCATACCCGATAATGACCCATCCATATAAGTTTGCCGGAGATCATGGTTGGGTAGGAATCTCCCACTGTGCCGTGTGGGAAGACGGTAATGACAACTGGTATTATGCATCACAGGGGCGATATCCAGATTTATGGAACGGAGACAAGTATTCCAATGCCATTATGCTGGGGCATGTACGAAGTATCCGCTGGACAAAAGACGGTTGGCCAGTAGTTATGCCTGAACGTTATGGCGCAGTGCCACAGGCTCCTATAACCGATGAGGATATCGTAGGCACTTGGGAGCATATTGACCTGGGATATAAATATGGTGTTATGAAAGAGTCTTCTGAAATGGTCTTCGGAACCGATCACACCATCACTTCCGGAACATGGAAGGGAGGAAAGTGGAGCTTTGACGCATCTACTAACACTCTTACTGCCAATGGAGTGGAACTGATGGTTCAGCGCGAAGTAGACTGGGAAGCTTCTACACGAAAAGCTACCATTGTATATTCCGGTATAGGCAATAAAAAGTCTTACTGGGGAAAGAAAAAATAAAATAAAACACAACCTAACCATAAAGAAAAAATGAGGAAACCTGTCATTTCCTTGATGCTGTTAGCCCTGAGTGTCACTTTGATGGCGCAAGGGCAACGGCATCACTTAAAGCATATGCCTTTCATAACAGATACACCGATGGTGCACGACCCTGTGATGGCGTATGAAGATAGCACATATTATATCTTTGCTACAGGCATAGGTATTCAGCAGATGACATCTAAGGATCGTAAGATGTGGACAGTATCGCCAGAACCGGTAATGTCGGTGATTCCCAAGTGGACACGTGACTCTGTACCCGGCTTCCGTCATCATGTCTGGGCACCTGATGTTATACAATGGCACGGACGTTGGTGGCTTGCTTACAGCTGCTCTACCTTTGGAAAGAACGGCTCAGCAATTGGTTTGCTCTCTACTCACAAGTTAGATTCAAAAATATGGGATGACGAAGGATGTATTGTCACATCTAAGGAGAATATTGACAATTGGAACGCTATCGATCCAAATTTCGTTATCGATGAAAACGATCAGCCCTGGCTTGTATGGGGCAGCTTCTGGAATGGTATCCAACTCGCCCGTCTCGATACTACTATGCATATTCCTTCAGGGGAACTGCCTCGTACCATCGCAAGGCGCTATGCTCCAGGTTTTGAACCTTCAGAGCCAAACCCAACATCAAAGTTTGCTGGTACTAACGCCATCGAGGCACCATTTATATTCAAACATGGAGAATATTATTACCTATTTGTATCTTGGGACTATTGTTGTAGAGGTGCCAAAAGTAACTATCGTGTAGCTGTGGGGCGTAGTAAAAATGTTGCAGGACCATATATCGACCGCAACGGAAAAGATATGGCAATAGGTGGAGGAAACCTGTTTATCGAAGGCGACAAGAAAGCGTTCGAGGCTGCCGGTCATTGTGCAGCATACCATATAGATGGAGAGGATATCTTTATCTGTCATGGTTACAGCATTGCACATAAGGGTGCATCTATTCTCATCCAGCGTCCAATTACCTGGACAGCAGACGGATGGCCAACATTGAATAATTGATAATTTGAAAAGTGAAAAAGCGAAAAGCCATGAGTAATTTAGTTAGTAGTAAAAAGAATTGTAGTTATGTATGGTTAGTAACCATTTTTATGCTTTTTGCTTT
>Ga0326512_10001923_pt1 | contig 15597 bp, 5 predicted proteins | sample 1_2617_0518_D_FD_203652 | JGI IMG/M metagenome (GOLD analysis project Ga0326512, IMG submission 203652) | Bovine rumen microbial communities from UC Davis, California, United States - 1_2617_0518 | ecosystem: Host-associated > Mammals > Digestive system > Stomach > Rumen | place: USA: California... | reverse complement strand
CTGACGCAGCTAAAGTAGACGCATCTAGGCTGCAGCTTCTCGATCAGGTCAACAAGTTTATGGAGGAAGGATCCGATGCTGCCCAGCAAAATGCGCAACAGCTCCAAGAGCTGGCTGCTGCTCTGGAAAAGCCCGGACAGTCCGCTGAGGATATTAAGAGACTCAAGAAAACACTCGAAGATCTGCAGAAAGTCGGAAAGGGCGCAGCCAAAGAAATGAACGGCTTCGTCAAGGGCTTCGACTCTATTCTCAGCCGCTTCACCGCTGCCAATCTGGTCGTCAAAGGCTTTGACTGGCTGGTAAAGCAGGCCAAAGAAATGGTGACGGCGGTCAAAGAAGTCGACGCCGCCATGACGGAACTCAAGAAGGTCACTGACCTGACAGCCGAAGGATATAGTAAGTTCTATAACGACGCAGTGAAGACTGCGCATGAGATCGGTTCAAGCGTTAGTGATACAATTAATGCGAGCGCGGATTAACAATAGTCCCCCTACGTAGCAATGCGTAGGTGTAAAGTTGGCTTTTATCGGAGAAAGCCCAGAGATGGGTAACTCCGAGGGTAAGACTAGTTTATTTTTTTATACGGCAATTTGAAATAAGAGGGTGGTTATAAAGGAAGAAAAGTCTAAATCTTTAGTTGGTAGCATCTTTGGGAGACTAACGGTTATCTCAATGGTAAATGGTAGCACATGTTATTGCCAATGTGAATGTGGTAATACAAAAGAGATTGCCAAACAAAGCATATTAAGAGGGGCAACTAAATCTTGTGGGTGTCTTGAAAGAGAAAGTAGATTTGGGAGAAAGCATGGCAAATATCATATAGGAGACCAAATCAATGAATTCATACTAATAAGAGAGACAGACAAGAGGTGTAAAAATAAGTCAATAATTTGGGAATGCCAATGCAAGTGTGGCAATATTATAGAGGCGAGTCCATCCAAATTAATTAAAGACAAGAAGATGAATTGCGGATGCGATTATATACACCCGCTCAGGAAAGACCTGACAGGACAAAGATTTGGTATGCTTGTGGCAATACGTGAGTCTAAGGATAAAAAGTATAAGACAAGACGTGTTGCTTGGATTTGCAAATGTGATTGTGGGAATGAGGTGACTGTGGCATCTATTAATTTGACTAATGGCAATGCAACATCTTGCGGTTGTAAGAATAAAAGCATTAAGGTAGATTATATTTCTTCTTGCCTTGCCTCTGTCGGATTAAACTTTTATACTGAATATCGATTTGCAGATTGTAAGGATATTAAGGCTCTCCCATTTGATTTTTATATCCCATCTATAAAAACAGCTATTGAATATGATGGCCGTCAACACTATGAACCCGTAGAATTATGGGGAGGTGTTGAGGGCTATAATAATAGAAAAATGCATGATGATATGAAAAATAAGTATTGTCAGCAAAATGGAATTGATCTGATAAGATTGCCGTATTTTTTATCAGACGAAGAAATAAGAAATGAAATAAATAAACTGGAACCCGTAACGAGTAAGTGCTATGCGGAGCAATCCGCATAGCCACGCCAACCATCCCACTGGGATGATGATATACTCTGCTCTGCAAATATAATCGAATAATGAAATTGCAGAGGGCGGCAGAAATGACCGCCCCCTCCTTATGGAGAGTAACAATAGGTTCGCTCGCTTAGGATATGAACCCGGCGAAGCGTTGGAATTGGCCAACGCCGCCCTCGTGTACCAGCACGTCGGGGATGGTATCAAGGATGTCTCAGAGGCAACTGAGTCTCTAATTTCAACCATGAAGGCGTTTGGTATTCAGGCGTCTGATTCTATGAGTATCGTTGATAAGTTCAACGAAGTAGGCAATAATTTCAAATTGAGGAATGCGCGTACAGTAATGTGCGCGAAGAATAATCCATTGAATTGCTGGAACCCCTTAAGAGCCGCTTAAGCCACAGCATGATAGCGAGAAGCTATGGGTGCGATGGCCACGAAAGTAGAAAGAATTAAGCGGATGGTGCATGGTTAAATCCTAAACATTTAATAATAGGCAACCAGCAGCCAAGCCTCGAACAGAGGAAGGTTCAGAGACTATCCTGTTACAGGAGTACATCGCAAGCGATTGGCGATGGAAGTGGTGGACGTCCGTTATGGACGAAGATATAGTCCGCTCTCCGACGAAAGCCGGAGGCCATTATGGCAGGCAGCAGTAGCGAGGCTGTCTCAACCGTAGGTGCAATTAGCTCTGTCGGCATCGGCGATGCTCTCCAGAGGTCTGCTGCTGCGCTCTTTGGCGCTGGCAACACTCTTGAAGAGAGTATTGGTCTGATTGTCGCAGCGAATAACGTTATACAGAATCCGACAATGGTGGGTGGAATGATGCGCCCAGCAGCGTAGTAATACGTTGTAAGTTAGCAGGTATATGCGTTAAAACCATATGGGCATGGCAAGACGCAGGAAATGTTTTGTTTTGATTATTGAGCACGAGGTGGTTTTGATAAGTAGAGTAGCTCACAATAGGATAGAAGAGTCTGTGATAATAAATAAATGTGAACAATTGGGCTTGAAGTTTATAAGAAGAGAAGCGACGGCACAAAGGATGTACGTCGTTTTTGTATGCCCAAAACATGAAGAAATGGGCGAACAAAAATCGGCGTGGTATCACTTTAAAGATGCCACTAAAGGATGCAAGTATTGTTGCGGTAAAAATAGAACGACTGAATCGTTCAAGAAGGAAATTGCCGCTATCAACCCGGATGTAGAGATAATAGGAGAATACAAGCGTAATCGTGTGAAAATACAATGCAGGTGCAAAGTGTGCGGCAATGAATATAGTATTGAACCCATGTCTCTATTGCAAGGCAGCGGATGCGCAATATGTGGGCTAAAGAAGAGATGGAATAATAGAAGAGTAACGACAGAAGGTTTTCAAGAAAAACTAGACAAAGTTCAACCGGATATAAAAATAATTGGAGAATACACATATTGTCATACATTGATCAAATGCGAGTGTTTAAGGTGTGGTTATGTGTGGAATTCGTATCCGGCAAATCTATTAAATGGCAGCGCGGGTTGTCCATCTTGTAGAAGAAAGATCAGTAAAGGCGAAAGGGCTGTCTCCAACTATCTTGATGCGCACGATATTAAATACGTAAGAGAATATTCGTTTCCGGATTGCAAAAATATTTTCGCTCTTAGATTTGATTTTTATTTGCCAGAATATAATACTTTGATAGAATATGATGGTCAACAGCACTATAGAACTGTTGACTATTTTTGTGACAGCAACCCAGATGAATCTTTGAAACAAAATCAAATCAGAGATGGCATCAAAGACGATTATTGCAAACAACACGGATACACATTGATTCGTATCCCGTATTTTGAATATCGCAACATCCAAAATATTTTAGATGATAAACTAATCAAAACAAAACAATCCTCAGAGACTGTCGCGCTGCCTATGGCGACATAGGCAGCCTCCCTGCTCCCCTGACTTTCAGGGTGAAGATACAGTCCGAACTGCAGATATAGCCCAAAAATAAAACTGCAGAGATGAGATGAAAGTCTCATCCGCCGCGTGAGCGGTCATAAAAGTAACAGATTGACGAGTTTAAAAACATTGACCATGTTTCGAACCAGAAGGAACACTTACATAGAAATATGTATTTAAACCCATTGAATTGCTGGAAACCCTTAAAGCCAGTCATGCTACAGCATAGGCGTGAAATAGCCAAGTGCGAATGCGGCGAAAGCAGAAAGAAATGATTGGATGGCATATGAGTAAAATCTAAGTGCTTTACAATAGGCAATCAGCAGCGAAGTCCCGAACAGGGAAACGTTCAACGACCAGAGTATAACTCGTACACTGCAAGCTATTGGCAGTGGAAGTGGTGGGCATCCGGTGACGGATGAAGATATGGTCTGCTCTCCAGTGAAAGCTGGAGGCTTATAAAGCTGGCGAGTGTAGCGAACTTGCCAAAACAATAGACTTCGTGCCGCCAAGACCGACCTTCAGGCTCTTGGCGAAGACACAGAGGGTTGTGCCGATTCTGTATCAAAATTACGTGACGAACTAAAGAGTTTGACTGGCGTCGATATTATGAAGGACAACAAGAACTTCAAATCGACGTTCGACATCATCAAAGAAATTTCTGCCGTCTGGGAAGACCTGGACGATATCACTCAGGCGAACGTGTCTAATCTGCTTGGTGGCAAGCGTAATGCTAACGTCATCCAGGCGTTGATGACTAACTTCAAGGACGCCGAGGCTGCGATGCAGACTGCGTCGAACGCAGCCGGCTCCGCGCTGAAGGAGAACGAGCAGTACCTCGATTCCATTCAAGGTAAGTTGGATATAATGAAAGGCAAGTTTCAGGAGCTTGCCATGCAGATTATCGGCAGCAATCTGGTGAAATGGGTTGCTGATGTTGGCAATGGTACACTGGATATCGTGAATAGCATCCAGAGAGCTCACGCCTTACTGCCGTTGGTGCTTGGTGCTATTACAACAATTGTGTTGAGTGTTGCGAAGCTAAAGGCGATGGCAGGAGAACATAATATACTAGCTATGTTGGGTGGCGGTTTAGGTGCTATGACGCCTTTGGCGGCTGGAATTATGGGTGTCTCTATTGCAATTGCCGGTGTTGTAGCTGCTGTTAATCATTTTTCGCAGGCACAGCAAAAGGCAATTGAACAAGCTGACCAGGCTGCCTCTGCATATGCAGACAACGAAGCTGAATACTCTCGCAATATTGCGACTCTTGACTCATTAAGCGATAGATATCACGAGTTGAAGAATAGTACGCAATTGACCGCCGAGGAACAGGAAGAATATAGAAGTATACTGCAACAAATAATTGACATATCTCCTACTATTGTATCTGGTTATGATAATGAGCATGACGCTATATTGAAATATAAAGACGCGATAACTGGCGCAAAAGAAGAACTTGCTAAATTCCATGCAGAAGAACAAAAAGGATATTTCGCTAAGACTGAAGATAATTGGGACACTTGGAGTGGCGAACTTGATAAAAATCAAGGCGATTTTAAAACTACGTTTAAAGCAACTATGTATGATTTTTATCAGGAGGCTCAGCAGGCTGCGGAAGACGTCTTCGGAGATAACAGTTTTATGGATACGTTTTCCAAGATATTCGGAGCGTTCGATGAGTCTAATTATTCACATGGATGGCCAGAGTTTGATGCCTGGCTTAATAATCTGACATATGAAGAGATGGCGCATTTCTCCGAACATATGGATGATTATGTGGCTAAAGTAATCGATCAATTTGGCACAAATATTCCTGTAGAGTTGATGAGCGCATGGAGGCATAATATCGTAGAGTCTTTGCAATCGTCGTTGGATGATGTAGATGACCCATTGGATAAAATGACACAGCATCTGCAGGCGTGGGTTAAAAATCAAGAGGATCTCAAAGAGGAATGGGCGCAAGGACTGTCTGATATGCCCAACTATCAGTCATTCTTAGATAGTATTTCCGACTTGGTTGTGCCAGATAGTTATGGCAAGTCTGAAGCGGCTATTAAAGAGCAGGCAGCTCATTTCAAAGAGATGGTGGCGTCTGAGTATAGTCAAGCCCTAGAGACTGCCTTAGAACAGGTAAAGAATGGAGATATTACACAAGAGCAATATTCTGACATTCTGGATGAGGCGAGTCTATTCCTTGGCTTTAACTTCGCGGACACCGTAGGAACTGAAGGTATCCAGAGTTTTATCGATTATTATAGACAAGCCGGATTGGCTCTGGTTGAAGTTGGCGATGACGCCGAGGAAACGGCGAAAACGGTGCTCGACCTCTCCAAAGCTATTGAGAAAATGGCTGCAAATGATAAGATTTTGCAGTCAGCAAAGGAAGAGATGCTCACTGGAGGACTGTCTACAGATACAGTAAAGTCCATACAGGACAGTCTTAATGCCGACGAAAAGTTGAGTAGTTACTTATATACCGAAAACGGATTAATTAAGCTGAATACCGAAGCTTGGGAAGAACGGAATAGGACTATTTCAGAGGGGCAAATCGCTGATGCCGCAAAAGAATTAGCCGACGCGGAGGCAGCATTGGCTGACGCCGATGCGTTTGGTATGGAAGAGGCGGAGGCAAATGTTGAAAAGGCACGCGCTAACCTCGAGCTGATGCAGGCTATATTCGCAAAGCAGAAAACAGGCGAAGAAAATCCGTTAGATCTCTCCAAGATGTTCGGCGATCTGAGTGGCTTTAAGAGCAATGCAGACACAGTTGTTGGTATAATAGAGAATATTCAGGATGGCGCTTTGCAGGATTGGCAAGACATGGTTACGCAATTCCCTGAATTGATGAAAATGCCGTTTGATACTAGCACTCTTGAAGGACAAGAGAAAGCTATGCTGCAACTGCTTTCATCGTATGAGCAGCAGTATGATAGCACTATCCAGAATCAGATCGATCTGTTCACACAATATCGTCAGACGCTTGAGGAGCAAGGCAGCGACACTTCTGTAGTAGATATCCTTCTTGAGAATCTTGGCAAACTTAAGAAGTTTAATTTCTCTGAGTTGATCGGTAAAGGAACCGAGGCTCCCATGACTACGCTCAAGGATTCAATGGAGAAGGCCAGTAAATACGCCGATACCCTCAAGTCCTCTATGGACGGCATTGACTTCGGTGAATGGCAGCAGCTTCGTGAAGTCTTCGGCGAAGACTGGCAAAGCTATCTTGCACCTGATGGGAAATCTCTCAACAGTGCTAAGATGTATACTGAGATCATCAATGAGCTGATTGCCAAAGGTGCATCCAAGGAAGTGCTCGACTCTTTCCGCGAGATGTGGTTTGCTATTGGCGGCGACGGTAATGCCGATAAGGCTGTCGAAGGTATAGAGCATCTTACCACGGCGATGGACGAACTCGCCGGTGCGAACGAACTGCTAAAAGGTCTTCGGTCTGGCAAGGGTAATCCGATTGACTACATCGATCAGTTGCTGGAATTGGCAAAGGGTGGCCATATCGATATAGCTAGTATCTTCGGCACGGATGGTAAGATTGACTTCGCTAGTGCTTCGTCCGCTGTGCAGACATACATGGACAGCCTGCTTAGCTGGAGTAGTGTTCAGGCGATGAACATCCCCGGCATGACTGAGGAAATAACTGCGGCTTTACGTGAACAGGTGCTTGCGGCTAACGAAGCGGAGCAATCTGTTACAACGTTGAAAGACGCGATCTCCGGCATTAACACGGCTAATGGCTTCCTCAGCAATATCCGTGCGTATGAGAAGACCGGCGAAGGCGACGTTCTCAGCATGATTACGCAGGCTGCGGAATTGGCCGAGCGCGAAGGGTTCAAGATAAATGACTTCTTCACTATCGTTGGAGACAATGTGCAGTGGAACTCTGATGCGGTCGTGCGCTGGGCTCAAAGCTGGATTAGTTCTATTGATGGTATAGATGGTGTAACCGAGGAGTTCTTGAATAAGCAGATTCAGGCGATGAGTCAGGCCGAGAGAATGTCGGCTGCACTTAGTGAAGCAACTACTATTACTCAGGTTGGCTATACAGCCGGTCCCAGTTCTCAGATTACATACGATCAATATCAAGAATTGATTGGCATTAGCAAACAATATGCTTATGCTGTCGAGTATAATAATGGAATATTGACTCTGAATAAAGCTGTATTTGATGATGTGACCGATTCGATCATCGCAAACAAACTCGCTGAAATTGAAGCAGCCAAACAGGCCGTTATTATGGGCGATGAATATCAGAGATTGATCAAAGATATCAACGCAGGCAAAACGCTAAGTGATGACGATAGGCAACTATTCACCAATCTGAACGCTGATATTATGGGCTTTGAAGTTCTCAAGCAGCAAATTGAAGGCGCAACAGCAGCATATCAGAAATTCTTGAATGCGGATAGTGCAACCGACAGCACGCAGTATGAAGCTGGTCAGAAAGCCCTTCAGGTTATAAAAGATACACTGAGTAATCCAAAGAGCGATGCTTATGGCAAGATTGGCAGACAGGAGTATAAAGAGGCTGTCAAATTCCTGATCGATCCTGAGATAGAGGTTAATTCTGCTGAATGGAATGCTCAGATGAAACAGCTGGGACGTTGGTTTACCGATGGAGATAATGGAATTAAGCAATTCTGGACAGACCTGCAATCCAATGGATTTATTGATTCTAATAATCAGCTAACAGGATCCGTTGAAGCGATGGCCGAATCGCTTGGCACTAACGTAAATGTTGTATGCGCCCTGCTCGACCAGCTTAGTTTGTATCTGGAAGAACCGATAAAGCAAGAGAATGGCGAAATATTTGATTCAAAGAGTATACTGGAGGCCAAAGACGCACTCGATCAAGCCGGTACCGCTGCCAAGAATACATCTGAAAATGTAGGCGATGTTTCGACTGAGGCAGAAGAGGCGTCTACTAATCTTGAGACGATTGGTCAGAAAATAGAGGACGCCAAGAGCGCCATTGATGAATTGGCAACCAAGGAAGTTACAATGGATACTTCTTCGGCGGCTACAAAATTAGGGCAATTGAGCACCTCTCTGGTCAAAATAATGAATCAGGTAAATAAGCTGGCCTCCAAGACTGTCAACATTAAAGTGAATTATAGCACCTCTGGTGGCGTACCTAGATATACAGCTGTAAGCGGTTATGGTTATAGTGCGGCACCCGGAACGCTCGGTGCTCCCGGCGGAAGAACGCTGGTGGGAGAGCTGGGCGAGGAAATAATAGTTGACCCTAACACGAATACATGGTATACTGTCGGTGAACATGGTGCTATGTTTACCGATGTCCCGCCCGGAGCAATCATCTTTAATGCTGAGCAGACTAGACAATTGTTGAGCTCTGGACATATCAATGGTCGTGCTGGTAGTGCAATGGCTGCTGGCAATGCCGCAGTTACAAGTGTTAGCGGCGGAGGCACGCCGGGTTGGGAAATTGTCAAAGGTATTAGTAAGACAACTTCTAGTTCAGCTTCAAGCCCAACCACGAAGAAGGCTACCAAGAAGTCCAGCGAAAAGCAACTCGATAAGATTCTCGACAAGTATAAGGCACTAAACGAAGAAACAGAACATCTGATTGAGCATCAGGAGCAGCTCTACAAGCAGGCAGAGCGAGGCTATGATTTCACCAGTATGGATAGAACGCTTACCACTCAGGCGCAATACTATCAGAAGATTATCAACGATACCCAAACCGGCATCAATAAACTTCTGAAGAAGGGCGCAACCGATAGCGATAAGCAAGTCCAAGAGCTGGAGAAGATCCTTTGGGACGCTGAGAATAATTTGTATGAGACGCTCGATGATATTCATAAGCTGTACGTCGATGCTCTCAACGACAGGATTGACAACAACCAGTCCGCGTATGGCAATCTGAGCAAAGCGGCAGAGGAAATGAACGGCGACGGCCTTACCATCGACACTTGGCAAACTCTGTTGGAGGGCGGAGTACAGTATCTTGGTCTGCTTGATAAGGTAGACGGTCAGTACGTCGTCAACACCGAAGCGCTGAACGCCATGGTGGCTGCCGAAAAGGAACAGCTCGCCATTGAAACTGCGCTTTCATATATCGATTCCATGCGTGTTGCGCTCGCAAAAGGCGAAACCGAGGCCGTAAACAACCTTGTTGAAGCCAAATATGACCTGTCTCGTAGCTCTCGCGACATGGTTAAGAACGCTGCCCGCGAATTGAAGAGCCAGCTTTCCGAAGAGCAGTATGAGCGCTTCATTAAGAATCTGGAGAATCTGTTCGGCGCAACCGATCAGGTTATCACTGACCTCACAGAGAAGACGGCTGAAGAGGCTGTCAACATGCTCGACGAGATCAATAAGCGAATCGATGATATGCAGTCCTCTTACTCAACCCTTACGCAGGCGATTGAGGATTACAACAACTACGGTGAGATTCAGGTAGACACATTCCAGCAGCTTGCTTCTCAGGGCTTGCAATACATGAGCGTTCTGGAAATGCAGGATGGCCAGTATGTGATTAATACAGAGGCCGTTGAGAATTATATCGCTGCTGAGAAGGAACGTCTGGCTGTCGAACAGGCGCTTGATTATATCGACAAAGTAAAGGCGGCGGTTGCCGAAGGCAACATTGCTGCGCTGATGGGTCTTACTAGCGCCACCAATACGCTGACCGGCTCTACGTGGGCGGCAGTCAGTGCCGAATTGGCGCTGTTGGCTGCGAGCGGAATCGACAAGGATTCGTTCGTCGCCGTCGTTGACAACATCAACAAGTTTAGGAATATCGCTGCCTCTACCGGTGGTCACATCTCGCGTGTCTCTCGTGCGAGTGCGAGCACCGCCAACTCTGCGGCATCTACATCTGACAGTTATCAGGAAACCAAGGACGCTATGGATGACATCCTTGAAGCTACGAAGGATCTTATTAAGTATGAGACCGAGCAGCGTATCGATGCCATCGAAGAGGAGATCGACGGCTTTAAGGAAATCATAAAACTGAAGAAGGAATCTTTGCGTGCGACCAAGGATGAAGATGACTATCAGAAAGGCGTTGCCAAGAAGACAAAGGAGATCGCCCGTATTCAGGCGAAGATCGACCAGCTCTCTCTGGACGATAGCCGCGAAGCGCGTGCTGAACGTAATAAGCTGACAGAAGAACTGAACGATCTGCAGGAGGATCTGAGCGAGTATCAGGTCGACCACTCCATCGAAGCCCAGGAGAAGAAACTGGACGAGATGGCGGAGGCTTACGAAAAGGCTCGCAAGCAGGAGATTACAGCGCTCGAAGAGAGCATTGGCTCTACTGAGAAGCTGTATCAAGCCGCTATCAATCGAATAGATACCAGTTGGGATAGCCTGTATCAAGACCTGATTAACTGGAACTATGAGGCTGGCAACCGTATTCAGAGCGACCTTGTAAATGCGTGGGATAATGCTACCAGTGCTATTAAGACTTACGGTAACTGGGTCGAGGCATACAAGAATGTTGAGCTTAACGTCCATGTTAACTCAAGTAGTTCTAGTAGTAGCGGTGGCGGTTATAGCGGTGGCGACATCGACTTTGGTGGTTTCTCAGGTATTCCTATTGACACTGACACCGATCAGTTGCCGGATGGTGCTGAGATATGGTATAATACCAATGTCAAACCGCTGGAAGAAGAGATAAAGCAATACATGACCAAATATGCTCAAGCTATTACCGACGCTGGCAAAAAGGCGATGTTTGATAGTTTGGTGTCGTCGCTTGCTGATATCAAGAATGATAGTGGTTTGAATACAGCCAGAGGAACGTTCTCGAGCCTTAAGAATTTGGTTGGCGCTGGGAATGGTAACACACAAGGCGGACAGGATACACCTGTAGAAGAAAAGCCAAGTGTAACGCCTGTAGAAGAAAAGCCAATCGAAACACCTGTTGTACAAGAAGAACAAGTGAAGGCAGTGCGTATTAAGGGCAATACTGATAATCCTAGCTCGTATTGGTATTACAGCAAAGCAAGTGCATCTGAATCAAATAGGGTTAGCACAGCAAAGTCAGGTGAATTGTACGAATACCTTGGTGAAAGCGGAAACTATTTCAAAATAAAGACAAGCAAAAACGGTAGGATATCGTACATTAAAAAGGATAACATTACTGGTGGTACTACTAGGATGGTTGGTAGAAGCCAGCTTAAGTATCATACTGGCGGCGTGGTTGGCGACGCTGGTTCTTTAAATGACCGCGAAGTCTTGGCAATCCTTGAAAAAGGTGAAATGGTGCTCACCGATAAGATGAAGTCCGGCGTTTATCAGCTTATCGACTTCACTAAAGAATTAGCTCAGCGCCTTGGCTCCGCATTGTATAATGTAGACCTGATGCCGAGAGCTGCGAGGTCTATGGTGCCGGCGATCTCTGGAGCTGGTGGCGATAATATCGGCGGCCAGTTCGTCTTTAATCCGAATATTGAAGTGAACATCCAGGGTGTTGGAACTATGAGCCGTGAAGTTGCCAGTACGTTTGGCAAGCAAGTAGCCGATTCTACATTGAGTGAATTCTACGATGCCTTCCAGAAGCGTGGTATGGGCAACATATTCGGCACAAAACTGAAGAAGTAAAATCAGGGTCGCCTCTTAATCGGGGCGACCCATAGTCAAAGGAGGTGGGTGCGACATTGAATGTTAATTTTCAAAGTATCGATTTGAATGAAAGACCGAGGCTAATCCTGAAGAACGCGAGCGATCAGAACATAGGTGTCCTTAGCTGTTTGACAAGCTTGGACGTTGACCTTAAGTATAATGAGACGTCGACGATCACATTTGAAGTGCCGGCTTTCTTTGACGGCCAACCGACTCCGTTCTACGATTTGCTGGTGAGCCGTAGGGTAGTAGAAATCCCCGGCGTAGGTCAATTTATTCTAGTAAATCCTAGCGAAGTAGATGACGGCATTACCAGAAAAAAGACTTGTAAGGCGTATTCGCTGGATTATGAGTTTACCTTTAAGAAGATAACCATTCCTGACGGCGTATATAAATTCTGGGATTCTACAGCATGGAAAGATACCGTTCTTGGTATGATTTTAGAGCTAATGCCATCGTGGTCTCTTGGCCACGTTCCGATATCTATAGCGAACAAATACAGAATGTTCCAATTAGATAATGAGAATTTGTACAATCTCATCAAGGGTACTCTGCAAGAAACATACGAATGTTTATTTGAATTCGATACATTAAATCGTGTCATTATCATTAAAGACGCCAATGAAGAGGTCGGCGTTGATCCAGTGTATTTTTCCACTAAGAATCTCATCAAATCTATCGAAGTCTCTGAAAATACTGAAGACATTGTTACCAGACTGGATGTTAATGGCGCGGAGGGCGTCAATATACGTTCTGCTAATCCTACCGGAACGAATAAGATTATTAACCTCGATTACTACATGACGCCAGATAATTTTCCTCAGAATGTAATCGATGCCTATAATCAATGGAAGGAAACCGTAAGTGAAAACGAGCCCGATTATTACGAGTTAAGTATAGCGTATTCTATTCATACAGCAAGGTTGACACTTGAACAAGCGGTACTGTCCGATCTAAAAAATGAATATAAGGGTCTGGAAACACAACAATCTGTATGGGCGGAACAATACTCGCAAAACAAAAATAGAAGTGCTACTGCAGATGCAGAAGCTTTATCGCAGTTAGGTGCAATTCGCAGTAGTATGGATTCTAAGAATTCCGAGATAAGCGTTCAGGAACAGATTGTAGCAGAAGTTGAAGCCAGTTGTGCCGCAGATATGGCAGAATTATCTGATATAGTCAAAATGTGCGACTTCTATAACTCGTATGACAAGAGCACCAGACGCACTACTCCTCGATATACTGATAGCGAGCGTTTATTGATTGATAGATATATTATAGATGGAGAAATCGAGGATAATACGTTTGTCTTTGAAGTCACGGAAAGAATAGATCCGATAAATGAAGTGGAATATGGTGGCTCCGTTACATTAAGGTATTCAACATGGGAAGATATTACTTTGGGCGGCGTAGGCTATTTAACACTTGGCAATATTAGCGGCAAGGTAAAGAGCCAATATGGAACCACACAACACGACAAAAACGATATCCCGACAACGACACATGTTTATATGTTGTACGATGGAATGATTGATGGTAAATCATATGCTGATGGGACACTGACTATTGTATACGGTGATGAGTACCCCATAATAGAAACTGAAACCGAAGAGATAACTTGGGAGGACTCTGATGGTGTAACACATACAGAGTCATATGATCACTATGTAATAGATTATCCTAATGCAAGCTGTTATTTTACTCAGGCAGCGTCAGAATACCAAAGGCAAAGTGTTGCTTTAGAGTTGTACGAATACGGCAAGAATATTCTATATGATTTATCTCGTCCTAGTCATACATTTTCTATAGATAGCGCCAATTTCCTTAGCCTGGCTGAGTTTGAGCAGTTCAAGAATCAGCTTTCTCTTGGCAAGTCTGTTTACGTCGAATTGGCCGACGATAGTATATTGAAGCCTATTTGTATTGGCGTCAATTTTGATTGGTTTGATAAATCGTCATTGAGCCTTGAGTTTAGTGATAGTTTCGCCAGTTCAGATAAATCATTCCGTTTGGTAGATTTGCTTGAGAAAAGCATAAGTATGGGGCGTACAGTCGACAGTTCCAAGTACGCCTACTCCGCGTATGTAGATAGTGGCGTTGACTCTTATGTGAATAATCTTTTGAATTCGGCAATTGATGTTGCCAAAACAGCGATCACTTCTTCTAGCAATCAGGCAGTGACGTGGGATGAGAGCGGATTGCGTTTACGCCGCCGTTCTCAGAATGCCGGTACAGACACATACGAGAACGAACAAATCTGGATCAACAACAACAGTATCATCATGACGACCGATGGTTGGCAGAGTGCAGAAATGGCTATCGGCAAATTTTACGATGCTAATGTGGATGATTATGTTTGGGGTATAGCAGCCCCTCGCATTGTTGGCACAATGATTGCTGGCTCATCTCTTATAATTGAGAGTGCAAAGGAGTCAGGTGGTCATGCTGTGTTTAGGATGGACGAAAACGGCTGTGTGTTATATAATACCGACATGACCATATCTAATGACAGTCGAAAGATTATCATTAACCCTGATGTGGGTATTGCTATTGGCAATAATAATATGGTCTTTAATCCCAATCCTGGTGCTGATGAAGATAATTATGGAGGAAAAGACTTTAAGTCAAATGCCAATTTCTGGGTAGATAGCGATGGTAATATTACCATGCGTGGTAACATTACAGCTACAGGCTTAACCATCGTCGACCCTGATTATTCTGCGGATACAATCACTGGCGATAACAGTAATTCTCAGCTTGCCACGATGAACTCGTTGATTAATTTGATTAACAGCTATAGTGCCGATAATAGTGCAGCGTTAGATAAACTTATTGAAAATGTTAATGCTCAGCTTGCTCAGCAGTCAGCATCTACGTCGCATATTTTTTACGGTAGTGAAGATAAATCTAATGTGAAGCCAGGTGATGTTTGGTACGGCGCGGGCGCAAATGGGGATAGAGTTTATAAATACGTTGGATATTGGGAGAATATATATTCTACCGCAGTGGAGGACTGGCTTAGTGTAATAGGATCAACCGATGCTTTACGTGACGGGGAAATCGTAGTGTATAATACCTCATCTGATCCGTCTCTTGACTCTAGTATAAGTGTTAATACTGGCGACATATGGATTAAACCAGTAAATGCATCATATGGGACTTACAGTTGGGACAATAATCAATGGGTTGCTGCAAGCGATAATTCGATGTCAAGCTTCATTAACACTATGTATGACGCCATTGGCGAGAGTGCGAAGGTGTATATAGGCTCTAGTGAAAATGCTAGTGCAGTGGCTGGCGATATTTGGTTTAATCAAAACTCCAATAGCATTAGTATAAAGAAAAAAGCATATGAGTATGTGACATATACACATAATGGAATCACATATGATTACACTGTTCCTAATAATGCCGCAGGAAAATTGTATAATCCCATATTGCTGCTTGAGTTCTTGCTGACTCTCGGAGACAAATGTAATAGTCAAAAATCCAGTACCATTAAGTTTTCGGCCACTGAAAAC
>Ga0326512_10001922_pt1 | contig 15601 bp, 27 predicted proteins | sample 1_2617_0518_D_FD_203652 | JGI IMG/M metagenome (GOLD analysis project Ga0326512, IMG submission 203652) | Bovine rumen microbial communities from UC Davis, California, United States - 1_2617_0518 | ecosystem: Host-associated > Mammals > Digestive system > Stomach > Rumen | place: USA... | reverse complement strand
TCTAAACCTTTAAGTGTATATCAAAAGAAAAAATATAATATTTCTTATTTAGGAGGTCCATTTTCTTTTTAGATAGGAAATTCTATTATTACAATTAGACCTAAAAAGTATTCTGAATTTGGAATTTTTGATAAAGATTTAGAAGTAACAATAGATGGAAAATCTATCGATTCGTATTTTAGAGATATAAATTTAACAGGGGCAGAAAATAGAAAAAATATTTTATAGTCTACTGGAAATTTAACTGGAAAAGATCATACTGATAAACAAATCGCATAGGATAAACTTAATAAAAAGTTTTTAGATTTATTAAAATATATAGATGGAGCTTTAACTACTGGATTATCTGTAAATAACGAATCTTTATAGAAATTCTTTATTTATGATACTTAGTCAGAAAAAGGACTAGAAAATTTAGTAGTTGCTGCTTCAAGAACTTATCTTGTAAAAGATATTTAGAGAAAATTTCAAGAATCTATTGATAAAAAAGAATTAAATCCAGAAACAAATCAACCTTATAATAAAAGGGATTTACATAATTGGATTAAAAACAATAAATCTTAGGTTCCAATAGTGTAGTTTACAAAGGAAGAAAATAAAGAAAACAAAAAATATTTTGGAACTTTACTTGGAATTCCCTATTTAAAACCTGTTCAATTTAATGAAGATTGGGTAGATTAGTTAGGAGATGCTCAAGCAGTATTAATGGGAGAAGCTTTAAAAGCTGTAACTAAAAATTTTGATGGAAAAAATGTTCCTAACTATTCTCCTGCTTTTTTAGGAGGAGATGTTTGGGAAGTAATGGAAAGAAATAATGAAAATCCTACAACTAAAAGGTTATTATTTTCAACAAAATCTAATGCTATAAAAAATATTATTATAGATACAGATGTTAGAAGTTTAAATGGAAAAACTAAACAAGTAAAAGATATGACTGAAGCTGAGCTTCAATATCATTTTTTTGTTAATAAATTTATACTTCCGTTTAAACCAAGTAATGAAAAACCTTATAGTTCTTTTTATTCTCAACCTACTGTTTACTCTGATAAAAGTAAATTTATTGGATACGATATAAATTTAGCTGATATAGGAATTACTGATTTAAAAGATGATGAGAAAATAATACAAATGATTCAGGAAAGTTTAGGAGAGTACTTTTTTGAAGTGTAGAAAAATATATTAAATGATTATTCTAAATTATTTACATTTACTAAATTAATTTCTAGTTTTATAGAAAATAATGAAAGAGAACCAAATTTAGAAGAATTAAGTAATATTGAAGAACAGGTTAAAAATTCTTCTCAATTATCTGTTTAGGAAATTCAAAATGAATTAGGATCTAGAACTTTAAAGCAATTAATGAATGAGGTCGTAGAATATAATGAAGTTCACAAAGATTCTCCTATAGAATTAATTTAGGATTTACATTATAGAACAGTTAATGGAAAATTAGGTTTAAATGAAATATTAATTTATCGTAATGGGTATTTCTTTAAAAATCTTCCACAAATGATGGAAAAAGCTACACAAAATTATGTAAATACTTTATTAAATAGTGGTGTTATATTTGACACTAATGCTGGATTTAGGGAAGCATTAAATTCTGTAGCAACTTCAGCTGGAATAAAAATTGAAGATTGGTTAGATTCTTCTGGAATGTTAATATTAGCTAAAAGACATATCCAGGATGGAGATGAATATATAATAGGAGGTGAAGAAATTACAGATTTTACTAATGTAGAAATTAATCCATTATTAAAAAAATATACATTACTACATAATTTAATTAATAATAATGTTAAAGAAGCATTATTTGGAACTGATAGTATTCATAAAATTAAACCTAAACCTGCTAAATTAAGTTAGAGCGAAAGAAAGTTATTAGGTTTTGATGTATTATAGAATGTAGATTTGGTTGATGCTTTTGTATCTATTGAAAATTTAATAGATAAAGTAAAACTTAATGAAGATCCTTCTGAAGAAGAAATATAGGAGTATACTGAAACACTTGCTGGATTAGAAGAAATAAGACAAAAAATAATATCTCAAATAGAAAGTTTTGAAAGCTCTGCTGATATAGCTCAATTAAAAAGAACTGTCACAGGTCCTGGTACAATGAAATATTATTTACAAGGAACTTTAACAGGAATATTACCAGTATTAAGAGGAGCTATTATGCAAGATGTAACAGCTTCTACTTTTAATTTTGAAGGAGAAACTAAAGAAAATCTTGAAGCACATGATGGAGAAGCAAAACTTAATCCTATAACAGCGGTTTGGCAGAACAATTCTTTATAGGATTCAGAAGTAGGGGATATTATTAAACCTCTTTGGCACGTTGAAATTCCAACTTATGGTGGAAAAAGACTTGTTAAATATGCTGCTGGTACTATAACTAATTCAATGATGCAGAATTCAGAATTATCTGAAATTTCTATGTATCATATGTTTAAAAAAATGACTGATATTTCATGGGATGGATAGTATTGGTCTGATGAAAAAAATTTATTTAATTAGTATTCTCATAGAAGAAATAACACTAACGTAGATTTTTCGGATATAACACAATCTTCCGGTCCTTTATATTATAATATAGGAAACAGAACTTTTCAAATCATAGGAATAGGATTTGAAAACGGAGTTTATTACACTGAAGAACAAGAAGTAAAAATTTTAAGTTCTAGTAACTCTGTAGTATCTGTTAAAGACTCCTATGTAGTATATCAACACTATTTTGATAACGAAGGAAATCATTATAAAATAAGAGAAGGAGAATCTATTCCTGAAGGATTTAGTATTGCAACTACTTTAGAAGAATTAAATGATCCTACTAAATTACATACTATTAATAGTGTGTACGAATTACATAAGGTATTTGGAGGAATATATTCTTAGGATTTTAAGGAAGATTAGTTTGTTACCTCAGATGCTTCTGTTAAAGCTGTAGCATCTTTATTAAATATGGTTTCTGAACCAACCCAAAAATATTTAGATGCAGTAGCTAAAGGAGAAGAAATAGAAGATACTCAAAGTTATTATTATCAACCATTAAAATATAAAATGATTGATTATTTAATAAATCAATCAGCAATTAAAAATGGAACTGGAAACATTAATTTTAGTACCTCTTATCAAAACCCTGAACACGAATTGAATGATCCTACTAATGATGAACCCTTGAGATACATTGAAATGGATACTTAGAGATACGGAATTCAATAGGATTCTGAACATGAAGCAGATGATGAAGAGCTTACTGAAATGTCTCAGGTTATTTCAGCTATCGATGCTGGAGGATATTATCATGAAGAAGTTAAGGAACTTTATAAAGCTATAGGACATCTTGCTTTAGAAGCTGCTAAAGTAGAATTATCTAAAATAAAACAATTTAAAGAAACAGGTAATCAAGATATATTATATGATTTAATTGGAAGAACTTTAATAGAACATTTAAGCCTAAACAGAGGTCAAAATGGTATAGCTGAAGGCTTAATGGACAGAATACGTAAACATTTTGGAACTTCCACTGACCACTCTTTCGATGAAATTAAAATTGCATTTAGTGATTAGGCTATTTATAATTAGGTTATATCTACTATAGCATCTATTTTAAATAAAAAATCAGTAAAAAGAAAATTTCCTGGAACAGGACAAGTTATGGCTGCAGGTTATAATATTGTTCAATTATGGAATATTGATGGAAAAAATGCTAAATATGAGGATTTAATTAAAGAAGCTTTAGAAGCAGGATTTACATCAGATTATACAACTCCTGAACAATATAATAAGGATATTGTTAAAAAATATTTAGCAGACAAACAAGCTAAATATGCTGAAAAGTATACTAAAACAATTCCTCTTAAAATTGATGGAACAAATTATGATGAAGATTTCTGGGAAGGACAACTTTAGCATATTAATCCAATAGACATAATACAATGTACTGTTGATAATGTTAAATTAAAACCTATAAAATTGGATAAGATTAGAGATTATTATCAATTTAAATATAATCCTATACAATATTTATTAGATAAAGGTTTAATAACACAAATTCCAAAAGAATTAAAAGTAGTAAAGAGAATTGATATTCCTGCAAACTTGGCTCCACTTCAATATAAATTTGTATATGAAGATGAACAAGGAATAAAACATAGTAAAAATGTATATGATATTTGGGCTGTAAAAGATATGTACTTTGCTATAGAAACATTTAAACAATCTCTTGATCCTAGTTTATCAAAATATGAAAAAGATAAACTTGTAGAATAGGAAAGAATTAGATTGAGAGCAATTGAATAGAATGTTTTAAGTAATTTAGAAAAAAATGTATATATCGACAGAGACGGAAAAAAATATAAAATTATAAAACAAGAAAACAAAGCAGCTCAAACCTTAATGTCTAATATATTTAGAACTAAGTTTGGAATAAAATCTGGAGAATCTTTGTATAGTATATTAAAAGAAGGCCCTAAAAGATTTGTTAAAAATCCATTAAAAATGCTTCCTAACGAAAACATTTATGATTTAGCAATGCTTAAATCTAATGGAGAAGGAGTTTTAGTTTCATTTAACGATGATGAAATTAATTCTGTTCAAGGATTTTATAAAGTAAAAGAAAAAGCATTTTAGAATATCAATGAACATGAAGTAATTAAAAATAATAATGGAACATATTATGATTTAGTAACTAAAGAAGGAGTTCAAGGAAAAACATTAGATGGACAAGATATATATAGTTATATATATTCTTTAGATTCTAATAATATGGAAACTATTCCAATTGCAGTAAAAATAGACGTATCAGATAAAATAGAATTTAATGGAGAAAATTATGTTTATAAAGATACTAAAGAAAAGGTTTCTGAAGATTTAGATTTAAGTAGGAAAGAAAATAAAATTTTACAAACAATTGAATTTGTTAATAAAAAATTAGTTTCTCCTAAACATTAGAATAAATATACTATTTATAATATTAAAGATAAATTAATATCTTCATTATTAGGAGAAACATATGTTCAACAAATAATATAGGGATTATATTAGCAAGATAATTATACATATATAATGCCTGCTAGATTTGTTAATCCCAATAATATTAAAACAATTAGTAAATCTATTAGCAAAATAAAGAACATTACTAAAGATTCTGATGTTAGTTCTTATTTAAAAGATTTTGAATCAATTTTATCTGGAATAAGTAAATCTAAAGATACTGTTGATGGAGGATTAGTATAGATAAAAGGATATAATAATATATTTAAATCTTATAATCTTAAATTAGCTGAAAAGGTATTTAATTCTTTTAAAGAATCTTTATATTTTATTTCTTCTCGTATTCCTGCACAGAGTTTACAATCATTTATGAAAATGGAATGTGTTGGATTTACAAATTCTGAAGCTAATATAGCATATGTTTCACATTGGCAAGCATGGTTGTAGGGTTCAGATTATGATATTGATAAATCTTATATGTTAGGTAATGAATTTGATGATAACGGATTATATCAGGGATGGTCTCCTTTATTTAATCCTTTATATATGGAAGAATCTAAGAATTTACCATTTCCTACAGGAATAGAATGTTATATGCCAAAAGAAGAGGGAGTAGGAATATCTATAGAAGAGTTTGTTAATGAATATATTGCTTTAAATGAAGATGACGAAAAAGGAAAATTAAATCTTATTAATAGATTAATACGATATATAAACAAATATTCTCCCGAATATTCTAACGATTTTAAGAAAGAAATTGTTACAATAGCAAAATTTAATGATGATAAAAAGGACGTAAGAAGAAATTTAGTAGAATTAGTAAGACAACATAATACTTATAAAAAAGGATTATCCATTACTGAAGCATCTTTAAAGAATTTTATTTCTAATAAACTTTAGAAAATAATTCAAGGAACTTCTAATTTTATAGGTTCTCATGCTCCTATTACTATGGACTATTTACATGAAGCTGCAGATGCCGGAGGAAAAACTCAAACTTGGAATACTAGTAATCCTGGGTATATTCCTCTTATGTAGACTCAAGCTATGGTAGGAAAAAAGGGTGTAGGTATTGCAGCTAATGGACAGAAAGCTTCTTTTATTTGGAAATATTGGATGACTGATTGTATTAACAATAATAATCCTTATAAAGAATTTGTTAGATTTCCTGAAAACTTTCATATAAACAGAATTGAAGGAAGATTTGGAGTTACCGAATATAAGGTTGGATCTATATAGGATAAATATATAAAACGACTCCCTGATGTTAATATGTATAATGCATCAAAGAGGATAAAATATTTTTTAATTATAATGAAGATCATTATATTCCTTCAGATTAGATGTCATCTTAGATGATTAGTGCAGCTACTGATAATGCTAAAGAACTTATATTAGACAGAATTAATGCTAATACTGATTTATCTAAAATATATATGTATTTAATTACTTTAGGTTTTGACGTAAAAGACATTGTGTCATTTATGACTAGTCCAGTAATTAATTTAATAGCTAGAAATTCTACTTAGAATATATTTTTAGATACTAGTTTTAGAACAAAAGATGTAGCTAATTTTATATTAAATTATATAGATGATATATTAGAATAGGATTTAGAAGAGAAATCTTTCAGAAGAGAAATAAATTCTATCAATGATTAGTATTCATTTGTATTAAATAATAAAATAAAAGCTTTATTAGGAAATATAACAGATCTACAGGAATTATAGAATATAAAAGAAGATGTAGAAGAATTCTTAAAAATATACGAATTATCAGAGGAATTTAGTTATGCTGGAAGATTTTTAGGAATAAATGGTGGAGTTCCAACTACTAAAGAAACATTAATTGATTTTAAGAAATTTATTAAAAATATGTTTTCTTCTAGGGAACTTTATGCTGGATTGAAAATTAGGAAAAAAGGAAGGTTTGAAATAAGTGAAGATATTTCTATGATTCCTGAGGATTTATAGGATATGATAAATAATTTAGATCCAGATAAATATCTATCAGATTTTGAATATAGATATAAAGCTATGAGATATTATGAACTTATAAAAGGTTCAGTTAATATTCCAGCAATGGTAGAAGGTACTGAATAGTTTCAATCTATTCTTTAGATTGCTGATATAGTTGATATTGTAGATGGAGAAGGAATAGCAAAGAGTAAAGCTTAGAATCTTATTTATGACAAAATATTAAAAAAATTTCCATATGCGGATTCAAAATATGCTATGCAAATACTACCTATATTAAATCAAATTATTATTAGTAACTTTGTTGAAACTAATCCAATAATTATTCCTATACAGAAAAATTGGAGATATCCTTCAAATAAATGGGAACTTAAAACATTTAGTGAAAATGGAGAATTTAATATAGGAAATAGTAATTACGGCTTAGATACAAATTCTTCTCTATCAGCGTTTCATTACCTAATGGATGAATTTATTATTCCTTAGTTGAAAAATGGGGATCCAAGTTTAGGATTTGATTTAAAAAATAATGCTTTTATACAAAATTTAATTCCTATTATAGATGGAACTGAAGTACGATATAAAATAAATATTGATATGAGAGCTGCTTAGACAAATCCAGAAAGTAAAGTAATTCTTAAAGATATTGTTAAAGGTTTACAAGAATTACAAAATTATAAATTTGGTAATAAAACTTTACTTGATATATTTATGTTATATAGTTTAGTTGTTGATCAAAACAGACAAGGAAGTGATAGACTCACAGATTTGTTTACTACATTTGTAAATGAATCTAATTATTAGAATAATTTAATGTTAGATTATCATAAATTTGTAGGAGAAATAGATCATAATAATTCTGAATTTATAAAAAGAATAGATAAATTATCTGTAAATGGATTTCTAGTAGCCCTTGCAAATCAAGTTCCTTCTATAAATGGACATAATGAACCATCAGTTAAAACAGTAACAAGTGATGGAAATATAAATTATCAATTTAATGTAGGATTTGGTAAATATAGAAGTTTTGGTAATTTCTTACCTAGAATTTCTCTAGAATCAGATACTTCAAAACTGTTAAGATAGTCTATTAGAGAGCAATATAAATTTGGATTAATTTATGATGGATATATAATGGATATACTAGATAATTTTGAAAATTTTGATAATTCTGAAATATGGATAAAAACATTTAGTGAATTATTATCAGAAGGTAATATTGATTTAGACCCATAGTGTGATTAATGAAATGTAATATTTATTTAAAAATAGGTGATGAATCCATTCTTATAGCAGAAAGGATGGATTCATCCTTAATTCCTTCAGAAATTAATGAAGATTTCTTAAATATTGTAAAAAATTCTGGATAGATAGATATACTTAAATCTAAATTAGAAAAAGTTTTGTTAGATGGAGTAACAGAAACTTAGATAGAAGGAATAGATAAAGATGAATTTGGAGATTATCAAATAGCAAATACTTCAGCTAAAGAAATATCTTTAAGTTGTCCTGGGATTCATTTTCCAGATATTGACTTATCTAAAATAAAAGTTAGATTGGTAGATAAATTTAAAAATTATGGATCAAATATAATAATAAAAACTTCTCCTAGCGGAGAACCAATTTATTTATTAGATGGAAATCTTAGTACAATAAAAAAATTTGCTAGACATCTAGCTATAGAAAACGCTATTAATAATTAGGTTTTAGATAAATTAGATAAAGATTCTAAAGAACTAAAAATTATTGATAAAATATTAGAAAAAGCCAAAGTAAAATATCCTAAGAATGTTAAAGATAGACAATCTTTATTAAGACATTATATTAAAAATAAAGGTAAATATAATAAAATAAGTATTACAGAAGGAAATGATACTTATACTGCATCAGTTTTATTAGATAATATACTTCCATTAATTGAAAATATATATTATCCTAAAAATAATAATTATAGTTCTCCTCTTATTAAAAATTTACATGGTCCTGGAGGAATAACTTATAATGACGGAAAACCTCAAATTTCCTATAGTAATCTATATAATATCTTATCTACATCTTTAAATTTATCAATGTTCAAAAGTTAGAAAGAGTTTAATGAATTATTAAATTCAAATAAAAAATTTAAAGAGTAGAAAAAATATGAAGAACTTTTGGCTATGTCTTAGTCCGAAGAAAGAGATGCACAAATTCAAGAATTATTAAATTCGGATGAATATTATAAAATTCTTAGTAAATTTTTTGCATAGTTTGATTTAGATATTTTAGGAGAACTATATAATGAAAATAATTATGATATATTATTTACACAAATTTTTTCTAAAGAAAGAGGTTACCCGTATTCTTATTTGAATACTTCTAAAGATGGAATAATAAAATTTAAAAGCAACTATTATTCATTAGAAGATAATTATGGATTATCTTATGATACAATATTATCTTTACCAAAATCTAAATATAAAGGATGGAACATTTTAATTCACGAACTAAATAATGGAAATATAGAATATTTTATTTCTTAGTACGAAATGCAACCTTCTACTAAAGGAAAATCTTATTCTTCTTTAAAAGAAGCTAAAGTTGCTATTGATTAGAAATTGTCTGAACAAACTTTTAAAAGTTCTTTCTTTTTACCATTATATTAGGAATTTAATAAAATAAATACTAATGGAACTATAAATATTAGTTCTAAAACAGATTCTATACAAAAAGGAAATGTTATTAGAATACCAAGAATTAAAACCATAAATAAAAAAGGAATAGAGGAATATGGACTGCCTAATAATATTGAAATTCTAGATCCTAGGGAAAATATAATCTAGGGAGATAATACTATTGAAGACTTTAAAGATGTTATTAAAATTTGGTCTCCAAAAGTACGAGAAATTTTATTTGATAAAAAAGGTAATTTAATTAAAGATGTAAATACAGTATCTAAAGCAGGTGTATTTTTAGCTTTATTAAATAATAAATATAAAAATTAGGAAAGAACTCCAGAAATGATAAATGATATATTAGAACAATTAAGAGAAGCTAATAAAAATTCTATATATTTTTATGTAGAAAGTTCTAATATTATAAAAAAGAAAAGAAAAAATAAAGTTACAGGGGAAGTACTTACAGATAAGGATGGAAAAATTCTTTATAATGAAGTTAAACAATTAAAATTAGTAAAAATTCAAGATCCTGAAATTGTTTCTGACACTGATATATCTAAAAATGGATTTCAATATCCAATTATTTCTTTTTGGGAAGATACAGCACAAACTTTAAATAATGTATTTGGAACAAAAATAAATATTCTAACACAATCGGAAATATAGGATTAGTTTGGAGAAAAATATTCTGGAGAAAAAGCTTTTATAATAGGAGATAATGTATATGTAAATAGTACAATAGGATCTACAGAAGATTTACTTCATGAATATATACATATTATAATGGGATATTTAAAAGTAAATAATCCAGAAGTATATTCTAATCTTTTATAGCAAGTTTGGAAATATTCAAATAATCAAGATAAACAAAAAATAAATAGGGATTATAAAGAAGATAGTTATATTTCTAAATTGGAAGAAAATTTTGCTAAAAGATTCTCCGAGTACATTTATAATAAAGGAGAAACTAAATTGGATGAAATATTTAATTCATATGAATTAGAAGAAGCCTTTGATACAATTTTTGATAAATCTGATTTTAATTTAAAAGAATTAGGTAAACATGAATTAAGTGAAATATTTAGTAGATTTAGCAGTGAAATATCAATGGCTTTATAGAAAAATAATAAAATGTTTGGAACATTTGCTTCTTCTGAAAAATTTAGATTAAATAATAAAAAAACTAATCTATTATAGAAATGGATTAGGGAAGGAAAAATAAAAGAATTTAATTGTCGATGATTACATGTGATTATGCAATAAAAGATAGTTCTGGAGAAGAAAGAATTATCTCTAATGATTAGTTATACAATATATTATCTAGAGCTACTGGAATTTATAAAGCATCAATAGATGAAGTACTATTTAGTAGAGCAGATAAATAGAATAGTAGAACTAAAATATTAGAAGAAATTAAAAATTAGGGAAAGTTAGATTCTAAAAAATCTAATTCTTTATTAGATGGAGATGTTTCTTATTCTGGAGAAAACGGAGAATACTCTATTTCTTCATTTATAGATAGTCCATTATTTACTTTAGATTCTGTATATCAAAAAAGAAATATAGATGATTACAGAACAGAAGAATTTAATATTTTAACTGCTGGACATAAACCCACAGATCCTGATTGGAAGAAAATTTCTGATGAAGCTAATAAAAAAATAGAAAATACTATTAAAAATTGGGATAAAGTTATAGAAGATAGTAAAGTATTACATCAATTATGTGTAAATTATTCTATTGGATTTCATGAAAAAGATTGGGATTCTAAGAAACAAGAATTTGTTAGAAAAGCTCTAACTATAATAAAAGCAGATTCTCCTTTTAGAAATGTAGAATTATTAGAGAAACTTTATGTAACTTTTGCTACATTTTATAGAAATATAAAAGGATTATATCCAGATGGAGATGTAGTAAGAAATATTGGATTAACTGCAAAATTAAAAAATCTCGACTCTAAAATATTTGGACATATAGATTATGCATTTATAGATAAATCAGGTAATTTACATATATATAATTTTGTAGTAACTACACAAAACCCATCTAAATGGGCAAAAGCAAAAAGAGATAAATTTAAATTAAATGGAGCTTTCATTAAACAAATGCTTATTGCAAATGGCATTAATGTTAATAATATAGGAGAAATAGAATATAATCTTGTTCCTTTAAGAGTTTACTACTCTGAAGATTTTAATTCTATTAATAAAATTATATATTTAAGTCCTGAAAAAACTGATTATAAAGATGATTAGTATATTGGAAGAAAACAAGATAATGCAGCAAGACAATATATTGAAACTCCTTTTAATTTAGATAATGTAAACGAATCTGATTTAAATGAGTCTGATAGAATACTTTCATATGCATTTCCATTTATGAAAGTAGCTTCTGAAAGAATTTTTAAATCTACTTTAGATTGGATTAAAGAAGCCCCATCAGTTAGTGAAACTGATTCTTTAGTAATTAAAGAAGTAAATGAAGATGATTGTAGATATAGAGTAATATTATATGGAAAAACATATGATATTAAAGATTTTACTAAAAAAGAATCTAATTAGGAAATAATTAAATTAGTATAGAAACATTTAAACCAATTAAACTCCGAATTAGGAAATTATTCTTCTAAAATAGCAAATTCTGTAGAAAGAGCTTTTAAACATAATTCTCATTATTTAGAGGAATTATAGAATAGTTCTTTTATATCTGGAGTACTTGCTAAATATCTTCCTATAGATAAAGATACTCCTTCTAAATGGAAATTAAATGCAGATTTAATTGAATATAATATATTGTTATTTAAACATGAAGATACTGATTAGATTGATATTGTAGATATAACTTCAGAAGATTTACAATAGAAAGGAGATTTTAGGCAAGGTGCTACTAATATACTAGGTTCCTATAAACTAGATGGAAATAAAGAAGCTTCTACTTTAAAAGGTGATATGGGAAATGTGGAATTAATAAGAACTATGATTCTTTTAAATCAGATATTACCTTCTTTAGGAGAATCTAAATTGGGAGAGGTCCTTGTGTTAAGTACTGCTAAAAATGGACAAAGTAGAAGACAATATGTAGAACAATTTAATAATCAATACTTTAAAGATTTTTTAAGAATAATAAAAAAAGAAAATAGTGGAAAATTAGATACTGTAAATAATAATATATCTAAAGCTAATTTTGTAGATTTTTTTGATGATGTTACTAACACTTACAACGATTTAATGGAAGGACTTAGTGAAGCTTAGAAAAATACATTTGAACAAATGGGATTTTCTGAACTTACCGCAGCTCCTACAAAAGTTTAGGGATTATTTAATATATTACAAAATTTATCAGAATATTTAAAAAGATATTCTCCAGAAGAAATATACGATATAGCGCATCCTAGATATGGAAAATCTTCTAATATTTAGGAGCAAACTGCCGCTTAGTTGTATGAATTAGTATCAAAAGCATATTAGTATTATACTGGACAACTTCCAAAATATGAAGATAGACTTTCTTATATTGATATAAATAGTTTTACAGCACCTACAATTCCTGATGAAAATGTTAGAATAGTAGTTAATAATATGCAAACCACACTTGATTCTATTGCTTATGAAGAAAATCAAGAATATGAAAAAAATATTTCTCCTATAGTAATGGAATATTATAAGGCTTGTGGTTATACTGATATTCAAAATCTTACCATAGGAAATCAATTACATTTATTTGATAATCTTTATTAGAAAAATAATTCAATGATGATGTTTAAAAATCCTTACGATGAAAGTAATGATTTAAAACCTTATGAAAGATTGTTTTTAAAGAAAGTATTATTTTATATAAATAAAGTAAAAGAAAGTAGATTTCCAGGATCTAAACATAAATTTAATAGTTATAATGATCCTAAAATATCAGAATATATAAATAATGATAAACAAGGAGAATCTTATTTATGGGTTCCATTAACAAGAGCAAGTAAAGCCACACAAAGATAGTAGAACATATCTAGTAGAATAGAAAGAATTAAGAGAGCTTTTAAAATTGCTAGAAAAAGTGAACATTGGTATTCTGAAATAATTTCCAATATGACTTAGGACGAAAGAACTTTAATGGATGAAAGTATTCAAGCATTATCTTTAAAAAATTCTTTTGATATTGGAGATTTGGATGCTACTAAAAGAGCAAATTATTTAGCTAAAAATGGACAAGCAATATTCGAGACAAATGTTGAGAATATAATGCTTGAATATATGGCAAAAGCAAAAGAAACAGAAAAATTAAATAAATTTTTAGTTGGAACTAAAGCTTTATTATTTTAGTTGCATATAATGGGAAATGATAGTAATGAAGCTAGAGAAATTGTAGAAAAAGAATCTAAATTAATAAAAGAATATATTACTTAGAATGCATTTAATACTTCTACAATGGATCCTACTAACCAAAAAATTGTAGCAATGGCTTCTGGATTAAAACAAGGAGTTACTTTCTTAAATCTAGCTGGTAATATGGTTTCATTTTTTAGAGATATTATAAATGGATTTGGAGAAAATTTTCTAAGAAGTGCTACTAAGTTTCAAACAGATATTAAAGCTAAAAGTCTTAAAGATGCTTATGAATATGTAATAGTAAATGGACGTTCAAATGCTATGAATATTAATTTACTTAGTAAATTAAATATTCGATATCGTTTATCTAATACAGATTTAGCCAGAATTAAAGAACGTTTAAGAACTGGAAGAAATGGAGCTTATAATTGGGATAATTGGGCATATTCTACTTTAAGAAGTCCTGATTTTCTTAATAGAATGACTTTATTTGTAGCACGTTGTATGCAAGATGGAGTTTGGGATGCTTATAGTATGGAAAATGGTGAACTAAAATATAATGTTAATAAAGATTAGAGATTTTAGCATTTCTTAAAAGACGAAAGAGATCATCCAGACTATAAAAAAGAAAAAGCTTTATTTATATTACATGTAAATAATTGGAATAAAGAACACCCAGATCGTCCGATAGATTGGGCTGATAAAATTCTTCCAGAACCATATTCAGATTAGGAAATTTTATCCATTAAAAATGTAGCAAACAATATTTATGGATCTTATGATAAATCATTAAAAGCTCAATATGAACATACTGCACTTGGTTGGGCTTTTAGTATGTATACAACTTGGATGAATGGTATTTATAATAATTGGTTTATGAAACCTGGACAATATAATATCCATAAAATGGAAATAGAAATAGAAACCGATGAAAATGGAAACCAAATTTATATGGACGATTATGGAAATTTAGTTACACGTATTCAAAATAGTGATGGTTCTATAATCTTTATAGATAAAGATGGAAATGAAATAGACGGAAAAGATTTAACTCCTGTTTTAAAAAATGTTCCAATAATTGTTCAAGGAATTTGGTATACATTAAAAGATGCTTTTCAAATCGTTCGTCAAAAAGACGGAGGAGGATTAGTAGCCGCTTATAAATATATTCAATCTAATGAAGTAGATAAAAGAAATATGAAGTAGGCAATATATTCTTTATTAGTAGCATTATTATTTATGTTATTATTTACTTTTGCTTTAACTCCTGCTTATAAAGATTCAAAAAAGAAGTCTTCTGATTTAAATTTAGCTGCTAAGTTATTTGCATCTGTTAGTTATAGATCTTTAAACGGAGCCAGAGATTCCTTCGCTGGACCTCTCAACATAGTAGAATATTTTGGAGAACAACTAAATCCACCTATGTATAAAGTTCCAGTAAAATTAATAACTGATACAAGCAAAACTATATTTGGAGATAAAACAGCTGCACAATTAATAACAGGAAACATTGCGTTGGCAAGAACTTATAAAGATATTGTTATGTAAAAAAATAAGCCGATAACAAAACTCAAAATCGAGTTTTGCTACCGGCTTTTTATATATAAAATTTTAATTTTAAGATATGTAGAATTGTCTACAATCAATTTTTATATGT
>Ga0326512_10001921_pt1 | contig 15611 bp, 21 predicted proteins | sample 1_2617_0518_D_FD_203652 | JGI IMG/M metagenome (GOLD analysis project Ga0326512, IMG submission 203652) | Bovine rumen microbial communities from UC Davis, California, United States - 1_2617_0518 | ecosystem: Host-associated > Mammals > Digestive system > Stomach > Rumen | place: USA... | reverse complement strand
GCAAAAAATGCAACACTAAAATTGCAAAATTTGCAATTTGTCATACTGTTGACATATAATCGGGGTGAAAGGTCAGGTGAATATATGAACAATCTATATGTAATCAAAGAAAGACTGATTGAAGCAATGAAGCTTCGGGGAATGACCGCGACTGAACTTGCAAGCAAAAGCGGTCTTGCTAAATCATCCGTTTCACGTTATCTGTCAGGCGAAAACATACCGCGTTCAATCGCGATCGGTAAAATGGCGACTGCTCTTGACGTGTCGCCCGCGTGGATTTTGGGTTATAACCTGACAATGGACGGTCAGGAAATCCCGACAATCGAACTTGAATCGCTGACACCCGAAAATCAATCAAGGTTATTAGCCTATTATCAGGCATTAAAGGATTCACAAGGCGGTTAAATATGGCAACACCAACTTATAACAAAAAGCGCGGTTTGTGGGTTATTCAGGGACAAAAGAACGGAATCAGGAAGACGTTTTATTCTTCCGTGTCCGGTCAAAAGGGAAAGCGCGAAGTTCTGGATAAATATGACGAATGGATTTCCTTCGGCGGTGTGTCATCCATTACCGTTGCAAAGTGTGTTGAATTATATCTTGCTGACATACGATCGCGGTTAGGTGAAAAGGACACCTTCAGGGAAACCGAAATCTATACCCGTTTATATGTCCTTCCTACGCTTGCAAAAGCCAAAATGAATAATTTAACGCTGAAGGATTGGCAACGCGTTATAAACGAAGCCAAAGCGGTTAAAACGCGTTCTGAACTGTCGCATAAGACCTTGACACACCTTCGAAGCGTTCTGACGGGTCTTCACAAGTTCGCCTATGTGAATTATTACTGCGACGATTGGCGCGGTTCCTTATATATCCCGCAAGGTCACAAAAGGGGTGTCCGTGAAATCCTTCAGCCTTCGGAAATCAAGCGTTTGTTCGAACAGTCCGATTTATGGTATCATCCCGCATTTCTGATTATGTTATTATTAGGGTTGCGCCCTTCCGAATGTTTGGGTCTTCAGGAATCCGACATAGGCGACGGGGTCGTTTACATTCAGCGCGGAATCAATGACAACGGGGAAATCACAACGGGAAAGAATAAGAACGCAAGACGTGTCGTTCCCCTTCCCCCGCTTGCTGAAGAAATCATCCGCGACACGATCAAAAGAAACCACGAAGCCAATTTCGAAACGGAATGGATATTCCCGAACGGTTGCGGGAATCCCGCTTGTCAAGACACGGTTCGTAAACAATGGAATAAGCTGAAAGCGGAACGGAACCTTCACGGTTCTTTATATTCCCTTCGACACACTTTCATTTCGATTGTATCAAGTCAAACACACCTTGCTGAAGGAACAATCAAAGACCTTGTCGGTCATTCGAAAGACTTCCAGACGTTCGACGTATACAAGCACCGTGTCGACGGTGAAATCGAAAACGCGGGTCGAATCATCAACCTGACGTTTGAACGGCTGAAGGCGGAAAATTCATAATTTGTGCATTTTATATCAATGTACGGTGATTTATTTGTGTATACTGTTGTCTTCTATTATCAATGTACGGTGATATAATAAGGGCAAGAACAAAGGAAACGCACAAGCTACGAAAGGAAGGTCACAAAATGAAACTTTCAAAGGCACAAGAAGAAGTTATAAACAACGCAAAAGCAAAAATCGACCTTGCAAGAACACTAAATTTCTTCGATTGGTATATGGGATATTACGCGGGAAATTATGAAAGCAAGAACATTCACACCCCCGAAGAACTTGACGCATATCTGGAAAACAGAATCGGACGCGATAACCGCACAATGAAGGATTTGACCGAAGAAAGGTATCAGAACGCAAGAAACGGAATCGTTAGTTGTATCGCAAACAGTAGAACATTAAAGAAACTTGAAGAAATGGGAATAATCGAAATCTTATATGATAGCAACGGCGACCGTTTAGGCTTAGACGAAATCAGGATATTAAATTGCTGACGTGGGGTCTTCCCCACGTCAACCAAAAAAGAAAGGTGGTTCAATATGGAAAATACGAAATTTACCCTTGACGCAACAACATTGGTTGAAATCGTTCAGGCAATCAACAATCAGATTGCGGGAGCATACGAAGAATACAACAAGTACGGTCGGACAACGTGGTATTACAGAAACATTTCCCGTGTCAACGGAATGATTGACGTTCTGAAGATTCTGACGGGTGGCGATTATGGATTCGACGAATCCGGTCTTCATCAAAGAAAGGCGGTGTAATATGAAGGAACTTTCCCCAAAGGTTAAAGCTTCAATGAAATATGACAAAGCGAACGTCAAGCAAGTGAAACTTTCGCTGAACAAGAAGACCGACGCTGACGTGATCGCGATTCTGGAATCAAAAAACAATGTTCAGGGATATATTAAAAGCCTGATTCGTTCAGATAATGCGAAGAAATCGAAATAAAAGTTCGAAATTTTGTCCCATATTTCAAAAAGTCATACAAAATTTTGAAAAGTCATATAAAAAGTCATACACCAAAAATAAGAAAAACCCCGAAACCTTCACGGAATCGGGGTTTGTTTTGGTGGGGCTGGTGGGACTTGAACCCACCGCCGTAAGTCCACACATGGACTTAAAACCCGCAAAATCATTGTAAATTAGGCATTTTTAATTTTCAACCCTTGCGGTTGTCCACCCGTGAAACGACAAATGTCATACAAAAAGTCATATATTGAATGTTAAAATATAATCCCTACTTAAAAAGTATAAATATTCACCCAAAAGAAAAACCCCTGACCGAAGTCAGGGGAATTTCTTTTTACGGAGATTTTACTATGAACAGTAATTTCTTTTAATCAAGCCACGCACACGAAACGAATCCGGTGTAGCCTTTGTATGTCGTGTGCGCCCACCTTGTGTCGCCGTTGATTTCTTCACCTTCAACGACTGCGTTTGATTCAAGCGCGGTTCCGTTCGGAATTCCGATCAAGTAAGCCGAAGAAGTATTCGGCGCGGAACGTAAACGAAGAATACCGCCGTTTGTGTGAACCTTGAACCATAATGTATACGGTTCGGGGTCAGGTTCTGGATTCGGTTCGGGTGTCGGTTCGGGTTCGGGCTTTGTGTCCGTGTCGTCGGATGAAGAATTACCGTCAGGCGACCAACCGTCCCAATTAGGACGACCCGCGCCCAAAATTCGGGGGTCACCATACGCGTAATATTTATAAGCAACACGACCTTTGACCCCTTCGTATGTTGTATTGCCTTCAATGACAGTAAAACCGTCGGTTCCTAATTCTTCGATATAACCCCAATCGACAATCATTCCCGTATGATAAACACCGTAAGGGTTATCGGATGAAACATATTTTGAACTTGCGAAGAAAATTTCGTCTAATTCGCAAAAGTCTTGTGTATCTTCATACCAAGCACCCGCGCGTTTGAAATAACCGATTTTCTGAACGCAACCCGCGCCCGCATTTGAACCCGCTGACTGCGGTTCATACATTGCGGACAATGCCGTCCATTTTGCAACGTCGGGTTCGTCATCATACGACGGTTCGGTGCAAGCGTGAAGCACGGAATTGTCACAAAGAATCGCGCAAGAATCAGCTTCGCCGTTTTTGGGATAGTTATAATACGAAATTGCGTCCATTTCGCCAACGATCGCGGACGGACTTCCTTTTCCCCCGCACGGTTCACCGACAATCGACCACAAATAGTCTTTTGCTTTCTGTTTCCAACATGAACCCATTATTTCGCACCGCCTTTCGATTCAAGCTGATAAATTCCGTCAGAAATCTTGACAATGATTCCCGCAAGGGTTCCAAGACCGCCGAAAATCGCCGTTATAATTGCCGAAATGTCGCCCGTCTGGACTGCGACAATGATTCCAAGAATGAATGTTCCAACGGGAACCGCAAGGAACATAATCCATTTCATAACGTCATAGACTTTGTCAGGTAGTTTCATTTTCTTTCTTCCTTTCTTGTGTGTATAGTTTTTCAAATTCACTTCGAATGAAGTGTGAAGCAACGATTGTCAGACCATTAGAAAAGTCAGGGTGATTTTCGCAATAATGGTCGTAAGTGTCGCAATCAATAATCTGTTGTCGGAAGTATTCTTCAGAATGATGAATCCCGTTTCGAAGGTCATCCGCAAATCGTAATATGTGCGTTCGACAAAGTTCAGCTTTGTTCTTGTCCGTCTTGTCATCCAACGAATCAATTCGTTTGACAATGTTCTGTTTCATATCCGATCGCGTAACTAAAAACTGAATGATAAATGTCAGGAAGCCAAAAAACGCATTACTTCCGATAATTGCGACAATTAGTGTCAAGGTTGATTCAGTCATAGGCAACACCCCTTTCAATTAAAAAGGGGAACCGAAGTTCCCCTGATTTCAATTCCTAAAAATATGAATTATACCGAATTACTTACCTATTTCTTTTTCGCTAATAAAACTTTCAACTGTGTCAAGCATTTTTGTAACTTCACAACAATGCTCGCACCAACTTGAATTTTTATCCTTGCAATCTAAACAAGGGTTTTCGATATATCTGATTAGTTCTTCGCTATCAATAATCATACTTTCACCGCCTTATTAGTAATATACAACCAAAAAAGTAACTTGTGCATTTCCCAAAGGCTTTAATGTTGTTCCGTCATTCTCTAAAACTTGAAGATAATTATCGCCACGACAAAAAGCATACTTTTGAAGCCCCGTTCCGTTCCAAACAGTATTTAATATCCTTGTTGGTATAATTGAACTCGGTATTTCCAAAGCACCTGAACTTGTTGTCGTTCCGCTAACTGTTGCGGTTTTGATTAAATTATCAATATAGTCTTTCGTGTTAGTAGCAGAACCGCTTTCGATTGGGAGCATATCAGCCGTATTTATTGTGCCTGATACTAACTGTTCGTTTCCGTTTTCGTCTATGTAAATCTGTTTAGCCATAATATCACCGCCTTATGTGTTATCTATAATATGCCGTTACAAATACTCGTGAAGATATACCGCCAAGATTTGTGCCGCTAACTGTAAAACTGTTATTAGATGTCTTTGATAACTGAAAATACATTCTGTCTGAACCAATAGTATAATCGTAGAAAACACCATAAGCCTCAAAGCCAAGTCTTGATAATGACATTGAACTTCTTACACCACTGTCATCACTTACCAATGAAATACAAAACATAATATCTGTATATTTTGATGTTGATAAATCATCAGTAAAAGACCAAGTTCCCGTAGCATTGCCCGTTAATTCAAATGCACTCGATAACTTCTTCCAATACTTGTCTTGTTTACTGTCAATCGCTTGCTTTACTGTAACTCCGCTTGAATATTCAATATCGCTTGCGGTTGGGTTTAGGTTTGGTGCGTCTGTAATGACATAATGGGTGTTTGGCTCTTTCGTCTGTAATGCGTCATACTCGGCTTGTGTTAATGCAATGGTTGTCGGCTTTGCTACCCACTCGTTGCCGTTATAACGCAAACTGTCGCCACTTGCCTTGCCTGATGTGTCTACGTCATCCAAATCATCAATCGAACCAACTGTACTAACTGTGCCGTTGACCCACTTTGTGCCGTCCCACACTAACGCTTCGCCTTGTGCCTGATCGCTTATATCGACATCCGAAAGGTCGTTCAGTTCGTCAGGGATAGGAAGGTTGTCTAACGCATTTGCCACACCTTCGGAAGTGACCGCAAAACCCGTTCCGTGTCCTTGTGTGGGTGTGGGGTCGAAGATGACGGAATCCGCGTCATACTGTTCGGACACCGCTTCGGCAATTTGGGACTGAAGATTCTGAACGAAGGATTCTGACGGGTCGCCGTTTTCCAACGGGTCACGGGAAACGTCAATCAGGAACGGAAGTGTTGCGATCGTGACGGAACCCTTTACAATCTGTAATTTTGCGTAACTTACACCATGAACGGCGGTCAACTGTTCCACCGTGTCAACGTCAAGGAAACTTGTTCCCGTATTCGTTACGGTAAGGGTGACAACGTGTCCGTCCGGTTTCCTTGAATTGACTGTTAGCGTTTCGGTGCCGTCCAGAACATAAACGGATTCACCTTCAAAAAGGTCAATTCCGAACTTTCTTCCGTCGTCATACTGCGAAAGATGAACAATCGGCGCAACACCTGACGGAATCAGGTTCAACTTGATTCGTTCCATAATCTTTTAACCCCCTAATTTGGTTATTTTTTCTTCAAGAACTTTGATTCGTTCTTCTTGTTTTTTGATAACGTCCTGAAGATAAGGAATCATTTCGACGTAATTGATCGAAGCGGGCTTTTCTTCGTCTTCAGGTGTGACAAGGTTCGGAAGAACCTTTTCCACGTCTTCAGCAATGAATCCGCGCTTGTTGGTTCCCTTGTCCTTGTCCTTAAAATCAAACGAAACCGCTTGCAAATCCAAAATCTTTGCGGAATCTTCAATCGGTTTTATATTGTCTTTGACCTTGCGGGATGAAGTTTGCGTAAGTGAAACACAAGTGATATTCCCCGTGTGACCCAAAGCCCAAATTGTCGCGGTGTGGTCGGCTTTGAACAAATACATAATGCCGTCTTTATTACCGCCACCAACTGAAAATTGCGCGACAACATTGTCGGAATCGTTATAAATAAATATTGACCCGCCCGTTGATGAAGCTGAATTTTGGATTCTTAACTTTCCCGCAAGCGTGTTAAGATTCATAACCGCGCCCGAAGAACCTTGATATATTCGGGTTGTTTCGTATTGTGTCCCGTTTCCGTATTTCATGCGGAATTCACTTCCGCCTTCATAGGATTCAAGAAAGATTTCACCGTCAGCGGTGTCGTTTTTCAGGACAAGGCTTGACGTGATAGAACTTGCGACAAGCTTCGCGAAATTCAACAAATACAAATGCGCTTCATTAGGTCTTGAATGACCCATAGTAGCATATATACTGTCATCCGATTCAATAAGGTCGAAGGATGAAATCGCTTTGAGATTTAACATCTTTGCGACACCGTTCGTCATATTGATCGTTGAATTTCCTTGCGCGTCAGAAAGAATTCCCGCCTTTATTAAATCGGCAAGTAAGGTTCCCGCAGTTATCGCCGAAGCGTTGATTTTTCCGTCAGCGGTCAAAGCGAGCGTGTCATACGACCCCGAATATCCCGTTGAAGAAAAACCCAAACCGTTTTTATTCCACCGCCAAACATTCAGCGCGTCCGCAATGTCCGGTTCATCCATAATCAGAATTTCGTCAGGCTGACCGTCATTGTCGGAATCGTGGAAGACAACATAACCGCCCAAATTGCCCGTTATCATTTGCGTTGCTTCAGACACGGTTTGCGCGACTTCATTCTTTGTCGGAACATTGACGATTTTCTTTTCGACCGTTGCGATTGTGTCTGAAATGTTTGAAACCGCGTCCCCGAAGGTGTTCGAAGAATATCTGTCAGCCAATACGTCCCACGTTGCGGAAACGCATTTCGCCGAAGCGGTGATTCCCAAAGCTTCAAAATATATTCTGACCGTGTCGCACAAGTCGACACGTTCTTTCAAGTCCCCTGATTGCGCGAAATTCAGCGTGATTGAATTCTTCATGTTTATCATTGAAGAACGATTCGCGGTGACGTAACGTGTTGCAAGGGTGTTTAATTGCGTTGTTACGGGTGTCGTGTCCTTCCATTCAATCCCGTCGGTGAAGTCCATTGCAAGCTTTCTGTCGACATTCAGGGAAAGCCCCGTTGGAACTTCCGCACCCGTTATCACGTTGTTGTTGTCAGGATTGACCGCATACGGGACAATCGCCGTGACAAGGTTTTCGAATGAAATTTCTTGTGAAAGTTCGGTTAAATTCTTCCCGTAACGAATAGTCGTTCCGCGATCGGTTCCGCGTGAAGCAAGCAAAGAACAAGTGAAATTGTCATATTTCCATTCGCCGCCGTATATATCAAGAAGACTTCCCGTCTTCCCGCCAAACCACGAACGGGTTGAAGCGGGAACGTCAGTCTTGAATGTTCTGGATGACGAAATATCGGTTTCAACCGTGAAATTACCGCCACCCTGATTCGTTATCGCCTGAACGGTCGCCAACGCGTCAAACGTCAGTATTTCAGCGGGAAGGATTTTTCCCGAAAGGTCATACGAAATGTGTTGTGCGTTGACTTGAAACCTTTCGTTCATTGCCTTTCCGACTTTATAGATTCGGAACAACTGCGGGTTGTCGGTGTAGTTCGGTTTCGCCTTTATTATGCGGTTGACTTCGATTTCTTCAGCGTGGATTCCACCGACCGCATAAGAAAGCGTTAATTCATAACTTCCGTTTCTTTCTTCCGTGACTTCACACGAAAGACAATCTGTCAGCGACCCGATTCCGTAATCGTTCGGAACCGTGCCTTCAGTAACGGCATTATAAAGAATCGGAATCATATTTGTTCCCCTTTATATCGTATAGAATCGCGGTGTGATTGTGGCCTTTGAAACCGTTCCCGTAATTCCGATCGTGTTTGCACCGGATGAAATCTTCGGGAATGTTCCTGAAATGAATGAATTTCTGTTTTCTGACGGTAATCTGTAAGCGTCCAAACGGTCACAATCAATATTTATGAAGTCCGTAACATTCGCAACGATTGCCGTTCCGCTGATATTGAACGTAACAACCCCCGAACCTTCAATGTGAATCAGGGGTTTTGCGTCAAACATTGTCGGGTTGAAGATAGAATCGCCGTTCTGGACTTCGATTTCTTGTTCGCCCGACTTCAGGAACCTTTCAGGTCGACAAGTGAAAGTCAATGTCGTTTCACCGTAAGTCATAAGTTCATTTGAAATGTTCCCGCTTCCGTTGTAGTAAGCAAGACGGAACACGTCAGGTTCGAAGGAATCTTCCAACCGCTGATAACCCGATTTCGAATAAAGCCAAGCTGAAACCGCGTTGACTTTATCCGCTAAATCGTTGTTTTCTTCAGCAATCCAAACTTTATAAGAACGCGTCACGTCATCAAAAGAACCGTCCTGAAAGATTATGGAACCGTTTCTTCCCTGAACATTGAACACGTTCGAACGCTTTGTCGGTTTGTCGAATGACGGGGCTTCACTAACGACAATGCCATAGTCAGATGAAGACCCGCCACCGTATACAATCAAGCCACGCTTGTTTGTAAGTTCATTTATGATATTAGGCATATACAGAACCCTTTCTTCGTGTCATATTGTCAAGTTTGACCGCGATAACTTCAGCAAGGTCATTTATGTTCTGACCTTCCGCACCGTATACGTTGATTGAGATTGAACCGCCGTTAAAATTGTTGACTTCAGAACCGGACAACGTCGAAGCTTGCGCCCCGTATGTCGTGACTTCCGCAGTCATTGAAGCGGTCAATCCGTCGGTTGCGTTCAACATATCTTCCTGAACAGAATCCATTCCGTCGGAAAAGCCTTCGTCAAGACCTTCGGCAAGATAACCGCCGATTTCAGCGAATACCTTTGACGGCGAATGAATCCCGAAGGCTTTCTTGACCGTCGAAACAATACTGTTCGCGAATCCTGAAACCTTGTCGACAACCCAATCAATCATATTGGAAATACCATTCCAGAACCCCGCAATAAGATTGTGTCCCATTGCTTGTGCTTGCGCGGGTAACTGTTTCAAGGTGTTCAGGATGTTATTGACAAAGTTTTTTATATTGTTAATGACATTCGAAATGTTTGTTTTGATCGCGTTGAAACCGTTTGCAAAATTGTTTTTCAGGGTTGTAATAAAATTACTGACACCCGTTTTAATATGGTTCCAAATACCAACAACGAAATTCTTTATGTTTTCACCCCAAGACTTGACCGTGTTTATTACATTTGTCAGCCCCTTTGATATTATTGGGACAATCCAATCAAGGAACATGACAACAAGGTTTGACAGATTGTCAACAAGACCAATTATGAAATCAATGAATTCAGGAACACAATTTACAAGGGCGACGAATATCGCGCCGACCAATTCCAGAACGGCACCGACTAACATCATGATCGTGTCAGGCTCTAACAATGCGTTCACGACTTCACCAACGATTTTGACAATCGCGGGTAAAAGAACGGGTAATATTTGCGCGAACTGTTCCACAATCAGAACCACGACTTGAATTATTCCTTGAATGAACGATTCAATATTTCCGTCTTCCGAAAGCCAAGTAACAAGGGACATTACAAGCTGAAACAATGACGACGTGATAACGGGTAATGCCTGAAATAATGCCTGAAATATTCCCTGAATTCCCGAAATTATTGACGGCATTAGTGAAGGCAATAGTGAAGTTAATGTCGTGATTGCTTGAATCGTTATCGAAAATAATGTCTGGACTAATGACGGCAACATAGGCGCGAAGCCTTCAAGTAATGAAAATATCAGGGTTTGCGCCAAACTGAAGAATTCAGGTGCAAGCGCGGTCAAATCCGAAATGACCCCTTTGATTCCTTCCTGAATGTCACCGATTCCCGATTTGTCACCGCTGAATACCTTTGCCAATCCGTCCATTGTCTTTGTAACTGACGGAAGAAATTCGGACATTAGATTCTTTTTAAGACCCGAAAACGAAGTTTCAAGGTTCTGTAAAGAATCGGCATATCCCGCCGAAGCTTTGACCGCTTCGTCAGACATAACACCGCCCAATTCGTGAACCTGATTTCGAAGGTCTTCCGTTTCTTCGGCGGACATATTGAACAATGCGGTCATTTCAACGGATGAACGACCCAAAAGGCTTTGAGCAAGAACCGTTCGTTCGGATTCGTCTTCAACACCTTGTAATCCGGTTATAACCGCGCCGAATAATTCTTCTTGTGACATTGACGCGATTTGTTCAGTCGAAAGCCCCAACGCTTCAAACGCGTCGGAACCGCTTTCAGCTTGTGCGGTCAATGTCTTCATTGCGGTTTTCATTCCTTCAACGGATGAACCCGCGTGCTGAAGTATGAAATCCCATTCCTGATAAGCTTCAGCGGAAATGTGCATTTTCTGTGATTCTTTGTCGACCGTGTCGCCGTATTCGGCAACGTCTTTTGTCGCGTCAATAAATGCTTTCCCCGTTGCAACCGCGCCCGCAGTTATTGCGGTCATTGCACCCGCAACGATTCCCGCAGTAGCCTTCAAGCCCTTTGCCAAAGATTCGCCGAAATGCTTTCCCGATTCTTCGCCCGCCGTTTCGCTTGCGGGTGTCGTTATTCCCGTCAGTTCGCTTGTAATGGTCGACTGTGAACCTTGCATTGAAGGAACGATCGTGACATAAGCCCGTGCGATTTCATTTCCATTAGCCATTGCCTTGTTTCCTTTTTATCCATTCTTTCAGTTCGTTGAAAGGTAAAGGGTCTTTACCAATCTTTCGAACCGAATTGTCCTTTCCGAACGGTCGCGGATAGGGTTTTACTTTTCTGTGTTGTTTGCTTCCGCCCACCGCACAAAGATTTATATTGATTGCCTGAAGTAAATCGTAAATGTCGGCAAGAATGACGTTCGTCTGGATTGTCTTTTCCCAACCCGTCGACTTCTTCAGGTCACGCGCCAAAGCGGAATCCGTGTCTAAATTCTCTATAAATGACGAAAGGGCGAACCACGAAAGTTCGCCCCCTACGTCATCCAAAGAATACTTTGTTTTAGTAAGAAGGTCATAAGTAATCGCCTTGTCGTGTTTCGAAACGAAATCAACAAGGCTGATTATTCCCCCAATGTCTGACCGCCTTCCTTTTTAGTCTGACCCGTCCAAGCCTTCGCAAGCATTGTCAGTTCGCGCATTGTCAGTTCTTCCAGAACTTCCGACGGAATATACTGTGAAAAGAATTCAAGAAATCCGTCAAGCGCGGTTTCTTCGTCAGCTTTTGCAAGCTTCAGCAATGACTTTGCTTTTTTGTAAGGGATTGACGTTGCAAGGGGAATGGAATATTCTTTTTCGCCAATTCTGACAATAAGAACTTCCGTGTGCTTTTCTGTAAAGTTCAGTTCGTTAGGCATATCGGAACCACCTTTCTTTATACGGTCTGACCGTCATCCGTTGCGAACGTCCAAGTTCCTTCGATCGTAGCTTCCCAATTTGCGGAAGCATTACCGTTGAAGGCAACGTCGCCAATTTCCGTTATCAATGCGTCATTTGTCGCAAGCATTGCCAAACGGTCGCCGTCCTTCATCAAGAACAGATAGGAAGCGGGTTCGGCGGACACGTCGGGCGCAAGTGTGACGGAATCAACGCTTCCGTGTGTTGTGTCAGCGTTAACGTGTGTTACGTTTGAAGCACCGAAAAGAGTTTCAAGTACTTTTTTTGTGGTATACATAATAGGCGCGGAAACGGAACCGTTTTCAGTGTTAACCTTTCTTTCGGCAATCTTCGCCCAATTACGAAGAACGTCGCCTGAAGGAAGTGTCAATGTGATTCCGTCTTCTGTGATCGCGCCGACTTCAGTCCAATCCGCGCCCAATGTTTCCATAGGTGACACGGGAAGGGCTGTTCCCTTCGGTGCGGTGTAAAACATACCAGTCGCAAGACCGGCACCAATTAAAACGTCAGACATAATATTATGTTCCTTTCTTTTATTTATTCTTCGATTTCGACTTGCTCTTTGTGTGCGACAACCTGAACGGTCGCCTGACACAAACACAAGTCAGGTCGAACGGGGTCATTCCCCCAATTCGAAAGATTCTGTTCGGTTGAAAATCGAAGGAAACCGAACTGATTCTTTGCTTTGTATTCCAGAACACCCAAAGCCGTTCGAAGCAAATCCAACGCGTCGGATTCTAATTCAGCACGGGAAGACAACCTGACCGTAAACGTGTCAATGCGATTTGCTGAAGTCCCGCCGATAAGTTCAACCAAAATGGAAGGTGTTTCAAAGTCAGCGGGAAGCGGTCTGACATACGCTTTCAATGTGGATGAAAGCGCAAGCCTGACTTCGTCTTCAATGTCGATTGATTTGTAAATAATCATAAGATTGCCCCCGATAATGCGCCGTCTTCAGTTTCGGCAATCAACGAATCCTTGTCCGTCGAATAGACAAACCCAATATAACGACCCGCCCGTGTTCCCAATTCAACCTTTGAATTGAATCCGGTTCCACCGCGCGTATTGTTTGAATTTGCCTTGTCCGCGATTTCGTTTGCCGTCTGTTCTATGACTTCACGGCACCCGTCGGACTGTAATATTGCCTTGAATCCGTCGTTGTTGAATTCAATGTGTGTTATTCCAGAATTACCCATTGTATCGCCTTAAAGTTATTTCAATGTGGTCTAAATTCAAGACTGAAGGCTGAATTCTGACGTCGCCGTCGATTTCGTAAGGTTTCCCGTCAAAAACGATTCGGTCGCCCGCCTTTATGTCAGCCGTCGGCGGTGCAAACAAAGTATATCTGTCGGAGATTCCAAGAACGCGACCGTCTGTCGACAATGAAGTCGAAGCGGGTTGCATTGAAACCCCGTTGATTTCCTTTGAATTTGCATTTCCCCAATCAGGGACAACGGAACCGCGAACGGTTTTTGTTGCGGGACGTAATCTTTCGACCGTCTGATTGCAAAATGAAGGAAGCATAAAATCACCCCTTCTTTCCTTTCAAAAGGTCGATAACGTCTATTTTCTGACGTTTAAGACCCAAAGCCTTTATGTCTGAATTCCACAACTTGATCGCGCCCGAAGCGTTCGGCAACGAATAGGAATGTGAAACACTTCCCGCCGATTCCGAATAGCTTGTCGCGGGGACTTGCATTGAAGGTGTGTTCAGTTCGCGAATTACCACGTCACAAACAACCGCCTTTGCAACTTCCGCCAAAGCGCGGTAATCGTATGTCGCCCAAATTTCGCCCGTGGGCGCGTTGTTGAACGTCAGAACATTATTCGATATTGAATAATCTTCCGAAGCGACTACAACACCGTTTACGGCGATTATAGGGGTATTACAAGGAACGTAAGACAAATTGAATTCTGTTTCTTCGCCGTTTCCCGTGAAAGTGTCAATCAGGGAAACAAGTTCGGATTCAAAAATCATTTGATCGTAGTCGCGACCCGTCTTTTTTGCTTCAAAACGAATAAGGGAACAGATAATCGGAATCAGATGACCCGCCCGTGTCTGTTCATCATTTGTAAGTGACCTTTTCAGGTTCTGGATGTCCTGAACGGTTGCGTAATCTGACATTGTGATTCCCCTTTACTTTGTGGATTTTCTTCTTCTTTTTGCCGTCTTGACTTCCTTGTCGTCAGTTTCAACGGTTTCAGGTTCGGAAATGACGGAAGGTTCCTTTTCAGGAACCTTCACGTCATTGATTCTTTCCCAATTACCGCCAATAGACGAAGGAACGTCAATGATTTGTCCGGTCTTCTTATTACGGTAAATCATGCTTCAATCCTTGCAAAAGCGGAACCGTCAAGGATAGCCCAACCAATCCAAGCTTCGGCACGGAGATAGACCTGATTGTAACGCTTCAGGTCGCCCTTGCCGTCAGGGTCGCCGTATTCGATAACGTCGAAATTGATAACGTCAGCGTAACCCCACTTGAAAGCGTTCTGGAAGTCGCCACCGTAAGCGTGCTTGCCCGCAACTGCGGAAACTGTTGTGTTTACGTCAACGGGAACACCCTTGATTGAATCAGGTGTAGCACCCCAACCAAGTTCAGGATACTGCGGAACACCGTTAACCTTCAGGCTTGCAAGGTCTGAAGCGAATGTCTTATCCATTGCAAAACCGTTGAAGTCATAGTCACCGATTCCGCTGACCATACTTGCGATATTGCCTTCGGGGTTTGTGTTGTCATAAGTAACGTCTGTAACGTCTGTGTTTGTATCGAAAGAATTTGTTCCGATAAGTGTTGTTGCGGGTGTTCCGGTTGCGGGGTTTGTGCCGTGCATAACCATAATATCAAGACCGCGACCAATCTTTCCGCTGAAACCTTCAGCAAAAGCGGAAAGGTATTCAAGCTGTTTTGCTTCAGCGCAACGAACGAATTCGTCGTTAACTCTTGCGCCGTACTCTACCTTGACGGGAACAATCTTGATTGTGTCCGCACCGTTGGTGTGTTCGCCTTTTGCGGTGCCTTCAGCAACAAGGTTAACTTCACCCGTAAGGGAGAAAGTCATAACGTCTGTTCCGTTGAACGCGATCGGTGTCTGTCCTGAAAGCTTCGCAATGGAAGACTTACCCTTTGCGCCAATAAAGATTTCCTTAACTAAATCGTGGGGAAAAATTGTGCTTGCAAATGCCATAATTCATTTACCTTCCTTTGTTTTTATAGTTTTTTTACACCGTTTAGCACCGCCATAAGTGACGCATTGTGCGTGTCAGGCGGGGTTTCGGTTTCGGTTGATTTTGTCGGGATAGGTGTCGAACCATTACCGACTAACTTTTTGAGAGATTCCGCGTCGGCACGGATTGACTGTTCGTCATCCCCGCTGATTCTGGAAATCCATTCAAATGACAATCCGACTTCGTGTGCAATCCGGCTTTTAAGGCTTGCCGTTTCATATTCCTTATTCTTTGCGGTCAGGTCTTTGATTGTCTGTTCGTCGCTTTCGTGAACCTTCTTGTAATCATCAAACGCTTTGTTAGCGTCTTCAATAGCTTTCGCGTGGTCTTCAGGTGAAACCCAACCTTCGAAGCGTTTTTCAGCGGATTCGCGTTCGCGCTTCAAGCGTTC
>Ga0326512_10001920_pt1 | contig 15619 bp, 25 predicted proteins | sample 1_2617_0518_D_FD_203652 | JGI IMG/M metagenome (GOLD analysis project Ga0326512, IMG submission 203652) | Bovine rumen microbial communities from UC Davis, California, United States - 1_2617_0518 | ecosystem: Host-associated > Mammals > Digestive system > Stomach > Rumen | place: USA... | reverse complement strand
TTCTTGCAGCAGGCATCGTCTCCGTTTACCATGGCAACGACAAGCGCTCCGTCTTCCGCGTCTTCCTGCTGGCGGCAGATTATCACATCACCGTTACGTATGCGTGGCTCCATGCTGTCACCGCGGATCTGGAGGGCGAAGTATTCACCGCCGGCTACGTCGTCCGGACGGACTTCTTCCCAGTCCATGATCTCGGTGATGGCATTGATTGGGATGCCAGCGGCTATGCGGCCGAGGACGGGGATGCGGATGGCGCGAACTTCCCTTGTATCCTTTTTCCATCCCATGATTATAGATGGATCCATATCTAATGCCTTAGACAATAACCATATTTTATCGCGTCTCATATTGGCGATTTCGCCTGATTCCCATCTCGATATGGTACCCTCACTGACTCCAACTTTTTGCGCTACTTCTTTCATAGTTAAGCCAAGCTCGATACGTTTATTTCGTAAAATATCTTTTATCGGAACATCAATCTCGTTCATAATTACACCTCCTCTGATTTGCATTATAATGTAATGCTTGCAAAAATGCAAGCACAAAATCATCACACAAGAAAAAACTTGCAAAAACGCATTGACAGGGCATACATATTGTGCTATATTAGGACTTGCGGAAACGCAAGTTTGAAAGGAGGTGAGAGCTTGTTTAATGAGAGGAAGTTTAAAGCACAACTTGTCCTGATGGGCATTTCGGGTAAAGAATTGGCTGAAATGTTAGGTATGGATGAATCAACTTTATATCGAAAAATCAGGGCGGGTGGAGCATTTACCCGTGAGGAAATCAATAAACTGATTATCATTCTGAAATTCGAAGATCCAATGGATATTTTTTTTGCTGAAGAACTTGCGGATACGCAAGATATTACAGCATAAGGAGGTGACCCATGAATCCAGGCAGATGGAGAGTAACCCACATATACGCCGCAGGCATCACCCTGATCCGGGTCTTCCGCCTGATCAACGCCTTCGAGGTCGATCACTCCGGCAACCGGGAATACCGCCCGGAGGAGTTCCAGACCGATGAAGAGGCTCAGGCATTTGCAGATATGCTCAATGCAGGAAAGCTGCCGCAGTAGGAAGGAGGTGATCAGTAAATGACGGAGGTTATTCCGAATGATATAGCCGCGAAAATTTTAAAAATGAGTCGTCAGTATATGTATGACGAAATGAGCGCCGGCCGGCTCAATATCGGGCACATAAAACGCAGTAAGAAGCGTTCCGGGCACAATCAGTATTATGTTTACCGGGCGAAGCTTGCGGCGCACCTGGGACGACCTGCAGACCACCAGTGGCCGGAGGAGTGCGATGGTAAATAAGTACACCTGCAAGACCTGTGCCAGGAAGAACACATGCGGAGAACGGAGCAGGAACTATGCCTGCATTAACTTCAAACAGAAGAGGGAGATTCACAATGAACAATACGGCAGTCAAGCTTCCGGGAGGATGTTACCTGACAGACCGGGAGGAACTGAAAAAAATCAACACCAGGCAGCTGGACCTGATCCCGTTTAAGCGGTACCGCTTTGATCCGGATCCGGTTGATATGGTAGATCCTGACGACCGTCCCCTGCACTGGACGGAGGTCGGCTTTATCGCCTCGGGCATCATCTCACTGATGGTCGGGTGCCTGGGAAGCGGGATCGGATCTATCCTGGCGTGTAGCCTGGGGCTTGTGATCACAGCCGGGTTTGCAATGATCATGGAATAAGAAAGAGGTGAGTTATGCAGATAATCAAATATGTATGCGACAGATGCAAGAAGTATATCCCCGAAAAGGAGCGGGTCAAGATCCGTGCCTACGCAGGGGAAGACTTCCTGAGTTTTTCAACGGATCTGGATAATGCAGACTTCTGCAGAAGCTGTTTCGGTAAGATTCAGCGGGAGATCTTCCAGATCGACGAGCCGGCGGTAGAAACACCTTATCCGATCACCATCACAGTGCCGGTAGCTGAGGAAGATCCGGAGCCTGAGCGTATTGAATTACCGACGAAGGAAGATACTGAAAAACCTGAGTCAGAGAAAAAGTCAGGGAAGAAGACCTGGAACATGAACAAGGCCCAGAAAGAAGAAGTCCGCCGCAGATACCGGGCAGGCGAAGAAATGGAGGCCATTGCGGACAGCATGAACATTTACCTGAAACCGGTAAACGATCTGATTATCGCGGAGGGTCTGCATACAGAACGCTATGCCGGCCAAAAGATCCCGTCAAACGGCGGTGCACCGATCCCGACATGCACAGTGATGGGCGGGACAGGGAAGGCAAAGGAAAGATAATGGAGGATTTTGAAAGGAAGATCATTGACAGGATTGTCGGGCTGTCCGGGAAATACAGCCCATACAACATTTTTTCGGACTGGGTGGAGTGCTGCGCCCTTGCGATCTGCAACCGCTGTCACCTGATTCACAACAATGTCTGGAAAGACCGCGAAAAGCTGTACATGGATATCAGTGGCAGGTATGAGCCGAAGGAGCAGGAGGCTTTCGCGGAAATGTTCGTTTGGCTGACATACGCGCTGGAACAGGACATGAGTGACGTCCTCGGCAGCATTTATATGAAGGCCGGACTGGGGAGCAAATATACAGGACAGTTTTTCACCCCGTTCCACCTGTCGGAGCTGTGCGCCAGGTTAAATCTTGAAAACCTTAAACCCGATCACGATGGTGTGTACAGACTCCATGAGCCGTCGTGTGGTGCAGGGGGGATGATAATCGCTGCCTGTAAGGTCCTGAAAGATAAGGGGATAAATTACCAACAGAAAGTAGATGTGGTGGCGCAAGATTTAGATTGGAAGGGCGTCTATATGACCTATCTGCAGCTATCCTTGATTGGGGTCAATGCACTTGTGGTGCAGGGCGACACACTGGCGGAGCCGTATGAAAAAGGGAAAACTCCCAGGAGCAGGATCATGGAGACACCTATGAAAATGGGGTGCCTGATATGACAGAGCCTAAGGAAGAATTGAGGATCAATCTGATCAATATGTTCTGCTCGGAGCTGTCGCCTGATAAGCGGGAAGAAATCGGTATGCGTCTGGCTATAATCCTGAGTAAGTATAACGTTACCGAGGCCACAACAGAAATCATCCCGTATGAAGGGGATGTAAATGAAATAATGGTCAAGCGGTTTCTGGCCGCCAAACTCGCCAAAGGCTGCTCGCTGCGGACCATCGAATATTACAAAGATACCGTAACAAGGAATCTGGCTGAAATAGGAAAAGTGTATGACCAGGTGACTCCGGATGATGTCAGGTTGCTGATTGCGAGGAGGATCAGTATTGATAAGATCAGCCCGGTGACAGCCAACAATGAAAGACGAAACCTCTCATCATTCTACACTTGGCTGCAGAAAGAAGAGATCCTGCTGAAAAATCCTATGGCAAAGGTAGATACGATAAAGGAAAAGAAAGTCAAGAAAAAGGCTTATTCATTGCTTGACATCGAGAAAATCAGACTCGCCTGCAAAACGAATCGCGAGCGGGCAATTGTGGAATTCCTGTCGTCTACCTGGTGTCGGGTGACCGAAGCCGCGAAAGTAATGATAAGTGAGCTTAACAATGACTGTGTGATCGTGCATGGGAAAGGGAATAAAGACCGCGAGTGCTATCTGAACGCACGTGCACAGTTGGCTTTACAGGTATACCTGTCTGAGAGAAAAGATAATAATCCATATCTTTTTCCCAGGGCAAAGGAGGCTGGGAGCCTTGCAGCATTCACAAAAACACGAAAACAAAAAGATGCCTGTCTGTGGTACATGTACCCGGATGCAGTAGACGACCAGGGGCGGCATATGGATGCCAGCAGCCTGGAAGGGATCGTAAGAAATATTGGCCTGAGGGCCGGCGTTGAAAAATGCCACCCACATAGGTTCCGCCGTACCGGGGCTACAATGGCGCTCAGGGCAGGAATGCCGCTCACGGAAGTATCCAAATTGCTTGGCCATGAAAATATAGAAACAACGCAGATCTATCTGGATATATCAGATGATGAACTGAAACAGGCACACCAAAAATATGTAACATAACATAAGGTGACACATGAGCAAAAAATACATTGTCGTCTACTCCCTGACCAACGAGCAGGACAGGGAGCTGAGAGCCCTGACCGGAACATACAACCGGAAGCAGGGTAAAAACCATTCCGCGGAAGATTTCTTCAAGCGGATGATGGCAATCGGCGCATCTGCTGAGATTGGTCAGAAGCTGAAAACTTTCAAAGACATTTACGGGGAATGAAAAAAGCCGCTTACGGAACTGCCATTCCGTCGGCGGCAAAGGAAAAATATTCATTAACATCTTACCACAAACAGGAAGGAGAATTTAAGTGGCTGTAAAAATTAACAGTCTTGAACTGGAAAACATCAAGAGGATCAAAGCTGTCCAGCTGGAGCCGTCGGAAAACGGACTGACCGTGATTGGCGGCAGGAACAACCAGGGGAAAACCTCTGTCCTGGATTCCATCGCCTGGGCTCTGGGCGGGGCGGATTTCAAGCCTTCGGCTCCGACCCGGGAAGGATCCATAATCCCGCCTGCGCTTAAGGTGACTTTGAGTAATGGCCTTATCGTGGAGCGGAAAGGAAAGAACAGTGAACTCAAAGTAATAGATCCCTCCGGTCAGAAAGCCGGCCAGAAGCTCCTGGACAGCTTTATTGAGAAGCTGGCTCTTGATCTGCCGAAATTCATGGCTGCCAGTGACAGGCAGAAGGCTGACGTGCTCCTGAAGATTATCGGTGTCGGCGATCAGCTGGCAACACTTGATGCGGAGGAGAAACGCATCTACCAGGAACGCCTTTATACTGGCCGGACTGCTGATCAGAAGGACAAAGCTGCAAAAGAAATGGCTTATTATCCGGATGCCCCGGAAGAACCGATATCTGCTTTCGAGCTGATCAGGGAGCAACAGGAGATCCTTGCCAGAAACGGCAGAAACCAGCAGCTCAGGAATGAAGCCGACAGCATTGCCGCAGAATGCCGTATGAGCTTTGCTGAGATCGAACAGCTCAAAGAGCAGATGAAAGAGCTTAATTCCAGGATCATGAGAAAGCAGGCGGATTATGAAAATGCCTGTAAACGCATGGAAACCGCAAAGAGATCTGCAGAAGACCTGCAGGATGAATCTACTGCAGAGATCGAGGAGAGTATTGCAAATATTGAAGAGATCAACCGGAAGGTGCGCTGCAACCTCGATAAACAGAAAGCCCAGGATGATGCGGATGCCGCAAGAGAAATCGTGAATAACCTGACTGCACAGCTTGAAAAGGTCAGGGAATCCAAAAAGCAGCTGCTTGATGCTGCAGACCTGCCCCTGCCGGGATTATCCGTACAGGAAGGTGAACTGGTATACAAGGGACAGAGATGGGACTGCATGAGCGGATCTGAGCAGCTGATGGTGGCCACCAGCATCGTCCGGAAACTGAATCCTGAATGTGGGTTCGTCCTCCTGGATAAACTGGAGCAGATGGATCCGGACACCATGAAGGAGTTTGGATCCTGGCTGGAACAGGAAGGCCTGCAGGCCATCGCAACCAGGGTGTCTACCAACGAGGACGAGTGCACCATCATCATTGAGGATGGTATGGTTGCCGGGGCAGGGTCGAAGGCAGATGAAAAACCTGCGGTAAAGAGCTGGGAAGGTGGCTGGAATTGAGAATTAAGGATGAATACAGACTGACTTCTTACAGCGAATTCCATGAACACCTGCACAACCCCGATATGTCAAAAATCCGTGACTTCACTGACAACGGCAAGTGCAGGGACTGCGGAAACTGCTGCGGGAATTTTCTCCCGATAACCCCTGATGACTATAAGCGGATTAAGGATTATATAAAAGTCCATAGCATCGAGCCGGCACGGCCCCGTATCCTGTTGGGGCCGTGGTCACGGCCTACAGCGCACAACTTATGTCCGTTCCTGCTCGATGCAGAGGAGCATCGCTGCGCGATTTACCCGGTAAGGCCGGGGATCTGCAAAGTATGGTCCTGCCATAAGCCGACAGAGAATCATGAGATCAAGAAATGGTATTTCTCGGTTCCCTATGTAGAAACGCTGGACATGTATATGACATTTTACCCGGAGCAGACCATTAAAGAGCTTGAACACATCATAAAGGAGGTTAAATGAACATCACAAAAGGAAAAATCAGAGATGCGCAGCGCATCGTGATTTATGGCCAGGAGGGCATAGGAAAATCGACGTTCGCGTCAGAGTTCCCGGATCCCGTTTTCATCGACACGGAAGGAAGCACTGCCCAGATGGACGTGGCCCGCTTCGATAAGCCGACGTCCTGGGAATTACTGAAGTCTGAAGTCCAGCATGTAATTGACCACCCGGACTGCTGCAGGACGCTTGTCCTGGATACCGCGGACTGGGCGGAGCAGATCATGCTGCGGGATCTCTGCGCAAAGAATAAGTGGGACAGCATTGAAACGCCGGGATATGGCAAAGGCTATACTTATGCGGCCGAAGAGTTTGGAAAGCTTCTCAACCTGCTGACGATGGTTAAGGAAAAAGGCATTACAGTCGTGATCACGGCGCATGCGCAGCTCCGCAAGGTAGAGCTTCCGGAGGAGATGGGGGCTTACGATCACTGGGAAATGAAGACCAGCAAGAAGGTCGCTCCCATGCTGAAGGAATGGGCCGATGCCGTATTCTTTGCCCGGTATAAGACCATGGTGGTAGAGGTCGACAAAAAGAAAAAGGCCCAGGGAAATACCAGGGTGATAGAAACGACGCACACGGAATTCTGGGACGCCAAAAACAGGTATGGGCTTCCGGATGAAGTCCCGTTTGATTATAAGAGCATCAGCCAGATTATTGAAAGCACGGTAAGGACAACGGCAGAAAAAACTGATCTGCTGCCAAAACGCAGCGAAAAGCCGGAGCCCGCTGCCAGAACGCAGCGCCCTGTCTCCGATCCGGAGGTTGAACAGCAGGTCAAAAGCGCACCTGCTCCTGCGAAGGAAACGAAGGCGCCTGAGCAGCCTGCTCCGGAGCCTGTAAAGGAAAGGGCTGCACCGGCAGACTTTGATGGCCTTGACCCGCGGATCCCGAAGGCGCTGCATGATCTCATGCAGACAGACGGGATTACGATGTGGGAACTGAAAAACATTATGTACCTGCGTGGCTTTATCCCTGACGGCACAGAGATATGGGATTTCGATAAGGTGAACCCAGGTATTGTCAACGGCCTGATCGTGGCCAACTGGCAGAAGATTAAGTCAGATATCCTGCAGATCAGGGATAAGCAGGAGATACCATTCAACTGAATCAATGAAAGGAGTTCTTTATGAGTGACATCAACAATGGCAGCAGCCTCGGATGGGACGATGAAATTGAACAGGACAGCCAGTTTACGGAGCTTCCGGAAGGTGACTATGATTTTTCCGTAGATCATTACGAGCGGGCGGAATTTAACGGGTCGGAAAAGATCCCGCCCTGCCACCAGGCAAATGTCTACCTGAATATCCTCCTGCCGGATGGCAATACGGTCCAGGTACGTGATTCTATGATCCTCCATACAAAAATGGAGTGGAAGCTGTCTTCATTCTTCGCCTCGATCGGACTGAAGAAAAAGGGCGAGCGCGTAGTCATGAAGTGGAACCAGATCGCGGGCCGGAAAGGTCGCTGTAAGATCACACTGGATCAGGACCAGAAGAATCCTGACCGGAAGTACAACCATGTGCGGACATACTACCCGGCATCAGATGACGCGCCGGCTGCGAGCAACTGGTCATGGAGCTGAGGCCATACCAGCAGGAAGCAAAAGATGCCATCTTTACCCAGTGGGAGACCGTAGACCGCACGCTGCTGGTCCTCCCAACGGGATGCGGAAAGACCATAGTATTCGCGAAGGTGGCCGAGGATTGTGTGAGGATGGGACGCAGGGTGCTGATCCTTGCACACAGAGGCGAGCTGCTTGACCAGGCTGCAGACAAGCTCCAGAAAGCCACCGGCCTCGGCTGCGCGGTGGAGAAAGCAGAGCAGAGCTGCAAAGATTCATGGTTCCGCGTAGTTGTCGGATCAGTGCAGACCCTCATGGGAGACAGGAGGCTTTCCAGTTTCCCGGAAGACTACTTTACGACCATCATTGTGGACGAGGCCCATCACTCCATATCTGACAGCTATCAGAAGGTGCTGCAGCACTTCCATGGCGCGAAAGTCCTGGGAGTGACCGCCACGCCTGACAGATCGGATATGCGGAATCTGGGACAGTATTTTGAATCACTTGCGTATGAATACACACTCCCGAAAGCCATCAAAGAAGGCTACCTCTCTCCGATCAAAGCCATGACGATCCCCCTGAAGCTGGATATCAGTCAGGTGGGCATCAGCGCCGGAGATTTCAAGGCCTCCGACATAGGCACTGCGCTGGATCCATACCTGCACCAGATCGCTCATGAGATGGCCCAGTACTGCAAAGGACGTAAGACTGTTGTATTCCTGCCCCTGATCGCTACTTCGCAGAAGTTCCGGGATATCCTGGAGGAAAACGGTTTCCGTGCCGGAGAGGTGAACGGGAGTAGCGAAGACAGGGCTGAGGTTTTGGCCGACTTCGACGCAGGGAAATATGATGTGCTGTGCAATTCCATGCTCCTGACGGAAGGCTGGGACTGTCCCACTGTAGACTGTATCGTGGTGCTCCGGCCGACAAAATCCCGCAGCCTTTACTGTCAGATGGTAGGCCGTGGAACCCGGCTGGCTCCGGGGAAAGACCACCTGCTATTACTGGACTTCCTCTGGATGACCGAACGGCATGAACTGTGCCGGCCGGCATCCCTGATCTGCAAGGATGAGGAAGTGGCGAAGAAGATGACAAAGAACCTGGAGGATGACGCAGGACACGCCACTGACCTGGAAGAAGCGGAAGAAAAGGCCTCCAGTGATATAGTGGCTGAGCGCGAAGAAGCCCTGGCGAAACAGCTCGCTGAGATGCGGAAGCGGAAGAAGAAGCTGGTGGATCCGCTGCAGTTTGAGATGTCGATCCAGGCGGAGGATCTGGCGGGATATGTTCCGGCTTTCGGGTGGGAAATGGCCCCGCCGTCGGAGAGGCAGAAGGAGAGCCTTGAAAAACTCGGCATCCTGCCTGATGAGATCGACAACGCAGGAAAAGCCACCATGCTGTTAGACAGGCTTGACAAACGGCGCCAGGAAGGCCTTACGACACCAAAGCAGATCCGATTCCTGGAGGGCCGCGGCTTCCAGCATGTGGGCACATGGCAGTTTGACCAGGCACGGATCCTGATTGACAGGATCGCCGGGAACGGTTGGAAGGTGCCTTATGAAATTGATCCGCAGACTTATCAGCCCGCCAGGATCGACCGCTCGGAGAATCCGTTTTTAGAATGGTGAGATTATGAATAACTTATCAGTCATTGAATTGCTTGAGCATGTGGACCCGGCAGCATGTTCGTATGAAGAATGGACGGAAGTCGGGATGGCCCTCAAGTATGAGGGATATTCTCCGGCAGAATGGGATGCCTGGAGCAAGCGGGATCCCGGCAGGTACCACGCAGGTGAATGCGAAAAAAAGTGGTGGACTTTCCAGGGTAATAGTGTCCCGGTCACTGCGGGCACTATTTATCAGCTTGCCATAAACCAGGGCTGGAAGCCGGATGCAGGGCATGAACTTGACTGGGACAGTGAAATCTCTGACGATGGCGTAGTGGTAGACAAAAACTGGATTGAAGGAAGGGAGCTTATCCCTGCCGAAGATCTGGAACCAGTAGCTCAGCTGATCAGGTACATAGAAGCACTGTTCCAACCGGAAGAAAATGTGGGATATGTTATGCAGTCCTACAGGAATGAAAAGGGGAAGTATATCCCGCAGAACAAAGGATCCTGGAAGCGGAGTGCGGGGGAACTGATCACGGAGCTGAAAAAGTGTAAAGGAGACCTTGGCGCCGCTCTCGGTGACTATGACCCTGAGGGTGGTGCCTGGATCCGCTTCAATCCTCTGGACGGCAATGGTGTCCGAAATGACAACGTGACGGATTACAGGTATGCCCTCGTGGAATCTGACAGTGTTGATCTTGAGAAGCAGAACGCTATCCTCAGGGAACTGGAGCTGCCGATCGCGGCACTGGTCTACAGCGGCGGGAAAAGCATCCATGCCATCGTGAAGATCTTTGCCTCCGATTACCAGGAATACCGCAAACGCGTTGATTACCTCTATGACGTCTGCAGGAAAAACGGGCTGGAGATCGACACACAGAACAGAAACCCCTCCAGGCTTTCCAGAATGCCCGGAATTAAGCGCGGAAACAAAGAACAGTATCTTTTATGTACGAACATCGGAAAGGCTTCCTGGGACGAATGGAAGGAATGGATTGAAGGAATCAACGACGACCTCCCGGACATGGAAGGATTGTCAGATGTCTGGGATAACATGCCTGAGCTGGCACCGTGCCTGATCGACGGCGTGCTCAGGCAGGGACACAAGATGCTGATTGCCGGGCCTTCAAAAGCCGGGAAATCTTTCCTCCTGATTGAACTTGCGATCGCGATCGCTGAAGGTAAAAAATGGCTGGGCTGGCAGTGCCAGCAGGGAAAGGTCCTTTATGTAAACCTGGAGCTTGACCGTGCATCCTGCCTGCATCGTTTCCGCGATGTTTACAAAACGTCCGTGATCGCACATGACCACCTGAAAAATATAGTGATCTGGAACCTCAGGGGACGGTCCGAACAGATGGATAAACTGGCACCGAAGCTGATCCGGAGGGCCCAGAAACAGGGCTTCCTCGCGATCATTATCGATCCGATTTACAAAATCATTACCGGGGACGAAAACTCTGCGGACCAGATGTCCAAATTCTGCAACCAGTTTGACAAGGTGTGCACGGAGCTGGGCTGTGCGGTTATTTACTGCCACCATCACAGCAAGGGTGCCCAGGGCGGGAAAAAGTCCATGGACAGGGCCTCCGGTTCGGGCGTATTCGGCCGGGATCCGGATGCCTTGCTTGACCTGATAGAGCTTGAAACCACAAAGGAAATGATAGCCCAGGAGGAGAATAAAGCAGCCTGCAAGGCCACACAGATATACCTTACGGCGCACGGGAAAAACGGCTGGGAAGATGACCTCTCACAGGATGACCGTCTCAACAGCGGCACCATGCTGGCGTACTGCCAGAACACGCTTGACAAGTGGCAGATGAACGCGCTTAACATCCAGGTAGAGGAAGCGAAGCAGCGTGCCAAGGCAAAAACCGCCTGGCGTATTGAAGGAACATTACGGGAATTCCCCAGGTTTGACCCGATCAATACATGGTTCGCGTACCCGGTCCATATCATGGATGAGAGCGGCGTGTTAGGGGATGTACAGCCGGAAGATGAGTTCTCAAACAGTTATAGAAAGATGGTTGACATTCGGAAAAAACAGGCAAAACAGAAGAACAAAGATACTCTCGGTGAGATCGAGATAGCCTTTGACGGATTGGTAAACGAGGCGGGTGTTGTGTCTGCAGCAGATATAGCTGAGCAAATCGGAGTGGCACCGGATACCATCAAAAGATGGTTCGGAAAAGGCAAGAGAGGACGCCATGAGTACCAGCAATTTTTCGAAACTTTTGAAAATGATGAAGACGGAAAAATATATCTCCGCAGAAAACAAAGGGACACGGACGCACGTGAAACCTAACGTCCGTCCGAGGGTCGGACGCACGTGAATTATACGTCCGTCCGTATAGGGACACACGTAGTCCGTTCTTCGTCCGTCCGAGGGTCGGACATAGGGACGGACGATGTACCTAAAGGTACTATACAGTCCTTACGTCCGTATACGGGTGTTGGTGGGTGGGTGCTTGAGGCACACCCAGCCAGCCAGCCCGTACACAGACATAAGGAGGCTGTACCGCGCGCGAGAGGAAAAACAAGATGATTGAATTTTTTTTAAAAATGAATCCGCCGACAACAACCCACCAGGAGAAGCAGGTCAGGGTAGCGGACGGCAGGCCGGTATTCTATGAACCGGCGGAGCTGACTGCAGCCAGGGCGAAGTTAATAGCTCACCTCTGTGGGCGGACTCCAGAGAAGAAGCTGGAAGGACATCCGCTTGAGCTGGTGACGAAGTGGTGCTTTCCGAAAGGGAACAGCCATCGCAATGGTGAGTACCGAATTACAAAGCCGGACACGGACAACCTGCAGAAGCTCCTGAAGGACTGTATGACAGAATGCGGGTTCTGGAAAGATGATGCTCTGGTGTGCAGGGAGATCGTGGAAAAGTTCTGGGCGGACATCCCCGGGATCTATATCCGGGTGACGGAACTATGATGGAGTATTACAGGATTGTGGTGGATGCCTGGCGGATGTTCAAACAGTATCTGCCGGAAGCGGAAAAGGAAAACAATGAATCGTATTTCACAAAGGTCCTCGCGGCTGCTGATGGCATCACAAAGGGTCACCAGAAGAATAAGGCCTTTTGCCTTGCCCTTCTGATGGTGTTTGTGGAAGAGCTGCGGAGGATCGCGGAAGAGGAGAAAGTGAAATGACAGAATACGCTATAGCCCTCCAGAAGTCAATCCGGAACTGCTCGTCCCTGACCGAGAAGGAGAAAAACGACCTCTGTCTCCTGGTCCGGAAGGACGACGCAATGAAGCCGGAGCGCTACTGGGACAAGAAATCCGGCGAGGAAAAGCGCGAATACCGGTGTGCCTCCTGCGGAAGATACCTCCGGATGCGCTCTGGTAAGGACGAGCCGGAGAAGAACCGCTTCTGTCCGGAGTGCGGCCAGCGGGTCGATTGGTGGAAAGTGTTCCGGGAGGCGAACGATGCCAAGGCATGACTTCGGGAGCGGCGAATTTATCTACGGCCGGGTATACGCCAAAGATATCAGGAAGATGCCTCCGGGCTCCATGATCCGGATGGTCTGGAAGGACAGTGTGCTCGGAGAGGTCTGGGCACTGTACCGGATCACTGAGGATCACCGGATGCAGAACGTGAATCATCCGGAGAGCATCATACCGATCAAGGACAGGCCGTTTAAGGTTTATGTGATGGTGGAGGATGGGAAGAAATGGGAAGAGCGTTTGAGAGGGGGCTCTGCACATGACCAGAGCGGAACGGAGAAGGATTGAGCGGACAGCCAAGAAGATGAACCTTGACGGGATCACAGCCGGCGACATCCAGAGGGCAATGGATCATGCAGAGCTGAGAGATCAGGTCACGGCATCGGTCCGCATGGAGCAATTTGCGAAGAAGGTTGTCCGAAAGCAAAACGAGCAGGATCTGGAAGACATACAGCTGGCAGCAGCCAATAAAGCATACATGGACTGGTGTCACAAATTTGAAAAGGAATTCGTGGAAGCCTTCCTGATCAGCTTTTCGCTGGCGGTGCATGAGAAATTTCCGAGGTGGGGTGTCAAGGCAGTGTCGAAATTAGTTGCTGAGGCATCTGCATGGACAGATAAGTACATCATGGAATATAAGCGGAACCTGATAGGCTATCGCAATCTGTATGCGATAACTTTCGGTGAGCCGATGCAACTGCAGATCATAGATCCGGATGAACCGATTATCTCCGGAAAGGATGTCCCAAAGGCACCGAGTAACTGGACAGCAATAAGCGAAGCGGAGGGGTAAAAATGGCAGAAATCAAAAACCCGGCGCACTATGTGGCCGGCAGGAAATACGAACCCTGGGACGTGATCGCAGACTGGGATCTGGACTTTGATCTCGGTAACGTGATCAAGTATATTGCCCGGGCAGGGCGCAAGGGCAGCGAGATGGATGATCTCGGCAAGGCGCAGGAATATCTGAGTCACGCGATAGAGGTCAGGAGGGCGAGGGATGCTGAAAATTGAGAATACTAAGGTGGTCGGATGGGAACCGGCAATCAGGGGGATGCGTAATCCGCTCAACAGCTGGGCGAAAAGTGATTCTTACTTTGACAGTGATAAGAATGCTATTGGGTATGCTGATCTGGATCTCATGCGGCGCCTTGCGGCAGCCGGGCCGGTACACGCCAAATACCGCAGAATGATTGTGGTCTATGCGGATGTCACGGCTCCGCTGTACTGGTGGAAAGAAGCGGATACCTATAAGGTCGGCACTGTGGCAAACAGCTGCTCAACCATGCACAAGATCCACAGCAGAGACCTGACGCTTGAAGATTTCAGCAGCGATCATCTGGACGAAGAAAGCATGATGATCCTTCTGGCGGTCATTAAGCAGATCAACAAGGAGCGGAAGATCTACATCGAGACTAAGGACAAGAAAGCCTGGTACAACATGATCCAGCTCCTCCCGACAAGCTATAACCAGAGGCGGACCATTATGCTGAACTACGAAGTACTGACCAACATCTATCAGACACGGAAAGACCACAAACTTCAGGAATGGCATGCCTTCTGTGACTGGATCCAGGAGCTGCCGTGCTCTGAGATTATAACCGGGGAGGTTAAGGATGACAATTCTGACTGACGTGGTCGTGGAGATCCTGAGGGACTATATCAGTGCTTACTGCGAGGAAGCGGATAACAGCAATCGTGAGCTTTATGCGGCAAGGCTTGTCGGGGCATTGGATCTTGCACTGGCTACTGCGGAGGTAAAGGATGGGGACTAATTACTACGCTGTGAGAAATCGTCCGAGTATCGAAGAACCGATTCACATCGGAAAATCGTCTTACGGATGGAAATTTCTTTTCCATGAGTTTCACGACACTTGGCATGATCCGCCGATCGTCTGGGAGAAGTTTGAGGATGTCCGTGACTGGTTGAAGAAGTACACGGTGGACAGCAAGGACTTTGTCATCATGGATGAGTATGACCGGATTGTCAGCTATGATGAACTGATGGATCTGGTGGCTACGAAGCAGTTGGAGGATAACGCTGATGACTTCCGGTACAACAAGAACGTGAACGGCTACAGATTTATGGAAGGGGAGTTTTATTGATGGACAAAGTTTTGTTTTCAAGCAAATCGGATGAATGGGAAACTCCTGATGATTTATTCAAAAGCCTTGATGATGAATTCAGCTTTAACCTTGACCCGTGTGCGACAGAAGAAAACCATAAATGCGAACTGTACTTCACTGCACAGGTTGATGGACTTAAACAAAATTGGGGGGGTACAGAGTGTTCTGCAATCCACCATACAGCAGGATTGCAGACTGGGTAAAAAAAGCATGGGAAGAATCAAGGAAGCCGGGAACAGTCGTTTGCCTGTTGATACCTGCAAGGACAGACACAAAATACTTCCACGAATATATCCAATGGCGTTCGGAAATCAGGTTTATCAAGGGACGATTGAAGTTTGGAGAATCGAAGAATTCTGCACCATTCCCGAGCATGATTGTGATTTTCAGAGCGGGAGGTTTGTAATGGCACAGCATATTGAAATGATCATAGATTATGTAGTTGTCGGCGATGGCGATGGCTTCCAGTACAGCGGCAATCACGGGGTGCTGATTCGCTGTAAGGACTGCAAGCACTGGAATAAGCGAACAGGCCACTGTGTCTTGTGCCCCGGCATCCGGGAGGGCAATGACTACTGTAGCAAAGTGGAGAGGAAAGAAAAATGAGCCGACTTGATCGTACTATTGATGATGTGGATTATATTCTGGATTGTTTAAGGGAACTGAGAAATATCTATCGTACAAATGAGTGCCATACTTGTAGCATAAAAAA
>Ga0326512_10001919_pt1 | contig 15619 bp, 13 predicted proteins | sample 1_2617_0518_D_FD_203652 | JGI IMG/M metagenome (GOLD analysis project Ga0326512, IMG submission 203652) | Bovine rumen microbial communities from UC Davis, California, United States - 1_2617_0518 | ecosystem: Host-associated > Mammals > Digestive system > Stomach > Rumen | place: USA... | reverse complement strand
TCGTCAACATTCTGGGAAAGACTGGCCCCGCGTCTGATATTCTTTAGATAGAAAGGAATGCCGCCCATAATCATATAGCATTCTGCTATCTCCTTATCCTCCATAATTATGTCGCGACTCTTGAGATATTCCTTGCATTCAGCTAATGTGAACGGACGGATGTATATCTTCTGTGTTACACGGTTGTGTAGTCCCCCCTGGTTCTTCAGAATCTTCTTGGTTATCCACGATGTAGCAGAACCACAGACAATTAGAACAAGGTCATTCTGAGTAGCAGCCCAGTCATTCCAGAAATGCTCTAAGGCAGAGACAAGGTTGCTTCCTCTGGAATCCATCCAAGGCAATTCGTCAATGAATACCACACGCTTCCCCTTGACATGAACCTTCTCCAGCAAATCACGAAGCATGTTAAAGGCCTCATACCATGTGCGTGGCTTCTTGAATTTTGTACCTCCACCATATCTGTTGAGTGATACTGTGAAGTTTGCCAGTTGCTCACGCTTGCTTTTCTTTGCAAGTCCAGTCAATTTGAAGGAATAATTGTCATCGAAGAAAGTGTTTACAAGGAATGTCTTGCCCACTCGTCTTCTACCATAGACGACCACAAATTCTGCTTCCTTTGATAATACAATAGATTCAAGATGCTTCTTTTCGGCATCCCGTCCTATCAATATGTCTTGCTTCTGTTCCATACCTATTGATTTTTGTTTGGTGCAAAAGTAGCAAGAATTATTGAATTGGCAAAAGAAAATGCAGACTTTCGGGCCAAAAACCTTATTTTTCTTTTGATTTGGCCCGAAAGTACATCAAAATGTATCATTATCCGATTTTACTGAAATATTATCAGTGGCAGATTCATAATACATCAATGTGCTTATGCAGACTTTATGGCCAAATGTGGAGTTTTTCTTTTGATTTGGCCCAAAGGTTCGATGAAAATACAATTTCTATTTGCAACTAAACAACAGACGCTCATATATTCTGTCAACTTTCCTTAACTTACATGTTTATGTAACCTATTATTAATTTATCATATCATATCTTGGCTTTTATCCCTTTCGAATTGATATATTCCTTCAACTCTTCCTGAGTGCCATTAAACAGATTTATATCTACCACATTGTCAATGATGCCCCAAACATGCCCGTCATGAGTGAATTGCCAAAACTTACAGTTCGACACATCTGGCATCTCACCCCTGGGCTTTGCCAGCCATAGGTCGTGTGCATTGAGGATGACATCATTCTTAATCCACTTTCCATACACATGCATATTGGTGTATATAATAGCATTGATACCACATTTGTTTTCTACAATCTCCAACCATTCTTTTGCTTTCTCGATAATATTTGGAGAGTCAATTTCCACATCAAGCACTGGTGGTAAATCGCCAGGTTCTAACCGCGCATGAGATAGGAATGCCTCTGCCTGCACCTTTCCTGATACTGTATCTGTCAGAAAATGATAGGCACCACAAGGGATTCCGAGTTTCTTTGCCTCATTGTAGTATCTCTGATAGAGTGAGTCCACAAGGGAATCACTCTTCGTAACTCTGATAAAGGCGAACTGCACGGGACGTTGATTACGAGGTGCCGGTATCTTACCGCTAACACTGCCATCTTCATCACAAGGCAATGACAACTGCCCCCAATGGATATAACCCTGCCAAAAGGACAAATCAAGACCATATACCTGCGGATAATCATTTCTGTTGCCTGCTAAAACATCCTCATTGCCCTTTTGTCCATCCCCACTAAAGAGAAATATTAATGCAACACCAACTACAAGTCCGCATAGAAATGTACAAGCATATATAAGATAATTCTTCTTCAAACTTGATAATACAGTTTTCATCTTGTCACTTTTTTATATTCCAATTAATGTATATATATCATCTTATCCGGGTTACAGTACTCGCTAATTAGAAAGGCAAAATGTCCTCATCTTCTTCCTTGTCACCTTTGATGACAGAACCGAAAACGGGGAATCCGCTATCATAGGGTTCCTTATACTGTTCCTTGCCCCGATCCAAACTGTCTTTCAGTGATTTCCTTTTTCCTTCGATGGACGAATCAAACAATGACTTGTACTTTTCGTCAAGAGCCTGATAGGCATATATGTCGGCAACTTCTACGCGTTTGTGTTTATACTCGTAGTCGCCGAAACCATAAATCTTTTCAACCAATCTGAACTCTGGACTATAATAAATAGTCTCTTCTAACTTCTCATTCCACTCTCTGAATTGTTGCACAACTTCTTCTTTGTCCAATCTCAATAAGTAGTAGATTGCAAGATTGACCTTACGGTAGTTGGCTGGTGTAATCACGCTACCTCGTTTACTTTCACCCACATGCTCCAGACTCCTCAAAAGAGAATCCTTTAAACAATAATCATGTACGATGCCATACAAGTAATCACGAGCTTCGTTGTCCGTAATCTCCCGTTCTGTATGATAGAGAAGGGCTAAATAATCTGTCTTTGACAATTTGGTTCTATCAATTATATAGTTCTTATCCTTGGCCAGTCGCAAGCAGATGAAGTAATAATCTCTATCATCCTTGAATTGATCGATATTGTTCTTGATATAATCCAACGGGAAATGTCGGATAATTATCCATGCACACCTGAATTCATGGTATTTGGCCCACAGGTCACTTATTTTCTGTTCAAACGAACCATCCCATAAGTCAAGTAGTCTGGAATATGCCCAGTCTCTATCAGACTTGCCCGCATCAAGAAATGCAAACATGATTCTCTTTTGGTCTTTCCAATCCAATCCAAAGAATCTCCTCTGAATCTCTTTGCGAGACTCAGTTACTTTGCCACTTTGCTTGTCAATGTAGTTCTTAATGACTGTTGCAATGGGCTTATTTCGTGAAGTCCATCTATCCATATATTCTCTTATTTTTATTGTTTATACATTTCCTTACTCACTTTTATCTCATCTGGCTCCTTGCGGAAGTCATCGAGAGACTTGGCTACTCTTATTTTGTTCCACTAAGTTCTGTACCTCAGGGGAGAGATAGGGGAATATCTGATGGTAAGGTATATTTTCCAGTTCGAAATTTCTGTCTATCTGGAAGACAAGAGATAAGTGGTTGTCCAATAGTCCACAATCAGAATTGCTGACCTCATAATCTGTAGTAATCTTACTACCAAATTCTCCTGACAAGGGGTTAACCCTAAGATGATTGTATTCAGAATTGTCTGAAAAGAATCGCACAAGACTTTCGCCACTAATTATCTCTTTTACTAAATGTCCGTCGCTCTTATCGAAAGTATAGAAATGTTTCTCCGAACTACAGTTTGCACCGCAGTAATAATTCTCCACCCCGTATGTGACGTATTTCTCTGTCTGTGCTTCCAACTTCATATCAAGACCAAATGTGTTCCACAGGCTATCTTCTATCAACGATTTATACTTATCCATATAATGCCTAAGCAACCGTTTACCATCATTGGTAAACATCTCCTTCTCACTGTATGCCACGTTTTCATCAAGACGATTAACAAATTCGATACTATACTCGCACATCTTATATACCTCCCCATTGACGAGTGCCATCACAGAGTCAACTAACACCTGTGGCCCATTAACAGGAACATCGACATTGAATGAAACCCAACAATAATTATTTCCTTCATGGCCGCCACGAATAGTATCAATCTTCACCGACACCTCCAAATCCGAACTGTTTTGTTGCCTATCAACTTGGCAACCAATAAACGTTGCTATTAAGCCAGCAACTAAAAGCAATCTTTTCTCCTTCAAATCTACTTTCATAAGTTTTGTCATCTTGCCTATATTATATATATTCATCAAATTCATCTTCACCCTATTAAGCTCATTCTGATCAATCACGCCCAAAGTCTTCAACTTCTCCGGAACGTAGCCTTACAAAACAATGCTCTAAGCTGTTCAAACTTCGACATTGCCCCACATCACATCCTCTCTTGGGATATATTTTGGGATATTCTGTTCCCAGTAGATGTTGAGGAATGCTGATAGACTTCAAACCACGGCAATACCATAATGCTCTATCTTTAACAACCCTGACATTATATGGTATAAACAACGACTCCAAATGCTCACATCCGTAGAAAGTTTCATACTCTATTTTTTCAATTCCAGCTGGAATATTGACAGTCATCAACAATTCGCAGCAACAGAACGCTGCTTCACCGATTTCTTTCACACTCTCAGGTAGGCAAATTGTCATAACCTCCCGACAACCATAAAATGCCATTTTCCCGATTCTTGTTACCAGAAATGTCTTTCCATCATATTCAACACTATCTGGTATCACAACGTCAGGAAACTTTATTTCAAAGTTCCTCGATACCTCTACTTCACTATCAGACAACATCTTATATGCGATGCCGTCATATTCAAATCTTAATCTTTCTATTTTATCCATAAGCGAGTTTATATTAACATTTTGCATCAATATGTCACATCAAGGGGAAGCCAATGAGTAAATGAGAAGAACTGTTCCGTCATATCAAAATTGGCAAGAGAGGGTTGTTCGTTTAATCTGTAAAATTCACCATTCTCATACTTATTATGGCTGTCTCGTGTAGGGTCAAGAAGCAACCAGCGATTGTCGGCAAATGCTGCAACAACTTCATGATTTGCTTTTTTTATCTTTACATTTTCTACGTCTATTAGTTGCCCAGGTTTTGCCAAATAGCATACCAGATGTTGGGCTGGTATATGCATGGCACGTAACAATGAGACGCAGAGGCTTACATAACCACGACATGTTGTGTGACGGCGTTTGACCACAGCAACCGACGAGTCATCTTGCCGCTCCTTGGCTTGAAGTTCATCGTAGTCATAGAAGAGGTTGCGGACTACGAATTTGTGTACTGCTAATACTCGGAGGTAATCGTCCTTGATGCATCTTCCGGCAATCTCTTTTGCCAGATTCTTAATAGGCTCCTCGTCACTCTGAAAATAATCTGTAGCCCTAAGCCAATATTGCAGATAGTCTTTGTCTATAGGGATTCGCTTCATTTGGTCCATGTTATAGATATACGCTGGTGTGTTGAGAAAACCGCTATCGTGTGCATGGACAAATATTGGTACGCGTATGTATGACGAATAGTAATCAGTGTTAGGAATGTGACTGCATAGTGAAATGACCTGATTAGTATGCGGTAAGATACTGAGATTGTACCCCCCATCTGAATCAGGTTTTAAAATAGTACGCTTGCCAGATCCATCAGATGACGCCCCAACCAGATTGCGGCCTCGCAACGGTTTCGATTTTCGTAGGAAGAATAATTTATTCCCCCGGATTACAAGTCGCACAGCAGCATCTCGGTTATACGATGAGCAAAACTTATGATTGATATCATTATTCATAGATCATCATTGTTAACTTCCATCACATTACATATAACTATTCCATCGATAAAGCAAGGCGCAAACCGATACAACACTTGAAATCATCTGGTTCAATCTGCCCCCGGTATGTTACGCGACAACAATATCCAGGAAGGCACATGCAGCCACCACGACACACATGGGATGATCCTTCAGATGGCCCTTGTGGATTGATCTGGAACTGAGGGATATAATCACCAAACCAGTCCTGGCACCACTCATAAACATTGCCACTCATATCATAAAGGCCTAACTCGTTGGGCTTTCTTGTTGCCACATCGTGGGTTGTGATGTCATAGTTTCCCCAATACCATCCGACCTCATTAAGATCATCACTTCCACTGTACTTGTAACCTTTACTCTTACTGCCTCCGCGAGCAGCATACTCCCATTCTGCCTCTGTTGGCAAACGAAAGGTCTTACCTGTAAGGGCATTTAACTTATGAATGAAATCCTGGCTATCATCCCATAACACACTTTCTACAGGACTGTGCAAACTCTTGGTTGATAAAGGATAGTCACCCATTACTGCTTCCCACAACTCCCGGGTTACCTCTGTCTTAGCAATACAAAACCTATCTAGCGTAACATGATGCGAAGGATGTTCATTAGCGTTTCCATCACACCATTCTTCTTGGGTTCCCATCATAAAGGTGCCGCCGTTTACATGAATCATGTTAAATGACACGCCATTAACAGTGAATTTCTTATCCATACTTTACTGATATTTGATTATTCTAAATCAGTTTTCTGAATAACCTGGGCGTTTTTAATTATTTCCATTTCTGCAGCATAGAACCCCCATCTTCCAGCATTAAGGAGTATACGGTATTCGTAACCATCATTGATGAATGACAATACGTGATTAATCATACCATCTTTGTCTGTAATGCGTATCTCTTTTCCAAAGATAACTAAAGAAGGTGCATCTGCGAACATGCCATTTCTTGGCCAAGATGCATAACGATAGATGCCCTGCCCCATATCATCAATACGTATATAATGACTTATTGAGGTGCACAAATAAACTATACGCTTATATTTGTGAAGACTTTGATGTAGCCAAAAAGGAGCGGACTCTCCCGTCTCAGTCAGGTTAGTACCGTTAAACTGAAAGCACTGATAACGGTCAACAGGTTCGTTATCGATTTCATTCCCTACATACAGCATTTGGTTGATGCTATCCACTTCAGCAAAATCATGATGCTGTTCCTCTGGATAATACCATAAATAACTGTAGTTGAATTCTCTCGCTATATTTTGAGCCGTTTTGCCTTCAGAAATAAAAGCCTCTGTAGGTTCCAGCCTTTCATTTTTTATCTTGTAAGCGGCCAATGTATATGTAATACTATGGTTCGATATTTCTCCATTGAGGTTTTCGTCAGAAATGATAACATATAATTTGGTGCCGTCTTTACAAGTGAATTCCAGAATTTTATGTACCCAGTGTTTAAATAGGTAGTTCTTAACAGAATCTGAAGTGTTTTCATTCTGTTTTCCCCATTGCTCACCATTAATGGCGTGTATTACACCTGTCTTATCACGGTATTGAACTAAGTTCATCGACGAGCCCATTTCTGCATTGCATGTCGTCACATAAATACGAAGGTTCTGGTCAGGTGAGGTAACAATGTCAAACTCCTCATTTTCCAACAACGGGCCGAATTCATGTGACAGAGTAGCCGTGTCTTTGGCAATCAGATCAAATAACTTCTCTTTTATTTTAACCTTTTCTTTCTCTGACTTGACATCATGTTCCTGATCCAACTTATTTAATTCACACACGAATTCCTTTTCAATTTTCAGCAAGTGGGGATATACACCATTGACAGGCTCCTCTACAATCTCCTTATTGCAGCAACTTGCCAATGTTACGACACTGATAATTAAAGCAAATACAGAATATTTCATCATCATCTCTTTAATCGATTTAAACTATTATTATGCGATATTATGAAAATAATCCCTTATTGTTTCAACTCTTCTAAGGTCGCTACATTATCTGCAATCTTAATGAGTGATTCAGACTGTGGCAAGGAGTCTGTCACAAGTCGTACAAAAATCCTATAACTGTTAATAGAGTCACGAACAACATCCTTTACATAGCTTACAGACCGTTTATATCTACTACGTACTTTCACAGAGTCATCCCGGTAAAACTCGTCAGATATAATCATAATACTGTCATCAATAATAGATTTGTCAGGCACATAGCAAAAAACAGGATTCCCTTTCATGGATATTTGCACATTCGCTATGGTCTTATCTGAACCTAAATCAGTAACCATTATCTGCCCAATATCGTCATATTCGTTGGCATGATTGACAAAATAGCCCTCAATAATATTCCGAACTTGATGCTGGAGATTGGGAACGATGTCGGATTCTTGCACGAATTTGTTATTGAAAACATCGTAGTATCTATTATAGCCATCCTTTTGAAGAATATACTGATGGCTCCAATATGAAGTATGGTTTTCACCAATCCGAATGTTTTCATATTCCGGCTCAACAAGCAGCCCATATCGATCTCGCAACCCAAACAGTCCTTTGCTATCAGCTATATAAAGAATTCCTCTAAATGGTTCAAGATAATGGAAACCATAACGAGCATAATGGATACAGCTATATTGGTTATAGCCAATCGAAAAAGATGGAAGTAAAACTCCAAGATATAGAACACCCCCTATAAACAACAGTCCATTCTTAATTTTTTGATATAGTATAGTCATCACATAAGCAATCATCACAAAACAGATAAGAAGCATGCTTCCCCTCCACACGCCAGCCATTATTTGAGCATACCAGAATATTACCATTGCTATGACAAACACCCACATTTTTTCGGCAACAACCCTATTATAACGACATATCAACCAATAAGTGACTGGAGTGGCAGTGAAACACATTATTTGACAAGCGACGGCACTCATAGAAAGTCCCGTAACAAACGCAATCAGCATCACCATCAGGACGCCAGAGATAATTTTGGTTTGGTTGTCGTGCCACATAATTGCTCCAACAAGTTCAACCCATGTTAATTCAGTTCTCACTGCTATTTTACGTATCACTAAGAACAGATAGTAGACATATGGTAAGGCAACCAGCCAAAGAAGGAAGAAATTCTTTATTACGTCATGTATAATGTCATTACGTTCTATATGTGTCAGATAAAAAAAGAAATCTGCAATTTGGTCAATACAGAAATTGTGACCCCATAAAATTGTCCATGCTGAAAGCGGAGCATAGATGAGCAATGGTAACCATGAACGAATTTCGTTTTTTGACAATGAAAATGTCAAAACAAAGCGGTAGAACACTGAAGGCATGACAATCGCTGCAAATAGAGATACCCAACCGCCATACATGCCGAATATGAACAGCATCCATACTGCACATATAATCAAATCCAAATATAGAAACTTATATTTCATACGATGTATAAGTTTATATAATTATGTCAATCCAATCTTCAGTAATCTATCCTGATTAACCATTCTTTCCCATTATTATTGCTAACGCACAATCATCGTTGGTTCTGCTTGGAAACAGCTTATACATTGACGTTGTAAGAGCATTGTTTATTTGCATGTGCTCATACTTGTCCAATAATCCACAATAGACTGAAAGAGCATTAGCATAGCTTCTTGTCCTTTTGTTATACAAGCACTCCACTGTACCATCAGTCATAATGAAATAGACATGCGAGGTGCTAAAACTCCCCCTTTTTATCCTTAAATGACCTTTACTATTATCGCCTGTTACAAAATAGCTCACATTCGCATATTTTCCTCTTTCCTGATTCAGTAATGTGCAGAAAGCCCCTGTAGAATCTTTGTAGCCAATTAATCCGTCACCAAGATTTCCAACGATGAAATCATTCCCATTGGATGCGAAGAAAGACAATGTGCTGGCAAATTCATCAACAGGACATCCTCTTTCATTTGCCATTTTTCTTAGTTTCTCATCAAGATTCTGAAGAATCACATGCCTGATTTCATCATCGTTTAGCTCAAAAAGAGTATCACCGCGTTCAAAGAGGATATCACGGGTTTCTTCTGCTACGAAATGAGCCCCCTCCAAAGAATACATAGCAGAGCCAGAGCCATCTGCAGCAACAACACAAATAAAATCATCGCTTGGTTGCTGACAGATAAAGTCTTGACATTTTGTATTCGTCATCTGATGAGTCCTACCTATCATGGTAGCTCTAGCAACTTTCCATTTCATTTTTTACTTCGCTTTAATTCTTTTATGACCACTATGCATTGTTTGTATCGTATCAAGGATTGACTTGAAAAAATTACCAGAAAGTTTATAATCCATTGTCTTGGGACCGCATTTCGGTATGATTTTATCAAATGCTACCATTGTTTCTTGTGAATCAATGGAAATAGGATAAAACCCTATAACGTCTGCATCAATATATTGCTGAATCTTAGCAATATGATCTATATCAATATCATATTTCAGGCTGTTACACAGCCAAACAAACCAGGGCTTATCACATTTTCCACCATTTGGATCCAAATAGTTATCTACAGCCAAGCTTAACATGTCCAACCCTTTTGATAATGCGTCATTTACAGGATTAATGAAACTAGAAAGGAATTCATTATGTTTCAAGTCGGTATAATGCTCAATAGGAGATATATAGTTCATATTTGGACAATATGTAACTAAGTGTATCTTTAGCATGTCAAGTCCAACCTCGTCCTTGTCTTTTATCATCTTGTTAATTTCCTGCAAAATAAAATTCCCTTTGTCAAGATTATCTAATTTGTCAAATAGTTCAAGCAGCAGGATTATCTCCAGTTGATGCCTAATTTTCTTACGTCCAAGTTCTTTCCTTGCCTGGAGCAGTTGAGGTGGAACGGGTACGCCGCTTAGATCCTCTACCAAATCTGTTATCACTTGCAGGCAAAAAATGTAGTCGCTGTTCGAAAGATGCACCTGAGACATTTCAATCGTCATTCCTTTTTGATAATGATGCTGTATATTATTAAAAAGGTTCCTGACTGCATGCAACTTTTCACGACGTTTTTTCATGCCGCTGTCATCTCCACTATATAATTCATCTACCAAAACTTGAAACCCCATGGATTTCTCGTTAGGAGCGTAGCCATTATATTTCTTATTGACAGCATCCCTTAAAACAAAGTCAAAAATAGACCGTAGCCTGTTTGCCTTGTCTTCTAAAGAACCTCCATCTTGGAAACTATCCACAATGGACTTATAGTATCTGCCTGCTTCTTTTTCTGAGAAAAACTGATGTCTGTCCATACATTTACTTTTTAATGAAAGAATCTTGATGAACAATGCTTACCCTAGTACCACCAGGACTTGAATTCTGGGAGATTTTCATGCTATTGAACACGTCTGTGAAAAATCCGTTAATACTACCAAGTATGCCAGCCTCTACAGAGTCCAATCTTTTCAATTGTTCAAGTTTAGCCTTATTAGTTACCCCAATTGGGTAGACTTGAATTTCCTCTTCGTTTTTCATATATTCAAGACGATTACATACTTCAGTAATATCCTCGCCAAACTTACCATCTGAGAGAATGATCATCCATGGGCAATAATAATCCACGTCGACATCTTCATTTTTCATTTTGTTAATTCTTAGACCAAGTTTGTCGAGAGCCATATTGATTGCACTTGCCATCATGCATTTCCCATAGGGGACCAAGTCAAGATCGTTAAGCCTGAATTCCTGACGGTCTATCGTCGAGAAATCCACGATTTCAGTTGCCTTTCCTCCACAAGTTGCTATATATAGTTCTATCGCTCCTGCAAGCCTAGCATCAGATTTAATCTCCCCAAACAGCTTTTGCAATCCGTTTTCTAAATTTTCAAGTCGCTTTTCCATATAGAGTGCATTGTCAATGATAATAATCGTCGGGAATCGTGGCGACGGATTGTCAGACAAATCTCTATCGCTATTTAGTTGTGCCAACTCTTCCTCAAGCTCCAATGGATCTTTCGATACTTCTATCTGGCTGCATATTTCAATGATACTATTGGGGATTTGCAGGTTATATGCCCATGCCAAGAATTCAGATAGATATTTCAGGTCTGTTAGATAGATATTTTCCGTTAATCCCATCTCGTCAAATTCTGAATCTGTCAAACTTCTGTCCTCTTTCTTTGCTTGAGTACTTATATATGAGAAAAGCGAAAGGTTTTTGCACATTTGGAAAAATTTGTCTTCAGTAATTCTTCCGGCATACTCACGTCCGCTGTTACGCAGAATCCAGCGCAACACTTCCTTTTGCTTCGTTTTCTCAGGCAGGCCGGATTTCTTTGCCAAATCCTTGAATGCATTCTTCATATTGATGAAGAGATACAGAAATCTGCTATAACGTCTCTTGTTCAGGTCTACGCCATCCCAAAAAGCTCTTGAATTAAAACTGTTCATACTTGCTCTATTTTATTAATCAAATTTAATATATACGTTTCTCCTATGCTCTGAAACAAGATTGATATTTCGTTAATATCAAGATGCTTCATCAAGTCAATATAGACAGGAAGACACAATCTCAAGTCAGTTTTGACCGCAAGAGATTCACTTGACGAATGTGTAATATCATCATACAGGTCTGATGTCAGACTGCGATTTACTGTCAACTCCTCCGTCAGACTGTCAATGGCTGTTTCTAATTCTTTCAAGGTGAAACTTCGTTTTGACTTCATGGACGGTATGACCAGAGGAAGTCGTTTAATTACTCCAATTCCAACAAGAGTAAGGTTTGCGGCACCACCTGTGTCATAATTTCCGAACTGTTCGGAAATGATTTTGTCATGGTCTTCAAACATTGTCAAAAGCCTGCTGTCAGAGAATGCTTTATTGAAAAATCTGTTTTGGAGAACCAACCTACCTATATTAAAATATTCCTTGGATTGTATTACTTTGTCCGACAATCTTAATGAAAGGCTGGTAGTGCATCCTCCGACATCCGCCAATAGCATGGATTTTTTCTTGGCCTTTCCCAAAGCCTTGTCACATGCTTTTATAAGCATATCCGACTCTTCTTCTAAGGTAAGCACACCAATATTAAATCCCGTTGCTCGTTTAAATTCCTCTATCACATTATCCCTATTAGAGAGATTACGTAACAAAGAGCCTCCAAATGCGATAATACGATTGTATTTAGGAGAAAAAGCCCTGAAATAGTTTTCCCATGATGGTAAATTGTTTGGTTGCATCAATGTCTCAATCAGGTGTTTCGTGTCCATCACACCAGCCTTGTTGACATACCTGAAGTGGTCTGTTTTAATAATTCTCGCTTTCGACAGCCTACTTGTTCCCCTCGACTCATAGCAACGGAATGAATTTGTACCGAATTCCAAAAACACAGGATTAGGTTCCTGATGTGCATCACACAGAACGGTTTCAAAGGAACGAAATGCCTCATCGCTTGGTAAAATGCGCGGTTGAGGCGACAGTTCAAGGCAAACACCACTGGCCTTAGGCTTTTCGCTTTCAGGAAATATTTCTCTGGGATATCTATTTTTATTCAGATCTTTCTGATACTGTAGAATTATAGATTTCCATTCTAATGGACTGATTGTCTTTCCGTCATGGAAGACATCATAGAAAGTTTGCCTCATGGATAGTGGCAGATTGTACCATATACGTTGATATGGTCCACGTGGAATATTCGTACCATCATCATATCCCACAGGATAAATGAAATTCCTATCACGCAGATTCCTCTCCACACTGCCTTTACCCCTTCTTGTATAAGGGTGCTTGCCAACGAGGAATATCATAAATAGCAGAACCGCTATAGCATAATATTCGTCTTCTATATTCCTGAAGACATCTGTTTTACCTATCTCATTGACAAGGCGCTGTGATATAAACTCAATCCTACAGACAGGGCATGGATAATTATCTACTTGGAAACTGTCCACGTCGATAAAGAATGGGGCATTTATTCCGTCAATGATGATATTGCCAGGGTTGATGTCAGCCATCAAGATTCCAACCTTATGCAGACTGACAAACCTGTTCAATATAACTATAGCGACATGGGTAAGTTCAACGCGTGTCCACTCCTTGTTATTCTTTATGACGTTTGGAGCCAGAATTGATTGCCCTAAGACATCGCCTTTGTGACATCTCATCAAAAACCCCACGCATTGGTATTCCTTCCCTTTTTTGAGGTAAAGGATATGCTCTGGGAAGCATATCCCTTTTAACTCATAATCAGGATTCTTCCCAATTTGAACCAGCCTTTTCAGTTTAGATTCATGCCATTTGGGAAGATCCCCCGCATTCTTGTATATTTTAGCGACATATTGATTACAATTAGGAATATCAGATGCTGGAGACAATAAATAAACCGTTCCTTCACCGCCTTCACCCTTCACACCTTTCTCATTGGTTATAGGCTTGGCAAGGATAATCTGTTTCTTATCCTCTGTAAACAACTTCAACATTAGCTTTCCTCTATACTAAAGTGGTCAAATACCCAGTTTTGCCAGCGGTTCGCATCTCGTTGCTGATTAAACAGGAAATGTGCCTTAATGCACTTCCCGTCATCAGTAGAGAAACCTGTATTAATCACCACTTTGTCTGGATGCATAATAATTCCGTTACTGTGTTCCTGCAACTCCTTGTTTACAAGAATTGCAAAATTATTCCTGAATTTATAATCCAACAGGAGATAAGGATCTTTTTCCATAGGATTGGGCAGTATAAACCAACCATCTTGTGATGCTATATTCGACAGTTCTTTCTTTACGCTATTATAGTCCTGGAAATAAGCGAAATCGAAGAGGTTAAACATCGAAATAAATCCTTTGCGTGCAGAAGGAGAAGTTGTATTGGTGGGTGATGGTGCAGACTGACGTTCTCCCATATTCTTTACAAATGTTTCTACTCCGTTTGTGGTAACTTCAAAAAGAGAAGGGAAACGACGAAGATACGAGCTCAATTTCTCTCCATCAGGAAGTTTCAATTTCTGATTAGAAAGTTCAATACCCAACTTAGGAAGCGATATGTTCCCATCCAATTCTGGAGAATCCTTTATTAATTTCCGAATCACTCCGCTGATTTTCCTGTTTAGTGCAGATACATCCTCCCCAATTGCAGACTGAACGCTTGAGGTTTTAGATTTTGTAGGCTCCTTGGGGATGTTGACATTCAAGCACTTCACCATAATCCCTTCTTCAATTTCATTTAATTCGAAATCATCTTCCAATTGCTCAAAGATGTCGTTAAATGATTCAAAACCCGTTTCCTGTAGGTCGAAATCTGCCTCTTCCAACAACTTCACTGCCTGCTCCAATGAGATGGATGCGTCTGCATCCAATGCAGGTTTAATAATCTCTAATACTTTGTTTGATACATTGTTTGATGCCATAACTGAATTGATTAAAAAATTATTTTGCTGTAGTTTTACAATTTGTACGATAGTTTATCACATCTCTTTTTCCTTGAATTCTCTTTTTGACTATGAGAAGTTCATTCCTTTTTTTTCTAGCCGATTCTTCTCCAATTTCCTCCATCGACTTGAAATTATTGACTCCGAAACTGGAGATGTTAAAACCTGACAGATGAGGATGAATGTAAACATCGGCATCCTTGATATTGGCTTCGCGTTTCTTAGAGTTTGATCCAATCAAATTGGTTAGTCCTTGAATACTCATAAGTTTACCCAATTCCTCCCATAGTCCCTCGCTCTCCTTATTGTCCTGTTCTAAATCGATAGCAATGACGATACTTGCCCCCATTCTCCTTGCAACATCAACTGGCAGATTGTTCATCAGGCCACCATCAATGAGCTGAAGTCCTCCTATTTCTACAGGGCGATACACTCCAGGAATGGATATTGACGCTCTTATGGCTTTAGCCAGGGAATCGTTACCAAGTATCACTTCTTTTATACGAATAATATCTGTCGTTACACATCTGAAAGGGATGCGGGTACTTTTAAATGTCCTACATTTCTTTTTTCTGAAAAGAGCATCCAACTTCTGTTGAACGACATCGCCCTTGGTGATGCCGATAATATTCCTTGACTTATCTTTCTTGGCAGGTTTGTCTGCAAGCAATCTAAGCCACTCATTATTTAGGAAGAGTGACTCTATTTCATTAGGCGAGTAACCTGCTACATAGAGGCCACCTATGACAGAACCAATGCTTGTACCAACCACATAGTCCACCTTGATGCCTGTTTTGTGAATCGCCTTTAATGCACCTATTGTTGCTGCGCCTTT
>Ga0326512_10001918_pt1 | contig 15623 bp, 4 predicted proteins | sample 1_2617_0518_D_FD_203652 | JGI IMG/M metagenome (GOLD analysis project Ga0326512, IMG submission 203652) | Bovine rumen microbial communities from UC Davis, California, United States - 1_2617_0518 | ecosystem: Host-associated > Mammals > Digestive system > Stomach > Rumen | place: USA: California... | reverse complement strand
CTGATATTTTCAGTATTAAGACTGAAAATGTTGGCGATATTGTTACAGTTTTATTTGGTATTGGTAAGAATACACAGTATTCATATCAGATTATTCTTGATAATGAAACAAAATTAATGATCAATCCTCGTAATATTAAGATTGCATCATTGAAACTTATATGTGTATCTAAAGATGAATATGGTAGACCACAATGGTCGATATATCAGTCATCTGGTAATTTTACAACAACATCAATTTAAAAAATATCTTCGATTTATATAAATGGCAAGACAAATGACTCCTATATTAAGACCTTTACGTACTGACAGTGGAACATTATACGTGTTTCCTTCTGCTAGTGAAGATATAGGCCTTAATTTAAATTCAAGAAATAATAGAGTAGCATTGACATATTATGCTCTTCTTAATCTACCTGAAGCAAAGACTTCTGATATGGCAGATAATGATATGATAGAAGAGTATAATAGACATCCAAATAAGAACTATTTTAATATTTGTAATATACCTGATGCAGCTAATCATTTGAATAATGCAAATGATTTAACTAATAATGATAAGATTGCCGCAGTTCTTCAAAATTATATGATGAACATGGAAACAACCATTATTAATCAATCTGACTATGATTATTCAGCTAATGAAACTGTATCTGAGCGTGTATTCTGGAAATTCTTAAAGGAAACAGGTGCTATACGTTGGGAACGTACCAAATATGATATTGGTACAGGTTCAGCAATATATCAGGAAGCTCCTGAATATACAACAGATTCAATGGGTAATACTGTTGAAACTGGATATAAACGAGTGGTACAGTGTGTAGGTCAAATATCAGCTGGAAACTCATTAGCAAATGAGTTTGGTATGTATAATGAGACTTATGTTAATATACCATCTTCATATGGAGCAGGTAGACAGTATTTTAAGATTGTTGAAGATAATAATTTTCAGCTTAATCGTTTTTATGTAAATGAATCTGGTGATTATCTTGCTGGACGTAATAATACTACATCAGTTGAAGGCTATACACAGAATATTCCTTATTATGATACAAATGATATACAAGCAAATACATTTATATCAGTGGCACAGTCAGAAGACAGTGATGTAGAATTAAAATCATGGGCTGGCGATAAAAGTGAACTTTATTCATATATTACATTACCAACACCAGAAGCAGATGAAGATCTTGATGATGAAATTAATGTTTGGAGTAAATCGCAAAATGCTGAACCAATAGTAACACGTAAATTCAAACGTTCTAAACTTGATGGTATTGAACTTATCAATAATATTGATGAGTTGAGTCAGATATTTGCATTAAATGAAAATACATCAGATTCTTATATTACATATGATTCTATTAATACAGATAGTAAATTAATTTATAAAGAAAATTTTGAATTCAATGCAATTCTTCTTTATTATTCTATCTATGATAAGAATACTGGTAATGAATTAGCTGATAATTTATTTGGTATTCTTTTCTTAAATGGTGCAGATGTTTTACGTGCACAGGATAATTCAGGATCATCATTGAATTTTACTATTCCTGGTTATAAGAAAAAGAAATCAAATGGTGCGGGATCGAATAAAGAATTTGGTAATGGATATTCATTTAAGATTAATATAAAGTCAATGTCTGTATTTGATAATACAGATGCGGTGATTTATGATAATACAACATCAAATAGTTTATATACTGAGGACTTTAATGAAGTTGTATCTAATCTTAATAAATCTGTTGATTTAATCGGTAAGAATATTAGTTTGAACCAGATTATATATAAAGATTATCAGAATATAAAAGCATTTAATGATAATTTACAGAATAATTATGAAGACCTTACTAAGAAGATGAATTTACTTCTGAAGAATAAATTTACTGATATTATAGCAGATAATATCTATAGTAAGGATATTCATGTTGATAATCTTGATGTATCAGAAAATATTAAAGTTCAAGGTGCATGGAATGCTAATCAGATTATAGCAGAATCATTCTCTGGTGATGAAGGTATGTTTAGCTCTATTATTACTGATAAATTATCTGCAACAGATGTCAGCATAAATAACATATTAACTGCTAATTTGAAATCTGCACAGCTTAATAGTATAGAAGCTACTGTTAGTAATCTTGTTGTTAATGATGCAATATATAATAATGTAGAACATACTGCAACAATAAAAGATATTGATTTTGGTAAAGCTACTGATATTATTGATAAAATTACAATAAAAGAAGTTCCTATTGATACAATTAATCAGTCAGCTATGGAGATTATTATTGATCCAGGTACATTTAATCCAAAATACTTAGAGGAACATGATAATGTTGCACATGCTGATGGTATCATTGTAGATAGGAATGAATATATAAAAGATATAAAGAAATATATTTATAAAGGTACAGATAATGTACAAGCTATAGATTATTCTAAGTTTATTCCAATTATTATTAAATATCTACAGGAATCTGATTCAGTAAAGAATAAAGCGATTAAAGATCTTCAAGATGAAATTGAGACACTAAAAGGTCAGCTTGAAACTTTGCAAAATAAAAATTAATACATAAATTCAGATTTTCTTCTGAATAATTTGCTTATTACAAACCTAAAGAGAGACTATTTTTGGTCTCTCTTTTTTATTGAAAATAAATAAGTAAATTTTAGAATTAAGTAATTTTAATGAGTAATATCAATAGTTTTGCTGAGAACATGAATAAGTTGGTTCAGACTAGTAATAATCAATTAGAATTATTACAAGCAATACAGGAATCAATAACAACCGATGCTACAGCAGTAAATGCTAATCTTACACATCCTGACGATAATACTAAAAGTTCTTATTCTATACCATCTTGGAATGCTTTAACAGAACAAGTTAAGGCTCTTAAGAATTCAATTAATGCTTTAATTGAAGGTAAAGGAATTGTTTCTGTTGGTGATGGTACCAGCAGAACAGTAAAACTGAGCACTATAGCTTCAACTCCAGATAGAATAACAGGTCTTGTAACTCCTACAACCTTTAGTATAGATCCTAACTGGTGGTTTGAAGATTTTATGTATCCAGCTGCGCAGGTTACACTCGATCTTTTAGGAAAGATTGAAGATACAGCTGATAGAGTAATTGTAAATCGAGTAATCCTTGATTATAATGATTATAATGCGTTAAGATTTTATACAAATAATCTTCGTGGTACAGAAATTTCATATGAAGATTTAATCGCAGCATTGACAAATAACAATGTTGTATATACAGAAGATAAAGAAATTATTAATCTACCATTAAATCATTCTGAATATAAGGGTTCATTTAAAGTAAATAATACAGAATTTATAGATGGAAAACAGTGGTATTATTTAGATACATTGCAATATAATTTTGTTGATACTGTTACTGGATATACAAGCAGTACTTTACAATTAAAAGTTGGTGATCAACTTTCTATGAATGACTATCTTTATAATATTATTGATATAAATGAAGCTGATCATAGAGTGCGTTTGCAATGTACTATTGGATATTCATTACCTGGAACAGATTCCATACTTAATTTTTATAATGATCCTTGGAAAGAAAAAACTGTAAATGTCAAATTCTCAAATAATGAAATTAATATTATATATGTGAAAGGTATTAATGAGAATTTTAACGTTATTGCTAATGAATGGTCAACACCTGTAATGTTTATTTCAAATGATTTGATATTTGATGGTGATAACGCAACAGCATTTAATTCTTATTATAATACTCATATTGTTGACTGGGGTGCAGAGATGATCGGTCAAGCTCGTGAAAAACGTGTATACGCTTATAATGGTTTAACTCCTAATGCTCCATTTATTAATGCTGATGCATTTAGCGTAGTTCAGATTAATACACAGATTAACGCAGCTCTTGATTCAGTACAACTTTCTACATTGATGGCTGACATTGAAACAACAAAATCAAGATTGACATCTCTTAAAGGTACTATTGATAGTTTACAGACAAACTTACAGACAATTACTGATGCAACTGAATATAAAGAACTTCAAGATCAGATTAATTCAGATATTAATGATTATAAGCAATTACAGTCTAGCTATCATACAGCACTTAATAATGCACAGACATTGATATCAGAAAATAATGGTGTAGACGTTAAGCCAAAATATCACATCAGAGGCTTCTTTGATATTCCATCAGCAGTTTATAATGGAACACAAAAACAAGACGTTATAGGCTTTGAAATTGCTTATAGATATATTAAAGAGGATACTACAGGTGTAGATCTTAAGACCTTTACATATACTGATGCTGCTGGTGCAACACATACAGGTGTTTATTCAGATTGGAATTTGTATAAGACAGATGTTCTTGAAAAAGTATTTAATGATGAAACAAGTACTTTTGAATGGCAGGCACGTTCAATATCAGATAGTGATGTTATTAAGATTAATCAGATTGATATTCCAATTACAAAAGGTGAAAAAGTTGAATTTAAAGTAAGATCAATATCAGAAGCTGGCTATCCATATAATCCGTTAAAATCTGATTGGTCAAATGCTGTAATTATAGAATTTCCATCCAATCTTTCTACTGATTCAGAAATTTCTAATCTTATTAAAGATATTAATGATGAAAAAACAACTATTACTATTGATAATAGATTAGATGCGGCGGGCCTTACACAACATATCAGTGATGCGCAAGCAAATATCAATTCAGTAACAAATGAATATTTTAAGCATAAAGCTGAGAATATTTCATATGAATTTAAAGATCCTGTTACAAAAGAAATTCGAAGTATTTCTGTACAAGAAGCTCTTGATTCTATATTTGCATTTATCACATCATTCTTGAATTATGCTGAAGAGAAACAGCCAACATATTCATCTAACAGTATAAATTCAATGATGAGTATATCTACATTTAGAGCAGAAACACCTGTTGAAGGCTTATATTCTATATTAAAGCCGTCATCTCTTAAATTTACATGGGCTGTTAGAAATGCAGTAGGTGATGTTACATATGATTTGAATTTTGTAAATGGCGATATTCATTTTAAACCAGGCACAAATACTAATTCATACACATTAACTACAGAAGATATTGAAAAGATTTACAATTATGTAAATAAAAATGCAAATAATAAGACATATGTTGATACATGGAGATTAACAGCAACATGTAATGGAGAAAGTTTTACTGCTGATTGTAGATTAACATGGAATGGTTCAGATATTAATATTAAATCATTTACAGCATCATTTGTTCCTGCAACATTGAATATTGGTGTTGTTCCTACAACTTTTACATTCCAGTTTGATGCGGAAATTAGTGGTGACTATCAAGCAAAGGTAATGGATGGTAATCTAGGTCTTGAATATACATTCAATCCTAATGCGAATGCTTATACGTTAACAGCCGAGGAAGCTGATACTTTAAGTAAAGCTATTTATGATAAGGGATATTCAGAATACGATGAACTATTTGATCTTATTGTATATGTTCCTGCAACTGATAAGTATGCAAGCAGCAAGACAACTGTTAAATGGAATCCACGCAATATGTTGAAGATTTCTTCATTTATTGCTGAACCTGCAACACGTACAGTTAATGATACTACTGATGAAATTTTATCATATACTTTTGCAAATAATATTGGTGATGTATCAGTACATCTTGAAGATAAGAATGGACAAACATATTATCCAATTGATACTGAAAACGCAGAATTAGCTGTTAAGTTTAACGATAATAATACAATTATTGTTCCAAATGCTATAGTATCACAAACAAATAATGTATTTACATTACATGCATATGATACAAGTACAAATGATACGGCAAGTAAAGATTTAACAATTAACTATGTAGCTATTAAATATTATGGTGTAATGCCATCAGATTTATCAAAGATTGATACTCTTGAAGATGTTATCGCAGCTGGTATAATAACTGAATATTCATCAGATTCTGCTGATATGGAAGAACAGACATTTGTAGGTAATAAGACGAATATTGAAGCTGTTTATGTAGTACCAAAAGATATTGTTACAATATCAGGTACATCAATTAATATACAGTTTATAGATGTCGCTTCTAAGTACAGATATAGTAATATTGGTAACTGGAAAGAAATTACAAATGCAGATGGAGATGAGTTTATATTACTCCATACATATATTGGTAATAGACGTACTAAATTACGAGTAGATATAATAGAATAATTTAAGATAAAGGATAAGATTGGATTTCAATCTTATCCTTTCTTATTATAGATAAATACTAAAATTTCGATTTATAAATAAATGACAAATAATGTATATACAGGTCGTAGTAATGATAAGCATTTAAATCCATTAATGGAATTACCAGGTACTCTTATACCAAGTACATATACAGATGATATTGATGATTTTTTTATACATCCATATCCTATTATCGAATCTCGTTTTTTATATGGAGGATATCGTGAAGTTCCTACTATAAATGATCGTGATTTTTTATCTATTGATAATAATAAAGATGCTTTTCTTGAAGATGGCTGTATTTGTTATGTTCGTGAAACTAACAAAGAATACCGTTGGAATGCAAATGATAATCAATGGGATGATACAGGTATAGATGAGTCATTAGAAAATAAGATTAATACATTATGGAATGAACAGCATAAACCAGCTATTAAAGTTAATGCTAATGGTGCTGGTACATATGATGCTCGTAAGAATTTTAGCAAAGCTAAAGGCGAATTATCTTTTACATGGGATTTTGAAAATGTTGATAATAATGATGTCAGTCAGACAACAGCAGTTTATACAATATATGATGGTAATATTGAAATTGGTACCGCGAAAGCTCTTGATAAACATTTTGAATTACCAGGTTTTAGCAGAAATGGTGGTATCACTGGAGATGGAAAAACATATAAGTTATCAGGATACTTTTTAGGCAAAGCTTTTACAAAAACATTAGATATTAATTTTAAATTACCATGGTTCCATTATGCTACTACAGATTCTGAATTAAGTGATTCTACCTTAAATACTATTGTTACTGGAGATACTAATATTCATAAATGGGCAGGAGATACTAAATGGGCAACAACATCTGTTAAATTAGGATCACTGGGAATGTTTGGTGCATACCTATATTTTATTATGCCAGCTAATATAGTAAGTTCTGATGATATTGCTGTGGATATTTATGTTGGATCAAGCAAATATGTAAATAGCATAAAATTTGTAAAATCATACAAAACAACAAATCCTGAAATTGAATATAATATTTTCAGAACATCTGATATGGGTGACTGGAATGATATCAGTTTCACATTTAAATAGGAAAAATAAAACATAAAAATATATTATGAGTAATACTTTTGATAATATAAAAATCAATAAGGATGAAAATATAGAATCTGTTATTAAGCAAGGCGGTGCATTAATTACACGTGCAGTTCCAACTGGTGATACAGATACTGGTGTGCCTACTCATTATGCCATTTTCGGGAAAGGTGGCTATAAGGAGGTGAAGACTATTGAGGATAGAAATGCTCTTCAGTCTACACAGCGTCTTGAAACTGGTTGTATTGTATATGTTATTGATGAAGATACAGAATATCGATGGGGTTCACCTGAAAAGAATACATGGAATATTGTTTCTAATGCAGGCGGATCTTCTGATAGTGATACTGTTCGCGATTTTGATGTTATCGAATTTTATACAAAACTTGAAAATCCTGATATTATTCCTGCAAAAGTTTCTCTCAATATCTTAATGGGTTATAGTGATAATCACCCATATATCTATTTGTATACAAAAGGCAATAAGCTTTTCCCATATAAAGATACTGATAAGAATGTAGTTGATACTTTCAATGCGCCAGATACTACAGGAAAGGTTAAAATAACATGGCAACATGAACCAATTACATCATGGAATATGAGTGAATATATCTGGAAAATGTCTATTTATATCACAGGACCAGAATCTCGTATTGTTACAGATCCTGTTCGAATTAATGATATTAATACACATACAATAGATTATGATAAATTTGAAGTTCCTGAATATGTTTATGCATATGCTTATCAAGATACTAAACCAAATTTACCTACAAGTACAGCTATTCCGCCTGTAAGTGATAATACAGAATGGACAAGTGATTTACAGACAACAAATAATGATACATCTGTATGGATGATCATGGCTAAAGGTGTTGTAAATAATAATGAAATTGTTAAATTTACTTCAGAATATAACGGATGGTCTGGACCTTTACGTATTAATGGTGCTAATGGTGAAATAGGAGCTGATGGTACGTCTATAGAGTTCATTTATATGACTACACAAGATGAACAGCATAAACCATCATCACTTAAAGATAATATTGATGCACCTGGATACCAGAATGCTCAATGGCCTGTTGGTAATGCTGTATTCGGTGAAGAAGAATTTTATAATGCAAATAATACATCTTATGTATCAAAATGGACTGATCATCCAAATGGCGTAACTGATATATTTGTGTGTGAATGGATGTGTGTTCGTTATAAAATTAAAGGAGTTTATACAGCTTATACAGATCCTGTTCTTTGGTCAAGATATGGTAAGACAGGTAAGGATGGTGATGGATATGAATATATCTATTATCGTACAACAACAGAAAATGCACCAGTTCTTAAATATACTCGTGAATATTATGATGCTCATGAAAGTGAACAACGTGATATTAAAGCTTTCATGGAAGGTGATGCTTATCAGGAAAGAGATCGTACAGAATATTATCCAGCTGAGGACGGATGGTTAGATGATCCTATCACTCTTGATAAAAATAATAAATTCTTGTATGTATCTACACGTCGAAGAGTAGATGGCGTATGGGGATATTATACAGCACCTGCACTATGGAGCTCATATGGTATGGGTCAGCCTGGTAAGGATGGTACAGATAGAGAATATATCTATTTACGTAATGGTGGAGAAACACCATCAGAAACAAATTTACCAGATGTACAGATTCAACTTCTTGATGAAGATTATTATAATACTAATGTTAAAGAACCAAATTTTGGTGTTAGAATAACAGATCAGCGTATACTAGGTGACGAACATGCAGGTTATAGATTCCGTAATACAGATTCAACAATAACTTCTGTATTCTGGGAAGATCATCCCCAAGGTGTCACATCTAAAGCAAATGAATCTGATGAATGGGTAGCATATCGTGATAGAGATGCTAATGGTAATTTTACACCTTATGGCCATATTGCCAGATGGTCACATTATGGTGATAAAGGTACAGATGGAGATGGAATCCAGTATATATTCTTTGCAACACCAGATGAAATTTTTGGTAAGTTGACTATTCCTGTTCCAGCCGGCAGTGAAAATACAAATGAAGATTTTGAAGATCTTCCAGATAATGATGCTTATCAGAAAGCTAATGCAACATATATTAAAGAATGGTCAGGATGGTCAGATAACCCTGTTACATTAGGTGATGGTTATTATTATGAGTATGTTTCTGTACGTAAATTCCGTGATGGTAAATGGGAACCATATTCAGAACCAAAAATTTGGGCTACTTATCTTAAGCCTAGTCTTAATAATGGTAATACATTTCATATTAACTATTATTTCTATACAACAGAAAACTTATCTTATCTTGAGTTTAAGCAGAAGTATTTTACAAATGAATTAGCTAATGCACCTGCAACATCAGTAGAAGATTTGAATGCTATTATTACAGAACTTAATAAGAGTATTAATGATTCTAATGCAAAAGATCCTAATGCTGTATTATGGTCTACTGATTATAATAATTCTGCATTTGATTGGTCTAAGTATGAAGGTGATGGTACATCAAAGGGTTTTACCTGGATGGTAGAACGTTATATTAATGATAATAAGGTTTCTGGTAATTGGAGAGGTCCTGTTAAAACTACCGGTGAAGCTGGTGTACAGGGATCTGATGGTACTTCAATAGAATTTGTATATTTACGGACAAAAAGTAATGATAAGCCAGATACACCTAAGCCTTTACATTCATATGATAGAAGTGTTAAAATCGAAAATACTGAAGTTAAAGGTAATGCTGCAATAATAAAAGATAATTTTGAACCTAGCGCATATATTAATGACAATATAATAGCTGATACATCATGGACAGATGCTGCAAGAGATATTGATGATATTTATAAGTATGAATGGATGTCACAACGTGTTTGTGAAAATGATGTATGGAGCGATTATACAGAACCTGTTCTTTGGAGTCGTTGGGGTGAAAACGGTCGTGACGGTGATGGTATAGAATATGTTTATATATTAGGTAAAGGCGATGGCGAAACTGATGTACCTATTATTAAATATCCTTTCAATGACGAAGATGAATGGTGGACTCATAGAGAATATCAGGAATTGAATGGATATGGTGAATATATTCCAGAAAATATTGATGGTACTAAATGGTCTGATAATCCGCTTAGTGTGTCAACTGAATATCCGATACTTTGGGTTGCAACTCGTAAAAAATTCGCACAGAAACCTATTGATGATCCTGATATTAAAGATACATACGCAGCTAATCTTGAAAGTGCTCAGAAAGAGCAAACATATTGGCATAAATTTACACATCCTGTAATTTTCTCACGTTATGTTCCTAGCGTAAAGGGCGCAAATGGTTCTTATTATGAAAGAATATGGATCGCTAAAGATAAAGAATCTGACTTATCTACTATATGGAAAGATGAATATAGAGAAGATAATGTACGAGAGTTTATAAAAAGAGGCTGGTCAACATATGTTCCAAATTTGAGTGATGCATCTATTTCCGGAGGCTGGGGTATATATGAAGCTTATAGAAAGATTAATAGTGATGAATCTGCAGAATACTGGAATGTATTTAGACTTTCTGGCGCAAGTGGTGTTGTTGGTGAAGACTCAACAGAAACGCAATTCATTTATGCTCGCACAAAAGAATATGTCGATGGATATTTCTTAATTGATAATGAATATATCAATGATTCAAATATTGTTCAGCAAGCTGCTAAAGGGACATTAGGTTCTTATATCTATACACCAAAAGCTGAAAAAGTTTATCAGGTAGATGAAAACGGTAATCCTAAGGAATATATACCAGGTCCTGCTCGTTTATATCTTACTACTACTGATGGTAATGGACAACAGGTTATCAATTCTGATATTGAATGGCATGATGAACCTCAGGGAGTAGATGATGTATACAAATATGAGTGGATGGCTAAACGCGTGTCAATTCAGGTTGATGGACAACGTACAAGTTGGACTGATTATTCTATTCCTCGTATATGGTCATCATTTGGTCGTCAAGGCATTGATGGAGGCACTGTAGAATATATGTATGCATTGCTTGATGTATCTTATAAGCCAAAATGTCCTGTTTATAATACACCTGAAGGTATTGATGTATCAACTGTAAATGAAGCTTATAAATATGCCACAAAAGTTGTATATAATAATGGTACACGTGATATTCCTACAGAAGTTTTATGGACAGATGAACCAGAAGATGTAACAAAGGAACGTCAGTATAACTGGGTTTATATGCGTAAGAAACGCACAGGTTCAGATAAATGGGAAGAAACATCTGCACCAATATTATGGGCTAAGTTTGGTGATTCTGCTGATCCAGGTGATGCATATAATTTCTATGATTTGGATGTAATATGTGAAATTGATGTTTCTTCTGCAACTGTATCAAAGTATATAGATGAACTTAATAAATTAAGAAAGTCATCTGATTTAGTAGAAAATGATAAAGATGCTGCTAATATCTTAAAGGATTATCTTGACATTGATATTAAGGGTAAATGCTATAAGTATATAGATAATACCAATTATGTATTGCCTCTTGTTGCTAATGCATCAAATAATACATATGAGCAGGTTGTTGTTAGAGCAACGATCACATTGGGTGATGGAACAACTTATTATAAAGATACACTTGGCAATGGTACATTTATTGGTTATAAAGATGCAAGTAATAATATAAAATGTGTTGTGTCTGATACAATGCGTGATAATGATAATACTTGGCATTTGAAAGCTATAGTATATGATTATGATTCACGTAATGATGCTGAATCCGTAAAGAATATCAACTTTGGTATGTTCAAAAAATCTGAATATGACCATACTGCATCTGATGAAGTTTTAGCACAACATTTATTGGAGTCATATGATGTTACGCCAACAACATCGCCAATCTTTACACGTACTATTACAGATACATATGCAAACATGCTTTGGAAAGATTCAGATAGAATCTCTACAATCAATGCAAACATAAATTCATTACAGACATCTTATGAGAATATACCTGATAATGTTAAATCTATTATGTATCAGGATTCAAGTATTATCATGAGTAAAGTAACAAGTAAACTCAGTACATCTGGTATTGCTATCACTGATAAGTCTGTTGAAATTACAGGTACAATGCAATCTGATGCATCTCTTGACTATGCTAATGGATCTCAAAAAGATGTTCCTATTTGGATGCTCAATAAAGATGGTAGCGGTCATCTTGGTTTGAAGAATATCGGCTCTAATACAACTGATGGTACGGCAGCGATAAGCTGGGATGCTACTGGTAAAGTTTCTATTGGTGGCGATTTGTTAAGCACTATTACAGATGCAACCGAAAAAGCTGCTGCTGGTGTTGCAATCACAATTACTGATACTTCTACTCAATATCAGATTACAAATTCGCCAACAAATGTACCAACTACATGGCAATCAAGTATTATTTCTGCAACAGATGATCACCCATACTTATGGACAAAGACAACTGTTAGCTATTCTGATGGTACTGATGTTGTATCATATAATGTAACATATAAACCAAAAGATGGTAATAATGGTGTTAGTCCAGAAATCAAGAATGGTTATTGGTATATTAATGGTACTAGTACAGGTGTTAAAGCTCAAGGTGATAATGGTATAACACCTACAGTGAATATCGGTAATAATGGAAACTGGTATGTTAATGGAAAAGACCTTGGTATTAAAGCACAGGGCCCTGATGGCGCTACACCAACAATCAGTAATGGATACTGGTATATTAACGGTACTAATACCAATGTAAAAGCACAGGGTCCTGATGGTGCTACACCAACAATCAGTAATGGATACTGGTATATTAACGGTACTAATACCGGTGTTAAAGCTGAAGGAACTAATGGTAAAACACCTTATATCGGTACTAATGGCAACTGGTGGGTAGATGGAAAAGATACTGGAACTCAAGCACAGGGTGATAGAGGTGATACACCAGATATAACCATTGGTTCTAACGGTAACTGGTATGTAGATGATACTGATACCGGCATTAAGGCACATGGTGATAATGGTAAAACTCCATATATTCAAAATGGTTATTGGTATATCGATGGTACAAGCACTGGCGTTAAAGCACAGGGTCCTTCTGGTGATACGCCAACTGTAACTATTGGTGGTAATGGTAACTGGTATATTAATGGTGCTGATACTGGAAATACTGCTAAAGGTTTGAATGGTGAACCTGGATTGAATTATGTATTTGTTGATAACGGCTCTTATATGAATATTAAACTTGATAATTCTATAGAGTATAAAGCTGCTGGTACTATTATGAAAGTTTCTAATAATTCTGCAACAACATATACAGGTTCAGGCGAATACAAAATTGAATTCTTAGATTCAGCAGGAACTGTATTAAAAACTTTAACTGGTACATATTTAAACGGTTCATTTTCTACATCTGGTACAGTTGAGGTTGATACAGCAGATGCACTTAAAACATATAAAGGTATGAATATTAAGATTACTTCATAATCTTTAATTAATATAATAGAAAATGGTGGATATATTCAATATCCACCATTTTTATTATACATAGATAAATAATAAAATTTTTATAACTGGATATAAATGAAAATAGATAAGGAAATCTCAGTTATTTCTATTATAGATGCAAATAATAAAGAAGTATTCCTCAATTTCAAAAAGTTGGGTTTTGATGAAGCAGTAACACCTGATCATTATTATCTTACTATAAACGGTCCAAAAGGAAATCATGATGTTATACCAGATGTCTTTATTAATGGATATCAGGCAAAATATAATACAAGTTATTATATAGATACAACATCAAAAGAAGATGAATATTTTTTAATTTCATGTACAAAGCTTAAAAATACTGAGCTTATATATGATATTAATTATATAGATACAGATCATAGAATATATGGTTTAAAAACAGGTAAAGTAATTATTACAGAAAATGTAGTAAGTAATAATTCAGATAATTTTACAAAAAATGCAACAAGTTTGACAGATACAAATTCATCATTCATGCTGCTTCGTACTAATCCTAAATTATCTGGTAATATTAAACTTGTTGTTGATAGTAAACAGCATATGTATATGGATACTTTTAAGGTTAATGAAGAACTTAACAAGTATGCATATCGTAGACAGTCTATATCTGCAAATTCTAATTATAATACTGATGTTCGTAATTGTTTTAAGAATGTTAGTACTAATAACCTATATGCAGTACCAGCTGATAACTTAAAAGCTCATACACCTTTTACTGAATATGAAAAACAGTTTGATACCACATATTCATATGGTGCAGAGACAAATGATGATGAGCTTTATACAGAGAATTTCAAAATTCTTGCTCCGCTTTGGATTAACCGTAATTTACCAGATTTCTTTGTTATCTTTAAAATAAAAGGTGCATATAATACTGATTCATATCTTAATATTCAGGATGATCTTGCGACATTCAAGCGTTTTTTGAGAAATGCTAAGGTTGTAAAGAGTTTTGATATGCGTCAGTCATCTCCTGTTGGAAAGTATCTTCGTAATTATACTAATAAAATTCAGCAATATCCAGGATCAGTATTATTACAGTTTAAAGAACAAGAAACAGGAAAAAAATGGAAGAATGGTATTAATTCATGGATTGGCATTTCTCTTGATTCAGGATTGATAACAAAAAAGGATGAAACATCTTATATGGCAAATGAGGTTTATTCATATAAATCTCAGGAAAGACTTAACCAGTATATTATTAATGGTTTTCAACGTAACCGTATATTATGTCCTAATATTATTAACTTTGAATTTATGTTTGATGATGAGACATCATCAAATTATGAGATGAACAGATATTTTGGTTTATATATGACAGAAAATGACTTTTTGTCATATGATTATATTGAGTCTGTTATTGATCCTAAAAATAAGAATACCGTTATTAAAAAATACGATGAAGATCATAATGAAATAAATGATGATGTTGTATCATCATCTGATTCTAAACTATATAAAGATTCATATAAAGACAGGATGATTTTTGCAATCGGACCTAATAATATGGCTCGTATACAAGAACCATCTGATCTTAATAAATTTTTACGTGATGAGATTATTAACATGCCTTATAAAAATTTCTTATCAACAAAATGTGAGAAAATTGTTAATAATTATAAAAACTTCATGTCATTTAAATTAGACAAACCTATTAGATATGGAGAACATTTACGTATTATAATTCCTACTATGATAATAGAAGGTATCAATCACCCTATTATTGTAGAACT
>Ga0326512_10001917_pt1 | contig 15635 bp, 29 predicted proteins | sample 1_2617_0518_D_FD_203652 | JGI IMG/M metagenome (GOLD analysis project Ga0326512, IMG submission 203652) | Bovine rumen microbial communities from UC Davis, California, United States - 1_2617_0518 | ecosystem: Host-associated > Mammals > Digestive system > Stomach > Rumen | place: USA... | reverse complement strand
CATCCGACTGCGAGCGTCTCTACGACGGCACCTGGTGCCTCAGCAGGGAAGCCATCTACATTGATGGCGACTACTACCACGAGGACGACGAGGCCGTCGGCTACTGCTACGAGTGCCGCGAATACTTCCTCAAAGAGAACGGATATTTCTCCGAGCTCACCCTCCAGACCTACTGCTGTGAAGACTGCATGCTCCGTGCCGAGAAAGCCTACCGTGAATCCCACGCCCTCGCTCTCGTAGGGTAACGTCTCTTTTGTTGCCGTTCCCAGCGGCAACAGCCATGTATAACCCTTAAAAATTCAGAATATGAACAAAGAATTATTGAAGAAGCTCTATTGCCTCCACTCACCGAGCGGGGGAGAGAAGAAAATGCGCAAGTTCCTAAAGCGTCAGGCACGCGCCTGCGGTGCTACAAGCATCGTGCAGGACAAGTCCGGCAATCTCTTCATCACGAAGGGACTGGCCGACACATATCCCTGCCTGGCTGCCCACATGGATCAGGTGCAGCACGCTCACTCCCGTGATTTCGTCTGCATCGAAGACCACGACGTCATTTTCGGATATTCGCCCAAATGCCACGAGCAGCAGGGACTCGGAGCCGACGACAAGAACGGCATCCTCATCTGTCTCGAATGCCTCGCGAAGTACGACGCCATCAAGGTGGCCTTCTTCGTGGGCGAGGAAGTGGGATGCACGGGCTCGTCTGCCTGCGACCTCACCTTCTTCTCCGACTGCCGGTTCATCATCGAGCCAGACCGCCGCGGTTCCTCCGACCTCATCACGTCGATGTTCTGCGGTGACGTCTGCTCCGACGATTTCATCAAGGCCATCGGGGCCGAGAAGTTCGGCTACAAGGAAGACCAGGGCAGCATCACCGACGTCGGAACGCTCACCGAGCGCGGTGTCGGCATCTCCTGCCTCAATCTCTCCTGCGGCTACTACGAGGCACACACCGACCATGAGTTCACAGTCCTCTCCGAACTGGAGAACTGCCTGCTCTTCGTCCAGCACGTCATCGAGACCTGTACCGACGTCTATCCGTTCGTCTATCAGCCGTATTCCCACGGCTATCTCCCTCACTACCGCTGTAGCTGGGACTATGAGGACGAAGCCTACGACTCGTTCGACAACTGCCTCACGTGGTATCCCGACATCACCTTCGAAGACGCCTGCGACAATCTCGGTTTCGGAGTCCTCGGAAACGTCTCCGAGCCCCGCCTCCGTGAAATCTTCGACGAGATGAAGATGCTCCACGAAGATAAGGAGGAATGGAACGAAGCCTTCAAGGCCATCTGACGTCCCGTCTCTTTTGTTGCCGTTCCAGACGGCAACACCTATTGTCAAACCCTTAAAAAGAAAAGATTATGAGAAAAATCGAGCAAGAGATGCTTCGCGCCATCGCCAAGCGTCGTAATTGGAAGAAGTCAAATACCCGTGTCAACATCGTTAACAACTGGGCAGAAGTTTTCCTTTTCAATCACAAGATTGCGCAGATAAACCTCGACAGCGGTGAAATCTACGCCAACCACTGCGGGTGGCCTACGCGCACAACGCTCTCACGTTTCCGTGCTCTCGGCATCCGTGTCCGTCAGGAAAACAAGAGATGGCTTGTGGATAGACAAGACAATCCTAAAAATAACTGTTGGGAAGGATATAATGTTGGTCACTACAACGGCACCCTTCATCACACGATTATGTTTGACAGCAGCGGACGTTTCATGGGTATTGCCGGTTTCCCGGTCACGCTCACTGACGAGCAAATCCGCGAAAAGGCACGTATGGAGAACATCGAGAAGATGAAGAATAACGTCAATGCACGAATCAAGCGCCTTACCCGTCAGAATGAACGAAACAAAACGTGGTGGAGCACCCCATATTTCTTCTAAGTCTCTTATGTGGCTGAACCACAGCCACAACCATTTTGTAAAACCCTTAAAAATCAAAGAATTATGGACAAAAAGAAAAAACTCCTCGCCGACATCTTCGGCGTACTCAAACGAAGGAAACTGTCAGCCTGTTTCGGGGCCATCGGCTTCGCCGTGACACTAAACGACGGCAACGAGCGTAGGACGTGGGTGGAAACAGGCGGTCATGCCGTGGCACTATACAGCGACGGAAAACTCTACATCTATTACGATGAAACGAATTACGTCTTCAGCGAACCCACCGACGAGGCCGTGCAAATATTCTTCGCGAAGATAAAATACGTTTCGAATCTTTATCACAAATTACGCTCCGACACAGCTGTGCGCCTCACCGAATCCCGTCGCCTGAGAAGGGAGAGAACCTATTCACCAAACTTCTTCTAAATGATTTAAATGAAAAACCTCGCAGCTTTCGTCTGGTACTTCATTGCGGCCATGCTCTTCTTCGGAGTGTGGGCTGCCGGAGCCATGCTCGTCTATGCCCTCGTCCTCCTGTTCGTCGGCTTTTTCAAGCCCGAATGGCTCAAATACCTTTAGTCTTTATCCCGTCTTGCATGGCGGGAACTACGTCTAACCCTAAAATTACAGAATTATGAACAAAGAATTATTAACAATCGAGTTCGGATATCATGTTATCCCAATGTCTGAATTTGCTTCTGACTATGTGTCAAAGGTGGTTACAGTTGGAGTGTATGATACTTTTGAGGATGCCATAAAAGAAGGCAACAACGTCCTTAAAGAATTATCTTCAAGGTTTAAATTCAGAGAAACATTTGGCACTCATAATGGCGTGTTCGGTTCTGCCACAAGACTTGTTTGTGACTGTTTTCATGGCTATCCCCACGTGTACTGCAAAATTACGCAGTTAAAATACGATGATATTAACAAAGTTATGAGCGAGGCTTTTGATAGCGAAGAGAATTACGCCGATTGGAGGATGTAGCCTCTCAGCGCCTAATGGCGCACTATGTCTAACCCTTAAAATTATTGTAATATGGCTATTAGAAAAGGAAATTTTGACCGTGCGTTGGAACTCAAACAAGAGAGACTATCCAACGAGAACAAGGAGAAAAAGGAGCGTGTACTTGCTCTTATAGAGAAGTGCAGGCCTTTCATCGAGGACATCGTGGATATCGTGGACACATACTGGTATGTCAAATCAAAGGATGCCGCGTTCGGCAAGGCACTTTGGAATTATCTCTTAAACGGTAGTGACGGTACGATAGACGTTAATTCTTATTGGGGATTTTGTTCGAAAAAGAATTATTACGCATCCGTAAAGTTCACGAGAAAGGACGCCGTTATCTTCTATGACCCAGACAAAAAAAGTAGGCTGAATAATAATGATGACAAATGGGAGGGCGTACCGTTGGAAGGTTATCTCTCGACAAATGAAGTGTCAACGTCGGCTCTCTTATGTTACATCGAATCTCTTGAAGATTTCTACGTAAAATTCCCATCGTACAGAGACGGATTCTTCAAGATGATTGACTCCTACTCTTAGTCTTACGCTCCCAACGGGAGCACTATTGTCTAACCCTTAAAAACAAAGAGTATGTCAGAAAAAGTATTGTCAGATGCCAAGCGCATCAACGAAATCACAGGACGCCCGATGTCCGAGTGTGAAACCCAGGCACAGCAGATTGCCGAGTGTGTGAAAGCCATGAAGTCCCGCATCGTCGAGTTCTACTTCGTCAAGAAAGACGGCACAGTCCGTCAGGCTTTCGGAACCTTACAGGATGATGTCATCCTCCCTCTCATCAAGGACACTTCGAATCGTGAGCCGAATCCTGAGTTGGTGACCTACTACGACACGGTCAAGAAGTCCTTCCGCTCATTCCGCAAAGAGAACTTTAAATCGTTCGTGTCATGAAAATACCTGCACCGATTGACGGAAAGAACGTCTGCACCGATTGGATAGCTGACGTGTTCGACTTCTCGGATTGCGCAATAAATGGCAACGAGGCTGTCGGTTTTATTAATGGCGCCCCTGTCTATTTGACGTGGAGCGGAAACTCTATGTATTGGAGCGTTGTGACACATAGTGTTAACGACTATGCTGAAACAGTCGCAGAACTTAAACTTCGGCTCGAAGAATATGGCGACGACGACGATCTCGTCTCTGAGGTCACACCTTGGGGAACGGGTATCCGTGAGTCGTTCTTCTTCGAGGATGATTAGCCTCTCAGCCCGTCTCGCACGGCGGGCACAATGTTTAACCAAATACTTACGGAATATGGAAAAGAAAATGAACTTCAACGACATCATTGTCGGAGCAAAGTACATGGTGAAGACTGTAGGAGGTTGGCGCCAAGCGACCATCACCGAGAAAAGTTCACCGCGTAAAGGAATGACATCCGATTATTACATCGTGAAATGGAAATACGCAGAACCAAATATGTTCGGATGCGTAGGAGGAATTTGTCCTTCAAAAGACGGAATGTTTAACGTAAAGCCGTTGCATACGATTTTCCATGTCTATGACGAAATCACTAAGAACGAATACTACGTGAATTGCTCCGAGAAGCAACTTGACAGAATTGGTATTCGGGAATGGGAAGGCCGTTTTAGGCCATCCTTGTATTCAGACAGGCGAAAACTTTCATCAGTGAAAGGCGTAAAAGTCATGTCCTTCAATAGTTTTTTAAAGAATTGTTTAACCCTTTAAAAAGAAAGAAATATGGGATGGGTAAAAGAACCTGTGCATAACTCAGGAAAGATTTGTGAAGACATCATAGCGAAACTTGGAAAGTGGAGCGGTGTGCCAAAAGGAAACTCGTCTGCTTACGAGTTCTTTTCAGACTACATCAGAGATAACTATGACGTCACTCTCGCACAATGCGATGGAATATGCCAAACATTGAGGGCGTATTACGGAATCGAGAAGTTTTATTGCTACTGAAAAGTCTCAGCCCTCTTATGAGGGCGCTATGTTTAACCCTTAAAACTTTAGAATTATGGCAAATTGGAGCAATTACATCAAATTGGAGGTGCAACTGCCATATATAACGCAGGGTTGCACCCTTGACTACCTAAAAGCGGAATTAAAGATAACAAACGAGGACATTTGGTTAAGCGGAATGTACTGGAAAGCATACATCGCTTGGGGAGACTATCCTATATTAGTTATGGGCAAGATAACCACTAAATACAACTTGACCAGTTACAAGGTTTCCGCATGGTGTACGACAGACGGAATGACAAACGGCAAGGAACAATACAAATGCCGTGTTGTTTCCTGCTACTAATCCGTGAATGGTTCATTGGGTGGTTCGATTCCACCCTGCGGAACAATTATTTATGTTTAACCCTAAAATTACAGAATTATGAACAGCGAAAAATCAATCCGCGCAGCCTACGATGAAATCAAGCAGCGCGAACTCACCGAACTCGAAAACGCAGTACGAAACGAAGGTGGAGGAGTATCCTTCTCCGAAGACTACGCACCTGTCATCATGTGCAACTTCAACGGCTACTGTCCGCACCCTGCCGACGTACGCATCACACGAGTCGAACTGCTCGATGAGGAAGACGAGGAAGTCCTCCGCATCTACGGACAGGAGAAAGGACAGAGCGGATGCTCCGACTGGTACGAGGACGAGCGGGAAATCAACATCACCGACATCGTCTACGGCCAGCTCTCCTACATCACGCAGAGCATAATTGTGTGGAACTTCTAAAGCAAAAAGCCTATGGTAAAGCCCGCACCATTCAACCCCGTCAGCATACTGCTCGACGAGGCACGCCGCAACCACCGCCCAGCGGAGGCCGCGCTTTCCGACTTCCTCGACTACGCCATCAGCGCGTTCGATGCCGAGAAGTATCTGACCCACGACTCCATCCAGTCGATTCTCTCCGAGGCAAAGCAACAGTCCGAGCCATACTTCCGCCTCCTCCTACTCTGGCTCACCGACGTGGAACGCCACATGAACCGAGGGAAACCCTGCGACTTCTTCGGCTCCATCTACGAGCAGATGTTCCAGTCCAAGTCCAAGGCGTCGCGCATGGGGCAGTTTTTCACGCCTCCAGACGTCTCCGACCTCATGGCCAGCATAGTTGCCCACCACGACGGAGAAAACACGCCACAGCGGATAAACGACCCCTGCTGCGGTTCCGGGCGGCTACTCCTTGCCCACTACATGCAGAACGCCACGCCCCAGCATCACGGACAGGCCGTCGGCTACTACGTCGCACAGGACATCGACCCCGTCTCCTGCAAGATGTGCGCCCTCAACTTCATGGCCCACGGCATCATTGGCGAAGTCCACTGTCAGGACACCCTCCGCCTCACGCCGCCCGTCGCCTCCTACTACGTCAACGAGGTGCGCACACCGATCCCAACGCCCTTCTATTCCATCCGCAAGGTCGTGTAGTCTCTTCTCGGCAGGCGGTTGTTCTGCAACCGCTTACCGCCTATGTCTAACCCCCTTAAAATTAACGATTATGGCTAACAGAGAAATGTTGGTAAGCGCGTTGAAGAGAGTAAACGCACTTGCAGGAACAAAAGGAAAGTTGTACAACGACAACACGGGTTGGTTTGTCGTCTGGGACATGAATTGTCCGTTCGACGAGCATTCACGCAGCAAGACCGCATTGCTCGCCTACCTCCACGGCATTGAAGATGCCTGGTCGCTTTTCAACCGTAAGTAATAACCCCCAAACCGAACAGTTATGCCGATTACCTGGATTGTAACGTGTCTCGACACGGGAGTAAGCATTAATTATGCTGATTTTGAAACAGCAAGATTTAATTACGACGTCCTTGTCGAATACAAACTCAAGGCTCGTTTATCGTTCAAATTTTGTTTAAAAAAAATAAACAGTTGATTATGATAGAGAAAATTTGGCTTGTAACACAAGAAAGCAAAGTGAACGGAGAAATCCTGTTCAATGTAGTCCCTTGCATCAGCGAGGAGACAGCAAAGGAAGTGATGCGCGAAGAAATAACGACTCTGCTCAACGAAAGTCACTTCTTGGCTTACATCGACAGACCTGACGATTTTATCTTAGAGCAGACGGAGACCTCATACTACATCGAGGACACTTATGACGACTACTACGAAGATATTCGTATCGAAGAAAAGAAAATCCAATTTTAACCCAAACGCTTATGAAGAATTATCAGGTAGATGTTGACATCACCATGTCAACGACCATCTGCGTCAGCGCAGAATCGGAACAGCAGGCAGAGGCCGTCGCCTCGCAGACAGTACGAAACTCGCCCAACTACCACGCATCACGGGGCTCCTACGTCGAGCACACCGTCATCTCAACACGCAGCGAGTAGTCTCTCTCAGGCCGTGACGGACGTCAAAATCCGTCACGACTACCCAATCTCTCAAAAAAAGACGTGAAAAAACACGCCAGATTCGTATAGTATTCATAAAAAATTTATACTTTTGCACCATGACAAAGAAAATCAAGGACATGCTGACCGTCGAACAGTACCACAAGTACAGGACGGCCTACAACAAAGGCTACTTCCGTGGCTACAACGAGAATCCGCGGGCATGGCGCCACACATTCACCGGCGCATACGTCTGGAAATACCCCCTGCGCGTCGCCACGCTCGACATCTTCACAAAACTCATCGGGCACGCACCGCAGTGGGAAGACATCACCGATGCCAACCTCCGCGACCTCCGCGAAGAACTCACGCTACGCTACTCGGCCAACACCATCAAGAACCGACTCGCAGAGATACGCGCACTCATCTCCGACTTCTCCACCGAAGTCCAGATACCATCCGTCTCCTACAAGAAACTCCTACAGTTCAAGGGAGAACCCTCACAGGCCGTCTATCTCAACGAGGAGGAGATAGAGCGCATCTACCAGTACACGCCTATCTCCGAGGCAGAGGCATTCGTCAAGAAGGTGTTCCTCGTCGAGGCATACACAGGGGCACGCGCATGCGATGCCGTCGAAATCAAGCTCGCCAACTGCGACCGCCTCTCCGACACCATCTCCTACGTCTCGAAGAAAACCAAGAAGGAGGTGCGGCTCCCCGTACACGCCAACCTCATACCGCTCCTCAACCAGCCCTGCATACGCTCCGCCATGCCGCTCGACCAGTTCAACTCCACACTCAGGCGCATCTGCCGCAAGGTGGGCATCAACCAGGAGACGTCACGCTACCGTCACGGCGAGCAGCAGGCAGACCGACCCAAGTGGGAGTTCGTCTCCTCACACACGGGACGACGCTCCTTCGCCACGAACCTCTTCGTCCGGGGAGCCGACCCCGCCACCATCTCGCAGTACATGGGCCACTCGTCACCCGACATCACCGTCCAGCGCTACATCGTAGGCTACCGCAACGTCTCCGAGGCGGCCATCCGTTTCTTCAAACCCTAAAACCATAGCAACTATGACACACCGACCACAAGACGACCTCCCCTACGAGGTCAGGATGAAATTCATCATCCACGGATACAGGAAACTCTGGGAGAAACTTGAATACATAGAACCGTACACGCACCAGCTCGAAGAACAGAACAAGTCACTCACGGAAAAACTCTCCGAGCTAAGGTCACACATCGGGGCGTTGTCCAGCAAGCTTTCAGAGCGGAAAAAGGAGCAGAAACAACTGGGTGTGCAGATAAGCATGCTCCAGAAAAGGATAAAAGTCCTCAAAGACATGCTCATGGAGTTAGGCATCGAGCCGCCACCTCCCGAAGAATAGTCTCCATCGGCTGCAAAACCACGCAGCCGAACACAATAAAACCACGACATCAGCGTTTTATAACCGATTACGACAACATAATCTCGTAATTTTTAAGGGTAGGGGAGAGTCGCATCCGTGCGGCTCCCCCATTTTATAAATACAGTTAATTACCGTTAAATTACCAATAATTACTTGATAATTACCAAATCTTTTTATACTTTTGCACCCAGTTCAAGGTAGGGAATTGAGCAAGGCATAAAAGGATTACGCCGCCCGTGAGGGTTTACGATATACTCATATTTTTTATTTTTTATTCGCATTTGCCAATCTTGCATCCCTACTGCTTGGTTGGCATTTGTCTTTTTATGTATGCAGCAGAACTTGAATGTGCCGAAACAACTTCTCAAACGCTACGCTGACACCAAGCGCAGCAAGGAGCTGTTTGCCCTCTGCATCTGGTTCAAGATGCAGCACGAAAGTTCTGTCGTATGGAACGTAAACGCCAAGACCCTGCGATACCGGCTCCACGTCGGGAAAACCAAGGCCGAGAGACTCTATGCCGATGCACGGGAGGACACCGGACTCTTCACGTTCTTCGAACACAAGAACGCAGCAAGGGCCAACTCCTTCCGTGACAAGACGGACAAGGAGAATCGCAGGGGACAGACATACCACTCAGACGAGTGCTACAAATTCCCAATCAAGAAAGACTGTAAGTTGCGTGAGATTTACGACCTCATCAACGAGTTTCTTGCAACCGACCCAATCAACGCGCAGGAAAGGAACGACTGCTTATCTTGCAGAGTACGAAGCCATCGCGGTGCCAACTCCAGTACCCTCACGTTGAGTCAACTCGCTTGCAACACACGGATGAGCAAGTCTTCCACGCACCTCATAATGAAAAGGCTTCAGCAGAAGGAGGTCATCAGCAAGAGCCCGTCAAGGCTCTACTGCGTGGCCGACCTCAGCGAAGCGGAAGACATTGAGACCTCATTGCAGCGGGCAGGAAGGAAGACGTTCTCTTTCACCAGGAACGGCCTCGGCTATATCCTCGTCCCGTGCTCTTACTCCATCAAGTCGCGTGCATGGTCTGAGCGTTTCCAGCACGTCATCTACGGCTACAAGCGCAAGAACTCCTGCAATTACGGCTCCACAATCCCGCAACTATGCGGTTTTTGAGGCTCGTTCATTTTTGGAAGTTATTATCTATGCAGCAGACAGGGGATAGTACAGGCTAAAGACAGAGGCGCGTGAAGTCAAGTCTTGTTGACAAGCTCCACGACCTTCTTGACGGCCTCGTCAACCTTTCGCCAGTCGAAGTCGATGTACGTGTCCGTCACAGTCTGCCCCCACGAGTGCGTCAGGCAGCGCGCTATCACCTCCTTCGGGATGTCCAGCCCGGCGGCTATCGTCGCCCATGTGTGCCTCGCCCAGTACGTCGTCAGCCCCGCAAACGGAGCATCCTCGGCCTTCACCCTGTAGCCGTAGTGCGGCCTGTAGTCGCGGCCTATGTTTCGCAGGCCGTCGTTCCAGTTCCTGCGGAAGTCCTTCACGCTCCTGTTCGTGTCCATCGGGCAGAGCATGTAGTCCTTGCCCTTCCAGCGTTCCACGATCTCCCGTGCCTCCTTCGTCACCGGCAGGTCGTAGCGCTGCCCCGTCTTCTGCCGCCTCCCATCGTAGCGGTCGCCCACCAAGGGCGCGTGCAGCAGCAAGTCCACCGAGTTCGCCCCGCAGAGATAGAATGAGAGCATCCACAAGTCCCTGTACATCGCCTGACGGCCATCCAGCGGCCAGTCACGCAGCAGCCTCACCTGCTCCAGCGTCAGCGCACGCTTACGCGTCTCCTCCCTCCGAATCTTGAACCGCCTGAACGGATAGCCCTCCGTCCACTCGTTGTCTATACACCAGTTCACCACCGCCCGCAGGTTCCTCATGTGCACGCCCCTGCCGTTCACGTTGCAGCCGCCGTCCTCCAGCCAGCGGTCGAAGTCCTCCAGCCACGACGCATTGATGTCCAGCCGCGCCCGTGCGTCAAACGCCCGCACCTTCTTCTCCGTCAGCAAAACCGACTGCCGCGACGACTCCGTCCTTGCACGTCCCGCATAGTCATGCACGTAGTCAGCCAGCGTCCTCACCGACACGGGCCTGCCGCCCACGAGCTCGCGCAGCCTCGCCGCCAGCTCGTCCGTGCCCATCTCGGCGTTCCTGAGGCAGAACTCATCCATCTGGTCGTACAGGCGGTTCAGCCGCGAAGTCTTCGCGCCGCCGTTCTTCTCCCTCGCGTCGAACGCACGGCCCGTGAACCGCTTCATCGACGTCATCCCAGTGTCCACGAAGAAACGCCTGCCGTCGTTCCCCGTAACCCGAAACTTAACACTCATCGAACCATCCTTCCGGGGGTGGTTTCCGTCAACAAAAACATTTATCTTAATCATGAACAAAAATTTTCAACCAAAATTTCAACCAATGAACCTCCAAATTCAACCAAATTCAGCCGCAAGCAACCCTCAAACCATGTCCTGCAACACAAAAAAGAGGGAGTCACGAACCTCTCTATTTGTCGTAACTCCCTCATTTTCAGTCAGTACACCCGCAGGGGTTCGAACCCTGGACACCCTGATTAAGAGTCACGGATGCGCTTTTGTTAGTATGCTGAAATCCAGTATGTTACGAAGCCTTGAAAAACACTTCTACCTATTCTTCAACCTCATTCCTTCTCGTCTGGATAAACAACTTTATTAAGTAGTAGCCAAGAGTGGTGAACAACACATGAGATGCAATACCCAGAATGATAAGGACAACACCCCACCGACGAGCAGTCGAATAATATGTGTCGAAAGCATCGTGTATGTAGTGGTAGTAGAGGCCATACATGCCGATATTCATAAACACGCCAAATACAAGTATGAGGATGTAGCACACACGATTAACAAGCAACGCCCTCATTTTTAATCCGCTAATTGATTTCATAACCGTATAAATTTAAATTGATAATGCCTAAAGTAAACTGCCGTGGAACGTCACACGGTAAATCTTCTTAATCTCCGACTTCAGGATGCTGAACCGAGCATAGTTCCCGTTGTCCGAGATACACCACAGTATGCCATCGTTCTCGTTGTCCACCGACAGGTGCTTAATCATCCTGTCATCCGTGGTGATGATGAGGTACACCTTGTCGGGGTCAACCCGCTCCCAGTTGTTCACCTCCGACACGACGATCACCTCGCCCGCCTTTATCGTAGGCTCCATCGAGCAGCCGATGACGGGGAAGGCAAACTGCCCGTCCTGCAAGCCTGGGAACGTCAAGAACTTCGTGGGACGTTCGTCCATAGGTATGGTCGCAAGGTCGTAAGAACCGGCAGATACGGGCAGCTCATCGTAGTACGGTATGCTGCCGGCATTCGCGTCTTCGGCAACCCAGCACTTCACCTTCATGTTCCCGACGCCCTTCAGCAACCAGGCGGAACTGTAGCCGTAGGCATTCTCAATCTTCTTCGCATTGTCGAATGACACACCGACCTTGCCATTCAGCATCTTTATGAAGTTTGAGGCGTTGATGCCACAGTCAACGGCAAACCGACTTTTTGTCTTGCCGCTTTCTTCAAAGATGTAGGCCAACCTTTCGTTTGAATTGTTAAATTCTTCCATAAGTAATCAATTTACCTTTAAATTACGTTAAATAACCGCGTTTTACCACGGCAATTTTTGGTAGTTTACCATTAATTACCTATCTTTGTATCGTTGTTCCGAAAAACAACACACAAAAGAGAGGTGGTGTCGCGGTAAATACAAACCGCAACAACGACTGAACACCGCAAATATACGGTTTTTACGCGACACTACCAAACTTTTTGTGGTAAAACTTGGTAAAAACAACATTATTTAACTATGATTGCAACAAAAGTAACAGTAGAAGACATCCGAGCCATCGGAAGCAACCAGAAACTCAGGGTCACTCTTCCTGACTTCGGAGCATGCGTCACGACGCGAAACCTCGTCTCCTACGTCCGCAACCGCTACAAGCGGGAAGACGGGCTGACGTACATCACGTCCACCGACCGCAAGACGAACACCATCGAGATTATGACCGTCAAGAACCTGCGCTACGGGTACACCGCAAAGAAGAACAGGCAATGACGCTCACAGTCCTCTCTCTCCTCGCCATCGCAGTGATGTCACGGGTGGCCTACGAATATTGCAAGGAAAACAAAATCGACATAGAAGAATGAGCAACAAACGAAATCTCAACATCGCCGTCGTCGATAAGGAAGTCGAAAGAGTCTGGTTCCGCCAGAAGGAAGCAGCCAAGTGGCTTGGGGTAGGGGAGTCCACCATCAAGGACATGCGCCTCAACGGCACACTCTCTTACTACACCTTCGGAGGCACGGTGCTCATTCGGAAGTCCGACCTCGAACGGCAAATCAAGAAGGTCACGTAACTCACACAAGGCGCAGCCGCGGCACCCCATAGGCCATAATAAGTAGATAATGTTAATCCCACGCCGCCGCCAGCGGGACGGCAACCCGCCTGCGCCACTGCTTAAATTCTTTCATTTATGATGCCTAAAATTGAACTAAGCCCGTGAGGGTGCTATCATGGATTTTTAATTAAGCATAAGCATTATTATTAAAAACAGCCCCTAAGCGTAGGGGCAACCTGGGGATGGGATTCCCAAAGTACAAGGGAGTCCGATTGGTTAAACCACTTGTCAGTCCCCGCCACTGACATACTGGAGTAATGGGTTCGAATCCTGTCTTCCCCACCACTATCGCTCTTTGAAATATTGAGAACAAGGACACCGCAGCAGCAGACGGCACGGAAGAAGGAAAAGACCCAGTCTATATCACTATGCGCAAGTGCATCGCATAGGTATTTCGGAGTTAAGGCGACCGATACACCTTCCAGCAGCCGGGGTTGCGGAATGCACTATATCACCCAGGTAGCTCAGTCGGTCAGAGCAGCCTCACTTGCAGGATTCGTCCTGCATACTGGGGAAGGTCGGCGGTTCGAGTCCGCCCCTGAGTCCTACTTTTAGTTTTATTCATATAAACAGGAAAAGGAGCACCACCCGCGAGGGCCGTGCCTCCTTGCTTATCAGAAATCAGCAAAACCCCATAAAAACATGAAACTCATCACCGTAACAAAAGCAGCAGAACGCCTCGGCGTACACCGCCAGACAGTCGAGAACTGGGCAAAGCGAGGCATCCTGCAAGTAAAGGCAGTCGGAAGAGCCCACTTCGTCCTCGAAGAAGAAGTCAGCGCCATCGCCGACATCGCACCCGATGTAGAGCGCGCCCGCCAGTCAATCACCAAGGAACTTGACGACATCAAGGCCATGCAGCAGGAGCAGGAGGCAAACCGCCGCGCAGTCCGCCGCGAGCTCCAGATAGAAGGAATCCTCGCCCGCGCACTCACCCGACGCGAGTTCTACTACGCCATCCCCGCCATGCTCTGCGAGCTCGACATCATCCCCGACCGCGTGGCCGAAGTCATGCGCCTCGTCATCCAGGGCGAAACGTTCGAAGACATCGCATCCCGCTTTGGCCTCTCGAAAGAGCGCGTCCGCCAGCTCTTCACCAAAGGATGCCGCAAGGCCACCCTCCTCTCCGAAGTCAAGGACAAGCTCCTCCAGCTCGAAGACGTCCGCCTCCAGAACGCGGAACTGAAGCAGCAGGTCAAAATCCTCTCCTCCGAACTGAAGACCCAGCGCGAATACGAAGAAGCCCTCCGCGCCAAGAACGAGGCAGAGCGCATCAAGGCCATCGAAGAGACCGACAGCCTCATCTCGCTCTTCAACACACCCGTCACCGACCCCAGCCTCAACCTCTCCGTGCGAACCCTCAACTGCTGCAAGTCCAGCGACATCGAGACACTTGGCGACATCTGCCGCCACTGCAAGACCGACTTCCTGAAGATGCGCAACTTCGGCCGCAAATCCCTCTCTGAGCTCGACGATTTGCTCGACAGCCTCAACCTCTCCTTCTTAATGGACGTAGATGCCATCTACCGCCAGCGAATCGCACAGCGCATCGCAGAAATCAAAGAACAAAGCCAAGAATGAACATCGGGCTCATCGACGTTGACGGGCACAACTTCCCAAACATCGCACTGATGAAGATTGCATCGTGGCACCGACAGCAGGGCGACACCGTAGAGTGGGCGTTTGCCTTCAACGAATACGACCGCATCTACAAGTCGAAGGTGTTCACCTTCACGCCCGACGACCTGACCGCCTATCAGTGCCCCGACATCCGCAAGGGTGGCACGGGCTACGACATCAAGAGCCAACTGCCGCCGGAGATTGACCGACACCGTGGACTGGCCTACGACCTCTACCCACAGCACGATTTCAGCCGTATAGTAGAAAATATAATGTATAACAATTAAAACTCTACGAATATGGGTGGACGAGCAGGAGGCGGTGCCTCGGGTGGAATGGGTAGCCGGAGCAGAAACAGCGACGGACGCTTCGTTGGAACTGGCGGCGAGGTGTTTTACAACGGACCCGGTTCTAAGGGTTGGAACGAGTCAGTAGCGAAGGCTTTGAAGGCTGGAGTTGCAAGCAACAAGGATTCCATCTACCTTGATTTCAGAGTAGAGAGTGACCAAGCCTATACAGTGATGGCTGGTGTAGCGGCCAAGAGCACAGGATTCCAAAAGGATATTGCCACAAAGGGATTGAAGAAGTATTTCGATTCAGGTAAGACTTTTGGATTGAGTGAGAAGCAGGCCTGGGCAGTCAGCTACGAGTTCAAGAAACTGTTTGGAAGCTAAGCAAAAGCAGCAACCTCATTCGGGCTGCTGCTTTATCAAATTCTCGATGTACTCAGATTTGTTATTCGTGAGGCGGTTGAGCTTATCGACTGCCTCTTGGCTTAATCTTACCCCGACCATGATGTTTCGGTCGTTGGCAGGCCGTCCGCTACCAGCGCGACGACCGCCATGATTCTTCTCGTTACTCATGCTTCAACCTCCCCATTCATCCAGTTACCATTCATCAGGCGAACCTGTACCTCACCCTTACCGATGAGTGAGCGGAGTGTGCGCTC
>Ga0326512_10001915_pt1 | contig 15637 bp, 13 predicted proteins | sample 1_2617_0518_D_FD_203652 | JGI IMG/M metagenome (GOLD analysis project Ga0326512, IMG submission 203652) | Bovine rumen microbial communities from UC Davis, California, United States - 1_2617_0518 | ecosystem: Host-associated > Mammals > Digestive system > Stomach > Rumen | place: USA... | reverse complement strand
CAAGGTAAATTATCGTGAGATCGCTCTCGGTAATATGTACAATGAAAATCTGCTTGTTGGCGAAGTCCACAAGGCTATGAGAAACAAAGCTACGGCTTATGTTATCGAGACTGTTTACAAGGCAATCGCACAGGCAAGCGGTGTTAAGTATTTCTATGAGCATGCCGGTCTGGTAAAGGCCGATGTTGACGCTCTTCTGACCAAGATCCGCAGATATGGTCGCCCGAACGTTCTGGGTGATTATGCTGTTCTGGCTCAGTTTGTACCGTGGGTTGGCTATGTTGGAGAGATTTCCAGCAAGGACGTTATCGGTGTTTCTCAGAAAGCACTGGATGAAATCATTGACACCGGTCTGGTAGGTAAGTACAATGGCGCTCTCCTGTCCGAGATCCCGAACGCTTATGATTTCAATACTGTTAATGCTACAACCCAAAACTATGAGACAATTCTTCCGGCTGGCCTTGCATTCGTTACTCCTGCCGCTAACAACGGCGTTGCTCCGATCCAGACCTTCACCATCGGTGGACTTACTTCTCTGAGCGGAAACGATGTAACAACTGGCGAACTGCTCACCAGATTTGACATGAGAGTTGCTTGCGGCGTTGCTGCTACTGATGCTATCGGTATCATCCATGACACCAATCTTGACTCTCTCCAGTAATTTATAAATGTTAAAGAGGCTATGGTAGATCCATAGTCTCTTATTTTTAAGGTATTGATATGGAAGAACTTTTTTACTGTTACTCCGATAGGCTTTATTGTTGGCTGAAAGCGTTGAGGTTCCGGTACAAGTACCAGAGTATCAACAAAAATACCAACAAGAACTATTGGACTTATGTTAAATCGGAAAAGCTGGATGAGGCTATCGCTTTGTACAATTCCATGAAACATAAATTTAATTGATATGTCCTCATAGTTGAAAGGAGACAAATGGAAAACAAAGAATTGAATATGGACGAGAAAGTCCAGGTAATTAATCTTGCGCCGTGGAATGTCGGCTTCAATAATTCGACCGTCCCCGGTGCTTCTAGTTTTGCGCCGAAAGCAAAGCTGAGACTGAAGCGTGAGGAAATCATATATCAGGTTGGTGCGGGCAACAAGCTTCTCGCTGGCTTAGATGACGAGGGTTCCCATGCAACGCTCTACATTGACGATCCCGCCACCCGTGTTTACCTTGGGTTTGACTCGGAAGACGGCAAGCGCAAACAGAATGTCATTTCTGATGAAAAAGTCATGAAATGGTTTGAACTTAAAACCCAGACAGCTTTCGAAAAAAATATCCGAGAGAACGTTGTGACGATGGCTGAGAAGAGTTTTGTCCTTGAAGCCATCAGGAGACTGAAACTCGATTCCTATGAGAAGATCACCTTCTGTAAGGAGTACTGTAAATTCAGATTGTTCTAAAAACGGAGGTGGAATAATGGATGAACCAACTGCCTTTAACGAAGTCATAGAGATGTTTGAATCATCGTTCCAGGACAAGCACATTATTCCACGAGATCTGGAATTAGTATGGCTTAAAAAGGCGATTGCGGCCTACTCTGTTGAAGTACAGCCATTGACCTACGATGACGATATGGGCGAGTTTGATGAATACCTCGATCCCTACATTGTCGCGACTCTTGCAAGCATGATGAAAGTCTACTATCAGGAGCGCGAGGTATCGAAGGTCAATAAACGCATTAGCATAGTCGGCAAGGATTTGTCATGGGATGCCAGCGGCAACTCCAAGAAGTACACAAAAGAGGAACTCGACTATGCAGTAAAGTCTTCATATGAAATGATAGATAATCAGCGGCCTCCTGCTTACGGTTGATGCGGAGGTGCTTATGAAGAGTTGGTATTTGATTAATCCCCCGTCAACAAACAGCGGGGGCTTTGAGGATGAGTCCTTTAATGATTACAGATACGATGCTATCAGTGACATCCTTGGGACGGAACTGGCATCGGATATCGTTATCTATAAATCAGATTTGTCGGAAGATACATCGGTTAATGTCCGCGCGGTTGTCCAGAACAATACGGCGGCTACCTATCTTAACGCAATGCAGCGTGAATTCATTTCTACGCCCGGAACATTTACATCCGGTGACTATGTCTACTTTGAGGGTGAATACTGGCTGATTGTCGGTCGCCCTGGGACAAACAAAGTTTATGAGAAAGTGGTCACTCTCCTCTGCCAATACAAACTGAAGTGGCAGAAGGATGATGGCAGCGTTGTCGAGAGATGGGCTAACTTCACTTCCGCTTCGAAATACGATAAGGGTGAAGCCGGTAACTATGTACTGTACCTGACTACGAACAACTATACTATTCTGATGCCGCAGGATAAGGACTCGGAAACCATTGACGGCAGACGGGTATTTGTTGACCTGTCTGACGAGCCAAGGAAGGTTTTCAGGATCACCAGAGATGATGATGTCCTTTTGAACTATCCACAGCACGGCGGCATTTTTACATTTATAGCTTCGAAAGACGAATTCGATCCACACAAAGATAATCCGGAACTTGGCCTCTGTGATTATTTCGAACCGTTTGTTCCCGAAATCACTGAGGATGACCCGCCCGTAGTCACCATTGATATTACCTGTAAAGGAGAAAAGATGGTAGTCGCTGGCGGCAATCCGAAGACATTCACGGCGAACTTCTACTCTTCTGACGGTCAGGATGTCGATGAGCGATCCATGACATGGACGGTAACATGCACTCCTGAAAATGAACAATATGTTCATTACGAAGTGATCGACATACAGAAGATCAGGATACAGGTGGACTACGATACGTCAATCATAGGAACATCCATCATGTTGACGGCTAAATGCTACAACGATTCCGAATCCATTTATGTTGAGATCGGAGGTGGCATCTGATGGCTGGTGGAAACGAAATCATTCAATATAAAAACCGTATTATTAAAGATATCCTACACAATAGTGATTCTACACTCAGCACTGACATTGTCACGGCGATAGACCCGGAGGCAGTCGGAGAAGAAGACTCTCTGCTTTACGAGAATGTGTTCCCTTATCTTCGGATACCCGATACCGTTGATGAGGTAAAGGCATTCATTACAATGTCTGTTGATATGCCAAGAGTGTCCACAAAGAATTACTTCTTCAAGGATATGGTGATTACAATCAATGTCCTGGTGCATCAGGATTACATGAAGATGCCGCCAAGATATAGTGCTACCCGTTGTGATTACATTGCATCTCTGATTAACAAAGTCTTTAACAAAAATCCCAACTACGGAAACCGCCCATTGGAATATGTCTCCGATGTGGAGAGCATAGTTTTGAATAAATTCTTTATGCGTTCACTGCGGTTCCGCTGCGATGAAATGAATAGCACGAGGTGTTGACCATGAAAATGTTTGACAGTCTCTCCTATGTCATCCAGGGGAATAGTTATAAGGTTAATCAGTACATTACAATTTACAATCCAACTGTAGACGAAGTAATAAATTTTGGCGAGGACTATTATGATACCCTCGTCAACCTGTTGACCCGCCGCCCATATGATATCGCTGTCGAGTTATGGGACAGGAAAATCGATTACTCTACGCTGACAAACTGGGATCTGTTTTTCGAAACCGCGCCGAATATCCCCATAGAATACTCATGTATCCTGTTTGGTCGGTACGATTTCACGAAACTGAAACCATATGAAAATGTAGAGACAGGGATGAAAATCCTTGCCGATCCCGATGACCTCGACAACAAAATCGATGAGGCGATATATCAGCAAATTGTTGACTATGTCCGGCATGTCCACTTCATTTCCGATAAACTGGAATACGATATGGGTAACGAAACCGGTCGAAGGTTTCTGATTAAGCGAATGCGAAGGAAACGTGAAAAGCTTCTCAAGGATTACGCTTCTGGGAAGATCAGACCTGAGTCCAGAATTTTTAACATGATCATGTTTTGTGTTAACAATCCTGGGTTCAAATATGATTACACCAGTGTGCGAAATCTTACTCTCCCACTTTTATATGAGACTTTCCACTTCCTGATACATGACAATGGCAGGAATCTGATGACTATGGGTATCTACGCTGGACGGGTTGACCCAACCCAAATGAAAGATAAATCTTCACTGGAAATTATGCCAGACCTTCACAAGTAGGTCTGGTTTTATTTTTCGCAAAAATTTAAAAAAGGAGGAAAAACCATGAGTGTTACAACTGATAAATATATCATCCAGAATATGGAAATGCTGAGTTTCTTCTCTCTGGAAGACAACTCTGTATACTTTATCGCCGATGACCTTCAGGAAGCAACTATGTCCAATGACTCTGAAATCGTTTACGCCGAGGGTAAGAACGGTGTCAGAATTGGCGCTTCTGAAAGAAACAAGACTTCCAACATCACCGCTACCAACGGTACTATCGTTGAGGGCGCTCTGGCTGTACAGGTAGGTTCCGATGTTGAGACTGGTACTACGACTATCCCGAACCAGTTCTTCGCTATCGATACCGCTGACGGCGTATCCATCGACATCGTTCAGAAGCCGATTGGTGACGTTGGTAACGAAATTCCGTTCATTTACAAGAAAGACTCCTCTGGTGGCATCGGTAAGAAGTATGCAATCGGCTCCAATGCTACGGCTACTACCTTCAAGTATGATCCTTCTACTAAGAAGGTCACTCTGCCGACCGGTCAGTTTGCCGCTGGCGATACCGTATATCTCTTCTATGATATCGAAGTAGCTAACGCTAAGACCATCGCCAACCAGGAGAACAGATTCTCCAAGACCGGTATGCTTGTTGCTGATATCTTCGCAAAGGATGTCTGCACGGATAAGTCCTACTACGGTAAGATCATCTACCACAAAGCTAAAGCAAGTGGTACTTTCGAACTGTCCTTCGGTAACGATCCGTCCGTTCAGAACCTTGAGTTCGAAGCTATGTCTATCGGCTGCGGCAGCCAGACCAAGAAGCTGTGGACTCTCGTTATCTATGATGGTGACGATGTAACTCTTCTGTAATTGATTGATTTTAGAGAGTGTTGGTTTAGCGCCAGCACTCTCTTTTTAAAGGGGAAATAATTTTATGCATGAACCAAACCATATCTGCAAATACAGCGGATGCACGTTAGGCGAAGACGGTGGCCCCAAACACTACTATGCTTGTAGCTATTGTTCAAGGAGCGAAGCTTGGAGAGCAATGGCGTGTTGTAAGGAACATTACAACCTGTACATTCAGGAAGTACTCGCCGCCCGCGAAAGCGGCAAGGAAGTGGATACTCTTCCGGAAAGAACCGACATGACGAAAGATGAAGTCAAAGAACTCATGAAACGTCCTGTCGAAGAGGTTCTCGAAGAAGCAAAAGAGGAACTTAAAGATTTTGCTGATGAAGATGGAACCGTCAATATCGCCGAAGCGGTCGATACGATTAACCGTGAGCATGACAGGAAACAAAAAAATAACAAGTATTTCAAAAATAAAAAATAGTGTGGTTTATATAGAGGGTTTGAAAGGGTGATAAATTTCTAGCAGCCACGCTGGATTTTATTGCCCGTTTTTTACGATTTTTTGAGGTAAACACTATGGCAAATAAATTTATAGACAACGAATATTTCTGCTATGACCATGCGGAAATGTCCTACCTGTCCAGTAAACGGATCAGGTACAGATTTGTCAAAGAGATCGATGGCGTGACCGTCTGGAAATATGAGAAGACACCACGGCTGTTTACCGCCCTTGCCGAGTTCTACCGGCAGTTAGGCGGTGACAAATGACAAAGCTGATCTCTTTTGACACATCAAGTAAATCTACTGGGTATTGTATATATGTTGATGGCGCACTCTCCCGCTACGGTCGGTTCGATCAGTCGAAGATTATCCTGATGACTGAACGTCTTGAACCGATGGTGAAATCTATCCTGGAATTAATTGAGACTGAAAAGCCGAATATTGTTGTGGTAGAAACAACTTCGGTGAACCGTAATGCCCAAACACAAAGATTTCTGACAATGATTATAGGCGCTATATATGGGAAGTGTGTAGCTGAAGATATATTTTACTGTGGTCTTCGCCCGCAGGAATGGCGGTCGATGATCAGTCGGGAACCCCGCCCGAAGAAACGAGATGAACTGAAGGAATGGGGTAAACAGAAAGTGAAGGAATTGTACGGTCTAGAGATAGAGATTGATGATATATCAGACGCTATCCTGATAGGCCGAGCCTACATTAATAAATATTCGAAGGAGTAATTTATATGAAATTTGAGAAGGAAATTAAATTTAAAGAGATACCCGAAGTTGACCGGATGGCTGCGGTTGTGGACAGCGTTGTGAATTTTATCTTTAATGTTAACTCCAGCGGCAAAGCAACATATGCTCCATACTACTATGAGTATGCGGTGAAATTCGCAATCATCGCCCATCTCATTGATGGCATTGAACTCGAAGAGGAAGATATCGGCGAGTCTCTAGTGGACATCGCTATGAAAAATGAAGCAGTGGCTGATCTTGTCGAAACGTATATCAGCGACAATGAGGCTGATATCTTCTCTTATGTGGACGAGATTGTCCAGTTTAAGCAGAAGGAATATCTCCACAAGAATGATGAGTTAAACGCCGTTCTTCTGAAAGCCGTGAACCTTGAAGCTGCGGTCAGTGAAGCCGCACTGGAACTTGCGAAACGCCAGCAAAAGATTGCGTCTCAGCAGATCAAGATGAATGAGCAGAACGAGGAGATCCTGGCGAAGATGTCACCGGACGATGTCGCCGCGCTGAACACACGGCTGGCTAATGGCGAACTGGACATCGAGCAGCTTGCCAATATCGTCATCGAGAAGTATCTGGCAACCGATAAACATGATGAAGCTATGCGGGAAGTCATTGACGAGAAAAACAAAAAGATCATTGAACTGACCCAGAAAGGATAAGACATGGGCGGCACATTTACCAGTTGGGCGGCGTTGAAAAACGCACTACGAAAAGAAATGCGAGAGGCCATGGAAGAGACAGTCAATGATGCTTATATGGATGTTCTTGAACACAATCAGGACTTTTACGCCGGTAGCGTTCCACAGGAATATGTTCGAACTGGTGAATTTGGTGCATCAATGAAGAATTGGGGTATTCAAGGTGGCGGCGATTGGCTGTCCGCTGACGTAGGCCGTGACGGCTCTTATCAATATCGCACCGGTAGTTACCCTGATGGTTTGACTGTTTTTGGATGGGCTGAAACAGGCGCCGCTGGCATTGTAGGTAAGCAAAACACATGGCAGGACACCGAGGAAGACATCGAGTCTGATTTACAAAAGAACTTCAGCAGACATTTTAGCTGATTGTAAAGGAGTGATTAAATGCCGAGAGGACGAGGCGTTTACAATCGAGTATATACAAAGGAAAAATGGGAGAAGGTCAATCCTGAGAACAAGGAAATCCTGGATGACTTTCTCACAGAATTAAGACAACAAAAGAAAAGTAAAAACACAATTGAAGCATACCGGTATGACCTTCAGTTGATCTTGATCAAGATCATGGAAGACTTCGACAACCGAAATGTATTGGACATGAGCAAGAAGGATTTTCGGCGGCTCAATATCTGGTTCGATGAGTCAGGCATGAGTCCCGCCAGATGCAACCGTCTGCACTCTGCCATCAACTCTATGTTGACCTTCTGCGAAGAGGATGACGATTATGACTATGAAGTCAACTATAGCAAGAAGGTGCGAGGTGTGCCAAACGAGAAAGTAAAAACAAACGATGATGACTTCTTCTTCACATTTGAGGAATTCATCAAAGTCAGAGATATCTTAATGCAGACAGAGCGATATCAGGATGCTGCGCTTTGGTCGCTGATGTATGACTCAGGGGCTAGGCGCAATGAGGTTTATCAAGTCAAGAAGGAAGGACTGCTTGACGGAAACAAAACCAATATCGTCCGTGGCAAGCGTGGCAAGTTGTTCCCGCTTGTCTATCTTGATGATACCAAAGAGATCATCCGCAAGTATCTGGAATGGCGCGGCGATGACGATGTCGAGTCTTTGTGGATTAAAGGCCATGGCGAAACCGCCACTGAAGTCGAACCGAATTCCCTGTATAACAGGATTGTGTCTATCAGCAAGATCCTGTCGGAAGTCAGGGGCGAACCGGTGAATATCTTCCCGCACTCCTGCCGTCACTCCAGAATTGAGTGTTTGAAACGCGGCTGGGATGACCGTCTCAAAGACGAGAACGGGAAGAACAAGGAATTCCCGCTGGATCAGATACAGGTGTTTGTTCACCACTCTGATATCTCAACAACACAGTCCTATACGCGGGACACATCCGAAGAAACCATAAATGAGATGTTCGGCATCTCTTAACAGATAAATATAGACAATGATTAAAGCCCAAAAGTCGGGCTTTTTATTTTGCCCGAAAGGAGGGAAATATGTCAGATTTTATTGCTCATATAAAAGCGCAATTAGATGATGGCGGCGTTGAGTCGAAACTTCAAACGCTATGCAAAGATCGTCCGGTGAGTCTGATTGTCAAAGATATAGACCAGAGTAAATTGGATACATTCCTGAAGGGTCCACATTATGCTACGGTTGAGATTTCTGCATCAAGTCTCTCCGGAATGAAGACGCAGATAGAGAGTGCGCTTAAGAATATAAAGATAAGTCCCACCCTTGACCTTAGTGGTTTAAGTGGGCGTTCTGGAATTGGCAAGGTTGGCGATTTACTTAGCAAACAGGCACAAGCCGCAATCAAAGGCGTAACCAATCGCAGTGGTATGGGCGCATTTAGGGTTGATCAAATTGCCTCTGGGGCATTTCAAAAAGAAATGTCAGATGCGGTCAAAAGAATTAGTGGCAGAAAAAGTGAACTGATTAGCTATGACATTAAGACCAAGTCTAGATATGATGATGCCTCTGACGCAACAATAACCACGCTTGATAAAGCAATTGTAAAGTATCGCAATGACTTGGGCGAAGTTATCACAAAACAGCTTGAATGGACACAGATTGCCACAAGCTTTGACCCAAGCGGAAATGCCGAGGCTATTATGGGATGGGCTGAAGCTACAGCCTCTTATAGTAATCACCTTGAAGCCGCAACTAAACAAGCCAAGTCATTCGCTGACACACAGAAGTCTGTCGCCGCCAATCTGAAGAATACGGCAAAGCAGATATATCAGGGCGCAATCGATCCCAATGCGACAAAAAAGATCCAAGATACGGCACATCTCGATGAGTTAAAAAGACGTAAGGATGCAATTGATACAGAGATCGGCAATCTTTCATCTCTTACCGGCTCTGATTTCAATGATAAAAAGCTTGAAATCCAAGGGATGATCAGTGATCTGAAGATCTTGACGAGAGAATATCGCAATGCCGAAAGTGCGGCTACATCTTTCCGTGCGAAGCCTGTAGAGACTATCCGTTCGGAAACAGATGCCAAAGTCAAGAGTCTTGAAGCTGACATTAAGAAATATGGTATTGAGTCAAAAGAACTGACTGGGTATGTCGATGATATGAATAAGGCGCTTTCCAATCCCGACATTGATATGTCTGGTTTGCAGAATGTGCTGGATACATATACGAAAGCCAAGGCCGAGATGGGGAAACTCGTCAAAGAGTCTCAGGCAGCACAGGCTAGTGAGAAAGTCGGCATCAAAGCTGACACGCTCAGTAAAACAATCGGTCAGGCTGTTGCGGATAATGCCGGTTTAGAGAAATTCGAAACAACGATTAATGGTGCGAAAGTCTCCATTGACACTCTCAAAGCTTCTCTCGCGGAAGTCAAAACCGCTGGCGACCTGTCTGTAGTGACGGCTCAATGGAAAGCATTTGAAGACGCGGCGAAACAAGCCGGTGTTGTTCTTGATACCAATGCCGAGAAAATTAAACAGACATTTTCTACTCTTGATAGTGTTAATGAGCGTTTCGACACTATGGGTAGTAAGTATTCTGGTACAAAACAATTCTCGCAGATAGATGAGAATATTGCCAAGATGGCTGATCTGAGAGCGAAATATGATGAACTCTCGAAGATGGAGCCGTCACCAGAACGTGCCGAGGGTATGAGTGCGGCAATCAGCGAGATTAATTCTCTGCTTGGCACAACCATTCGTCAGATGAACAGTTTGGACGCGCCGATATCAACGATGGAGGCACAGACAAAAAGTAATAACGTTCTGGCGTATTTGAATGCGAACAGTAAAGCCGCAAAAGAATATGGTAAGGCACTCAAAGAAGTCGCCCAAGATTATCAGAATGCTACAACTAGGGGTGACGTTGCGGCAGCTGATACTAAATATAAGAATCTCCAATCTGAAATCAAAATGAAAAACCTTGAGGGTTTGACTTTTGGTGATGAATTAGCCCGTGGCTTCAAACAGATTGCAGAATTCGCCGGTATCTATGCATTGGTTCACAACGTGATGATGCAAGCCCCGCGTCAGATGTTCCAAGCTGTAAAAGAAGTCGATGCGGCGATGATTGAACTCCGCAAGGTTTCGAACGCAACCGATGTTCAGCTTGGTGAGTCCTTCGATGTAGCCGCTGACTCCGCTAAGAAATACGGCGTTGCGCTCAGTGACGTTATTAGTTCAACCGCTGACTGGAGCCGTCTTGGTTATAGTCTCGAAGATGCCCAGAAGCTGGCTGATGCCACTACTCTTCTTCAGACTGTCGGCGATAACATGACGCAGGAGAATACTTCTCAGGCGCTCGTCAGCACACTTCAGGGTTTCCAGTTGGATGCCGCCGAAGCACAGCATATTGTAGATAAATTCAACGAAGTTGCCAATAACTACGCCATCGACACGGCGGGTATTGGCGAGGCTCTTCAACGTTCAGCCGCATCATTTAACACGGCTCACACGGATCTGGATAAATCAATCGCGTTGATTGTCGGCGCGAACACGGTTGTCCAAGACCCGTCACGAGTGGGTAAACATTGTTGCCCAGGAATGCAGTAATGCATATCTGAGAAAGTAGCTATATCGGTTAAAGACTGATGGGACAGTTAAGACCGAGGAAAGATTTGCGAAAGCAAAAATCCGTAGAGACTGTAATACCTTGTGTGGCAACGCACCAGGTTTCGCTGCTCTCCTATTTATTAGGATGAAGATCCAGTCCGAACTCACGATATAATCCCAAGAACAAGAAACGTGAGAGATTGCCAGAAATGACAATCCGCTACCATTGGTAGTCAGTAGGTTCACAACCGAAAGTAACAGAAAGAACATGTGGAAGACAAATTACTGTCTTAGTGCATAGAAATATGTACAGGCGAATATATCTAATTGCAGGTAAAGCGTAAAGCCTTGCACCACAATAGCGGAGAAATTACGCTATGACGGGACGAAAGTAGAAACAACGCAAGGATGGCATATGGTCAAAAGCCTAAGTGCTTATATAATCGCGGTTCATGCAGCGAAGCACCCTAACGTTATCCGTAGATCATACGGTATCAGTCGAGGGTGAACGTTCACAGACTAGATCCAAGTCGGGCTATAGAGGCGAGAATAAGGGTGGAAATCCCGAATATCTATGGCATTAATCGTAGGGCGCAATCGCAAATGGCGCGGGTGAAATCCCCATAATCCGAAAAGGTATGCTCTCAGCACATAATGGTGGAGATGAAGAAATAGTCGAGACTCATGTGAAAGCATGAGAACTTACTGGACAACCAGTAGTTAGTGTGACTTGCGACCACACTTAATGTATTCAAGTAAGTGCCAGGATCCGTGGCGCAAAGGCAGAGCTGGAAGACATGGGCGAAGACACCGATACAATGGTATCTTCTACCGCAAAACTTCGTGAGAATATTCAGGGGATGACTGGTTTCGACATCATGGCAGATGAAGCCGGAACCGAGTTTAAAGATATTTATGACATTGTTATCGGTATCGGTAAAGAGTGGGATAAACTCTCCGATATCAACAGAGCCGCACTGCTTGAACAGCTTGCTGGCAAAAATCAAGCCAATGCTCTGGCGAGTGCGCTCCAGAACTGGCAGACAATCGAGAAAGCCTATCAGACTTCAGTTGGCGCAAGTGATGTCAATGGCGGCGTTGGCTCCGCAATGACGGAACTTGAAAATGCTCAACAGGGTATTGAATACTCTCTCGGCAGATTCAAAGCAACATTTCAGGAATTTGCTACAGATCTCATCGATACAAGTATCGTTAAAGGCATTGTAGATTTTGGGTCAACAACGGTTGGTGTATTCGATACTCTGATTAAGAAAACCGGTTCACTCGGTACGGTAATCACTACACTTGCGGCGGCAAAAGGTATTGGCGCTCTGACAACAGAGTACAAGAAACTGAAAGCTGCGGCTGATGCCGGTGATTCCGTTTGGACACAGCTTGGCGATGACATCGCCGCCCCACTTAAAGCATTGCATACAACACTTGGGACGGGTGGCATGATTGGTGTTGGCGCAGTGGTCACCGGTATTGGTTTAGTGATTGCCAGACTCCACGCTATGTCCGTAGAAGCCGATGAAGCTAAGAAAGCCATGACGGCTTCGGTTTCTGAATATAATACCGAGTCTGGAACATTAGATACTCTGAACCAAGAATTAACCGAGACACAAAATAGAATTCTTGCTTTACAGGCATTGGAGAATCCGTCCCTTGTTGATCAGCAGGAACTTGCGGATTTACAGCAACGGAACTCTGAACTTGAGCGGGCGATCCAATTACAGGAACAACTCGTCAAGACGGCGGCGATGCAAGCTGCGAGTGATGCTGAGGATACACTAAAGAAGTGGACGAGTGATTCCAACTTCCTGTGGGGTCGGACTGAAAATGCCTTTGACCCTGACAAGATTGCGGCGGCGCGAGAAAACTATGCCAGTGGCCTCCCATATATTATTGGCTCTCCTATCAGTGATGAAGAAGAAGTTAAAAACAAAATAATCTACACTGATCCTAAACCATTTAAAGATAATATCAATGAATTAATTGCATTGTATCAGGCTTGTGATGAGGAAATTGCCAATACACAGGCACAGATGAATGCTACAGATGTCGAAACAGACGAAGGGCTGAATAAGTACCAGGACTTAACCGACTATCTTGCTAAAGTAAATAAAAAGATGGTTGAGACTGAAGGTTACATCGGTACCTACAGAGACACCCTTAAAGATGTATGGGATGCCTACGATACTGAGATGAATGAGGGCATCTACAATCGCCGTCATCGTGAGCAGATGGCGCAGATTGAGGAGATGCTTGATGCTATCGGCGAAACCGTTCAGAAGGGTCAGGATCTTAACAGCGTACAAGATGCCATCGACAACATCTTCAACCAGTCTGATTTTCTTGAGACAAAGAACCGTCTTGTCGAGGCAGCGAAGGAAGGACGCGAAGCTTTAACCAAGGAACTCGCATCTATCGGCGAAAGTAGTCCTCTTGGTCAGGCCATTAAGGATGCGTTCATCCAAGACGGCGAACTCGAAGACTACTTCATGAATATGATTGATCCCGCCAAGCTGAACCTTGACGAGGTTAGGAAACAACTCGCCGATTTCATCACCGGCTTTGACGAAGACCCAATCACACAACAGGGCAGAAAACAACTTTATGACTCTCTTATCGGAACGGCATCTGATGAGCAGATCCAGGAATTCTATAATAGTCTTGTAGACAGCGGTCAGCTTGCAAATATTGGCTCGATGAGCGCAGAAGAATTCACTCAGGCGTTCAATAATACTGTCGCCCAACAAGAACCTGTTTCTAATGGCACGTTCGCTGAACTTCTCACCAAGGATGACAGTGAAGTCCTTAAGACGGTTTCTAGTTTCCGTGAGCAGATGTCTGGACTCAGCGAGGTCACGAACCAGTTGCAGTCTGGCGAAGTCACGATGTCTGATGTCATCGAGAAATTCCCGGAACTCGCGGGCAGAACTACTACCCTGTCCGACTCCATCTCTGATCTCAAGACTGAAAACCTTCTGAAATTTAAGAGTAACTGGGATGAACTCACCAAGGGATTAGCTGGCGAAGAACTGGAGAACGCCAATAAGCAATTCACTGAGTTCCTGAAAGACGTTGACATGTCTGGCGTGAAATTTGACCGCGCCGGTAAGACAATCCTCGATGCACTCTTCCCTGATGCTGAAGCCTCCAGTGCTGAACGCAAGGCTTTGGTCGAAGCATGGAATGGTGTTTACGATGATGTGGTTAAGACAACGGCTGATGAAGAACTTCTGATGAAGGTCATTGCCGATCCTGCGAACGCCTATAAAACAAAAGACGAAATCATAGCAGCGTTTGAGTCCGCGAAACTCACCATGGATGTAGAGACTACATGGAATGGCGACATGAGCGGCATCGATGCATATAATGCCGCCAAGGAAACAACAAATGCCGGTGACAAGTATCTGCAAATGCTGTCAATCGCCAAAGAAGTCCAGGAGATGGCTGATAAGGGATTGGTCGGTACAGACGAATTCAAAGCCGGTGCTGCTCTCTTCTCACCCAATGCGATGGGCGATGTTGAGAACTGGGCTGAGAATTCCGGTAAAGTCTTCCGCTATCTCACTGAAGATAAAGAAGGTGTAACCAATCTTCTTAAAGACATGGCACAGCTTACCAATGAAAATGGTACGGCTATGGCGACATGGAATGAGGAAACAGGTGACTACACCCTTAACATCCAAGACTTCGAGAAATCAGCGGATGCTCTTGGTATCTCCTTTGATCTGCTTACCGCCTCTCTCGCAAGACTTGGTGACTACGGCGGCAACCTTGACTTCTTCGCCTCTATGGAAGAAGGGCAAGATCACCTCGCTGATCTTTATGGGGATCTGGCGAAACAAGAGGTTAAGCTTCAGGAACTGAAAGAAGCACAAGCCGCTGGTGACAAGACGGTCACTGATACTGTTATCAATGAACAGCAAAAGCGCGTTGATCAGATCAGACAGTCTATCGAGAACACGCAGAGTCTTCTTGATGTTTTCATTGATAAGTCAGCCGAGAAGCTTGAAGCTGAGACAAAGAGCCATGCTCAGTCTGCGCTCAGTCTTATCGATAGTCTTGACGGCATGGACACACGGACCCAGCAGAGAGCATTACAGGCACTTCAGACTGAAAGCGACCAGTACTCTCTCGGTTTGAAATTTGAGGTTGACGAGAACGGCATGCTGTCGCTCGTTGAGTCTTCTGTGCAGGATCTTCAAGACTATGTTGATGGCAAACCCGTCAAGCCGAAAGTTGAACTGGATGAAGAAACTAAGCAGGAACCACCGGAGATTGAGGCTGCGACCGGCGAAGTCGATGACAGCACCGTAACAAATTACGTTGAGGGGTTTAACGAAAAAGTAACCATCAATGTAGATGCTGAACTTTCTGATGAGGCAAAGGCATTAATCGGCTATCAAAAGGGTGGCAACGTTGATTTGTTAAATCGCCCGCAGATAGATGCCAAAAAATTAATCGATGCCGGTTGGTCACCCGAAGAAGCCGGTGAAGGTACGGCTACCGTATTTACAAGCACATTTAGCAATGAGGCCGCAGAACTTGGATTAAAAGACGGCGTTGCGATTAACTTTACTCCCATTCTCCCAAATGGAACAGTAATGAAGAAAGGTCGCTTCGAGGAATACTGCCAGGAAGTTATCGAGGGTGTTCATGATGATTATCTGAACTTGAAAATCGGTGCGGAATTTACGGGCAAAGG
>Ga0326512_10001913_pt1 | contig 15646 bp, 15 predicted proteins | sample 1_2617_0518_D_FD_203652 | JGI IMG/M metagenome (GOLD analysis project Ga0326512, IMG submission 203652) | Bovine rumen microbial communities from UC Davis, California, United States - 1_2617_0518 | ecosystem: Host-associated > Mammals > Digestive system > Stomach > Rumen | place: USA... | reverse complement strand
GTACGATTTAACTGTGATAAGGCGAGTACTGGTATATTTAACTCTTTAGCTAGACCTTTTAATGATCGTGAAATCGTAGAAACCTCTTCCTGACGGTTTCCAAATCGCATACCATTGGCATTCATTAACTGCAAGTAGTCAATCATAATCATTTTTATACCTTTCTCACGCGCCAGTCGGCGAGCTTTGGTACGTAGTTCAAAAATAGAGAGACCCGGAGTGTCGTCAATGTATAGTGGCTTACCCTGCATTTTACGTAGGTTTACATCAAGTCTCTGCCAGTCTTGTTGATCCATGTTACCGTTCAGTATCTTTTTACCTTCAATTTCGCAGACATTGCTAATTAAACGGTTTACTAACTGAACGTTGTTCATTTCTAGAGAGAAGAAGGCTACTGGTATGTTATTGTCAATAGCTGCATTCTTGGCCAAACTAAGTGCAAAAGATGTTTTACCCATGGCTGGACGTCCTGCTAGAATAATTAAGTCGGATGCCTGCCAACCCGAAGTAGCATCATCTAGATCTGTATATCCTGTGGTAATACCTGTCAAACCTCCACTGTTACTTGCAGCACGTTGTAGAATTTCTTGTGCCTCTTTGATAACAGGGTCAATCTGCGTGTAGTCTTGCTTCATGTTATTCTGTGATATCTCATAGAGGCCTCCTTCTGCTTGTTGCATGAGTTCATCTATGTCTACACTGTCATCGAATGCGCCTGTTTCAATTTTACCTGCAAATGAAATCAACTGTCTAGCGGTATATTTCTGTACTAAAATTTTGGCATAGTGAGAAATACGTGCAGATGTGGTAACATGTGAAGACAGTTCTGTGACATAAGCTGCACCACCGGCTTTCTCCAGATTGCCATCTTTTTTTAGCTGCTGGGTAACCGAAATAAAGTCGCTAGGTTGCTCATTCATGTTGAGTGTCTGTATTGCCTGGTATATCTTCTGGTGAGCAGGTATGTAGAACGTTTCTGGTTTAAGCAGTTCTGATATTACTGAGAATGCATCATTGTCAATCATGAGCGCACCCAGTACAACCTTTTCCACCTCAGGTTCCTGTGGCTGCAGATGCCCATACGTATTATCGATAGGAGCAGATGTTTTACGTTGTTTACGATTTGTTGGCATGTATTTTTTTGTTTTTTACAAATTGCAAATATAGCTATTTTTTTTGTGAATTTAGTAATTTGTGGCTATATTATTTTTTGTTGTCAAAGATGTATAAATCTAATGCTAAAGTCTTAGTTTTAGAATCAATATGAATTCACAAAATAAATTAGATAAAATTTTGGGTTGTTGGTTTAAATAGTATGATAATTTTTTAAGATTAGTATTTATGGGGGTATTTTTTTATATTGGTGTTTAGATTGAGTTCAAGTGAATTTTACTTTTTTGTCTGTTTAAAAAAATAGAGAATTTTTATTTTAAAAAGTATGCTTATTTTGTATATTTTTTTTAAATTTGCCTGCGTTAACCGATTATAGTGTATCATTAACAAAATGAAGAAAATACCAACCGAATAATAATAATCACTATTATGGAAATAACAGAATTTTTAGAATTACCCAAAGGTTTTTATGAAATTGAGCGTCCAAAAAGCCCTGTAGATGCTGTTGCTTATGGATATATGTCTAATCAGGCAGAAGTAAATCTGCTAGCTTACCCCATTAAACGTGTTCAAGCAATGCCTTATGACGATGTTGAATTGTTAATTCTGCGTATTCATCAGACTTTGGAAGACACACAAGGCTTAGTGGAAGTTGGTAATGGAATTACTGATGATGGTAATCGATATATTTATTCGATTTTAAAGTCAATTTTAGATTCAGGTGGAACATCTTACAAAGTGAAGTTACATATTGATTTGTATGATTGTTGTCTTGAACTTTTAGGTACTTTTAATGAAATTGATAATATAGGGCGAAGAGAACGTGAAATACGAGAGGTGCTGGATCAAAAAGGTTGGCTTAATAGAAATGGAAATCAGAAATGGAATGCTGACCCTTATTCTTCAAATTATGAGCACCCAATACTTCGTAATTTCTCAGAAAAGGAAGGCTTTGATAAACATTATCCAGGGCATCCTTTGTCGATACTTAGGAAGATGGTTAAAACGGTGGTACACGAGTCTAACTTTGAACTCTTTGCTAGATAAGGAAAAAAGAATATTTTTTTGCGAATTGTTCTTTTTTTTATACTTTTGCAAGTCAGAATTATTTCAAGTTTATTAATATAAAAAGATTCAAGTATGAAATTTTTTTGGGGTAAAGTTTTGTTTGCTCTTTGTTTAACAAGTTTGGGAGTTCTGAATGCAAATGCTCAGCGTGGTAAAGGATGGTATGTACAGTTGGGCGGCGGAATAGATGTTGTTACCAATGGTGATAGCGAAACTATGGGTGCTTTGGAAGTTAGTGGAGGCTATTACATAAATAAGCTGATAGGACTTGGTGTAGATTTGAATATTGCACCAGCTACAGGTACGCGTTCTTCTTTAGGAAATTTCTCATCTAAGATACGTTTTCGTCCGATGGCTTACAAGAGTTCTCGTATATTTGAAGTTGAGCCATTTGCTGGTCTTGGTTATGGTTGGTCTAAGTATTCACCATATAGTAATTCTGCAGTGACAGGTAAGCTTGGTTGTGATTTACTTTTCAACTGTAATCCTAAGCATACAGTGCAAATCGGTGTAACTCCAGAATTTGTAGATTACCTTTGGACAGAATTTGGATTTAATGATTTACAGGTCTTTAATTTGATGGCAAAAGTGAAGGTTAATATCTAAACATCAAATATTTTTTTATAGGTAAATTAGATTCGCCATTAAGGGGTAACTCTTAATGGCGAATTTTGTATTTACATACTGCTATTTTGTTTTATATATGAATATATTACATGATATTAACGGCTTTATAAAAGAAATAATGCGAAACTGAAAGGAAATATAGCAAAAAAGTTATAATTTGTTTGTTTGTATCAATTTAATTCATTACCTTTGCATTCGAAATTTAAAATTGACCGAAAAATGGCAAAAAATCAGATTCTACTAAGTATTATTATTCGAATTCGACTACAACGAGTGGCCGGAAGTGAAGATTTGTGCTTGTAGCTCTGATGTAAGAAATACAAAAGCCTTTCACACTTCCGATTGCGGGTGCGAGAGGCTTTTTTAATTTGAACTTAATAAAAACATTATATTATTATGAGTGACAGATTATACATTTTTGACACAACACTTCGTGATGGCGAGCAGGTTCCTGGTTGTCAGCTGAATACAGTAGAGAAAATTCAGGTGGCTAAACAGTTGGAATTGCTAGGTGTCGATGTTATCGAAGCTGGTTTCCCAATTTCTTCTCCAGGTGATTTTAATTCTGTGGTTGAAATATCTAAGGCTGTAACGTGGCCTACAATCTGTGCACTGACACGTGCGGTAGAGAAGGATATCGACTGTGCTGCTGAAGCTCTAAAATATGCTAAGCATAAACGTATACATACCGGTATTGGTACCAGCGATTCTCATATTAAATATAAGTTCAACTCCAATCGTGAAGAAATTATAGAGCGTGCTGTTGCTGCTGTCAAGTATGCAAAAAAGTATGTTGAGGATGTTGAGTTTTATGCTGAAGATGCTGGTCGTACAGATAATGAGTATTTGGCTCGCGTTGTTGAGGCTGTTATTAAGGCTGGTGCCACTGTGGTGAATATCCCAGATACTACAGGTTATTGTATGCCTGATGAATATGGTGCTAAAATTAAGTATTTGATGGAGCATGTAGATGGAGTGGATAAAGCTCGTTTGTCTACTCACTGTCACAATGACTTAGGTATGGCTACTGCCAATACTTTACAAGGTGTTCTAAATGGTGCCCGTCAGGTTGAGGTTACTATTAATGGTATAGGCGAGCGTGCTGGTAACACTTCGCTCGAAGAAGTTGCGATGATTCTTAAATGCCATAAACATATCGGAATAGATACTAATATTAATACAACCAAAATCGTACCTACCAGTCGTATGGTGTCTAGTTTGATGAATATGCCAGTTCAGCCTAATAAGGCTATTGTTGGCCGTAATGCTTTTGCTCATTCTTCGGGTATTCATCAGGATGGCGTGCTTAAAAATGTTCAGACCTATGAGATTATGGATCCTAAAGATGTGGGTCTTGATGATAACGCTATTGTACTTACAGCTCGAAGTGGTCGGGCCGCTTTAAAATACCGTTTAGAAGTTAATGGTATAACAGTCAACGATGATGCTAAGCTTGATAAGTTATATAAGCAATTCCTTCTTTTGGCAGATAAGAAGAAAGAGGTAACTGATGATGATGTGCTGATGCTTGCAGGTGCAGACAATGCTTCTGTGCATGCTTTGTCTCTTGATTATCTACAGGTTACTACGGGTAAAGGCGTTCGCAGTGTTGCCAGCATAGGCTTGGATATCTCTGGTGAAAAGTTTGAAGCAGCTGCTACCGGAAACGGTCCTGTAGATGCTGCTATACGTGCGCTGAAGAAAATCATCACAAAGCGCATGACGCTGAAGGAGTTTACAATTCAAGCTATTGATAAAGGAAGTGATGATGTTGGTAAGGTGCACATGCAGGTAGAATACGATGGTCATGTATATTATGGCTTTGGTGCAGACACAGATATCGTAACGGCTTCAGTAGAGGCTTATATCGATTGTATTAATAAATTTAAGAAATAATAAATACAAGATTATATATGAATACTTTATTTGACAAGATTTGGGACAAACATGTAGTTCAGATCGTAGAAGACGGTCCGACACAACTTTATATTGATCGCTTGTATTGTCACGAGGTGACTTCACCACAGGCTTTTGCAGGTATGCGTGAGCGAGGACTTAAAATATTTCGCCCTGATCAAATTTTCTGTATGCCTGACCATAATATTCCTACACATGATCAAGACAAACCTATCGAGGATCCTATTGGTAAACGACAGGTAGATACACTCGACAAAAACTGTGCAGAATTTGGTGTAACTGAGTTCAAAATGAATTCAAAGGACAATGGTATAATACATGTCGTTGGTCCAGAGAAAGGCTTGTCTTTGCCTGGTATGACGATTGTTTGTGGTGACTCTCATACTTCTACTCATGGTGCGATGGGCGCAGTTGCTTTTGGTATAGGAACCTCTGAAGTAGAGATGGTTATGGCATCACAGTGTATCCTGCAGTCTAAGCCAAAGAGTATGCGAATTAATATCAATGGTAAACTTAAAAAAGGTGTAACAGCTAAGGATGTAGCACTTTATCTCATGGCTCAGATATCTACTTCAGGCGCTACTGGCTATTTCGTAGAATATGCTGGTGATGTGGTCAAGGATATGTCTATGGAAGGCCGCTTGACTTTATGTAATCTGAGTATTGAGATGGGGGCTCGTGGTGGCTTTGTTGCTCCTGATGAGACAACCTTCGAATATATTAAGGGTAGAGAATATGCTCCTAAGGGAGAAGAGTGGGATAAGGCTGTAGAAGAATGGAAGAAACTGAAGAGTGGTGATGATGCAGTATTCGATCGTGAACTTAACTATGATGCTGCAGACATTGAACCACGTGTTACATATGGTACAAATCCTGGTATGGGTATTGGTATCAATGATACTATCCCTACACTCGATGAAATCGATGCAGAGGGACAGGCTTCTTTCAAAAAGAGTTTGAATTACATGGGTTTTAAACCTGGTGAGAAAATTTTAGGCCATAAGATAGATTATGTATTCCTTGGTGCTTGTACGAATGGACGTATTGAGGATTTCCGTGCCTTTGCTTCAATTGTAAAAGGACATCAGAAGGCTGAAGGCGTGACAGCTTGGTTGGTTCCTGGTTCATGGTTGGTTGATAAGCAGATTCGTGAAGAAGGAATTGATAAAATTGTTGAAGCTGCAGGTTTTGAAATTCGTCAGCCAGGGTGCTCTGCATGTCTTGCTATGAATGATGATAAAATACCGGCGGGCAAGTATTCTGTAAGTACTTCAAATCGTAATTTCGAAGGTCGTCAGGGACCAGGTAGTCGTACTATTTTGGCTAGTCCATTGGTCGCTGCCGCTTCTGCTATTACAGGTAAGTTGACAGACCCTCGTGAGTTCATGTAATTCTATCTTTTCACATTCAAATGCACATCAAAATGAAACAGAAATTTAACGTAATAACATCAAGTTGTATTCCACTTCCTCTGGAAAATGTAGATACAGACCAGATTATACCTGCTCGTTTTCTAAAGGCGATTGATAAAAAGGGTATGGGTGAAAATCTTTTTCGTGACTGGCGATACAATGCTGATGGTTCTCCAAAGGCTGATTTCGTGATGAATGACCCTTCTTACAGTGGTGTTATCTTAGTGGCTGGTAAAAATTTTGGTTCAGGTTCTTCTCGTGAACATGCAGCATGGGCTATCGCAGGTGCAGGCTTCCGTGTCGTAATTAGTTCCTTCTTTGCAGATATTCATAAGAATAATGAGTTGAATAACTTGGTGTTACCTGTAGTGGTAAGTGAAAATTTCTTGAAAGAGCTTTTCGATACTATTGATGGTAATCATCAAGCTCAGGTGAAAGTTGACCTGCCTAATCAGACTGTCACGAATCTGACAACAGGTCACAGTGAACAGTTTGAAATCAATGGTTACAAGAAGCACTGCCTCGAAAATGGACTGGACGATGTAGACTTCCTGGTCCAAAATAGAGATAAGGTCGAAGCATGGGAGTTAGCAAACAAATAGAAATACTCGATTCAACCCTTCGTGATGGCGAACAGACCAATGGTGTCTCTTTCTTGCCTCACGAAAAGTTGATGATTGCGCGTCAGTTACTCTCTGAAGTCAAAGTCGATCGTATTGAGGTGGCTTCGGCGAGAGTATCTGAAAGTGAAAAAGATGCTGTTAGCATGATCTGTAATTATGCCAAAAGCATCGACCGTTTGGAAAGTGTAGAGGTTCTCGGCTTTGTGGATGGAATGAAGTCTGTGGACTGGATTAATGAGTGTGGTGGTAAAGTTATCAATCTGCTGGCTAAAGGTTCGCTTAAACACTGCTCACAGCAGTTGCGTAAAACTCCTCGTGAACATATCTTAGATATCAAGGAGGTTATCAGTTATGCTCATAGAAAGGATATGAAGGTTAACTTATATCTCGAAGACTGGTCGCAGGGGATGATTAATAGTCCTGAATTTGTCTATCAAATGATGGATGGCTTGAAAGATGAAGGTATTGTACGTTTCTTGTTGCCTGATACTTTGGGTATCTTGAATCCTTTGAATGCCTATAAATTCCTTCATGATATGGTTAGCCGTTATCCTGGTGTACGTTTTGATTTTCATGCGCATAATGACTATGATATGGCTGTCGGTGATTCTTTAGCAGCTTTAGAAGCGGGTTGTACTGGTCTACACGTTACCGTGAATGGTTTGGGAGAACGGTGTGGTAACGCTCCTTTGTCGTCTGTTCATGTAATGATTAAAGACCAAATGGGCTATAAAGATAATATTGATGAAACCGCTTTGGTTGATGCTAGTCATTTGGTGGCGGGCTATAGTGGCATTGCTGTTGCTCCTAATACACCTGTCGTAGGTGATTATGTCTTTACACAGGTTGCAGGGGTACATGCTGATGGCGATAATAAAGGAAATCTTTACGCTAATGCTTTGGTTCCAGAAAGATTTGGTCGCCATCGTGAATATGCATTAGGAAAGAATTCTGGTAAAGCCAATATTATTAAAAACTTGGCTGATTTCGGTTTAGAACTGACTAAAGAACAGACTAAGGCTGTTGCTAAACGCATAACAGAACTTGGGGCTCGTAAACAACTGGTTACTCCTGATGACTTACCATATATTGTTAGTGATGTTCTTAAACATAATGCACCAGAAGATAAAGTGAAACTGGTAAGTTACATGGTTTCAACTAGTTATGGCTTAAAGCCTATAGCCAGTCTGAAGGTAAGTATTAATGGTGAAGAGTATGAAGAGGATGCCACTGGTGATGGACAGTATGATGCCTTTGTTAAAGCACTTCGTTCTATTTACAAACATAAGTTGCATCGCACATTTCCTGCACTTGACAATTATGCTGTAAGTATTCCACCAGGTGGGCGTACTGATGCTTTGGTACAGACTGTAATAACCTGGCGTGAAGGTGATAAAATTTGGAGAACACGAGGATTGGATGCTGATCAGACTGAGGCTGCTATCAAAGCAACACTCAAAATGCTTAATATGGTAGAAAACAACGAAAGTACAATAAACAATCCTTCTCCAAGAAATTTAAATTTGGAATAAACATTGTATTAGTACATCATAAAATATTAATTATGGATTTAAAAATTGCGGTATTGGCCGGTGATGGTATCGGACCAGAAATTATGAAACAAGGTGTAGCTGTTATGGATGCCATCGCAGCAAAATTTGGTCATAACTTTATATATAAGGAAGCTATCTGTGGCGCACATGCTATTGATGAGGTTGGTGATCCATTTCCTGAAGAAACATTCAAGACTTGTATGGAGGCAGATGCTGTTCTTTTTGCTGCTGTAGGTGATCCTCGCTTTGATAACGATCCTACTGCAAAAGTTCGTCCTGAGCAAGGACTTCTAGCTATGCGTAAAAAGCTTGGACTGTTTGCCAATGTACGTCCTGTTGCAACTTTCGACACATTGCTTCATATGAGTCCATTGAAGGATGAACTACTTAAGGGCGCAGATTTTGTCGTTATCCGTGAGTTAACTGGAGGTATGTATTTTGGCGAGAAGTATCAGGATAATGATAAGGCTTATGATACTGATATTTATTATCGACCAGAAATAGAGCGTATTCTTAAGGTAGCTTTCGATTTTGCAATGAAGCGCAATAAGCACCTTACTGTTGTTGATAAGGCGAATGTCTTGGCTTCTTCTCGTTTATGGCGTCAGATTGCGAAAGAAATGGAGCCGCAGTATCCTGAAGTTAACGTAGATTATATGTTTATTGATAACGCTTCTATGCGTGTGTTAACTGAGCCAACATTCTTCGATGTTATCGTTACAGAAAATACTTTTGGTGATATCCTTACAGATGAGACAAGTTGTATCACTGGAAGTATGGGACTTCAGCCTTCTTCATCTTTGGGTGAACATACTCCTTTATTTGAACCTGTTCATGGCTCATGGCCACAGGCTACCGGAAAGAACCTTGCAAACCCTGTAGCTCAGATTTTAAGTGCTGCTATGTTGCTCGAGCATTTTGGTCTGAAAGAGGAGGGGGCTTTAATCCGTCAGGCTGTTGATGCGTCTCTTAATGAGAATGTGCGTACACCAGAAATTCAGGTAGAAGGTGGCGCAAAGTATGGTACTATTGAAGTAGGTCAGTGGATCACTAATTATATAAAGAATGCTTAATTTCTTAATATAAATGATAACAAAGCGGAGCGGAGACTATTTCGTTCCGCTTTTTTTGTACCTTTGCAGTCTACGAACACTATGGTGTAGAGTCTAATAGTAAATGGTATAATATGAAAAAGTTTCTCCTCTTATATTTGCTAAGTGTTATGGGCGGTCTGAAAGGCATGGCTCAAATGAGGCCTTTTAATCAGGGTGTACAAAACCAAACGGTACAACCTTATCGTAATCCACTTCGTGATAGTTTGGCAGCTGCAACAGAGGCTTTAGCTTATCACCCTGATAGTATAGATCTCAGGTTGAAGAAGTCTTCATGGAATATACAACTGGAGCAGTGGGAATATGCTAAGGATGATTTGGATAAAGTACTTTATATTGATCCTACTAATATTGCGGGACTCTTTTACCGTGCTTTTGTGAATGATAAGATGATGCGATATAATTTTGCACGTTTGGATTATCAGAATTTATTGACTTTGGTTCCTGGTAATTTTGAAGCTCAGCTTGGGTTGGCACTTCTTAATCAAAAAGATAAGCACTATACAGAAGCTTATGATCAGATTAATATGCTGATAGAAGCTAATCCTGACAGTGCTGTGGCTTTTGCAGCAAGAGCTGGTATGGAAAAAGAGCGGAATATGCTTGAAACTGCCGCTTATGATTATCAAAGAGCATATGAACTTGATACGATGAATATTGATTATCTTACTAATTTGCTCGATTTGAATTTATTACTGCGTAGAAAGAAGGAATCTCGAGAATGTCTGGAAGCCCTTATGTATAAGGGAGTTAGACCAAGTGCTTTAAAAGAATTCGGAATTCGATTAAAAAAAATCAAAAAATAATAGCTAAAATATTTGGTGGTTTCAAAAAATAGTGCTACCTTTGCACTCGCAATTCAGAAATATGGCTTCGTAGCTCAACTGAATAGAGCATCTGACTACGGATCAGAAGGTTCCGGGTTTGAATCCCAGCGAAGTCACTTTTCTTTGATTTGCAAATTCTATGGTTTGGCTTCGTAGCTCAACTGAATAGAGCATCTGACTACGGATCAGAAGGTTCCGGGTTTGAATCCCAGCGAAGTCACAGATTAAAGAGAAAAACAAGTTTTGTTTTTCTCTTTTTTTTTTGTTCGCCCAGCATGGGTATATTTTAACGGGCGCAAGTTTCTAAGCCGCCCTAATAACGGGAAGGTCTTATGGGGAACTAATTCCCATGCTCCTGCCTAATTATCTATATTTTAAAGTTAAATGATGTTAATCTTAAAAAATACTTATTTGAATATTTGGATGTTTAAAAGAATTTTGTATCTTTGCAAATGAAGTTAATCTTATAGTTGAATTTTATTTTTTACTGGAGTATGAAAAAATTATTTTTAATTGCAATGGTAGGATTGTCACTAGCATTAATAATTGTTGAAATCAATTTTGTCATTAGTGATTTTTTGATAGATAATCTTGATAATTCAATTGGGAATATTTTTGGAATGATAGTTGGATTTTGTGGCTTATTTGCATCTTATAAAGATGCAACATGGAAGGCTCGTAATTGGGAAGATGATTAATATAGATTTTCTGTATTAAGCGGGCTACGATAATTTTTATATTATTGCGAAATTCAATTTTTTGTTCATACTTTATCTAATATATGATTGCAGAATTGCTTATGATAGCGGATTGCTCGAAATAATGGGTAAATCTCATGGAATTTGCTTTGGAATTGGGAATTAATTATATATTTAAAGGGAAATGGATGTTTTTTACAAAAAAACATCCATTTTATTTTGGTAGTTACAATAATATTTGTACCTTTGCTGTCCCAAAAGTTATATATACCTGTAATTGGTCAGGCGTTTCTACAAACTACCGTAAATAGTGACTTATAGCTTTGTTGATTGAAGGATTAACTAATTTACGGATAGTGAGCATTATATAACTAATATACTTTATGTCCGAAATTTTAATCTGCTCGCGAGATGGTTTAACCATTTGGTGAGTTTTAAACATGCATACTTTTAAAGATTCACATATATAATCTTGGAAAAATAATATTTGACTTAACTCGTCGTCGGCGGACGACCCACATTTTTAATATTTTGTACGATGAAAAAAAACAGACCGATGAGCTTGAGGGATTAATTGCTCATCGGTTTTTTGTATCGATTAAAGTATCTTTAGATAAGATTTATTTTGAAGAAAAAAGTGGGAGGATTTATCCTTCCACTTTGATTCGCCAACGCTCATTACCGTGTTTAATAACAGCGTTTGGTATGCCCTCAAGTAGCAAGGCAAGTTTTCCTTCACTTGCTGTTTCTCCCACTTTGGCCATTTTATCTTTTTTGTTTCTGATAGATAGTGTATGGCTGTCAGATTGGATATATAGATATATTTTCTTGTCGTTGTTAAAAGAAATGAGAAAACGGTCGTCGTTTTCGTTTCCTTTAAAACTATAGGTGTATGTCATTACATCTTCGAAACTGAGTTCCAGATTGCCTGTTACAGCTTTGCCTTCACCGTCACGAATAGTCAAACCGATGTTTGGAACTTCTATGTGCATGGTGAAAGCTTTCCCGTTAGTTGGGTTAAATGTTATTTCGATAGGGTCTCCAATTACAACCTGTTCGTGAGTAATCAAAAAGCCTTCATCAGTTTTTTGTGCAGCAGGTACTTCTATATTACCATCATCATAATTCACGGTGAAAAGTGTACCATTAGCATCCTGTTTGATTACTTGTACAAGTTCGTCTGCAGGAGTACCTAAATTGTATATTTTTACAGGTATAGGTTCCTCTTGACCATCACCTAAGGCTTGAGCTTCAACGCATCCGTACATGATATCATCTTCCCAATCTTCAGAACCATACTGACGGAAAACAACCGTACTCATGCGAACAGGTTTGCGTGTACCATCTTCGCGACAAAGAAAAAATTGAGCATGGTCTTCGTCGAAAATAGGTTCTTGTACAAATTGGTTATAACATTCTTCCGTACATTCTACCTCAGTCCAAACTCCTGCTGTAAATTCAGCGTTATCCATGTTGTCTGTCATATTACCTTAATGTATTTATCATTAATTTTGGTTTCTAGTCCAATTATATTCTAAAAGGTTTGCAAAGATACTAATTTAATCTGATATGTCGAAATTTTTATTATCTTTGTCATTGGATTTTTAGTAAAGAAAACAAATATAATTTAAATAGTGTATGAAAAAATTTATTTTGGCTTTAGGCTTGTTGTTGGTGCAATTATCTGTTTACTCACAGTCTGTGAAGCGTACCGAGGTGCTGCTTCAAACCAGTATGGGTAATGTACGAATTCAGTTGTATAATGAAACTCCGAAACATCGCGATAATTTTCTTAAGATAGTAAATAGTAAACAGATGGATGGTATGTTATTTCATCGTGTTGTTAAAGATTTTATGATTCAGACTGGCGATCCTGATAGTAGAAAGGCTAAGCCGGGGCAAGTATTAGGAAATCATCAGATTGGAAAGGATTTTCCTGCAGAAATAATATATCCGCAGTTCTTTCATAAGCGTGGAGCTTTAGCAGCAGCTCGCCAACCTGACAACGAAAATCCAGACAAAAAATCATCTGGATCTCAATTTTATATTGTTTGGGGTAAGAAGTTTTCAGAGCATCAGCTTAACTTTTATCAGTCAGTTATAGATACTGTTACAAACTTTAAGGTGAAGTTTACACCAGAAATTAGAAAAGTGTATCAAGAAGTGGGAGGTACGCCTTTTTTGGATGGACAGTATACTGTTTTTGGTGAAGTGACAGAAGGGTTAGAGGTTATCGATAGGATACAACAAGTTGAGGTAGATGCTTGGTCTCGTCCAAAAGAAGATGTAAAAATCATTAAGGCTTATGTTGTAAAATAGAATTGCGACATATTGGCAGTAGATCTGAATTTTTCATAATTTTAGGTAATATACCTTGCAAATCTAATGAATTGATAAGAGATTTTAAAGTTATCCAAACTTAATGGCATATTCCTTGTTTGTTATAATTTATGATGTATATTCGTCATGTAAAATATAATAATAAGAGTTTATGGAAAAAAGATTTAAAAATATCAAAGAGTTTGTGCATAATGTAGAAGATATGCTTAGTTATTACATTAATAATCTAAACTTATTTCCAAGTAATGCAAAATTGCTTGTTCAACCTGAAATTGGAGTTAGTGTTATTGATGATCCTGCTCAAAGTATAGGTTGTGATCATTATAATCTCCGAGATTTTTTAAAAAGAAGTATCAATGGTGGAATGATTCCAAATGTTTTGGCCATAGAAAGTATGGCTTTGCGATACTATTCTAAATAATGTGTTAAATAGCATACATGTACTATGATAATAGTAACGAGAAATTCACATGATTATGGACCCTATGAGGAAGTGATGGTGGCGCATTATGTAGAAGAAGGTAAACTTCTGATGCATGATAAAGCTCGTGATGCATGGACAGGTGAAGAGGGGACAATAGAATTATTTCTAAATCGTGCTGGTATAAATCCTCGAATTAAGAATAGTGGTACTATTGGTCAGCAGTTATCTTATATAGGAAGAAAATTTATTTTTCCTCACAAAGAGATGACCGAGAAAGGATTTAAAGATGACAAACGGTTGATGATATTGGCTATTGTTGGTCTCTCTTTATCAGTAATAATGCTTTTGCCGATAGAAGGGTATTTCGTCTTTTATGCGGTATCACTTTATTTTGCAACAATCTGGGGCATTTTCTTTTATTATTTTTTCAAGACAAGGCAGGTGAGTGTTAAGACTACTATTGGTGTTTTCTTTTTGACTCAGTTAGCAGTGTTCTTAATTTTTTCAGGTCTTAATAGTCTTAATTTCTTTTATTCGTTTACTCATGTTGGCTTCCCTATAAATATTATCGGATATATATTAGGTGTAGGTGTGACTGAGGAATTGGCGAAAATGGTTCCATTATTATATTTGGAGAAAAAAGCAAAAGAACCTATTTTGCCACAGACATTAGTTTATTATGGCTTGATGGCTGGTATTGCTTTTGGTGTATTTGAAGGTGTGCAGTATCAAACTCAAGTAAATATACAGGCAGATTATACTTCAGCTTTTGTTTTGAATATAGCTCGGTTGACTTCTCTTCCATTTCTACATGCGATATGGGCTGGTATCTCTGGATATTTTATTTCCCTGGCAAATTTATATCCACGATTTCGTAAATCGATGTATACTTTAGCCTTGGCTATTCCTGCTACCTTGCACGGTTTGTATGATTCTTTTGCAGGTGTTAGTTATCTAGTCTCAATGTTGATAGCTTTTGGTAGCGTGCTTCTCTTGATGACATATTTAAGAAAGAGTTCAAGTTTGCAAGAAAGGTTGAGGGCTTGATAGGTTACATAGTTTTCCCTGCTAAATACTTTTTTCTTTTAACTTTGAATTATCTTTTACTCCTCATTGCTTGTTAAGGAAGCTATGAGGAGTATTTTTTTGTGGTTTGTCGTTAGTGTTGACTTCATGTTTTGAATGGGCTGTTTGTGGTGATGAGTATTTTTTTGAGTCTGTTCTGTTTATGTTGCGTTTTGTTTTTATCTGATTTAAAAATTCTGAATCCTGTCCAGCGATACGTATCGAACTACTTCTGACTTTTTACGCTTGTAATGGTTTGACTGTCAAATAATTTATCAAAAAACAGCGTTTTCAAAAATCGTCATCTAGCTTAAAATATTCAACTTTTGATCAGCCTGTTTGGTCTTTTTTCTTCCCCTCGATTTTCTCTCCCGCCAAAACCCCAGCTCCTGGGGGTCGAAACCTAAGACTTTGTTCGCTAAACTCTATGACCTTATCGCGTCAACCCTAAGCTTTTGACCCCTAGGAGCTTGGGTTTTGGCTCCCTTTTTTTTAACCGACGAAACGCTAAATCTGTAACGTGTTGATATTCAGATAGATACGAAAAATCTTCAAAATTCACGTATTTGAGGCATTCTTATATCGCAATTTCAAATACGCAAACCTCAGGAGGGTTCTTGTCCGTAAATTTCAAATCGGTTCTTTTGTTGTACATGTCGTAGAATGGTAAAAGTGGGGCTGATGCTGTAAAAATTGTCGGGGAGTGTAGTAAGCTGCTTCAACCAGTTTCGTCACGCTGTTTCCGATGGTGACGGAAGTAGGGCCATAGCAATCAGTGAATGCATGCATAACTGCCAATACTCGTATAATTTGTAGGAGAGGGGGAGTCCTAGAATAAATTTTCCTTCTTTAAATCTAAAACTCATT
>Ga0326512_10001911_pt1 | contig 15659 bp, 25 predicted proteins | sample 1_2617_0518_D_FD_203652 | JGI IMG/M metagenome (GOLD analysis project Ga0326512, IMG submission 203652) | Bovine rumen microbial communities from UC Davis, California, United States - 1_2617_0518 | ecosystem: Host-associated > Mammals > Digestive system > Stomach > Rumen | place: USA... | reverse complement strand
CGGTCCCCGGGAGCCGCTCGCAAAAGTGAAAAAGGGCCCGGGGGGTCTGTCTCGCTTTGGCAGTCGCTTAGTCCCAGCGCTCGGGTGTGAGTGTTGCCCCCGAGCCCTTTTTCCGGTAATTGTGTACTTCCTCGTGGCAGTCGTGACAGAGAGAGACCAGGTTCCTTTTCTGTGTGTGAGTCATCGGGTCATCGACCCATATCTCGAGCGAGATGTCCGGCCGATCCTTCAGGTGGTTTACATGATGGACCGTGTCCGCCTTCCTGTATCGGTGATAGATTGACCGACATCTCTGGCACTCGTACCGATCGAGAGCGAGGACCTTCGACCGGACATAAAGCCAGCGCCGCCACTTGTAGAAGGCGTGAGGATTATGATCGACGCACCACCGAGCGTAGTCCCGCTCCTTCTGTGTCATCCTTCTCGCCCCTGTGAAAAGGACGAGCCGAAGTCGCCCTCGTCTCGCCCCGATTATTCAGTGTACATATTTTAGCACGTTAGTACCTTCAATTTGCCCCCACTTTTTAAGAGCTCGAAAAGCCTGTATTTTCGGGGCTTTCCGGGTCGTCCCGCAGCTCATCGAGATAATGGAAGAACGCTCGACGGACCGCCGCGAAGTCAGTCTTCGTATAAGGGACGAAGCTGTAGAGAAGACTGATCCGATCGAAGCCGATGTCCTCTGTGACCGACCGAAGGATCAGGCGCCAGGCTCTTGTATAGCCTGAAGCGTTTGCCGCCCGCATCGCCGCCTCCTCGATGATCCGGATGTCCTGAAGAAGTCGTTCCCGCTTCATGACGTTCTTGATCGCCGCCTCCTCTGTCGGCTTAGAGACGAAGCCCCCGGAAGCGCCTCCCGAAGATCCTCCGCCGCGCGGCCCGTATTCACCGATCGCCGCCGCCTGTTTCTTCTTCTCCTTGTACTGAAGACAGAAGAACTTGAGCTCCCTGTATCTCTCTTTACTGATCCCGTAGTCATTCCACGAGAGGCAGCGGAGCCGCTTCGTGTTGTCCATCCGTCTCTTCCCTCCTCTCCCTGAGCGCGTACATTAGCGCCGCCTGGCTGGTGTCCTTCGCCTTCAGACTCTCGACGACGTCCTCGTCGACCGTACCGACGGCGATGAGATGATTGATTATAACGGGCCTCGTCTGGCCCTGCCTGTAGAGTCTCGCGTTCGCCTGTTGATAGAGCTCGAGAGACCAGGGCAGGGAATACCAGACGACGATGTGCCCGCCCTCCTGAAGGTTGAGTCCATAGCCGACTGAAGCCGGATGCGCGATCAGGAGCTTCACGCGGCCCTCATTCCAGGCGGTGATGTCGTCCGGCCCGGAGATCTCTCTCGGCTTCAGCTTCGAGAACTTCTCGAGGAGCCGTTCCCGTTCGTGCCGGTAGCCGTAGAAGACGAGGACCGGCTCCGAGGCCGTGTCGATGATGTCGGCGAGCGCCTTGATCTTCTCGTCGTGAAATTCGGCCCAGCCGCCTCCGTCATCGTAGACGGCCCCGCCGGAGAGCTGCAGGAGCTTCCCCATGACCGCGGCCGCGTTCGCCGCCGTGATCTCCTCCCCGGTGAAGAGCTCGAGAACGTGTTCCTGCTCGAGCTTCTTGTATTCGGCCTTCGCCTTGTCCGGGAGAAGGACGCGGACATCATTGTCGATCCTTTGCGGGAGCTGTATGTAGTCCGCGGCTTTCATTGAGACCGTGATGTCGGAGATCTTCGACGTGATCGCCTCCTCGGAGCCCTTGAGCGGGATCCAGTTATAGGTGACGTAGCCGTTCCCGAGTCCCGGACGGAAATAGAGGCTCCTGTATCGTCCGATCGTCTTCTCGAGGCGTTCACCCTGATCGAGACAAAAGACCTCGGCCCAGAGATCCATGAGTCCGTTCGGGTTCGGCGTCCCGGTCAGCCCGACGACGCGCTTGACCAGCGGCCGGACCTTCCGGAAGGCCTTGAAACGCTCCGCCTGGCTGTTCTTGAAGCTCGAGAGCTCGTCGATGATGACCATGTCCCATTTCCAGGCCGCCCGGTATTTTGAGACAAGCCAGACGACGTTCTCCCGGTTGACGACGTAGATGTCGGCGTCGGCCTCGGCCGCCCTGATCCTCGTCTTTGCGTCTCCGAGGATCTTCGAGACCTTCAGCTCCTTCAAGTGGTCCCACTTTGAGCCTTCCCGGCTCCAGGTGTCCTCCGCGACTTTGAGCGGAGCGATCACAAGAACGCGGGAGACCTCGAAGCGATCGAAGAGCAGCTCCCTGGCGGCCGTGAGCGAGACGACCGTCTTGCCGAGGCCCATCTCGAGGAAGAGACCGACGGCCGGCGTGTCGAGGATCCTGTTGATCGCCCGCTGTTGGTAGTCGTAGGGGACGAACTTCACCGGGCCGCGCCTCCGTTCCAGTATTCGATCTCGCGGATCAGGTTGTCGGCGTCCTTCTTCCCGTAGATCACGACGGTCCTCGCGTGATGAGACGCGAGTCTCCTGAGCTGAACTCGCTGCTCTGGCCGAAGCTCTCCTCGGTCTTGTTTCAGCTCGACGAAGATGACCGCGCCCGAGGGCGTCACGACGATCCGGTCCGGCACTCCGTTATTCCCGGGCGAGACGAACTTATAGACGAGGCAGCCGAGCGACTGAAGGCGACGCCGAAGGCTCTGTTCGATGCTTGACTCTCTCATTCCTCGGAGCCCTCTTTCAGTCGCTCGATGAAGCGTTGCTTCTTCTCGTCATAGACATCGCCGTCGGCGTAGATCCGGAGAATGTCGATGTAGATCCGGAGATCGGTGTATTCGAGAACGACCTCTCGGGCAGCGTCGTCCAGGGTGACGGGCGTCGGGTTTTCTTTCCTCATAACTCTCGCGACCTTGAGCGCCGCCTTCGCGAGCTCGGCCGCCTCTTCCGCGATGCCTTCAAAGAGCGCCGGGGCTCCGACTTGTTTTATAATTTCTCTGTCTGTCATAGTGATCCTCCTGTCTGAGACATCTTTCGCGCGCGTATAGGAGCATATTTTATTTTTGCTTGTATGAGCGCCTCGCGCGGGCGTTTTGATGTCTATTTTTATATTTTGTTTTTATAAATAAAATCTTGTCTCTTGTCTCAAAACGCCGAAAAAGCCTTGACTTTCCTCGCTTTTTCCCTGAGACAAGCGCCGAGACGCTTGTCTCACTTGTCTCACCGTTGAGAGATTGTTGAAAAAGTTTCCCGCTTTTTCGGGCTTGTCTTGTCTCTTGTCTCGGGTAGCTCTGAGACAAGATTTCCGCTTGTCTCACTTGTCTCGGGCTTTTTCGGCCGCTTGTCTCACTTAGAAGCTCGGCGCCTCGTCCTCCGGGACTTCCTTCTCGTAGTAGCGCACGAAGCCATAGAGCGGGATCCGTTTTCGGCTCGCCGCCTTCGACCAGCCGAGCCTTTTGAGGATGCCGGCGATCTCGTAGGAGTCCTTTTTTGTGATCGCGTTCATTGGCCGGCGGAAGCACTCGCACCAGATTTCGATGTTTGAGACGGTCGTCCGCGGCTCCTCGCCCTCGATCTCTTCGCCGAGGAGCTCCGTGTCCCCGTCGAGGTAGTCGATCCGGTCGCTGAGCGTCATGAGGTCCCAGGACTTCGGGAGGAGCTTCTCGAGGTACTCCTGAACGATGCCCTCGCGGTCGTCGGACTCGAGCGCCTCGACCTGTTTCGCCTCCGCGATCTTCTGGGCCTCGGGCGAGAGGACAAGGTTGTCCTCGCCGAGGACGCTGTAGCGGAAGAAGACCTCGGCCCATATCTGATCGCGGAGCTCCGGCGTGATGTCCCAGGGATGCAGGGTGCTCTTGCCCGTGACCTCGATCGGGAGGAAGCGGCGGTTGCCGGTGATGTCCTTCAGGTAGCCGGAGATGTCGTTCACGGTCCCGAAGATCACGCATTGACGCTTGTGGCGCTCCGTGTTGTGACCGTAGGCCGCGCGGTATATGTCTTCTTGCCGGGAGACGAAGGCCTTGATGCTCTCGACGTCCGTCTTCCTCATTCCCTTCATCTCGGAGATCTCGAGGAGCCAGTAGCCCTGGAGCTTCTCGGCGGCGGTCTTGTCCCTCATGTCGTCGAAGGTCAGGTTGTCCGAGAAGAACTTCCCCGCGAGCCTCGCGACGAGGGTGGACTTGCCCGTATTCGGCGGGCCGGAGAGGACGAGCATCGTGTCAAATTTGCAGCCGGGCTCGTAGACGCGCCGGACGGCCGCGGTCAGGATCTTCGCCGTCGCCTCGCGGGTGTAGACGTTGTCCTCCGCGCCGAGGTAGTCGATGAGGAGCGTGTCGACGCGGGCTTCGCCGTCCCAGTCCGGGAGGTTCTCGAGGTAGTCCTTCACCGGGTGGAAGGCGTGACGGTCGGCGGTGATCGTCTTCTGGTCCATGATGACCTGACGGGAAAACTCGGCGTATTCCGTCGCGATGTAGGTGACGAGCTGAGCGTCGTCGGAGTCGCGCCAGGGGCCGTCTGAGCGCTCCCAGGGCACCGGGTGTCCCTTGACATCGACGCTGCCCGCGAGGATGTTGTAGGCGATCCCCTGAAGGTTTTCGTCGTTCTCGAAGATCCGCTTCGCGTTGAGCGTCGTCTTGTCGATCTGCCCGTTCTGTTTCCGCTTGAGCTTCGTCCGCCAGGCGTCGGGATCGGGGTCGTCGGTGAAGTCGGCGATCGCCTCTTCGTGCTGTTCCCGGTCGAGGATTGCCCGGACCGATTCGTCCTCCGCGGCGAAGTCGAGCATCGCCTTGTAGCTCGGGCGCCGGCTCGTCGGGGTGTCTCCGGAGACCTCCTCATCCTCGGCGCCGAACTTGTGGATCCGGACGAGGTCGAAGGCGTTGCAGAGCTGTCCTCCGGCCGGGTCCGTTCCGTGGTTGCTGAAGGCGAAGTTGCCGTCGTCATAGATGACGAGACCGGCCGCCGTAGAGCCCGCAGCGTAGGTGTACCGGCCTTCTTTGTCTGTCGGGGTGTAAACGTCCGGGAGGAAGGCCTCGATCGCCGCGGGGACGTCATAGGCCCGGCAGAAGGCCCCCACGACGCCCTTCTTCGTCGTAGGGTCCTGCTGCCTGTCCGTGAGAGCCTTCCGTCTCGAGGCCTCCTTGTCAGAGGTCGGCCAGAGGCTCGCGTCCATCCAGTCGGGGTAGCGTTCGAGGATCTTGTCGGGATCCAGAAGGGGCGCGTCGATGTAGTTGAAGAAGTAGTCGCCGTCGGAGGAGCAACTCGGCCAGTACATGAGCCGGCTCGGCTGAAATGTCGACGGGTCCATATAGTCCATCCCGATGTCCGTCGCGAGCATCCTCGAGACGGCCTCATACTCGTCTGCGGAGACGTCCCGAGAGAGAGGGACGAGGAGCCGGAGGCGTGGCTTCGTCGGCCGGTGCTTGTGTGTTGAATAACAGGCCGCCGCGTAGTCCGCGAGGAGGGCAAAGTCCTCCCAGAAGCTCTGGGGCGCGTCGTCGAGGTCGAAGGAGAGGATCGACCGACTTGTCACGGTGTGCGCTCCGCGTTTCCCTCCTTCGAGGGTTCCTCCGACGAAGCCGCCGACGTCCTTGATCGCGGTCTGGTCTGCCTTCGTCGCCGCGGTGTATTCGGCGTAGCTCTCCGGCGTCCGGATCGGTGTCTCGAGGCGCTTGAGGATCGCCGACCAGTTGATCTGTCGGTTCCTCCACTTTTTGTCGAAGCGGCTCTGCCCGACGGAGATCCAGAGTCTCCTGTCAAATTTGAGAACGGGCGCGGGCTCGAACGGGATGACCGTCGCCCCGCTTCCTGTTTCCATCATAGTGTCCCCCCCCCCTCGGTTAAGGCTTGATCTCTTTGATTCGCAGATTAGGATAGAGCTCGTAGATTTTCATTTTACGGGCGAGAGCGGTGCCGAAGTTGAGGCAAGCCTCCTTGCTGTTCCGCCAGCCCGGAAGAAGGAGAAGGACGTCGGAAATGTTCAGGAAGGCGGCGCAGACGAAGTCGCGCTCCTCCGCGCTTAACTGAAGGCCTTGCAGGATAGCCTCCATGTTGACGATGTCGCAGTTCCCCTCACAGCGGAGGCGGGTCTCGACGCTGTTATAGATCTGAAAAGCGCCCGCCTCCGTTACTGATCCGCTGAGATAAATCCTCATCGAAGCTGTACCGCTATAAGGTCATCCGCCCGAACCGTCACGCCCTGCACCGTGACGTGTCCGTGCGTCCCGTGTTCGAAAATCGTTTGGACGAGCCTGATCTTCCAGGCGAGCTGAGACCGGATCTCCGTCATCTCGGCCGGGGTCTTTCCCTCCGTGTCGATCCGGACGGTCTTCTTTGTCCCGTTCCTGAAGGTGAACTCGACCTCAATCGAGCCGTCGTTCTTCCAGACAGGAGCGGAGAGCTCCTCGCCGTTGTAGTTGTCGCTGGTGTTGTAGCCGTTCATAACTTTTTATCCTCCTGTTTTGATCTTCGATTATGTTTCAGGTTTTCCCGCTTCTGAGAGAGCCGGGCCTTCTCGCGGATCAAGCCGATCGCGCAAGCGCCGAAGCCAAGGACGAAGCCCGCGACGAAGGCGAGGACGAGAGCGGTGATCAGTAACGCCGTCGAGGTCATGACGCGCCGCCCTCCTTCTTATACTCGGGGTGCATCGTCGTCGAGCACGGCCCGCCGTTGATGAAGCAGAAGTCCTTGCCGCACCGGGTGTTCTTCCCGGGGTCGCAGGGGTAGCGCATGACGGTCTTCGGCGCGAAGCCGATCGGGACGAGGACCTTCCCGTCCTTCGTTTTTTTCTTCATCGGTTTTCTTTTCTCCTTTCAAAGTCGTCGCAAGTCATGACCTCCGCCCGGACCGGGCGCTTCAGGTGTTCGGGATCCGTCCCGCAGCGGAAGGTGTCCGCCCGGACTTTTCCCTTCCCGTCGAGCGTGAAGTCAAGTGCGAAGTGTTTACAGGCCGGGCAGGATCGCGCCGAGATGATCTCGGGCCGGTAGTTCTTCATGGTCTTTAATCCTTCTGGTAGTAGGGGCACTCGTATGTCCCGCCTTTGAGCGGGAGGCCGGGCGCCCAGGTTATAGGCTCGGCCATCATGTCGTCGATGAGCTTCGCCGCGTCGGTGTCGCTGTTCGGGACGTCGATGATCATTTCGTCGTGGACGTGAGCGACGATCTTGTAGCCGCGCTCCGTTGCCTCGATCATCTTGACCGCGAGGCAGTCGCGGGCGGTAGCCTGAACGATGTTTTCGGTGATCTTCCCTCCGTAGGTGTCGAGGATCGTCCAGGCCCCGGTCTCCTGTCCGACGCCGTAATACTCGAGGGCGTCGCCGAAGGATTTCCCGTTATTGACTCTCGCGCCCCAGTAGCAGATCGAGCGACCCGAGGGGAGCCGGATGAAGAGGCACCGGACCTTCGCGGCGACGGCCGTGTAGAACTCGATGAAGACGCCGGTCTTGATCTTGACCTTGACGGGATCCGTCACGGGCCGGTGGTCCTCGATCGCCCTGATCGCCGCCTTCTCGAAGCGGGACCAGAGGGCCGTGATCTTCGGCGAGGCGGCCCGCCATTGCGAGACGATTCCGGGGAGCTCGTCCTCGGGGATCTTGTGGCCGCTGTCCATCGCCTTCATAGCTCCGACGCCGCCGCCGTAGCCGAGAGCGAGCTCGGCGACCTTCCCGCGCTGTCTGAGGTGGGCGTTCTGGCCGTGCTTCTCGACCGGGACCTTGAACATTTTCGAGGCGCTCGCGCAGTAGATGTCGCCGCCGTTCCGGAAAACGTCGAGGCGCCACTCCTCGCCGGCGAGCCAGGCGATCACGCGGGCCTCGATCGCGCTGAAGTCCGTGACGACGAAGCGCGAGTCCTCGGAGGGGATGAACGCGGTCCGGACGAGCTCCGAAAAGACGTGGGCGGGCTCTCCGTAGAGGAGCTCGAGGCCGTCGAAGTCTCGATCCGCGACGAGCTCCCGGGCGAGGTCGAGGTCGGGGATGTGGTTCTGGGGTAGGTTCTGAAGCTGAACGATCCGCCCGGCCCATCGGCCGGTCCGGTTCGCGCCGTAGAATTGAAGCATCCCGCGGACGCGGCCGTCCCGGCAGACGGAGGAGAGCATCGCCGAGTATTTCTTCGTGGAGGTCTTCCCGAGGGCCTGTCGGATCTCGAGCATCCTCCGGACGTCCTCCCTCATGAAGTCGCCGGAGAGGGCGTCCTTGACGGCGTTCTTCGAGATGTCGAGCGCGAGGTCGTGTTCGCCCTGGGCAGCCATCCAGCTCTTGAGCTGTGAGACGCTGTTCGGGTTCTCGAGGCCGGAGATCTCCTTTGCCTCGTTCTTGAGGAGCTCGGCGCGTTCGTCATCGTACTCGACGATGCCCTCGACGAAGGGCTTGTCGATCCGGATCCCTCGGTCGCAGATGATCTGATCGACGGACCAGAGGCGCTGCTCTTGAGGGATCGGCCGGAAGGACCGGAGCTCTTCGAGGATCGCTTGCTCCGTGACGACGTCCTGGAGGTTGTACTCGATGAAGAGATCCCACTTCCCGGGGTCGTGTCGGGGGAGGTTCCTCGTCCGGCCTCCGTTCTTGTCGGTCGGTTTACAGGGTTTACAGAAATACTGGATCAGGGCCTTGCCGGTCTTGAGCTTGAGCTTGTCCTCCGGGAGGCCCAAGGCCTTGCCCACGTCCGCGAGGGATCGTGGAAGGCCGAGGGTCGCCGCGAGGACTGCGGTGCACCTCCACTCGTCGGGGTTACACTCGACGCCGTAGAAGCTCCGGAGGGTCGTCCGCTCGAAGTTCGCGTTGAAGGCGCTCTTGATGACATTGGGGTCCTGCAGGAGCCGAAGGAACTCGTCCTCGTCGCCGGTGAGAGTGAACTCGGGCGGCGGCATTAGGCTGAGCTGCTCCTCGGAGAGCCCGGCGGGGGTCAGGACTCCGGGACGCTCGGCGAAGCGCCGGGGCATGAAGCTCTTCGGCGGCGCTCCGTCGAGCGAGTAGGCGACGAGGATGATCTCGAAGTCCTGATCGTCCGCGTAGGCATAGGCGCCGTTGTCGATGTCGGTCGCGGAGTAGGTCTCGACGTCGACGCCCATCTCCCGCGGCTTAGTCCATGAGGTCATCGTCTTCGCCGTCATCTTCGCCGTCGTCATCGAAGTCGTCGGCCGCCGAGCTGGATCCGCCGCCGAGCGATTCACCATCGGCGAGTTTCTGAAGGTTGTCGAGGACGCAGCCGACGCCGTTTCCGCTCTGATTGTAGGGGAAGAAGCGGAGCGAGGCCCGGACGTAGCAGCCGGCGTAGACCTCCTCCTCGTCGAAGATCTCGTCCTTGTCGAGGTCGATGACCTGGGGCCGGCGCTGTCCGTTCTTCGCGCTGAGGTAGTAGCAGCCGGCATAGCCTTCCTTGTCGGGGACGTCGTCGCCGTCATGAAGCGGGCCGGCGTAGTTCCCGGGGATCTTCCCGTTCCACTTTTCGCTCTTGCCCTGTTCCTTCGCGGCCTCGATCGCCTTCTTCAGGACGGAGATCGTGTCCTTGTCCTTCTTGTCGATGAGCAGGACGCACTGATACTTTCCGCTCTTCTCATACTTCTCGAAGAGATGAGGGTAGGAGAGCCGGACCTTGCCGGTCCTCGCCTTCGTGTCGGTGATGAGCTTCGCTTTGTAGACTTTTGCCATGATGTTTATCCTCCTTCAAAATAATTAGGTGTACATATTCCCGTGGACAGAGAGACAGGTGAGGCAGCCGGAGCTGTGAATGTCCCCGTCGACCGTGTCGCACTTGAGGTTGCCGTGGTTCTCGATTGAGCCGTTGACTCTCCCGCGGATGACAGCGGAGCCGGAGTTGTGAAGGGAGCGGACGTCGCCCTCGATGACGAGTTTCCGATCCTCCCGTTCGGGGATTCCCTTGACCTCGAGGCCGTTGACGAAAAGCGTCTGGCCGTTGAAGGTCAGGTCGTTCGTGCTTCCCTCGAAGCTGAATACCTTGCCGTTAATAGTGAGTCGCATGATGTTTCCTCCTTCTTAGTCATCAAAGTCGGCTGCTGCCGGTGAGAACGCGGGGTGCGGATCGTCGGCTGGGGCGAGCTTCGGGGAGCCAGGCGGCTTGTAGATGAGGCCGGCCTTGTCGATGATCTCCTTGAACTGTTTGGAGCCGAGGAGCGCCGTCATCTTCGTTATGCCGAGGAGGCTCCGCTCGTAGATCATCGCGTCCTCATAGCCGGCGGCCTTGACCGCCGCGGCGACCTTGTCCTCGTCGATGTATTTCCGATTCGAGCGGCCCTCGATGACCTTCCAGCCGGCGATCGGGTGCCCGGTCGTGATCGCGCCGACGGCGTAGTTCTCGGCCTTCTTCGCGAAGGACTGAAGCGCGTCGAGCTTCGGGAGGATTTCGCCGAGCTCGTCGTCGGTCAAGAGATCCGGATCCTTGACGGCGTAGGTCTCGAGCGCGAGGAGGTATTTCGCCCGCGCCCGGCACTTCACAGCCGCCGGGCAGAAGTGAGAGTCGCACCAGGGGCCGGGAGCGAAGTGAGCGTTCGGGCCGTCGGCCTCGATCGCGGCCGGCTTGACGACCTTCTCGGCCCAGGCCTTCAGCTCGGCGACGGTGAGCTCTTGAGCGGTGACGGCGTCAAGCCGGGGCTGGTAGATGACGACCTTCATCCGGTCGAAGTCATAGAGGAGATCGAACTCGGCCATCGCGCCGATCGCGTAAAGCCGGATTTGCGGGTTATTGACCGCGGAGACCGCGACGCCTTTCCCGTATTTGAGATCTATCACGGTGGCCTTCCCGCCGCCGATGATGACGACGTCGGAGGTCCCGAAGCCGTCGGGGACGTACTGATCGAAGCGGACCTCCCGCTCGGCCATGATGACGGCCGCGGGGTCGACGGCCTTCGTCGCCTCGTACTCGGTGAAGACATAGTCGACATAGGGCTCGAGGATCTTGAACATAGCCTCGAAGCTCCCGGGGAGATCCTTGTGCTCCTTGTAGAAGGCGGTGATCTCGGCCTCGGCGCTCCGGGTCTGCTCGACGGTCTCCCCCGGAGTGAGATCTCCGGAGCGGTTCTCGATCATGATCCGCGCGAGGTTGTGAGCGAGGGTCCCTTCGTCCGCCGCGTCGGAGCGGCTCTCGGGGTAGAGGGACGCGAGCCGGGCGGAGCCGGGGCAGTTGATCCAGCGCTCGGCGGAGCTCGGAGAGAGCCGGGCGTGTCTGTCAGGCATCGGACGCCTCCTTCCTCGGGCGAGGGATCAGGGCCTCGGGGCGGACATAGATGACCTGGCCGTCGTCCTCTGTAACGACGCGGACCATGTTCCCGCCGGACTCGGCGCGGAAGGCGGGAAGGAAAACAGGGAGGAGATAGCTCCCGGACTCGAGCTGCTTCATGTCTTGAGCCATGTCTTGAGCGCCTCCTTATAGTCGTCGTCGGACATCTTTGCGAAGTCGTTCGCGAGCTTCAGAGCCTTGCCGTAGTTCTCCGGGGCGAGGCCGGAGAAGTTCTTCGCCTTGAAGCTCTTGAGGACGCGGGCGACGGCGTCGCGGCGGCCGTTCTTCATGAGCTTATTGAAGGCTGCGCGGACCTGGGCGTCCTTGACCTCTTCGGCCTCGATGCTCTCGGGCGCCGTCTGAGGCTCTGTGGGCGTCTCTGTGGGCTTTTCCTCCGGGGACGTGTTCACGCCCGCCTTCGCCTTCTTCGGCTTGTCAGGGCTCGCCGTGGCCTCCGGTGCGGCCTCCTGAGCGGGTTCCTCTCGTCCGAGGTCAGTGCGGTCGACGGAGAGGCCGGCTTTGACGCGCTCGGCGACGACCTCGGGGCTCTGCTCGAAGGCGGCCGGGTCCTTCACGAACTCGATCAGGACTCTCCGGAGCGTCTCCTTCTGGTCGCGGGTGAAGGGCTTCCCGTTCACGGGCTCGATCTCGATCTTCATGACCTTCGGATCGGGCTCGATCGCGGTGGCCATCCGCTCGGGGAAGGGCTTGTCGTCGCCGAGGAGCTGGGCGAGCTTCGGCATCTCGAAGAGGAGATCGCGAAGGTCGTCAAATTCAAGTGAGATTTTCATAGGGTTCCTCCTTTATTTGTTTGAGGCCATCGTCATAACGAGGGCCCAGAGTTTTTTGTTCTCTCGCGTGAGAGAGGCGATCATACTGAGAAGAATGTCGGTGTCCGGAGCTTCAGGCGGCCCGGGCTTCGATTCCTCTGCCGATGCGGTTGTCTGTCCCCCCCCCCTCTGTTTTCTTCTTCATTCCGCCGGGCGTCCTGATAGCCCGACCGTCGACGCCGGCGGCCTTGAGGGCCGCGACGATCTCTTCCGGGGTGCAGCAGTTCTCATCCGCGAGGATCGTGATCTGCTTCTTCCGGTCCTTAGCGCCTTCCCACTCGGCGCGGATCGCGCTGTCTGTCATGTAAAGCATTGTTGTTCTCCCTTCAACGGCCAAGGCGTTTGCGGCGTTCATCCTGCTTGAGGCGGAACTCCTCATTTTTCCGCCGGATTTCTTCCTGCTCCTCCGGGGTTTTGAGTTCAAACTCGAGGCTGGAGATGTCGCTCTTCGTGATCTTGATCCAGCCCTTGAGGATGTCCGCGGCGATCGCCTCGGCGTCCGGGGCGTCCACCTTCTTCTGAGAGCTTTCAAGGAACTCCGCGATCTCCTCGAACTCCTTCTCGGAGATGTAGCCGTAGCCGTAGGCCTCGTGGGCCTCGTCGTAGGTCTTATACTCTCCGAGGAGTGTCTCCCGGCGGACAGCGCGATCGACGCGCTGCCGCTCCGCCTTAGCCGCGAGCGGCTTGAGCGCCGACTCGAGCTTCGCGAGGACGAGCTTCCGGGCCTTGAGCTCGGCCTTGAGATCTTTGATCTCTTCTCTGGTCTTCTTTTTGGTCATCGTGTTCCTCCTGTTCTTCATATTTCCGGATCGCCGCGAGGGCCGCGTAGGCGAGCATCGTGAGTTCCGGGTGTTTACACTTCATAGCGGGCCTCCAATAATCCTAAAATTTAGGATTGCTCGGGTAAAAAAATAAGCGAGAGAGGGACGTCGGAGAGCTCCGAGATCTTCTGGAGCATCGGAAGGCCGGGAACGGTCCGGCCCGCTTCCCAGTTGTAGACGGTCGTGGGATCGACTCCGAGGGCCGCTCCATACTCGCGCTGGGTCATCCCGGTATTAGCCCGGCAGGCCGCGAGCTTTACGCACGGTTTTTCGACGATAATCATGTTCTGTTTTCCTCCTTAGTTTTACGTTATTTTGTTTACGCGGGGAGCCGGGGCTCCCCGGTTTATACGGTCGCCTCCGCGAAGTAGCCGCCGGTCGAGTAGTCCCAGTCCATCGTCCCGTCCTCATAGAGGCCGCAGCCGTGAGCCCGGAGCGTCCAGCCGCTTTTGACGTTCTGCATCGTCGCCTCTCCGAAGATCCGGCTATAATTGATACACCGGAAGACGCCTCCGCCCTGGTTTCGGTAGGTCTTCCCCGGCTCCGGGGTGAACTTTGTCCGCTTCATTCTGTTCATATCGGTCTCCCTTCCTCCGGCCCTCGTCTCAATGGACGAAGGGCCGGATCTCATCGTTGACGAGCTCGTAGCTCATGACGCCGCAGTCGAAGCGGATATAGTTCCAATCGGTGGCCTCGTAGAGGGGGAGGCGCTCGACCGACGCGACTCTCCGGAGGGCGTGGTGCCGGTTGACCTCGAAGGTCGGGATGCTGTGATAGATCTTCACCTTCTCGCGGGCGAAGCCGAACTCGTCATAGAGGAGGTCCTTCGCTTCGTCGTCGGACATCACGCGGCCGGCGCTTTTGAGGTGGTCGTATTCGGCTTGCTGGTAGTTGTCCTTGTCAATGTAGGGCTGCCACTCTTCCTCGCGCTCGAGCTTCTTCTTCAGGGCCTCGACCTCGGCCTTCGCCTTCTTCAGCTCGGCGGCGGTCGATGCCTCGCGGTCGCGGCGGGCCTCTCCGGCTTTGAACTGAACGCGCTCGGCGAGGCCGTCGCGGTTCTCTTTGTAGGCCTTGCAGAAGGCCGTCTTGTCGCCGTTAAATTCATAGTAGGCGGCCTCGATTTCCCTGTAGAGGTCATCCGTCGGGAAGATCCCGGTCAGCTTCTCAAACTCTGCCATCATCATTTTTTAGGTCCTCCTTCGTTTTGTTCATTTCATCGGGTACGCGCTTATCTTAATCCTAAAAAATAGGATTGTCAAGTAAAAATCCGAAAATTTTCAAGATTTTCTTGAATTTCTTCGGATTATGATTTATACTAAAGCCGTGGAAACACTGAAAGAACGGAGGTTTTGTTCATGTCCGAGGAGGAAATGAGAAGGATCTTCTCTTCAAATATCGAGTATCTGATCCGGGTATCAGGAAAGCAGCAGCGCGAAGTCGCCGAGGATCTCGGGGTCGCGCCGACGACGTTTAACACTTGGTGCGTCGGGAAGATTCTCCCGAGCCTTCCGAAGCTGCAGAAGGTCGCCGAGTATTTGGGGGTCAGGGTCGAGGACCTGATCGCCCCGCTCGTCGGCAAGTCCGTGAAAATCCATCTCGAGGTTACTCCCGAGGAGGCCGCGATCATTCGCCGATATAGGGCCACCGACGAGGGGACTCGCTCCGCCGTTGCGAAGCTCCTCGACGTAACTCGAGAGAACGTCGAAGGGTCGAAGCCGTGAGATCATTCGAGAAGGTTTTGAGGACTCTGAGAGAAGAGAAGGGCTTGACGATGGAAGAGGTCGCCCGCTCCGTCGGTGTTACGAAGGCGGCGATCAATAACTATGAGCACGGGACGAGATACCCTCGGCACGATCAGCTCGAAGCCCTCGCGGATCTGTTCGGAGTAGATATTGACTATTTGACTGGCCGAGAACGAAAAACGCCGGAGATCTTCACCGACGAGGAGCTCCGGATCCTGAACGCATACCGGGCCGCGTCCGAGGACGTGAAGACGGCGATCGCCGGAGCCCTGGGCGTCGTGAGGGAAAAAGAAAACGCGCCCGAGTTTACAGGCGCGTCGGCAATGTGATTTATGTGAAGTTCGAGGAGGGATGATCTTGAGCAAGTGTAGACTGTGCGGGAAAAAGGGCCTTTTTCTTAAACTCGACAATAATGGTTTTTGCGCCTCCTGTGTCGAGGATCAGGCGAGGAGGAAGGCGGCGGCCGCGAAAAGAAAGACTGAGCGGATGAAGGTCGCGGGCACTTCATTCAGACAAAAAGAGATCGAGGGGCTCGGCGAGCATAACGACGACTATGATCTCTCCGCGAAGGAGCTCCGCGAAGATTTCGAGGACGAGAGGGTCTTCGCTCTGAATTTTGGGAGCGAGGTCAAGCTCGTGCCGGAGCCGGAGAACGAGGCCGATAAAAACGCGATCAGAGTCGAGGTTGACGGCGTCAAGATCGGATATGTTCCGAAGTCAAAAACAAAAAGAGTCCGGGAGCTCCTTGCGAGTCCAGGTTTCAAAGCTGTTTTTGTCGACATCGAAGGCGGCCGGTATAAAATCGCCCGCGAGGACGAGCCCGTAGAAAAAGGCGAGGCTATTTTTCGGGCGGAGCTCGAGTTCTTATATGAGGAGGGTTAGATCATGATCGGCGTGATATACGCGAGATACTCACACGGGCCGCACCAGACGGATCAGTCGATCGAGGGTCAGGTCGCAGAGTGTCAGGAGTACGCGAAGAAGAACGGGATCCGGGTCGCGGAGATATACGCGGACCGGGCCGTCTCGGGGAAGGGCGTCGAGGGGCGCTTCGAGTTTCAGCGGATGCTGCAGGACGCGGAGGCGGGGAAGTTCGAGGCC
>Ga0326512_10001910_pt1 | contig 15662 bp, 14 predicted proteins | sample 1_2617_0518_D_FD_203652 | JGI IMG/M metagenome (GOLD analysis project Ga0326512, IMG submission 203652) | Bovine rumen microbial communities from UC Davis, California, United States - 1_2617_0518 | ecosystem: Host-associated > Mammals > Digestive system > Stomach > Rumen | place: USA... | reverse complement strand
GTAAGATCCCCCTCCGGACCCAAGCAATGGGAGGTTACATGGATAACCAGAAAGTGTTAACCGATCAGCTTGACTTGATCGCTACCAAACTGATCGAAGAAGGCGCGCGGATGCCGAACGAACCGTTGACAATGGAGTATGACAACGGTGGTGGCCAGAGCGGCACGCGGGAGAACCCGTACTACCCAGCTTATGAGAAACTGTTCAAGGCTTTTCTTTCAGGCCTGGCAACGGCAAAAGCGAACGCTCCCGCGGGCAGTGCGGACATTGTCAGCCTGGACGCGATACGATCAAAGATCAAACTGGTAAAGTAAATACCGGCCCAGATAGCCCGACGGGGCGAAAGCGGTGAGCCTTGGCCGTTTCTGGGCCGTTTGCCAAGGCAGTACGAAAGGCGGTACAGAATGAAAGGCGTAACGGAACCCAGGCTATACACGCCTGAACTACGCCCGTTGACAGAGACAACCTCCCTGGGGTTTGCGGCAATAGAGTACGCGAAAACGGTGTTGCGAAAAACGCTTTACCCATGGCAGGAATGGGCGCTAATTCATGCGCTGGAAATTGTCGGGGATTTATCCGGCGACTGGAAATTCAGATTCAGGACAATCCTGTTCCTGATCTCCAGACAAAACGGGAAAACGGTGTTATCCGAGGTGATAGCATCGTTTTTTCTTAACGTTCTGATGGTAGAGAACATCTTCGGGACTTCCCTATCGCTCGAAAAAGCAGAGGAAGTATGGGAAGCGGTGATTCGTGACCAGGAAGCTTTCCCGGAGCTGGCCGCCGATGTGTCGCGGATCAGCCGAACGAACGGAAAAAAGTCGCTCGAACTGAACGGCAACAGGCGTTACAAGGTTGGAGCACCGACGCGGCGCGCAGGGCGCGGTGACTCCAATGACCTTGTAATGCTGGATGAAATCCGCGAACACCGTGATTGGGAAACGTGGTCTGCAGCTGCGGCGAGCACAAACGCGAAACCTAACGGCCTGATCCTCTGCTTTTCGAATGCCGGAGATCCTGACAGCATCGTGCTCCGGCAGCTCCGCGCACAAGCTCTGGGGAAAGATGGGAACTTTGGCGGCGATGTGGACAGCAATACGCTGGGCCTGTTCGAGTGGTCGGCACCAGACGGCACCGCAACGGATGACTTGGACGCTCTGGCGCAGGCAAACCCCGCAATGGGATACGGCTTGCTGACCGAACGGGCGCTGTTGTCGAACAGAGCGACCTTCCCGGAATCCAAATTCCGGTCAGAATGTATGTGCCAACAGGTCGAAACCATCCTCCCCTCTCCCTTCCCGGATGGGGCATGGGCTGCCGGCGTGGATAATGCGTCCTTTATCCCGCCGGAACAACAGATTTATTACGGCATCGACCTGTCACAGGATCGGCGCTGGACGGCAATAGCCGCCTGCGGCCTGCGCGATGATGGCAATTGGCATATTGAGGTAGTCGCCAGGCGGATTGGGACGGAATGGGCGATTGACTGGTTCCGGGAGCGGTCCATGCGTGGAAAAATGAAGCTCGCATTCCAGTCCAGGGGGGCACCGGTTTCCGGCCTGGCGGAACAAATTTGCACCATCCCCGGTGTGGAGCGGATCGGGATCGAAGGGCCTGACCTGTCGAACGGATGGGGCAGGTTTTACGATGCTGTTTGTGCCTGCCTGCCGGATCGGGACGGGGCAAAGATGCTGCACCTTGCGCAGCCGGTAATGGACACACCGGCGAAAACGATGCAGCTGAAGCAGATGGGCGGTGGCGTTGAGCTGCCCGACCGGCTGAAAAGCCCGGATGATATCGCACCGCTGTTCGCTTGCGTGATGGCGTTTGCTGCAGCATCAAAGCCGGCAGCGGAGGGGAAGAAGATCTACGAATCCGCCTATGCGGGCGGAGCATCGTTGATGTTTATTTAAGAGAAAGGGGGCGGGTGATTTGCCCGGTATCTTGCAAAGGTGGCGGAAGATGTTCCGTCCCCAGCTGGTTATGTACAATTTCGGGCCAGATGCACCGTCGGGTGTGCTGAATATGACAGCACGGCAATTGTACAACAGTCAGGACAATCTGTCCGCCGTGGTGAACTTCATTGCAAACTCAGTGGCGCAGCTGCCGCTGAAGACCTACAAGCGGGGCAAGAATGACGAAAGAGAGCGCGACCGTGATAGTGCGGCTGCGCTTTTATTGTGGCGTCCAAACCAGGATCAGACGGAATACGAATTTATCCGTGCGCTCATGATTGAGTATCTGGTTTTTGGCTGTGTGTATGTCTGGGTTCTCCCGGATCTGGAAAGCCCGAGCGGCTACCAGGCGCGGATTATCCCCACTGACTGGGTAAACAGCACGGAAAAGGCAAACAGCTACGCGCCGGAGCGGATTACCGTTATTGCGAACGGCAACGGAAGCGCGATCGAAATCCCCCGCGGCGAGTTTGTCCGGTTCTGCACATATTCCCCGGGGAATCCGGGCGGGTATGTGTCCCCGGTGTCCGCTTTGAGGCAGACGATGGAGGAACAGATCCAGGCGGGCCGGTTCCGGCGGGAACTGTGGCGGTCATCCGGACGGCTTAACGCGCAGATTATCAGGCCGAAGGATGTGCAGCCCTGGACAGAACCTCAGCGCGAGAGATGGATTACCATGTTCCGCGAATCGTGGGGCGCCGGCGGCAGCAAAGCCGGGTCAATCCCTCTGATGGAAGACGGAATGGAGATTAAGCCATTCCAAACCTCTTTCAAGGAACAGCAGTGGGCAGAAAGCATCAAGCTTTCCCGCGAAGCGGTGGCAGCTGCATACGGAATCAATCCATCCCTTGTGTGGCACAGCGATACACAGACCTATGCCAGCAGTAAAGACAATGCGCGTGCCCTGTATGCGGAGTGCCTGGGGCCAATCCTTCAGATGTTGCAGCAGCGCATCAACAATTTCCTGCTGCCGATGGTCGGTGCGGAACCTGGAACATACGTTGAATTTGATCTCACCGAAAAGCTGAAGGGATCCTTCGAGGAACGCGCCAGCATCCTGCAAAGCTCTGTCGGCGGACCGTGGCTCACGCGGAACGAAGCGCGGCGGGATAACAATCTGCCTCCGGTGCCTGGTGGTGATGTACTGATTGTTCCGCTGAACGTAGTGGAAGGCGGACAGGCCAGCCCGACAGATACCCACATGGGGCAGAACGCCTCCCCCATTGAGATGCTGGTTAAGGCAAAGAAAAAAGCTGAGGAAGAAACCGCCGTCAATAACGAGACAAAACAGGCCGAACAGGATGAGGTAGCGGATACTCTCGGGGCGTTTTTCAAACGTCAGCAGAAAAGCATTCTGCCGAAGCTCCTGGCGGGCTCTGAGTGGTGGAACGGTGAACGGTGGGACAAAGAGCTTGCGGACGATCTGGAGCCCGTTCTGAGCGAAATAGCGGCATCCCACGGGGAGCGAATTGCAAAAGCCATCGGGACAGATTTCGTTGTGGATCAAATCAAGGAATATATCCGCGCGACAGCTGAGAACCGGGCCAGCATGATCAACAGCAAGACCCGCCAGAAACTGCTTGACGCCCTGGAAGCAGCTGAGGAAGCGGAAGAAGACTTCGACAGGGCCGATGTCGCAAACCATGAGTTTGATGTCCGCAGCGGGGCCGAGGCTCTGTTGCTGGGTGCGTCCCTTGCGAAAACAATGGCGGGCTTTGGCAGCAGGGAGGCCGTGCAGCAGGCTGAACAGCAGACCGGAAAGAAGCGCACAGTCTACAAAGAGTGGGTGACCGGTGCGAATGCCCGTTTATCCCATGCATTGATGGACGGGGAGCGGGTTCCGATTGATGACACGTTCAGCAACGGCGCCGACTGGCCCGGCGATGATTCGCTTGACCCGGATGAGTCCTGTGGCTGCAATTGTTCGACCCAAATCATAATCATGGAGGAATAAAGCATGAAAACGAAAGAATTTGCCGTCCAGTACAAGGACGCGGGAACCGGCAGTATTGAAGGCTATGCCTCCACCTGGATCCGCAAGCAGGACAGCTGGGGCGATGTGGTGGCAAAGGGAGCCTTTACGAAGACCCTTGCGGAACGCTGGAACGGCGGCAAGGGCATCCCGTTCTTGTGGGCACATCAGATGGACAATCTGAAGTCCTTCATCGGAACCGCTGAGGCGGATGAGGATGACAAGGGGCTGCACTTCGTGGCCACCTTCGACGACACCGAAGAGGCGCAGAAGGTCCGGCAGCTGTACAAGGATGGACGGCTGCGCAAGTTTTCCTTTGCATATGATGTCCGGGAAGCCGGTGTTGTCACCCTGGATGACAACAGCAAAGCGAACGAGCTGCGCGAGCTTGACCTTTACGAAATTTCTGCCGTCACCGTCCCGGCCAATGACGATGCCGGTGTGGTGGATGTGAAGTCCGGTCGCCGGAATAGCAAGTCCGATGAGGACAAGATTAAACAGGCTATCAATCTCCTGCAGGATGTCCTGGGGGAGCTTGATCAGGAAGAACCCGACGACGGGGAGGACAAGCCGGAAGACAACGCGCCGGACGCGGAGGATCAGAAGGCGAGCAACCCGGAAAAGAAGGGGCTCCTGGAATACATCAATTCTTTGAAAGGAGAATAATGATGACCATGAAGGAAGAACTGGCCCAGCTGAAAAGTAAGCTGGCCGAACTGAAGTCCCGCATTGAAGCGGATGACGCGGACGCAATCGCCGAGGGCGTAAAGCTCAAGGAACAGATCGAAGCCAAAGCGGCCCAGATTAAGGTCGCGGAAGAAAAGGCCGCTCTGCTTGGCCAGATCGGCAAGAAAGAGGAGGAAACCGAAATGGGTGAGAAGAAGAAGGCCCGCAACCTGGGTGAGAATTTTATCGAGCATCTGAAGGCGAACCCCATCGCCGGCAAGCGGTTTGATGTGAACGCCCCCGCGTTCAAGGCCGCGACTGACATTCAGGGCAGCCCCGCCGACGCTGTGGGTTTCGCCACCACGTTCGACAAGAACGTTGTGACCGGCGCCCGGATGCCTCTGGTTATCCGTGACCTGTTCGGCGCGGAGCAGATCTCCGGCTCTACCCTGGTGTACCTGATTGAAGGTGCGCTGCAGGGCGCTCCTGCGGTGACCGCTGAGGGCAATGAAAAGCCCCAGATCCATTTCGCCGACCCGACCCCGAAGACCGTGAGCCTGGCCAAGGTCGCCTGCCACATCAAGGAATCTGATGAATACATCAATGATTATCCTTTCCTGGAATCCGCGATCAATGGCCGGCTGCTGTATGAGCTGGGTCTGGTTGAGCAGGGCAAGCTGGTCACCGACCTGCTGGCCACCTCCGGTATCCAGACCGGCACCTACGCCGCCACCGGAACGGCCACGGACATCGCCGACGCGATCCTGCAGGCTGCCATGGACGTGCAGGCGCAGACCGGCTTTGCGGCTGATGCCATCGCCATGAACCCCGCCGACTGGTACATCCTGCGCGTGGGCAAGGACAGCGACAAGCGCTACTATGGCGGCGGCTACTTCGGCGAGCAGGTCATTCCGAACATCTGGGGTATTCCGGTGTGTGTTTCCGCTTCAATCACCTCCGGCACCGTGGTTGTCGGCGCGTTCAAGACCTGCGCGTCTGTCGTCACCAACGGCGGTGTCTCCGTCGAGGCCGTCAACACCAACGAAGATGATTTCGTGAAGAACCTGATGACCATTCGCGCGGAAGAGCGCCTTGCGCTGGCCGTGCGTCGGCCCGCGGGATTCAAGAAGCTGACCAAGGCCAGCTGACCAAGGCCAATTGATGATTGATTCGGGGAGGGTGTAACAGCCCTCCCCGCTTTTGAAAGGCGGTGAAACCATGCTGAAAATCTATATCGTGGATGGACGCACCTATCAGTTTGAAGAAGGCGAACAGCCTGAAGGCGCTATTGAGGTGAAGGCGGAGCCGTCTGAAAAGGCGGAAAAGCCCGAAGTCAAGGCGGCAAAACCCGCGAATAAGTCCAGGGCGGTGAAGAACAAATGAGCCTGCTGACTACCTGGGGCTACACAATCACGGATGCGGACGCCCTGGAAGATATGATCTCCGCTGAGAGCTTCAACGCGATCACGGCTAACAAATATGCCGGGGACGCGAGGATTGAGCCGAATATCAGAGCGGTGGGCGCCGCCATACGCAATTACTGCGGGTGGCACGTCTACCCGGAACAGCAGTGCTCTTTTTCGGAGCGCTTGCTGAACGGGAATGGGCATCTGAAAAGGACCGGGACGGATATCCTGATCCAGCTCCCCGCGGCATTCGTAACAGGGGTGACCTCCGTAACGATTGATGGCGAGAGCTCCGAGGATTTCGACTTCGAAACCAATGGCCTTGTGCGGGTGTTCGATGTTTATGAGCACTCTGTAACGCGCAAAACAGTTATTACGGTCGAATATACCGCCGGGGTATCTGATGCCATGATGGACGCCATTACGGAGCTTGCAGCGCACAGGATTACCCACGCGCTCGCGTCCTCCGCCGGCGTGCAGTCTGAATCCTCCGGCGGGGTGTCAGTCACCTATTCCGCCAACTGGATCAATTCGGCGAGGTCAACCGCGCTCGCGGATGACAACAAGGAAGTGCTTGCACCCTACAAAGTGAGGGGGGTGTTCTGATGCTCCCTTCCTGGGCAAAGGATACGGTAACCCGGATGCGGGCGACCGTGAAGGTAGTGCGCGGGTCCGAAATGCCTGATTGGACGACTCCCGATCTGCTGGACATCACAGGTTGCTCTGTGCAGCCGGCGGGAACTTCCCTTTCGCAGGACGGGCGCGTGCTGGGTATTGATGACCGGTTCACCTGTTACATGCCTCCGGGGTCGGATGTGCTGGCGGGCGACCGGATCAGGTGGAATGATAAGGTATATGCCGTTATCGGCGAGCCGCAATCGTGGAATTCGCCCACCGGACGGGTGAGCAATATGCAGGTCACCCTCGAAAGGTGGGATGGATAAATGGCGAAATCCGTGGAGATCCAGTTTTTCTCCGAGGGATTCGAAGCGATCCTGACTTCCCCCGGAACAATGGGGGCCGTGGAAAGTGCTACAAATGCCATTTATGCGCGAGCAAACGCGAATAACACTAGAGGCGGAAAGGGCTTTCATTCAGGCACCCGCATCGGCAGAGCATACGGCAGCAACCGTGCGCTCGGGTTTGTTTATACAACAGACAAGGAAAGCCAAATCGCGGAGGCGGAAGATAAAGCCCTCAGTCAGGCGGTGAGTCCATGAATTACAAAAGATCAATCGACATCGAAGACACCATCCGGATGGCTCTCACGGAGTACATCCAGACATACTGCAAGCCGCTGCCTGCGCATTACACGCTCCCCAATGTGCTTGTAACGCAGGTGGGCGGGACGGATGCTGATGGGCAAATCGATTACTTTGAGGTTGTACTGGATGCCAGGGCGGAAAACGAGGCGGAAGCAAACGAAACTTTGCGCAACGCAATTGGGATCCTGCGCAGCATCGCCGGAAGTCAGGGCACGCCCATCCGGCATGTTACGGTCAACAGCTCTGGCAGCTGGGGAACCGATCCGGTTAGACCGGAATTATCTCTTTGCTCTGCAAGGCTGCGGGTAATCGCGCACCTTGAGGATGCTACAATTTAACAAAGGAGGTCAGTTAAATGACTAATGCTGTTAATCTTGGTATCGGTATGACTACCGGCATGTTTTTTCATGCGCCTGCTGGCACGGCTCTGCCTGCGACCCCCTCCACGGCTCTGGGGAACGACTGGAAGGAAGTGGGCTACGTTTCCGAAGATGGGATCACCTGGCATCATGGCCGCAGCGCGGAACCGCTGAAGGATTGGAGCAAGTCCATCCGGCGGATGCTCCAGGAAGATTCCACCGGCACGGTGTCCACCCCCATCATCAGCACCACGAAAGAGGTGCTTGAAACCATCTTTGGCGCGGACCATGTTACGACCACTACGGCGACCCAGACCGCCGGAGAGGTCATCTCCGTCGAAGCCAAGGAAGGTGCGGTCAGCGGTGAAGAAGCGTTCCTGTTCCTGATGAAGGACGGAGACGATATCCTGATGCTCGGAACCACCAGGGGCTATATCACCACCGTGGATGATATCACCTTTGCCCCCGGCGCACCCATCACCTGGAATGCGACTGTCAGCGGCGACGCCTGGAAGTTTGCCAAGGAAGCCGGCGCAAGCAATTAAATGAAATTAAGGAGGTAATCCCATGGCCCGCTTTGTTTTGAAAAAGAAAGAGTGCTTTGAATTCGCGCTCGAGTCGAATCCTGATAAGGTCTATACTTTGCCTGCAATCGGAAGCCTCGGTTTCGATGAAGGGAAAGCCCTGGCGACCATTGCCGAAGAAAAGGACATGGCTACGCAGGGCAATGTTATCAAGAACTTTATCCTGAAATACAACCCGGAGCTGGAGGCCGAAAACCTTGGCGATATGGAGTATTGGGAAATCTATAACGCTTACGGGCTGGATCAGGGGAAGGCCAACATGGGGGAATCGCAGGCCTCGCAAAGCTGATTGACGATCACAGCGGGGCAGTCGAAAAAGACCTCATGAAGACAGGCTACACGCTGGAAGATATAGGGCGCACTTTACCATGGAGTGCGCTCTTATCTTTTATGCAGCACCTGGATCTGGACAGCGAAACCGCCAGGGAAATTGAGCCTGATCTCGCCCAATGGGGAACAGTATTAAAAACGAATACAATCCTTGCAGATATCTATGATGCTATTGCGATCCTTAACGCGAATATTGTAGCGATAGGGACAAAGAAACACGCGAAAGAGCCTAAGAGATACTCAAGGCCAACAGATAAACAGCGCACCCAGCTCGGCGGAAAGGGCGCGCTGCCGCCGGATGAGATGGCGAAATGGATCGAAAGAAAGCGGAAGGAACACAATGACCAGGAGGTGAGCTGAGACAATGGTGGAGGTCGCGCAGGCGTCGGTAACAATCATCCCTACTATGCAAGGCGCACAGCAGGCGATCACAAAAGAGCTGTCGAGCGCAGGAGAAAGCGCGGGTAACAGCGCAGGCAAATCCTCCGGTGAAAAGTTTAACTCTAGTTTCGGCGGCGCGATAAAGACCGGCGCGAAAGCGATCGGCGCGGCGATCACGGCCACGGTAGCAGGCGCAGCTGCGGCAACAACTGCTTTTGTGTCTGCTGCCAAGGCCACAGCCGAATACGGCGACAACATCGACAAACTGTCGCAAAAGCTGGGTATATCCTCGACGGCGTACCAGGAATGGGAGTTTGTCGCACAGCATAGCGGCACCAGCATGGAAACGCTGAAGACTGCTATGTATAAACTTTCCCAGGCGGCTGAAGGCGGAAGCGATGCCCTGAAAGAGCTGGGGATCTCCGCCGAAGACGCGCAGAGCATGTCTCGCGAGGAACTTTGGACAAAGACGATCTATTCTTTGTCCAGTGTGAAAGACGAATCAAAGCGGGCCGCTCTCGCGCAGGATCTGTTCGGCAAAAGCGCCATGGAAATGGGCGCCCTGCTGAACACATCATCCCTTGACATCGCACAGATGCGGGACCAGGCCCACAGGCTCGGCATTGTCATGAGCGAGGAAGATGTCAAGGCGTCCGCAGCCTTCCAGGACTCCCTCCAGAATATGACGCAGAGCTTTGAAGGCCTGAAGAATAACATGGTCGCCCAATTCCTGCCGGGGATGACGGAGGTAATGGACGGCTTGACCCTGATCTTTGCAGGCGACGGCAACGGCGGCATTGCAAAGATTAACGAAGGGATCCAGAGCATATCCGCAAAGCTGGCAGAAGTCATGCCCCAGGTGATTGAAACAGGTGGCCAGATCCTGACGTCCCTGCTGGATGCTATCACGGCAAACCTGCCGCTGATCACTCCCATGGCGGTAGACATCCTCTCAACGCTGTCGAACGCCATCATTACGTCTCTGCCTACTCTGCTGGATGCGGGGCTGGGTATCCTGACAGAGATCGTTAATGCGATCGTGACTAACGGGCCTGCCCTGATGGAGCAGGCAACGGTTATCCTGGTAAACTTCTCCTCGAGCATCATTGCCAAATTGCCGGAGCTGCTTGACACCGGTTTGCAGATGCTGACCGAAGTCGTGACGGGGATTGTTGATAACGGCCCCGCATTGATGGAACAGGCGGCGGGCATTATTGGCGATTTCGCAACCAGCATTGTTGGCAGGCTCCCGGATCTGATCGCGACCGCCGGCGAGATCGTAACCACGCTGATAGGCGGTGTCGCTGAGAAGCTGCCGGATATCCTGTCGAGTGGCGTCGATATTGTTAACAGTCTGCTGTCCGGTATCTCCGAAACAATGCCGAGCGTGGTGGCAGCATTCAGCGGCGCGATCACCGAAATAATCACGGCCCTGTCCGACAGCGTGCCAAGCTTTTCGGAGGGAATCGCTAAGATCACAGAAGCAGCTGCGCCCATTACGGAAACTGTCGGCAAGGTCTTCACAGATGTAGCCCAAATGATCGCGAAAGCGATTACCGATATTGTCGCAGCTGTCGCACCGTATACGCCGGCGATCACCGAAATGGTGACCACCGTTACATCCAATCTACCGACAATTATAGATTCGTTTGAGGGCCTTGTGTCTTCCGTCGGTGACGCTATTGCGCGAGTGGTTGAGGCAATTGCGCCCTATATCCCGGCGGTTACCGAAATGGTATCCACGGCAACGGAACAGATCCCGAAGGTTGTGGATTCTTTCAGCGGCCTGCTGTCCAATGTCGAGCCGATCATCAACTCCGTTTCCGGCCTGGTTACTTCGATCGGGGACGCGGTTGTGGCAATCGTCGGTTCTGTCGGCGAAAACCTCACCCTGATTGTGGATGCGTTCTCTGCATTCAACACCAGCCTGGCCACGCCGATCAACGCGATCAGCGAAGCCATCAGCGGCATGATTACCGCCATCAGTGACGGTATTGTGGCGGTAAATAACAGCATCTCCAATATCCTGGACAAACTGGCCGGGGTATTCGATTCGATCGGCGAAGCTGCCATCAAGGCCGGCGAAGGCTTCAAGATGGTGACGGAAGCCGCGATTGAACTGACAAAGCAGACCGGTGTATTTGACCTGGTTGGCACTCTGACCGGCCTCGCAAGAGGGCTTCGCGAAATCAACGACGCGGGCAAGCGGGCGCATGATAACAACGTTGCTTCCGCAATCAGCGAGATGGGGGCAGGTCTCAGCAGCCTGGTTACCGACTCCACGGGGGTGGATAAGGTCAGCAGGAATATTAGCTCGTTTGCTACCGCTGTCAAGAACACCAACACAGAGGTCAGGAATGGTCAGGTCGCCAAGAGCGTCCGCGACTTCGGAACGGCCCTGTCTGACATGGTGCGCAATGCCGGAACGAGCTTTACCACCCTGATGGATACCACGGACGCAACTCTGGAACACATTAACGCTCTTGCGACAGAGGGGGCGCAGGCTATCAAGGACATGCAGACCAGCATGGATAAGAGCCTGCAGGATGCAAATACATCCTTTGCCACACAGATCACCGCCATAAGCCAAAAGACAACGACGGGCATGGGCGCTGTGAGAGATGCGGGGATCCTTGCGATATCGGAAATGGCGAACGAAGTCGCCTGGAACATCCAGTCAATGGGCCAGGAATTCGAATTCGGTATGAATTCCATGAGCATGACCGTACAGCAGGGCTTCTTTGAGATCAACACGACCACAAACACCGCAATGGAAACCATGAAGCAGACGGTCGTCGATGGCTCAACGACCGTCAAAGACCGCATGACACGGGCGCTTCAGGATGCCACACAGACGGCAAAGACTCTGATGGCCACATTTAACGACACGGTGTCCACGCGGATGTCTGAGGCGGCTCTTGCTGTCGAGAAGAGCGCGAGGCGGATTAACGAAGCTTTTAAGAGCATTAAGTTTGAGTTTAACAAGCAAATCGAAACCCCGCATTTCACAATTGTCGGAAGTTTCGACATACAGCGGAGAACGGTCCCGCGGGTCAGTGTGTCGTGGTACGACAAGGGCGGCGTTTTCTACCAGCCCACCGTCATCGGTGTTGGTGAAAAACGGCCTGAGTTTGTCGGCGCCCTGGATGACCTGAGAGAGATTGTCCGCGAGGAAAGCCACAACGAAACCATTAACCTGAATGTATACGGCAGCGAGGGACAGGATGTGCGCGAGCTGGCGGATATCGTTATTAAGAGAATCACCAACAAGATCAACCGGAGGGAGGCAGCGTTTGCATGATGCGCGGATCTATAACATGGAACGGCGTCAGCTCGGAACAGTTCGGCGTATATGTCGAAAAATATCCTTCCTATGCAAAGCCCGTCCGGAAGATGCAGAAATATAATGTCCCGGGGCGAAGCGGAGATATCATTATCGCGCAGGACGCATGGGAAAACATCACACAGCAGTATGATATTATTTTCGGTCAGGCGGAGGAACACTCCGCCACCGAAATCTATCATCAGATAGCTGCCTGGTTAACAGGCCCAAGCGACTATTGCGAGCTGACAGACAGCTTCGACCCGGGGCATTACCGGTTGGCGTACTTTTCCGGCGGCCTGGAGTATTCGGCCTACACCATGGGTAGGGCCGGGAAAGCAACCGTATCATTTAATTGCAAACCGCAGCGGTATAGGATCAGTGGGAAAGATAGCATCGATATGACTGGCCTGAGCCTGAACTTGTATAACCCCACAGTCACGAACGCGAAACCGCTGATTAAATGGGTCGTTGGAACCTCAGGCAGCGCGAAAAGGCTGACAGTCAACGGCACAATCCTGTCCACGTCGGTAGCGAACACATACCTTATTGACTGCGAGGCCATGACAATCAGAACCATTGCCGGCGTCAATGTAAGCGGGAATATATCATCCTCTACTGGGGAGCTGCCGAGCCTGAAGCCCGGCACCAACAGTATAAGCAAATCCGATTACTCGACGGAAGTCACAATAACGCCGCGGTGGTTCGATATTTAAGAGGTGGCGAATGTATCCGATCTTATTTGACGCGGATTCCCTTGCTTGGGATTCGTTCGGGAAGGGCATCCTTTCAAGCGCGATATCCTGTGAAATCGAAGAAGAGCGAAACGGAACCTATGAGCTCGCAATGGAATACCCGATTGCTGGCGCGCTTTATTCTGAGATTGCTCTGCGGTCCATCATTGTGGCAAAACCGAATTACACTGACAACCCCCAGCCGTTCAGGGTGTACGCTATCAGCCGCCCGATTAACGGAGTTGTGACGATTAACGCGCAGCATATCAGTTACGACACATCCGGGTATATTATGCCCGCATTCACCGCCGTAAGCAGTGCGGAGGCGTTTACGAAGCTCAAAAACGTCAGTTATCCATCTGGGTGCCCGTTTACTTTTGGGTCAAGGACGCTTTCGTCTTCCAAAGGAATTGCAATAAAGCACCCGGAAAGCCTCCGAGCCGTCCTGGGTGGCGTCGAGGGATCCATGCTGGACACCTACGGCGGAGAATGGTACTTCGACCGGCTCAATTGTTGGCTTGAGGTTGCCAGAGGGGCAAACAGGGGCGTTGAAATCCGCTACGGTCGGAACCTGATGGACCTCCGGCAAGAAGAAAACAATGCCGCTGTCTATACGGGGATTTATCCGTACTATTACAGCCCGGAAACCGATGAACTTGTTACCCTGACTGAACAAGTCATTAACGCGGAGGGCACGTTTGGCTTTACCCGGATCCTTTCGCTTGACCTGACAGCCGAATTTCAGGACGTCCCAACGGAAGAAGAGCTCAGGACAAAAGCGCAGAGCTACATCGATACTCATTCGATCGGCAAACCGGATATCAATATAACCATTAAATTCCTGCAGCTGACAGAGGCGCAGGAGCGGATTGACCTGTGCGACACTGTGACGGTTGTATTTGAAAAGCTGGGTGTATCTGCAACCGCGAAATGCATTCGCACCCGGTGGGACGTGCTGGCGGGCAGATACATTGAGGCGGAGCTTGGATCAGCAAGGACATCCCTGATTGACGCCATCGTGGACGCCGCGGGGATTGAGGATAAGGTAAAATCCGGAATATCACAATACTCTGGCGAATTGTCGGATGCGATAGACGCCCTGTCCGATGACACAGAAGCGCAGCTGCAGGCAATCCAGGAAACAATCAACAAGGTTACCGGGAATGTTGGTGGTTATGTTGTCATGCATGACACGAACAACGATGGCGAACCGGATGAAATATTGATCATGGATCAGCCTGACATAGAAGACGCCGTGAACCTGATCCGGTTAAATAACGCCGGCATTGCCTTCTCACAGGCGGGGTACTATGGGACTTATACCACAGCCTGGAACATCAATGGGGAGCTGTCCGCAAACACAATCATGACAGGGGAGCTTGCGACCAACCTTGTCAAAATACGCGGAGACACGCGATTTTTTTGGGACGCCTCGAATATCAATATCATCAATCCGTCAAACCCGAATCAGATTATCCGGCTCGGAAAGTACGATGGCACAAACTACGGCCTCGCCTTCAGTATTGACGGCGGGCTTACCTGGCGATCTGGATTCGACTTCAACGGGCTGCAGATCGTCAGCTCCGACCCGGCGGGGTGGTCCGTTGTTGTGTCAAGCAACTGTATGAGGTTCTACGAAGCGCGGACACGGGACAAGGGATATATTGGCCAGGCGGATGTATGCAACGCAAATGACGAGACAGTGACAGGGTATCTCTACCGGATCGGGAGCCGGGCCAGAAGCGCGACGATCCCCGGCGAGAACTCCATTGCCCTGGGTACGGATAACGACCCTGTCAAGGCGGATGCCATTGCCATCGGAAACACAAATTACATCTACGGAAAAGGTACCATTGCCATCGGCCAGAACAACACATCCGGCGCGGAGTATGGGATTATCATCGGCAAGGGTACGACCTGCGCCAATACCGGTATTGCAATTGGTTCCGGGCCAATAGCGGCTGCAGCTGCTATAGCCATCGGAGACAGAGCAAAAGCGAACGGAGCCACATCTGTAGCGATCGGTCAGCTGTCACAGGCGGACGGGGAAAAATCCATTGCCATATTCGGCACGGCAGGAAGCGTGGGCAACGGGATTGCGATCGGTAACGGATCCACAACCGGCAAAGGCATTGCTATAGGTGTTTCGGCAGCTGCTTTGCACGGTATCGCGATCGGGAAGAATGCAACCGTTCTTGGAGAAGCCGAAACACCCATCGCAATCGGCGCCTGCAGCTCCAGAGGCATTGCGATCGGCAACAGCACTCAGACCTCGGATGAGACATCGCTGGCAATCGGGAACAACTGCAGTGCGGGGTATCACGGTCTTTCGTCGTCGCGCAATGCTATTGTTGTGGGATTTAGCAGCTCTGCGCTATATGACCGCAGCATTATCGTCGGATGGAACTGTGAGGCGAAGCAGAATAGCGGTATCCTGATCGGCGACTACCTCCGCCATGATGCGACGCTTATCGCGCTCGGCAAGTACAATTCGACGACAACGCCCTGCTATTTTGCCATCGGGAACGGTACCGCCGACGACGCGAGATCGGATATCTTCGAGATCCGGACAAACGGTGACGCATGGGTTGCCGGCACGCTGATCCAGTCATCCGATAAGCGCCTGAAGGATGTTGGCGGGGAGCTGCCTGATCTGTCCGGGATCCGGGCTGTAAAGTACCGCTGGAA
>Ga0326512_10001908_pt1 | contig 15670 bp, 15 predicted proteins | sample 1_2617_0518_D_FD_203652 | JGI IMG/M metagenome (GOLD analysis project Ga0326512, IMG submission 203652) | Bovine rumen microbial communities from UC Davis, California, United States - 1_2617_0518 | ecosystem: Host-associated > Mammals > Digestive system > Stomach > Rumen | place: USA... | reverse complement strand
TAAGTAGTATGAAGATTTCAGTAAATGCCCCCAGCTATAAACGACCGGATGATGTCCGCACGCTCGATTATCTGCCATTCTGCAAGATATGGGTAGATAACAAGGAGTATGAGGAATATAAGAAGCACAATCCGAAAGCAAATATTATTTCTTGTCCCGATGGGGTACAGGGAAATCTTTGCAGGGTAAGAAACTACATACTCGAAACAGAGTTCAATAATGGTGCTGATGTGGTATTGATAATCGATGATGATTTCACCTGCTTGCGTAGGTTTGACTATGATGAGCTGGATGGGTTCGGTTATGAACCGCACATTATTACCAAAGATGAGTTTCTGCCTATCATCGAAAAATACTCTATCATAACCAAAGATTTAGGAGCAAAGTTTTGGGGAGTGAATTGTAACTGCGATCCGATGGCATACAGACATAACACCCCATTCTCTACACGTTCCTATATCGGTGGACCTTTCCAATGCTTCTTGAAAGGTAACAGATGCTGGTATGACGAAAGATTGCCGTTAAAGGAAGATTACGATATGACGATTCAGCAGCTTAATATGGAGCGTGTAGTGCTTAGAGTGAACGCATACCATTATCTTTGTAAGCAGAGCGAACAGAAAGGCGGATGTGCGGCTTATCGTAATCGACAGAGAGAGGAAGAACAGCTTGAAGCACTCCGCAAAAAGTGGGGGGGGCAATTGTTAAGGTGGATACAACGAACAAAGGAAAAACCGCTAAAGAAAAGCGATTGGACTACAATCCGATAGTGAGAATACCGATAAAAGGAGTATAAACAAAAAGCGTTAGTAATATGGGAACAGGAAGAAAGGAAAATCTAATCAACCCGAAAGACCGAACTTCGGAGGAGCTTCGGGCAATGACACGCAAGGGCGGTATTGCTTCAGGAGAGGCACGCAGACGTAAAAAGACGATGCGTGAAGCCCTTGAAATGCTGATGTTTAAGTGTGAGTTACCCGAACAGACAAAGCAGATGTTAAGAGCCGAGGGAGTGAGCGATGATGAAATGAACCACCAAATGGTTATTACTCGCTCACTTATAGCTAAGGCAGAAAGTGGAGATGTTCAAGCGTACAATGCGATCTGCGCAATGATTGGCGAGAAACCAGCAGAAAAGATGGAGCTGGGCGGTTCAATGCAAAGCGAGTTAAGAATCAAGCACATCACCTGCAACCCCAACGATGCGGATTTCCCATCAAGCGAAAGCGAGGTAGATGTATGAGTGAGGTAACGCTTGTAAAGGATGGTAAAGGTAGCAGCTACATCATAAGCAAGAAACGATGTGGCATAACGCAATGCCTGTATATGTCTGTAGAGGATTTGCAGCAGTTACAGGTATTGCTCAATGAGAAGTTAGATGAGATACGAGCACAAGAGTTAGCAGATGTATGATAGCCACGACCGATTTGTTTTCTGTTCTACCCTTGTTTGATGCAAACATCGACAGCACGGAGCGCACGGTGGTGAACCAAGGCGGTACATCATCGGGAAAGACCTACAGCATTATGCAGGTCTTATTCGTGCTGGGTATGCAGGAAGCAAGACAGGTGATAACGGTCGTTGGACAGGATATACCTAACTTGAAAGTAGGTGCGTATCGTGATGCAAAAACGATACTCGAGAAAAGCCCGTTGCTCAGTCAATGGTGGAACACCATCAACGAGGGCGAGCGTATCATCAAGTGTGTTAATGGTAGTATCATCGAGTTTAAGAGTTATGCTGACGAACAGGATGCGAAGAACGGAAAGCGTGACTATGCTTTCTTCAATGAGGCGAATGGTATAACGTATGGTGTATATTGGCAGATATGGATACGTACCCGTAAGCGTGTGTTCATCGACTATAACCCTACGGCACGCTTTTGGGTTCACGATGAGGTGATAGGTAAGCCGGATACCCGCTTAATCATTTCAGACCACAGAAAGAACTATTTTCTTACTGAGGAAGAACACCAGCGTATCGAGGGCATCACGGACAAGGAGTATTGGAAAGTATATGCTCGTGGGCTGACGGGAAAGATAGAGGGCTTGGTGCTGACGAATTGGGAGATATGCGAGGAACTGCCACCGAGGGAAGAATGGAAGATGCAGAGCTTTGGCTTGGACTTCGGTTTTACCAATGACCCGTCAGCATTGGAGCAGGTAGTGCTGGCACACGGGGAGCTTTGGGTCAACGAACTGATATACAGCACAGGGCTAACGAACCCCGACATAGCGGAGAGAGCAAGTGAGCAGGGGTTGACAAGCCAACAGCAGATAATAGCCGATTGTGCCGAACCAAAGAGTATCAGAGAGCTACAGGCAGCAGGGTTGTGGGTGACAGCAAGCCCAAAGGGTGCTGATAGTATCATCAATGGTTTGGATATATTGAAGCGATACAAGATACACGTTACCCGTAGGAGTACGGGCATACTTGATAACTTACGTTCTTATAAGTGGGCAAAGGATCGGGATGGAAACACGACCAACAAGCCCGAGGATAAGAACAACCACGGAATAGATGCGCTGCGTTATGTGGCTTTAGCGAAGTTGCGAGAGCACCGTGAGGTGCGAGGTGTACGCAGACGTAATTAGCTTCCTATACCACCCGTTTGCAATAATCAGTTAAAAGGTTGATAATAGATTTTGGTTAGTCGTAATTAGTAATATCGTAGTTTGGTATTTTTCTTTGGTATAGGAAGATTTGTTTTTAGAGTGACGGGTGCTTGTGCGTGAGCATAGGTGCCCGTTTTTAGTTAAACTAAATTAAAACATAAGGGATTCAGTAACAACGGATAAGGATTTTCCTTATCTTTGCAACCACATAGCAGAGGGTTAGTTGTGTGCGCTAAGTTCGTTTATTATTAACCCATTAAAAGAGAAAGTAAAGTATGAAGATTTGTTCGTGTCCCGCAGCAAGTGCTTTGACCACCATCCCCAACGTTGCGTGTGCAGAGACTTTTGGGCAGATTCAGAAAGTCGCATTTATGCGATTGAAGAAAGCAGATGGCACCGCTAACTCATTTGTAGATGGTGCAGGCACAGGTATTGACAAGCTCGCAGCTTGGACAGCTAAGATGGCTCTTACCGATGGCGGTAAGGTAGTCATTTCCCCTTATATTCAGGCACCAACAAACGAGGCTGGCGAAGCTCGCACCTTTGGCGGTGGTAACGAGACACTCGGTGGTATCGAGGAGGTTATCGGTCGCAACCCAACAACCTTTAGCGGTGTTCTGCGTGCTGTTCCTCAGTCGGTAATCAAGGTAATGAAAGAGCTGCAGTGTGAGGCTCAGGCTGGTAACCTCGGTGTTATCCTGTTCGATGAGAACGGAGCTATCGAAGCTATCAAGCAGAGTGTGACCGAGGGCAGCACTACTACCGTATCACACCTACCTATTCCTATCCGTAGCCTGTTTATCAGCGATAAGTCGCACGGTGGTCTTGAGGCACCCGACAGCAACAACATCAGCTGGTCGTTCCTGCCTAACTATAGCGATGACCTTGCTATCGTTCAGCCTGCCGACTTCAATCCACTTACTGACCTCGTACCAGCAACATAAGCGTTATGGGAAAGGTAACAAGGATTACCCTCGTTACCATTAACGGGGGAGCAGAGCGAGAGTTTGATTTAGACCACGCAGAGCGTATCTTAGCGATGCGAAAGAGTGGTTGGGAGATTCCAAAGAATAGCGAATACAAGTACGAAAATGGCTCTATCAGTCGAAGAGATAAGAAAAAGGACAAGTGAGCAGCCGAGGCGAAATATCATTAAGCTGGCTGTGATGCATCAGAACAGATTGCGCTTGCATAGCGAGGTCGTTCCGAGCACACCTGCCCTTGCAAGTTGGAGCTACCGAGGTCGGCAGTTGGCGGTTAACCAGCCGTTGATGCACGGACACGAGGGCATAACGCTTGCACTCAACGACTTTATGGCGATGGTTGAGAACCTTATACCAAAGGATAAGTTCGAGGTGTTCAAGACACTTTTCCGCTTTCCTGTGATAACGAATGAGGTGCTGGCCGTATGCTATGATAAGTTAAGCCGTATCTTCGATGGTCGTGACCCAGCTTTCAGCTATCAGTTTGCCAACACCGAATTGCGTGACGATTGGGAGTGGTACAGACAGGAGAAGCTGGGCGAGCAGAATATTTGGCAGAGTAAGGGCTGGGATTTCTTCAAAACTCAGATTAACTCGGTTTTGATTGTTGACCTGCCACAAGAACAGGAAGCAGGGGACAGATACCCGCAGCCTTATTTCTATTGGCTTCCCATTATGGATGTTATAGACTACAAAGCAGACCCTCAATCGGGTGCGATGGAGTGGATAATGTTCAGACAGGATGGCGATAAGATAGCCGTGATTGATGATGCAAGCTACCGTATCTTTAACTCGAAAGATGGTGCGATCGGAGAGCTGGAGAGCGAAGCAGCCCACGACCTCGGCTACTGCCCTGCCCGATTCTTTTGGAATGAGCCTGTAAGCCTCGACAAGCCCGACATCAAGGAAAGCCCCGTAACAAAGGAGTTAGACCGCTTGGATTGGTATCTGTTCTTTGCTATCAGCAAGAGACAGCTCGATACCTACGGCAACTACCCGATTTATTGGGGTTACGAGCAAAGCTGTGATTTCCATAACGATGAGACGGGCGACTATTGCGATGGTGGCTACCTCAAGGATAAGCAGGGGCATTGGCATTATGATAACAACGGACTGCTTATGCCCTGCCCTGTATGCAGTCAGAAACGTTTGGTAGGTGCTGGCAGCTTCATAGAGGTTCCCGTGCCACACGTTGATGAAGGACAGCCCGATTTGGGGCAGCCTGTTGGTATGCTGGCTGTTGATAGCGAGAGCCTGCGATATAACCAAGAGGAAGAAAAGCGTTTGCGTACCGACCTTATCACAGCCATCGTTGGTACGAATGAGGAAGTAACCACCCGTGATGCACTCAATGAGCAGCAGATTAAGGCTAACTTTGAAAGCCAGTCAACGGTGCTCAAGCGAGTAAAGAAAGGTTTTGAGGAAGCACAGAAGTTCGTTGATGATACCTGTTGCCGCTTGCGCTATGGCAAAGCGTTCCTCAGTAGCTCAATAAACTACGGCACAGAGTTCTATCTGTTCACGAGTGATGAGCTTAGAGAGCGTTACAAGAAAGCCAAAGAAGCCGGAATGAGCGAAGCTGATTTGGATGCTTTGTTACAGCAGATTATCGAGACGGAGTACCGTCATAACCCGCAGATGATGCAGCGTATGATAATACTGAGCGACCTCGAGCCGTATCGACATCTAACCCGAAACGAGGTGCAGGGGCTTTACGAAAAGAGCCTTATCCCCGTAGAGGATTTGCTTATCAAGTTCAACTTTGCCGACTTTATCAAGCGTTTTGAGCGTGAGAATATGAACATCATTGAGTTCGGAGCAGAGACGGACTATGATAAGAAGATAAACACGATCAAGGAGCAGCTCAAGGCTTATGCTTCCGAGATTAAGCAGCCCGAAGTAAAAGTAGAACCAATAGTAACAAGTAAGACTTTCACTAAGTCGTAACATAAGTTTCATTTAAAACAAAAGGTATTATGAGAGTCAAGTTTGGAAATGCGACCAAGGATGTAAGCATCCTCGAGGTCAACGCAGAGAACTACATCGTGCCCGAGGGAGAAAAGGGTACGTACCACTGCAAGATCGAGCAGCGTAGTTTCAATCCTGTAACGGGTGTTCGTCAGAGCCGCCCACGTATTCAGAAGTTCGAGCCTAAGATGTGGCCTGCAACCTTGCGTAACCTCAAGCAGCAGGGTTGGTTTGTAGAGGTGCTCTACGACCCCACAGATTACCTCAAGGAACAGGAAGAAAAGGCTGGAAAGACCGCACAGCAGATTGCCGAAGCGAAAGCAAAGGCAGCAGCAGAAGCCAAGAAAGCCGAGCGTGAGGCTATCAAAAAAGAGCTGTTAGAGGAGCTGAAAGCTGCTGGTGTTATCCCTGCAAAGGGTGGCAAGAAAGGTGGTAAGAAAAGTAACGAGGAGCCTACAGATGGCGGCTCTACAGAGAAATAGCCATCATAATTAATTAATCAGAGGGTAAGATTATGATTACTATTGAAATGTTGGCGGCAGATGCCGCATTAGCAGGGCTGTCAGATGAGCAGAAAAATGCTATCGCCCTTATGTCAAAGAATGACGAAGAAGTAGTTATCGGAAACCGATTCCGTGAGGTCTATAACCAGCTTGATGCGACCATCGCAAAAGAGACGGGTATCGCCCGTAATGGTGATGAAAAGACCTACCTCTATCTTGAGCGTGCAGCCAAGCAACTTGCTGCAAAGGCTAACAGCGTTGACGGTTTGAACACCAAGATTAATGATTTGACTAAGGAGCGTGACCGACTGAAAGACCAAATCGCCAAAGGTGGTGACGAAGCACTCCGCAAGCAGTTGGAACAGTCTAACAAAGACCTCGATGGTGTACGTAAGCAGTATGACACCTTAAAGGCTGACTTTGATAAGGCCAAGACCGACCACGCAGCCGAGTTGCTGGGTATTCAGGTTGATAACGTGCTCGCAAGTGCAAAGGCTGGTATCAAGTTCAAGGCAGAGCTTCCACAGGCTGCTACCGAGGCTTTGATGGCTAACGCACTCAACAACATCAAGGGTATGCAGCCTGAGTTTGTCGATGATGGCAACGGTGGTAAGAAATTGCAGTTTAAGGGAGCGAACGGAGAGGTTCTTCGTGACCCCGAAAACCACTTGGAAGCCTACACAGCCGAGGCATTGCTGAAAAAGGAACTGCGTGCTATGGGTGTCCTCGATGAGGGCAGAAAGCAGCAGGGCGGTGGTACAAGTCCACGTCAGCAGCCGAACGGTGGTGGTGGTACTGCCGTTGATGTATCAGCAGCCCGTACACAGATGGAAGCCTCAGAGATTATTGCCAAGCAGTTGATGCAAAAGGGATTGATTAACGGCTCAAAGCAGTATCAAGAGGAGTTTAACAAAGCGTGGACGGAGAATAATGTTCAAAGTCTGCCGATGCAGTGAGAAAACAGATAACGGGCAAAGGGTAAGCCCACGAAGTTAAACAATTTAATAAATTTAAAATTATGTCATTAGTAGCAACCCGACTTCAGAACTGGCGAATTTCTAATCCCGAGCTGGATAGAAATATGGCTCGCCCCCTTGAGTATGGTGCGTTGGATTTCTTCGTAGAGCAGACCGATGCCCCTAACTCAATCATCCGACCCAACCTGCGAGAGCGTGCTTTCGCTTCTATGGGTAACACCGTGCAGGTTCCCGTCATTAACTATGATGGTGACGTGACCGTAAGTAACGTTCGTACCTGTACTATTGAGGACAACGAGAACACCTCAGCCCTCTACACTGTAGTATGGACAACCTATGCTGTAGGCTTCACTATGGTGCCCACCTTGTATATGAACAACGAAATCGACTACCAGCACGACTTCGAGCGTAAGATGGAGAAGATTTGCCGTGCGCTGGCTACCGAGCTTGATAGTGCCGCTATCACAGCCCTTGAAGCAACCAAGACACAGGTATTCAAGGACACCTTGCAGTATCAGGTATCGAGCAACGTAATCGATGTTCCTACACAGATGGCTACCGAGATCCTTGGCGACCTCAATCCAATTATGCGTGCTAACGCTTATCCACAGCAGATTCACTTGGTAGGTAACGCTGGTGTTGATAGCCTCATCCGCAAGCTGGCACAGCACGGAGTTTACAACGATGTTAACAAGCGTATGGAGTACGATGGTAAGGTATTGCACTATACCACCAACCTGCAGAACGCTTCGCAGAAGATTGGAACCCTGTTCGCTGTAGCTGATGGAAACGTAGGTGTGCTGACCCGTGTTGACCGTGAGGCATTGCGCCGTGCAAGTGCTAACTTCCACGAGTGGGATGTTGTACGTCTGCCGTTCATCGACCTGCCTGTAGGTTCGCATTACTACACCGCTGTAGGCGATCAGTCGAGCATCGCTGGTGCTGCAAGTGCCGATATGACCTGTAACGTTAAGGAGTACTTCGGTTTCTCGGTTGACGTTGCTTTCATCGTTGCTTACAACTCAGCACCCGAGACCGTTGCTAACCCAATCATCAAGGCACAGATTGCGGCTCCTGCAACCAATACTCCTATCGCTACTCCTGTTTACGTTACTAACGCAGCAGAGTTCAATCCCTCACAGGGTTAGGAGTGGTAAGTGAGATTTCTCCGTGACTTCTCATATATCTATCAAGACGGGGGTGGGTGGTTAATCCCCTGCCCCCGTTAATATTTAAAACAGCAAGAACAATGATACGCATACAGAGAATACAAGAAAGTCTTATGCACCTCGTAGGGTGGCAGCAGTCTTACGACCCACAGAAGCAGATTTCGGCAGAGCTGACCGAGAGCGAAAGCGGGCTGATGTACCAGCAGGCACACCCGATGGTAACGCTCGAGAATGTGCGTGCCATTATGCCCGAGGTGTTTATTAGTCAGTACCCCACTTGGGATAAGGATACCGAGTACAGCGAGGGGCAGATAGTAAGCTATCAGAATAAGGCTTGGCAGTTTATCGGTGATGAGCCTGCAACGAACCAAGCACCTGCTGATGGTAGCGATTATTGGGCTGAGTATGATTTGTTCAGCGTGTACCTTACCGACCTCACGAAACAGGCAATCGTTAAGACGGTGCAGACGTTCCTACAGGGAAAGAGCCTACTCAAAGAGAGTAAGACCCTGCTTGAGCGCAGAAGCCTGTTTGATGGTGCGGGTAGGTTGAACAATGTAACACCCAATTCAGGGAAGCTGGTCGGAATGGAAATCGTACCCGCCTACTCAATGGGTGTAACAACAAAGCTGGAGCGTATCGGCTTGCAGATGGTTGGTAACGTAGGAAAGGTTAAGCTCTATGTATTCCATAGCTCACAGGTTGACCCTCAGTTTACGATTGAGTTCAACGTAACGAAAGGTGATGGATCAATGGAATGGAAAGACCTTACCGATGTGTACCTGCCATATATGGGTGACACAGGTGCATGGTACGTGGTGTATAACCAAGATGAGCTGCCAGCAGGTATGGAAGCGGTTAACGTAACCAAGGACTGGAGCCGTGAGCCGTGCGGTACTTGCAATCGTGGCAGTCTTGAGGCTTGGAGAGCACTCACCAAGTATATGATGATTTCGCCTTTCAAGGTTACTGCGCTGGAAACGTTCACCGAGTACCCCGAATTGTGGGACATAGCCGATAACATCTACACCAATACTCATAACTATGGTATGAATATGGTTGTAAGTGTCGGCTGTGACCTCACCGATTTCATCGTCAGCCAAAAGGAGATGTTCGCCACGGTGCTGCAAAGACAGATGGCGGTAGATATTCTGCGAACTTTGGCACTTAACCCACAGGTAAGGGTCAACAGACAGCAGAGCAATGCTTCTACGGCTGATTTGTTGTACGAGGTGGATGGTAACCCACAGGGAAGAAAATCGGGGCTTGGTGCGGACTTAGAATCGGCTTATAAGGCTTTGGACTTAGATACACGAGGTATCGACCGCATTTGTCTGACCTGCCGACCAACGGGTATTAAGTATCGTCACGTTTAAAAGTTGTTTGTTATGACTATTTCTTCGTTGTTGGCAAATGCAAAGGCTGTACAGAGCGGGCTACAAGGATCGCTCGTGCGTGAGGTGTTGCAGATGCACGGCACGGAGATAGTCGAACAGCAGAGGATACAGCTCCTTGAGGGAAAGAACAGCCACGGAGAGGATATACACCCGTTCTACACCGAAGATGTTAAGCCCCGTGGCTGGTTCAAGACTAAAGAGAGCGCACAGCGTTATGCCGATTGGAAGCAGACCATCAGCTACCCGTATTCAGTAAGAAGAAACCCGAACGCACCAAACCTGTATATTACGGGTGTCTTTCACGATGATTTGGGTGTGGATTTCGGAAGTGATGCGGTAGCTATCATCCCTGATACAGCCTACGCTGCAAACATTATGGCTAAGTATGGTCGTGGTATGTTCGGCTTGAGTATGGAAAAGTGGGCTGTTATCTTCGGTGAGAAAGGTGCAAAAGACGAATTGATTGAGAAGATTAGAAATTTGTTATGGCAATGATTGCAAGAATATATAAGCAGCCCGCAAGGGCTTACCTGTTCGATAGGGTTATACAGGGCTTACAGGATGCGCTGGGTGAGCTGTCGTGGCTTAACCATATTTTCGGTCGTTCTGAGCGATTGGTAAAGATGGTTGAGGGGCGCAAATACTTCACCCCAAACGTGTACCGCAAGAACGGGGAGTATATCAGCCTTGTACCCGATAACACGGAGCTGGGTAATTATTGTTTCTTTGTGCTTTCAGAGCCACAGCAGGTGAGCGTACCGATGGGTAGGCAGAACAGGGTAAAAGCCCCGTTCTCGCTGATTGTATGGGTTGACACCCGCACCATCGACCTTTGGGAAGAAAAGGATACCCGTAACACGGAGTACCTCAAAGAGCAGCTTTTAAAGACCATACAGAGAGCGTGGTTACGTCACGGCTCGGTATCGGTTGACAGAGTGTACCAAATGGCAGAAAACGTCTTTGATGGTTACACGCTTGATGAGGTGGACAACCAATATCTGATGGCTCCGTTTGCTGGGTTCCGTTTGACAGGAGAAATGATTGTTGACGAAGAATGTGATGAGGTATGATATATCTTAACTGGGAATTGATATTGCTCGTTGCGCTGGCTGCTGCTTTTGTGGTGCTGGTCGTTAAGAAATGGGGCTGGGCTGAATGGATGCAGATTCACGGAGATAAGTTCCTGAGTAAGCTGTTTAGCTGCGACCTTTGTATGAGCTTTTGGGCTGGTCTGTTCATATCGTTCGCTTTCGTATGCTTGTACGATGACCCGATATATGTGATTATGCCCGTATTCACGACACCTCTAACCCGTATGCTGGTATGAAAACGATTGAGTTAGCCGGACACAGCGTAATGCTCTACGATAGTATTGACGAGCTACCGATAAAGCGTTTCCACGTTTATAACCGTTATCTGCTGGTTGATGCGGGTGTGGGTAGTGATATTTCGGACTTCGATAACCACGTTGAGCGTGTCGTGCAGTACTTCAAGAATGGTGATGCGGCAAACGCTGGAAAGGAGCTGGATAACCTACGGCAGAATGTTTACCTTGTGCTCAGTCAGCAGAATGTTAAGCACCTAAGTTTAGCTTGCTTGGTGAAACAGATTGATGGTGTAAGATATGGCGATCTGAGCCAAGAGGGTTTGCAGAAAGTAATCGAGGTGCTGGGCGGTGCATCCGTAGGAGAGGTTTCCGAGGCTATGGCTTCGGTCAAAAAAAAAATAGATGATGAGCTGCTGTTGTACTTCCCTGCCCTGTTCGATGATGTGCGTACCCGTGAGTACTACGACATCGTGAAGCGGTTAACCCTTACAATGCTTGAGCAGGTCTGTGAGGGTACGACCGAGGAAAGGAAAGAGAAAGCCGATAAGATGCACCAGCAGTTGCTTCTGTTCAGCCGCCCAAAGGTGTTCACGGGGCACGATGGCTTAGAGGTGCGACACGACAAGGATTTTGAAACGATGTGCCTTGTTATCAGCCAAGAAACGGGAGCCGATGCAAAACGAATGACGGTACTTGAGTACTACAACGCATACGAGTATATCAAGCAAAAAGCCAAGAAAGGCGAAAATAAAGCCCACTAAAGCGTTTTTAGTCGTTCGGTGGGTAAGTTATAAGGTAAACCAATAAAAACGGCTTAGAGCCAAATTTAAAACAAAATAAGACAATGGAGCAGAATCCGATACGATACCAAGATTTGATTTCTCCCGATGATAGTATTACGGAGTTAATAAGTCAGCTGGAGAAGTTGCAATCATCATATGAAGCCACCGCCGAGAGTATCAAGACCCGTGCGGCTTCTATTTCGCAGAGTTTGAAAACCGTATCGGGTGCTACTCAGCAGGGGCAGCAGTTTGCACGACAGGCTGCAGCCGAGACCAATAAGCTGACAAAGGCTTATGATGATTTGAACTTTGCCCGTACCAATACAGCTAAGAAGATTATGGAGCTGAATATGGCAAAGAAAGAGGAGAACCGTATAACAAAACTCAATATCATACTGAATAATACCGAGGAGGGCAGCTATGCTCACCTGTCTGCTCAGTATGCACTCAATAAGATTCAGCTCAACCAGCTTACCGAGGCGGAACGTCAGAACCTGCCACACGCAAAGAAGCTCGAGGAAGAAACCAAGAATATCTACGAGCGAATGAAGAAGCTGCAAGAGGCAACGGGTAAGTACAGCCTTGATGTGGGTAATTACGAGAACGCTATCACCCGTGCCATCGGTGTCAATACACAATGGTACAATGGCTTGAAGCAGGTAGGTGCCTTGTTTGAGGGCGGTATGGCAGAGGGTTTGAAGAACTGCGGTGCGCTGGTTGGTTCTTTCGGTAAGCAGTTGCTTGCATTGATGGCAAACCCGATCGTGCTGACTATTGCAGCCGTTACTGCTGCTTTTGCTGCTTTGGCAAAGGGTATCAGTAGCAGTGAGGAAAACACAAACACCTTGAACAGAGTGCTGGCACCGTTCAAAAGAATACTCGAGGGAGTGCTTAACGTGCTGCAAGAGGTCGCTGGGTTCGTTTTAAAGGTCGTAGAGGGCTTTGAAAACCTTGCTATGGGTGCAAGTAAGCTGATGGAAAGATTACCGCTTGTAGGTAACGCTATCAAGTCGGTTAATGATGCACTCGAGAAGAATATCGAGCTGGAGCGTGAGAAACAGGCTATTGCCAAAGATAGCCGTAAGGTTACTAAGGAAGAAGCAAAGCTGCAATATGAGGTAGCTGTGTTACGTAGAAAAGCCCAGCAGACTGATAACCCAAAGGAACGTGCAGCCCTGCTTAATAAGGCAATACAGAAAGAAAAGCAGATAAGCGATATGCGTGTTTCGCTCGCAAAGCGAGAGTTATACGTGATGAAAGAAAAGGCAAAGCAAAGTCAGAATGATGCAGCCACGAACGATGCTATTGCCAAGAAAGAAGCCGAGATTTGGAACTATCGTACACAAGCAGAAACGCGCTCGTTACGAATGGTTCGACAGATAGCAACGGCAAACAAGCAGCTAAACAAAAACAAGGGTGGCGGTGCTGGTAAGGCAACAACCAACCCCGAGGTAGAAGCAGCGAAGCAGGCACTTGAAGAACGCAGGAAGATTGAAGATGCTACTATCGCTTTGGTTGAGGATAGCTACCTGCGTGAGCGTATGACTATCGTATCTAACTACCAGCGTAAGATTGAGGACTTGAAAGGTAGTGAGGAATATATAACCCAAATGACCGAGTTACTCTACCAGCAGCGAGATATGAAGCTGGCTGATTTGGCAGAGAAGCAGGCACAGGACGAAGCAGCCCGAGAGAAGAAAGATTACGATGAGCGAATACGTATCGCTGATGAGATGATTAAGAAGCGTGAGGCGGTTGTGCGTGCTGGTGAGGAAGAAATAAACCGTACTTATGATTTCGATATGTCTACCGCCGAGCTGGAGCAGAACGAAAATAAGAAAACTGAGTTACGCTTACAAGCCGAAAAGAAACGTTTAGAAGCCCTTTTAAAACTCTACGAGAAAGATGGTAAGCTGCTGACCCAACAAGAGATTGCGACGATTAAAAATAGCATTGCTGCTGTCAATCAGGAGTTAGAGAAGAATAAGGGTAACAAGGATATTTACGACCTGCTGGGCTTCAACCTTTCGGATGAGAAGAAAGAAGCCATCGATACAAGCCTTTCGTATGCTATGGATGGACTTAGCCAGTTCATAGATGCTTACGCAGAGGCAGCAGATAAGAAACGTCAGTTAGCCGATGCCGAGGTAGAGCGTACACAGAGCGTGCTGCAAGCTGAGTTGGAAGCTCGTAACAAGGGTTATGCTAATGAGGTGGACACAGCTCGCAAGGAGCTGGAAACAGCAAAGAAGAACCAGCAGAAAGCTATCGAGCAACAGCGTAGGGCGCAGAAGTTACAGATAGCCCTTGATACCGCAAGCCAAGCAGCCAATATGATTACTGCTACCTCGCTTATTTGGAAACAGCTCGGTTTCCCGTGGGCTATCCCTGCCATCGCAGTTATGTGGGGTTCGTTCGCAGCAGCCAAGATTAAGGCGGTACAGGCTGTTAATTCAGGAACAGAGGAATATGGAGAGGGTACGGTTGAACTGCTTGAGGGTGGTAGCCACCAAAGCGGACACGACATTGATTTAGGAACCAAGAGTGATGGCACGAAGCGCAGAGCCGAGGGTGGAGAGTTCTTTGCCGTTATCAATAAGCGTAACAGCCGTAAGTATCGCAGGGAGATACCAGCCGTTATCGGTGCACTGAACAATGGCACGTTCGCAGAAAAGTACCTCAATGCGTATGCCGGTGGAAATATCAATATAACAGCCGATACTCCTGAAAGGGATTTGACCCGACTTTCGGATGATGTGCATAGCATAAAGGAACAAGGCGAAAGAACGACATACTTTGATGGTAAGGGAAACACCATCGTTATTTATAAGAACCTCAAAAGAATAGTTAAAAGCTGAGTATGATACATTATCAATTCATAGTAAACAACGGAACAGAGAGCCGTACCTGTTATCCACGATGGAAAGCAGATACAGCGATAAGCTATGCTTTCGAGCAACAACAGATGTTTCGTAGGGCACAGCTCAGTAATAACCTTATCTTTGTCGGTAGCGATTATGATTGGTTGATGGCTACGGATTTTGAAGCCAAGTTCACGGTACAGATAAAAGCCGATTGGACAGGTAGTGGCTATTATAGCAACTATTGGGCTGGTTCGTTCCACAAGACCGATGCGACTATCAATGTCGATAAGAAGATGTTTAGCGTTAAGCCAACGGTTGAGGATAGGTATAACGCTATTCTTGCAGGTTTGGAAAAAGAGTACGACCTTATCAAGCTGACACCAGCTATTCAGCCCGTACACCTCACCCGCAGACCGATGCTACAGATATATTCGGCTGGCGAGGAAGTTGTAAGCTGTTTCCTCAGTTCGATGGCTTGGGAACAGGAGTGCGAGAGCGTAACCAACGTAGGCAAGATACTGGATGATTATCATTTTGGCAAGATCGGTGAGTACGTAGAGATTTCTTTCGATAGTAACGTGTTTATCGGTACAAAGCAGAGCCACGGCAACACCTCAGGAGAATGGAATGATTACGGCAACAATGGCACCTATAAGATGAACTATTACCAAGAGATTTATTCTGTAGGTCAGAACGTGGTCTTTCGCAATGGTATCAGAGTTTACCGCAATGGTACGCAGGTGCTTATATGGGAGTTTTACCAAGAAAGTCTTTCGGGTTTCAATGAGCTTCCCGATGAGTTCACGCTGGCAGCACAGCAGAGTGGTTACAGCAACCAGCCTGCACAGATGACAACCTCGCAGATATTCGGGCGGTGGTGTGTGGCGGCTCAGTTAACGGACTGCTATGCTATCGACCAAGATGATTTGGTAACGTACAACCGCAATTATAAGTACTGCAAGCCTTACGATGGCGATGAGATAATAGAAATGACGTATAACTCGAGCGATACACCTACCGAGTGGGGTGTGCGTACCGATGGCACATATTACGTCAAGCCCCGTGAGGATACGTTCGCTTATAAC
>Ga0326512_10001907_pt1 | contig 15685 bp, 14 predicted proteins | sample 1_2617_0518_D_FD_203652 | JGI IMG/M metagenome (GOLD analysis project Ga0326512, IMG submission 203652) | Bovine rumen microbial communities from UC Davis, California, United States - 1_2617_0518 | ecosystem: Host-associated > Mammals > Digestive system > Stomach > Rumen | place: USA... | reverse complement strand
ACAGATCAGAAACAAAGAATAAAGAATCAGGAGGCAGAATATTATGAAAGTTACAAAAGCCGTTATACCTGCTGCGGGTCTTGGAACAAGGGTTCTTCCCGCAACAAAAGCAATGCCTAAAGAAATGCTCACCATCGTTGACAAGCCCGCTGTTCAGTATATTGTTGAAGAAGCGGTAAATTCCGGAATTACTGATATTCTTATTATCACAAACAGGGGCAAAGGCATTATCGAGGATCATTTTGACCGTGCGCCGGAGCTTGAAGACAGACTTTTAGCAGCCGGCAAAACAGAAATGTATGATGAGATCGTATCAATTTCAAAGCTTGCAAATATCTATTTTATCCGTCAGAAGGAAACAAAGGGTCTGGGTCATGCAGTAAGCTGCGCTCGTTCCTTTGTAAACGGCGAACCGTTTGCAGTTCTTTACGGTGATGATGTCATTATCGGTGACGATCCCGCCTGCGGTCAGCTTATCAGGGCTTACGAAAAATACGGTAAATCCGCTGTAGGTATCAAGCCTGTTCCCGAGGATCAGATCTTCAAGTACAGCTCGCTGAAGGTAGATCATCTTGAGGATAATCTGTACAATTGTACTGATATGATCGAAAAGCCCAAAACAAAGGAAGATGTTCTTTCTCTGTATTCTATCTTAGGCCGCTGTGTACTTACTCCGGACATATTTGATATCCTTGATAACACACCTCCCGGAGCCGGCGGTGAGATCCAGCTCACTGATGCTATGCGTACTTTAGCAAGAAGTGTTGGTATAACCGGTGTTGATTATACAGGCAAGCGTTATGATATGGGCGATAAGCTTGGCACACTTCAGGCAACGGTTGAAATTGCTCTGCGTAATCCGAAGCTTGGCGGACCATTCAGAGAATATCTTAAAGAGATAGCAAAAACACTGTAATTCAAAACGGGCTGTCACGATCGTGGCAGCCTTATTTAAGTATATATAAAGAAATGTAAAGGAATATATATGAGAAAACTAAAAGGACCGCTTTTGCTTTTATTGACAACTATTCTGTGGGGACTGGCTTTTACCGCTCAGTCCACCGCTGCCGACAAGATAGGGTCGTTTACATTCAATGCTGTAAGGTGTATACTTGCGGCTGTGTTTTTGTTTGTTACGCTTATCATTCGCAGCAGTGCGGAAAAGCTAAGGCATAAGGAGAAAAAGAAAAACTCTCCGAAAAAACTGTTTTTCGGAGGCTTTATGTGCGGTATTACTCTGTTTGCCGGAATGAATTTGCAGCAATTCGGAATTGCCGCATATCCGCCGGAAGCCGCCTCATCGGGACGTGCAGGCTTTCTTACGGCAACATATGTGGTTATGATACCGATAGTACAAAGACTGCTTGGAAAAAAGCTTAGTATAACTGTAATAATAGCAGTATTCGGCTGTATTGCCGGTATGTATCTGTTGTGTATGTCGGGAGGATTTGACAGCATTTATCTTGGTGATGTTCTTGAACTTCTTTGTGCTGTCGGATTTACAGCATATATTCTTGCTGTTGATAAATTTGCAGGTATTGACGGGATCATGATATCCTGTCTGCAATTTGTTATCTGCGGCGCAATATGCTTTGTCTGCATGATGATATTTGAAAAGCCCGATATTGCCGTTTTAGCGGATGCATGGCTCCCGATAGCTTATGCAGGTATTGTTTCAAGCGGAATAGGCTATACATTGCAGATACTCGGTCAGAAGGAGACTGAACCCACAGTTGCGTCTATTATCATGAGTCTTGAATCTGTTTTTGCTGCCCTTTTTGGCTGGATGATTTTAGGGGAGATACTTTCGACCCGTGAGCTTATCGGATGCGCTCTTGTTTTCGCCTCGGTAATTATTGCACAGATACCGTTTAAGTGTAAGGCTTTAAGCTTTAAGCTATGAACATTTAAGAAAAAACAAACACATCCCGCACATTGTTGTTGTACGGGATGTGATTTTTTATTTTTAGCTAATGAATTAAAGCTTATTAGTCAGCATACTTGTCGTCAGTAGCATTCCAGGAGTACATCTTTCTGATCTCCTTGCCTACTGTCTCAAGCTGATGCTCTGCTTTGAGCGCACGCATAGCATTGAAATGAGCTCTGCCGTTCTTGTTCTCTGCGATCCACTTGGAAGCAAAAGAACCGTCCTGGATCTCTGCAAGAACCTTCTTCATTTCCTTCTTTGTATCCTCAGTGATAATTCTCTTGCCTGTCTCGTAATCACCGAACTCAGCAGTATCGGAAATTGAATATCTCATCATGGAGAAACCGCCGCTGTAGATAAGGTCAACGATAAGCTTCATCTCATGGATGCACTCGAAATATGCATTCTCAGGAGCATAGCCAGCCTCAACAAGAGTCTCAAAGCCTGCCTGCATAAGAGCTGTAACACCGCCGCAAAGAACAGCCTGCTCACCAAAGAGGTCTGTCTCTGTTTCAATTCTGAATGTTGTCTCCATAACAGCTGCACGAGCTGCGCCGATGCCTGCACCGTAAGCAAGAGCGATATCAAGGCACTTGCCTGTTGCATCCTGATATACAGCTACAAGAGCAGGTGTACCCTTGCCCTCAACATACTCGCTGCGTACTGTATGACCCGGAGCCTTAGGAGCAATCATGAATACGTCAACATTTGACGGAGGAACGATCTGCTTGAAATGAATGTTGAAGCCGTGAGCAAAAGCGATTGCCTTACCCTCTGTGAGGTTCGGCTCGATATCGTTCTTGAAGATACCTGCCTGCTTCTCATCAGGTGTGAGGATCATGATGATGTCAGCTTTCTTTGTAGCCTCAGCTGTTGTGTAAACCTCAAAGCCGAGCTCCTTTACATGGTTCCATCTCTTGCTGCCCTCATAAAGACCGATGATTACATTTACACCGCTGTCACGAAGGTTAAGAGCGTGAGCGTGTCCCTGGCTGCCGTAACCGATGATAGCAACTGTTTTGTCCTTGAGTACGTTGATATCGCAGTCAGGCTCATAATAGATTTTTGGCATTTTAAAGACCTCCAATAAAAAATTGAAATTATGTACTGTAACCATGCTGTGACGGTCCCGTAGTACAGCAGCCTTAAAAGCTGTATGTTATAGGCGGAGTCCTGCCCACTCAGTTACAGAAAATATATTATGAATCCGCAGGATCATTTACGGGAAAGAACGGAATCCTTTTCTATTGCTACCGTTCCTGTCCTTACTATCTCACGGATACCATACGGTTTGAGAAGATCGCAGAGTGTTTCAAATCTTTCAATTGTATCTGCAAATTGCAGAGTCATTGTATTGATGGAAACATCAACGATCTTTGCGTCCATAAGCTCGGCTATCTTCATGATATCAAGCCTCTTGTTTGTCGGACTGTTCACCTTTATCAGGGAAAGCTCCCTGCTTATATAATCCCCCTCGGTATAGGTGCGTACCTTTATTACAGGGATAACCTTATTAAGCTGTTTTTCAAGCTGTTCAATAATATATTCATCGCCGTCGGCAACTATCGTCATTCTTGATATCGTCGGATCCTCAGTAACACCTACTGCAAGACTGTCGATATTGAAGGCTCTTCTTGAAAACAGTCCCGATACTTTTGAAAGTACACCGGGGTGGTTTTCAACAAGTACGGAAAGCGTATATTTCATATAATCTCTCCTCCTTACTTTGATGTTGTCTTGGGGCTGACATCGCATACAAGCACAAATGGCTTGTCGCTTTTAAGCATTTCTTTTGCGATCTGTTCTGCCTGTTCATTGCTTGTAGCTATTGCGGAATCTATACCATAGGCAGATGCAAGCTTTACGAAATCAGGTATATCGGTAAGCTCGGTCACTGCATAACGGCTTTCAAAATAATTGTCCTGGAGTTCATGTACCATGCCGAGAACGGTATTTCTCATAACAATTATCTTAATATTTACGTTTTCCTGAACAATAGTCGCAAGCTCGTTCATGGACATCTGAAAAGCGCCGTCGCCGCATACGGCAATGACGTCTCTTTTCGGTCTTGCCAATTTTGCGCCTATAGCTGCGGGAACAGAATATCCCATTGTTCCCATACCGCCTGAGGTAAAGAAACGACCGTCCTTTATGCGGTAATTATTGGCGCACCATATCTGGTTCTGACCTACATCGGCAACCATGATTGCCTTTGGCTTGACCATTCCCGAAAGCTTTGATATAAAGCTTTTCGGCTCCACAAAGCCTTCAAATGACTGAGACTCGTTATGATATTCCCGTTTCCAGTTTTCTATCTGTCCCTTCCACTCGTCCGGGGTCTGATATTCAACACCCGCAAGCATCTGAGTCAGAACATTTTTCATATCGCCTACTATCGGAACGGTGGTTTTCATATTCTTTCCGATCTCGGCGGGATCTATATCAATGTGTATTACATTTGCATGTTCAACTACCTGATCGGGGGAGGCTACTGCCCTGTCACCGACTCTTGCTCCGCAGAGGATAACAAGATCTGAATTATGTATGGTAACATTTGCAGCTTTCTTTCCATGACTGCCTAGCATACCGACATACAGCGGGTCATCGCTTGACATAACGCCTATTCCCATCATTGTTGAAACGACCGGAATTCCTGTCTTTTCGGAAAACTCCCTTAGCTTTGGCTTTGCGCCTGATGAAAGAACGCCGCCGCCCGCACAAATTACAGGACGCTTTGACTCAGCGATCATTTCGAGCGCTCTTTTTATCTGCATCGGATGCCCCTTGAAGCTGGGCTTGTAGCCGATTATATTCACCTTATCGGGATAAACGAATTCTTCTATTTCATTAGTCTGGATATCAACAGGCACATCAATAAGAACAGGACCCGGACGGCCTGTTGCGGCAATATGAAAAGCTTCCTTAAAGACCCTCGGCAGATCTGCCGTTTCCTTGACAAGATAGCTGTGCTTTACGAAGGACTCGCAGGCGCCGGTTATATCAGCCTCCTGAAAAACATCTCTTCCGAGAACATCGCTTCTGACCTGACCTGTTATACATACCATAGGGATAGAATCCATATATGCTGTAGCGATACCTGTTATCAGGTTAAGAGCGCCGGGGCCTGAGGTAGCGACACATACGCCGACCTTTGACAATGCCCTTGCATAGCCGCTGGCGCAATGGGCGGCATTCTGTTCCTGACGCACAAGCACGGCTTTTATATCTGTTTTATATAAATAGTCGAAAAAGGGACATATTACCGCCCCGGGATAGCCGAATAATACGGATACATTTTCTTCCTGAAGACATTTTACCATTATTTCTGCACCGCTTATCATAATATCCCCTCCTGAATTCAATACTAAGCTTCATTATACCATCATCAGCCCGTCATGTCAATTAATAATTCGTAATTTTTAGTATATCATATCAGGAAAAAAGAATGTCATTCTGAACCCGGTTATAATCAAATGCGATTATTTGCCTTGTTCAGAATGACAAATACTGTCAGAATTCAACGGATGCAAGGGTAGTGTTATTTTTGTCCTTTTTAACAACGATCCTTTTGCTGATAAGCTCTTTGAGCTTTTCAACATGGGAAATAATACCGATAAGGCAGTCGCCTTTTGTCAGGTCGCTAAGCGCATTTACAGCCTTGTCAAGGTGTTCACCGTCAAGAGAACCGAAGCCCTCATCAATAAACATTGTCTCAAGTCTTATACAGCCTGATTGGGATTGTATCTCATCTGACATACCGAGTGCCAGGGCGAGCGCAGCCATAAAGGATTCACCGCCGGAAAGAGAATTGACAGCCCTTGATTTACCGCTTTCGATATCAAGTATATCAAGGTCAAGACCTGTGCTTTTGCGGCGGTCACGGGCAGTTTCGTTTCTTTCAAAGGAATATCTTCCGTCAGTCATGATACGCAGGCGCTGGTTTGCTCTTTTTATCACCCTGTCAAAATATGCGCTGAGAACATATGATTCCAGTTTAATACGCATAGAACCACGGATCTCTCCGGATGCCGTTTTATACAGATCTTCGCAATGCTCGAAATAACTATCAGCTTCTATATATTCCTTTTCCGTGTTTATTATTGTGTTCAATGCTTTTCTGTTGCTTCCGAGACGTGCTGCGATCTCCCTGTCCTCGTAATTCAGCGCCTTGGTCTGTTCTTCAAGCTCATGCTTTTCCTGAGTAAGCCTGACGATATCAGTGACGGGCATTTTTTCGATATGCACTTTAAGCTCTTTTTCTGCTGAGGTGATATTCTCTATTTCACGCTTTTTATTATCGTATTCTTTCTGCGCTTTTTCAAATTCGGAAAGCAGCTTTTCGGCAAGCTGTTTTTTCAGAACTATTTCTGAAATTGCCTGATCCTTTGAACTGAACCTCAGACCTTTTCTGATGTTTTCGCATTGTTCGCTGAGCATGACAGTTTCGGTTTTTCCCGTCTCTATCGCAACCCGCAGTTCATTTATCTCCTTGTCTGTATTATCGGATTCAGCAGATAGGCTTTTAAGGGATTTTTCAAGCTGTTCTTTCTTTTTGATTTTTTCTTCTGTTACTTTTTTGTTTTTCTGCAATGTCCTTGCTTTATTTTCACAAGCGGACATATGACCTTCAAATTCCGCTTTGAATTGGTTAATGCTTTCGATATCCGATGGATCTGTCTGCTTGTCGAATATCGTCAGAATAAGATCGCATACCTCTTTTGCAGCCTTATTCTTAGTACTTGCAGCTACTCCTGATAAAGAAGCTGCGTTTTCAAAGTCTGATCTGCATCTGTCGGCAGCCTTTTTTGCAGAATCGACCTGTGACTTTGTGGGAGCGTCCTTACGGATAGCGGCGGGGGTCGGATGGACCATTGATCCGCATACGGGACAAGGCTTGTTTTCTCTCAGCTCATCCCTTGCAATAATTCCTGCCATATCGCTAAGATAAGCAGTATACAGGCTTTCGTATCCGGCAGCGGCATTTTTATATTCTTTTTCAGCTGAAAGGCATCGCAGCTTCTTGCTTTCATGATCCATAACAGCTGTATCAAGCTCCTCATATCTTACTTCAAGATTCCTCAGTTTTTTTCCAAGCTCGATAGTCTGCATATATTCAATGTTTATTTTTTCTTTTTCGCTTTCGATCCCGGCAAGAGATTCCAAAAATTCTTCTGTTTCCTTTTTTCTTTCCGTCAGACGGTTTTTTTCTGATACCTTGCGGGCAAGCAGTTTTTCTTTTACAGCGGTTTCGTTTTTCCTGATGATCAATGCTTTTTCTTTTTTGTCAAGCTCGTCATATACGTCAAGCCTGCTTTCAAGAACCTTAGCTGTTTCGCCTGCTTCCTTTGCTCTGGCAGGATTATCCTTCAGGTCTTCAACCGCTTTTTCAAGAATGGGGATAGCTTTTTCACAGGCTGTTTTTTCCGCAGCTTTTATACTCAGTTGTTTCTCTGTTTCGGCACGGTTTGCGGCAATTGTCAGAAGCTTTGTATTTTCTTCCGTTTTTTCTTTGAGCTTATCCCGCCGGTTTGTGGCATCCTTTTCATTGCTTTCGTCATTTTCTATTATTTCGGCAAGCATCTTGCCAAGCTCCTGTGCAGCGGCAGGTGTAATATAGCCTGATGTTTTTATATTATCTATTTCATTCCTGTAAGGAGAGTTTGAATCACAGATTATTGTAAAGGCGGCGTTAAGTATCTTCTGACCGAGAATATCCTTTCTGTTTTTTGCATCATCCCTGTATTCTTTAAGCTTTAATGTAAGCTCGCCGAATTTTTCCGTATTGAAAACGGATGTAAGTATTTTTTGTCTTTCCTCGGTTTTGACACGGATAACATCCATAAATTCTCCCTGGGCGATCATGGATATCTTTTTGAAATTGGTTTTGTCAATACCGATTATTCTCTCTATCTCGGCAGTTCCTTCGGAGAGATTTGTTTTTGTTTTGTATACGGTAATATTGTCATCCTGATAATAATTCAGCTCAAACGTTGCCTTATGATTTGTCTTTTTTGTTTCACGTTCATATTCAGGACTTCTTCTTACACTGTACATTTTATTGTCGGAAATGAAGGTAAGCTCAACATAGGTCTCTGTTTTGTCATCGGCACGTTTATTTCTCAGCATAGCGGCGTTCCTGTCCTTTCCGCTTGCTGTTTCTCCGTACAATGCATAGCATATGGCTTCAAATATAGTAGTTTTTCCTGCGCCTGTATCGCCTGTGATAAGATAAATACCGCTGCTTCCTATCATGGAAAAATCAATTTCCGTTTTTTCAAAATACGGTCCGAAGGCGGATATTACTAATTTTAACGGTTTCATAATGCATCCTCCCCGAAAACTTCTTTTATGGCATTCATAAGAATTTCTTTTCCGGACTGATCCGGTTCGTTCCCATCATGTATTTTTTTGTAAAAATTTGTAAATATCATTTCCGGCGTCTGCTTTTTAGTATCCTCTATAGTCAGTTCAAAGCTGAAATCTGTACTTTTTGTTTTTTCTTCATAGCTGATGTTCAGCAGATTCGGAAATCTTTTGCGAAGAAGCATTGCTGCATCTTTTACATAGTTGTTGTCCCTTAATACGGCATATACGAAATTGTTTGTCACTATGCCGTTATCATCGGCTTTCATGGACATAAGCTCATCGAAATAACCCTCTATCTTTACCATTTCATGCTTTGGTACAAGCGGTACCTCTCTTATGGTTATATCGCAAAGAGTGTCCCCGTCTTTCTTCTCGTTAAGCTCAACAACGGTGTAGGTTTTTTTATAGCCGACTTCCGATATATTGTATTTCAGCGGAGTGCCGCAGTAACGCAGTCTTTTGCTGCCGATATTCTGAGGCTTATGAATATGTCCGAGAGCTGTATAGTCAAAGGGCGCATAAACATCCTTATCTATACTTTCTATACCGCCCACGGCTGTTTCTGATTCCGAAAAAGAAGCGCCGGAAACAAACTGATGAGACAGAAGAACGTTTCTCTCTTTTGTATCAAGCCCCATTTTATCAACAACATAAGAAAAAGCGTCGCTTATACTGCGTAGATCAGTTCCGTATGCATTATTGACATCCGATACCCTGATAAACGGGACACTGTAGATATTAACCTTCCCGAATTCATCCTCAAGTGTAACGGGGGTCAGATCACCGTCAAAAATGCTTTTTATGTATAGACCGCTTTTTTTCATTCTCTCTGCGCCGAAGGAAAGTCTTTCCGGGCTGTCATGGTTTCCGCTGATAAGGAATACCGAAAGTCCCTTTATCTCCAGTTTGTTCAGAAACTCATCCAGAAGCATTACTGCTTCAAGCGGCGGTGTCGTTTTGTCGTAAACATCTCCAGATATGAGTACAGCGTCAGACTTTTCGGTCCTGATTCCGTCGAGTATCTGATCAAGGATAAATCTTTGTTCGTCTATCATAGAGAGTTCATTGACCTTTTTTCCGATATGCAGGTCGGATAAATGAATCAGTTTCATAGAGTACCTCCTATATAAAATAATTATTTTTCACAACAAAAATAAACATAATCCGGACATGAACTGTCCGGAAAATACAGTTTGTCATTCTGAGCGTTGTGGAAATCGTTAAAGATCCTTCGCTTCGCTCAGGATGACAATAAGACCGGATACATAAAAACCGGGCAAAAAGAATAAAGCGGGGCATGGAAATTACGGCTCCGGCGGCTCGCCGGTGCGTGCCCGCACAGGGCATAAATGCGACAATCGCACATTGACCAATAAGTAACCCACTCCGGGAAGATAGTATTGCTTAATCAGACAGAGCGAAACGGAGTGAAGCGAACTTCGCGTTACGGCTCCGGAGGCTCGCCGGACGTCACGCTGGAAAGAAGTTCTGCGGCGGTTTCGGGATCCTTTTCGGAAAGAATGTCTGCAACCTCGGTAAAATATCCCTTGAGCTTTTCCTTGTCGGTGTAATCATTGATATGATCGCCAAGTGCGAACAGGATCTTGGCAGCTTCATCATATTTTCCTGCTGCTTTTTCCTGATCGACAAATTCAAGGTTTTTGTCAAATGTTTTATTTATAAGCTCATCGGCATTTTCATATCCTGTGAAATAATGAAGTCCTTCAATGATCTCAAGTGTGTTCTCAAGATCAAATTCATTTGAATTCTGATAGTTTTCTGCAGTTCCTTTGAACTTCTCATAAAAGCCCGCTTTGTGCTGTTCAAAGATACTGTCGCTGTCCTTATAGCCTTTCAGCTCGTCCATATAGAGATTAAGGCTGTACAGATCATAATTACCCTCATTCATCAGCTGAACAAATGAACTGTATGATTCATCCAGATCTGTGCCGTCACTGCTGACTTCACTGAGCGTATTATCTGTGGAAGACGCTTGTGATTCAGATGTATTTATGGCAGGCTCTGTCTGTTCATTTCCGTTGTTGAGAACAACTACAAGTAATATCGCACCAAGTATAACAGCTGCCGCTGCTCCGATAAGTACACCTTTTATGCTGCCCGGTTTGCCCTGACGCTGACGGGGTGGAGGCGGAGGGGGAGGTATGGGGTCAAATCTTGAAGGCTGCTGCTTCATAGGTGAAGGTCTGAATGACGCTGACGGTTCAGGTGCGGCTGTGCTTTGTGCGGGAGGTGCTTTTCTGATATTTTCTCCATGGAAATGACATTCGGAAGCTTTTTTCTCGCACACGGATCTGTATTGTGCGCTGTTTTTGAATCCGCCGAGCATAGAAAATCTTTTTGCTGTTTCAGAAAACCTTAATTCAAGCTCGCTTAATTCTTCCTTTGAATTATATTTTGCGGCGTCCTCAAGCTTTTTGGATGACTCGTTCATTATCCTGACAGCGGAATTATATTCCGAATCATACATATTGAACTCTTTATAGTTATTGATATGATTGGCATAACCCGCAAAATCGCCTTTTGCACTGATCGTTTTAAAAAGACTGTCAGCCTTCTCGATCTTGATCTTTGTCATCAGACCTTTGCCGAGAATCTCCTTTATCTGCTCAAATACGGCACGATCGTCGCCGCTGAGAATATCCTCGGGTAATGACAGCTTCAGCATTTTCCCGCAGGCAAGACAGCTTTGTTCTTTTCCCTTGTTTTTCATAAAGGCGTTATTCTTACCGCAGCTGTCACATTCCTTTAGTACAAGCTCGTTAAGATCAACATTGATCTTATTTCCGCATGAACAGTCCAGAGCTCTTTTTTCGTAAATATCAGTTCCTGACATTACAGTTTTTAAGCACTTAGGACAGGTAAAATAAAACCGTTTCAAGTTGTTTTCCTCCAAAAATCCGGCGCAGGGTACAATTGTGTTATCAGACGAATTATTGTACTTGTGTTTATATGATATTACCCTGTCGCTTAATATTCTGACTCTATACAATCTATTTTACAACTTTTTATGTGTATTTTCAATATATTATTTAATAAAAAAGCTTATATATTGGTTTCAGCTGTTTCTGCGGGGGTTGATTTTTATGCGGTATAAGTGTTATAATATGTCATTATAGGTTTTATAAACAATCAGGAAAAAGGAGATCATATATTATGGATATGAATAATGCTTTTGATATTATCGTGAACAGGGTGGAAAGACCGCTGCTTTCAAAGGGCTATACAAGGGAAAGTGTTGCAGATTCAGCAGATGAAATGACAGCTTTGTTTGTGGGAGAACTTGCATACAGTGTTGTTTACACATCATCAAATAACAGAGTAGTTCTCAGAAGCTGTGCTGTTGAGGACGGTGTGCCTGATAATGACTGGAAAACCCTTGCAACCTGGCTTTTTGATCCCGAAGCGGACGGCATAAGGGAAGCTGAAAGTATAGGTGATGATTTTTCGGATACTATCAGAGGACCCAAGCAGAGTTCAGCGGCGAAAAAACAGAAAAAACGCAAAAAGGAAGGCGAAGCAACAGTTGACCCGCTTTTCCTTGCAAACAGGATGGTGACATATTTCCCTGCTCTTAAAGATCAGATAGCATACGAAAAGGCTCATTATGAGGAATTCAGGGGCGTGACCTTTATTGAAGAAAAGGTGGTTCCGTTGTTTGCTCCAATGATAAATGAGGCAAATGAGAAAAAGATCGAAAAGATATCACAGGGACTTGCGGCGCTTTATACTCAGGGTGATCTTGATACAAAGGGCATAATTACCTATATTCTGCTCAACAGCATTGATGACGATGAAAAGTTCTCTCAGCTTATCGGCGCTTTTCCGGATAATGATAAAAAGGTCGCAAAGGCTGCAAGAAATCTCAGAGGTAAAAAAATAAAGCCCGAAAAGGTCAAAAAATCACGCAGCTTTATTGCAGATAATCTTAACAGCTGATAATTATTTACGTTATTGATCTTATCTTTTTGTTTTCTGATCGAAAGTGAAAGAACTTTAATAAGATCCGATTAACACTTTTCCGGCAAATGTATATTATGGTAATGTAAGGCAAGTGTTGAACGGAGGTAATGAATAATGCGAAGATGTAAGATAAGCTTGAATGCATTATTCTTAGGTCTGGGATTGCTTGCGGGTGTTGTTCTGCCGGAGGAATGGATCGCTGTTATTGCAATAATTGTACTTGTTATTGTTGCGATAAGCGCTTCACACTGCGGCAGACGCTGCTGAATGGAGGCTGCTTATGAAATTCGTTGTAGTTGATAATCCTAAATTCTGGAGTTTCTTTCTGAGAAAAATGTTCGGAATAAAAAAGATCCCTCAGCCGGTTCAGTGAAATACTGCAAGAAAACAGCATAATATGGAAGATCTCCTGCTCATAGCTCAAAGCTTTGTGCAGGAGATTTGTTTTTGCTTGCCTATATTCGGCATATTATTTTCATATCATGTTGTAGAATAGACGCAAAGGAGGCGATTAAAATGAAAAGCAAAATGAACGGCAGCGAGCTGACATTGTATGTGACCGGAGAGATCGACCATCACAATGCCCGCAGGATAAGAGAAACTGCTGACGGTCTTATACAGCAAAAGCATCCGACTTTGCTCAATCTGAATTTTTCGGGTGTGAGCTTTATGGACAGCTCAGGAATAGGGCTTATCATGGGACGTTATAGAACAATGAAACTTTACGGAGGGAGATTGAAAGTGACGGAGATACCCAAGGGGCTTAGAAGAATGATGGAATTATCCGGACTTTCCGGTCTTGATGTACTCGAAAGGGGTTTTGATGAGAATGAATGTAACTAACGAGGTGACAATGGTCTTTGATAGTCTTTCCTCAAATGAAGCTTTTGCACGTTCAGCAGTTGCTGCCTTTGTTATGCAGCTTGACCCGACAATAGGGGAGATAGGCGATATTAAAACAGCCGTATCCGAAGCAGTAACGAACTGTGTAGTTCATGCTTATCACGGGATAACAGGAAAGATCAGGCTTAATGTTCGCTTTACATCAGACCATATTGTAATAATTCGCATATCGGATAAGGGCTGCGGAATTGAGGATATACATAAGGCTATGGAGCCGCTGTATACGACCTCGCCGGAAGAGGACAGGGCAGGTCTTGGATTTGCGGTAATGCAGAGCTTCTGCGACAGTGTGAATGTCCGTTCCGTTCCGGGAAGGGGGACTACAGTTACGCTTAAAAAGAAGCTCAGTCCGAGGTATCCTAATGCTTGACCGTGACAGGGCAGTAAATGAAAATCTGGGGCTTGTTCATGCCTGTGCAATAAGATTCAGGGGAAAGGGAATAGAATATGAGGATCTTTATCAGGCAGGTTGTGAAGGGCTGATAAAGGCTGCGGACAGGTTTGATCCGGATCTGGGATACAGATTTTCAACATATGCTGTACCTGTGATAATGGGTGAGATAAGAAAGATGTTCCGGGACGGAGGGATTATCAAAGTATCGAGGAGCATAAGGGAGCTTTCAATAAAGGTAAACAGGGTCGGTGATGAATTTGTGAAGGAGCATGGGAGAGAGCCGACAGTATCCGAGCTTGCAAAGTGTTTGGATACAACGGAGGAGGCGGTGACAGAGGCAATAGGTTCATCTGTGCCGCCCGTTTCACTTACAATATCAAATGAGGATGGTGAAATACAGAACGATATCCCCATACCGTCGCATGACGGAAAGATCATTGAGCTTATGGCGCTCAGGACAGAACTTGAAAAGCTCCCTGCCATAGACAGAGAGCTTGTAAAGCTTAGGTTTTTTAAAAGAGTTACTCAATCCGCAGCTGCAAGACAGCTTGGGATGACGCAGGTCCAGGTCTCAAGAAGGGAGAAAAAGATACTTGAACTGTTAAGAAAAAAGCTTGGCAGTTTTTAGATTATTATGTGCAGTCGGCGGCTTTGGAGGTATTTTGCTCCATAGTCTGCGGGCTGCAATCTTTTTTCTGCGGCTGTTTAAGCTTTCGGGGAAGATCGGGCAGACCGTCAGTAACAGTAAAGCTTCCGGAATTAACTTGTTTGAAAAGGCTGAAATTTAGCGCTAAGTTTTCTCCTGCTTCGTCAAAATTACGGGCAATAATATGTTCCCTGAGAATAGAATACACATTTATAAGACTGACCTTACAGCTTACTGCTTTAAGTGCGTCTTTGAATTGATTGTATGCGCCTTTCTGTTCGAGGTAATTTCTTATAATGAAATATGAGCGTATATAGTCGTTTATTTTTTTGACATTCATTGTTGAAAGGATACTTCCGAAACGTCTTACATAGGAGTAGAGATATTTTTCACTGATGGCGACCTTTCCGGCATTGAACATAACACGGGGAGTCGTTGCAACATCTTCAAAATACATAACGGGATAATTAATGCCTGTTTCTGAAAAAAGGCTGCGCTTATACATTTTATTCCATGCAAAACTCTGCATATTATTGTCCCTGATAAGCATATCAAGAGCTTCCTTTGAATCAAGCACACAGGCTTTTTTTCCTACAGGAACAGGCGGATTGAAATGGTCGCAGAAATACATTGTATAACGACAACAGCTTATATCAGCGTTTTCAAGTATACATTCATTGTAAAGAATACGGATATAATCGCTGTCCACAAAATCATCGCTGTCAATAAAGACAACATATTCGCCCTTTGCCCGTGCAAGACCATAGTTTCTTGCATCTGACAGACCGCCGTTTTCTTTATCGTAAATTACAAATCGTTTATCATCGCCGATAACATTTTTTGCAGCCTCTATGCTGTTATCGGGTGTGCCGTCATTGATAATAAGAACCTCAAAATCCTTGAAGGTCTGATTTTTGATAGAATTAATACATCTTGCAATATATTTTTCAACATTATATACTGGTACGATGACCGATACCTTGGGAGCGGACATTCTTAAACCTCCTCACATAACTGCTATTTCTTCGGTAATGCTGTCAAGCTCGTCCGGGGGCGCATTGCAGGAACGAATGACCTTTCCCATACCGGAAACAGAGTTTTTCAGCAGATTTCTGTCAAGATCCTCATGTGCCTGAGCCGAAAGGAGAGGTACTGTCAAGAACACATGACAGATATGTGTGAAAAACGGTTTTTTTACGTCATTATAAATACCTTTTCCCTCAAGATAGCTGCGTATCATGGGTACGGTATTGATATAGTCATTTATTCTTGTGCCGTCCATTTCAATTTCAGTAAAGATCTTATTTGACGCACGGATATAGTTGTACCCGCAGTAGTCGATCATTACGACCTTATCGGCATGACAATAAAGCTGTGAACAGGCTACAGCATCTTCATAGAACATATCGGGTATATGAATATCATTATCCCTGAAAAGAGAAACTTTCCAGAGCTTGTTCCAAAGATA
>Ga0326512_10001906_pt1 | contig 15690 bp, 20 predicted proteins | sample 1_2617_0518_D_FD_203652 | JGI IMG/M metagenome (GOLD analysis project Ga0326512, IMG submission 203652) | Bovine rumen microbial communities from UC Davis, California, United States - 1_2617_0518 | ecosystem: Host-associated > Mammals > Digestive system > Stomach > Rumen | place: USA... | reverse complement strand
TATGGAAACGTTAAGAAGCAAACGCGGCATTTCCATAAGCTTATGGAAATGTTGAGGAGCAAACGTAGCACTTCCATAAGCTTATGGAAACGTTGAGGAGTCAACGTAGCACTTCCATAAGCTTATGGAAACATTGAGGAGCGAACGCAGCACTTCCATAACATTATGGAAATATTGGGGAGTAAACGCAGTATTTCCATGGACGAAACAAAGTCAATAATACTTTAAAAAAGACTTTTCACAAGCGATACTTAAAATAAATAGCGCAAAAATAACAATTGTTGGAAAATAGATGAACTATCGAAAGTTCTTTAACTTCAAAACTTCCGAAACTTGAATTCCTTCATAAGAACGGGAGATTTTGGGCTGCAACAACATTCATGACGCACATGATTGAAAAGTCGAGAGCAGAACAAAACCGAAAACGCCTGCGGATGGCGCAGGTGGCCTCCGCAGGCGTGTCGGGGATATAGATAGCAAAAGCTATGCTGAGCAACAGGACGTAGGCAAAGGTTATCTGTTTGAGCTGGTCGCTGGGATAGACCATGTATAGTGCGAAGACGGCGCGGCCCAGCGGCGCAACCTGACCGGCGGCGTATTGCCCGGCGCGATGGCATTGGCCCGCCGAAGCAGCAGATAGAGGGGCGCAATGAGTGGCACCACTCCCGTCACGCCGTAGAGGATGAAAAACAGTATCGACTGTACTGGTGTCTGTCCGACTATTTCCATTTGTTTGTTCTTTTGGCTGTAAAGGCACAAAAATCTTCGAAATTCAGTTCGATTATTCCGTTAAACATGCAAAAAGCGGGCGACAATCAATACCTGTCCCTATTATTATTCAAATTCCACCAAAGGCATCAACATCTGCCTGACTGACGGTGCGCCCGGCCTGTCACTCAGTGAGGGCTCGTGTATCTACGGGGAAGGTGAAGTCGGTTTTCACCACGCCATCGCCGTATATGGTCTTGAAGTCGTCGCGCATGGAGATGACGTGGTAGCCAGCCTCGCGCCACTGCTGTCCGAGTTTGAGAGCTTTTTCACGATTTGCATGGTCGCGGGCATCGTCATCGGCAATCAGCATGAAGGCTGCCGTCTTATACTTCGGGTTGCCTAATGCGTAGTTGTGCATGGCTGCGTCGCCACCGCTGTTGCCAAACGAGAGGACGGGCACCTTGCCTATCTCCTGCGAGATCTGCAGCACCTTGTTCGTCTTCAAGTTCTTGATGATGAGTTCGTCGGTGCGCACGAGGTTCTCCTCCTTACCCATCGTGTAGTTCACGCCCTCCTCGGTGCCCTGGCTGGTGGAGTGCAGTTTCACGTCCATGCCGATGACACGGTTCGACGGGATGCCGATGCTTTCCACCAGCGCACGGCAGATGAAGCGGTCGGAGCCGCTGACCACATAATAAGTGAAGCCGTTGTCCTTCAAGTAGTCGAACACCTCGAGCATAGGCTTGTAGAAGCTCTCGCCGTAGGTCATGCCCGTAAAGCCGTTGGCAGGCTTGGCGGCGTATGACTTGACGTATGCATCAAACTGGGCCAGCGTCATGCCGCTGTATGCCTTGGCGGCAGCGTAGGCGTGCTTCATGTCAAAGTGGTCGGGCAGTTTCTTGCCGTTGCGCACGAAGTCGCGAATCTCCTGTGCCGTCTCCATCACGTCCTTTGGCGCCTCGTAGGTGGCATCGTCCAGGGCGCGGTACTCCAGCATATTGTACTCAAAATACGACGGGTAGAGTTCGCCGACAAACGTGCCGTCCATGTCGAACGTGGCGATGCGGTCCTCCTCACGGATGAAGTTCTCCGAAGCAGGGTTGGTCACGTCCTTGACGTAGTCCTGCAGGGCGGTCAGCGCCTCGCACTGGTTCCACAGCGTGAAGTACTCCTTCGGCTGCGGGGGTACGACTGTTGTCTCGTCGCCCTTGCTGCACGATGTCAGCACACTTGTGCCGCTAAGTATCAGGATGGCGGCAAACATCCATCCATACATTTTTTTCATTGCTGATATGTATTTTATTATTAAACCATTGTTGTCGTTTCTTTTCTGTCTAAGTAGTTTAGGAGTCGCTTCGCGAGAAGGTTTAGCTCGACGGCCAAAGGGAAAGTCAAATCTTTCAAATCTTTCCAAAATCTTTTATTTCGCCTTGTACGTCGCTAAGCGCTCGGCCACGTTTTCCTTGATGTTGTTGTCATTACGGTAAATGCGCTTGTTGATGCGGTAGGTGACAAAGAGTATGACGGCCATCAGCAAGATCAAGATGGAAAGAAGAATTGTTCCTGCCTCCGTGAGAGAAAACTCTCTGTCACCAAAACCGATTGTCGCATTTACGTGACCTTCGCAATATCCCACCAAAATACCTATCGTGACGAGAGGGAGTAACATCATCAGGGCAGTCAGATAACTGACGATGCAGCGCCACAGCGTACCCCACCAGCCGTAGCCGAAGAGCTGGCGAAAGGAGTCCCTGCACGCTCAGAAATACTTGTAGGAAGAATCCCTCTGGCAGCGTGTGGCGTGGATAGCGAAGGGCGAAGCGGAACACCAGCCACGTGGGCAGGATAAAGAAGGAATTGATTAACAGCGTGCCCCAGCTCTTATTGTCTTTGAACCATTTGATGACATTGTCTATCTCCAGAATATTGATTTCTATAGGCACAACATCGTTTTCCAGATGGAAGACAGACTCAAAGATAACAGCAAAAAGACTCACGATGACCAGCATCTTGACTGGTGGAAACGACACATGGCGGCGACCACTGATGTAGTCGCGTACAAGATAGCCAGGGCGCGTCAGCAACTGAAAGAGTGTGTAGACGAACGAGCGGGAATCCATTCCCCAAAGGATGGCTATGTTGTCCTCGATAGAATTCCATCCGACATGTCCCACCTCGGCACGCTGGCCGCAGCGCGGAAAGAAGTTGTCGGCAAACTCGGTGCCGCAGTTGTGGCAATGCTGCACGCAGCCCTCGTGGCGATTGACATAGTGCGGCACGGCCTGCTGCCAGTGCCAGAACCGCTGGCAATACTGTTTTATCTGTTCCTTCTCCATTTGTAATCAAGTCCTTCTAACGTTGTTTCGATAGTCTGCGATTGACGCCAACTGCAACGAATGGCGGTCGGCAATCTCACAGGTCAGGTTCTGCCCACGCAGTTCATCGAGGAAGGCATTGAGATAAGCATCGTTGGTAAACTGATGGCTGAAACTGATGGTAAACATGCCGCCTGCAGCACTGGCCTCCAGCACAATCATATAGGCAGTGTCGGCCTCGGCTACCATCTCCTTGACATATTGCTCGGCAGCTCCTAATTCGGCTTTGCCCACATAACTCAGCATACAGGAAGCCATCTGTCCCATCAGCGTGTTCACTTGGGCAAAGGCCTGGTGACGGGCATTGACCGTGGGAAGTTTCTCCATCATGTCCATACGGTCTTGTGTCTGCCAGAAATAGGCTTGCAGATTGTCTGGATAAGTCTGTTCGGTCACCATCTCCCTAAAGGCTTTCACCTGCTCAGAGAAGCTTTTCCCCTTCAGTTCCTGTCCTAATGGGAGAAACAGACCGCCTACCATGGAGTGATGAGCCAGAGGAGTGCCCATGACTTTTCTCAGATTAACTGCCAGACATACCGTTGGAACCGATGGTGCACTGTCAGGGTGGAGCCGTGCTATGGCACGTGCCATAGCCAGCGAGATAAAGGTAGCTGGTGTCGCTCTGCAGACCCGTACCTGCTGCATCAACTGATGCTCGGCTATTCGTATCAGCACCACCTCTTTCCGTTCTGTAAAGGGGCTTACAGCTTCTGTTGTGAGATTAATGACTTTGGGCCGTTCTGGTAGCGGAAGAGGATTTATCTCCGCAGGTCTTGGCAGTGTGGCAGGGTCTGTCCATTCCGCTTCGTCTATGGTATCACCAGCCAGCCACACCCCCTCACGGCTCAAATCACTATCATAACGTCTTTGGCAATACTCGTAGAGGAGTGTGCGCAACAGACGATAGGCACTGTCGCCGTCGATAAGAACATGCGAGAAATCCAGTGCGACGCAGTCATCCCACCAACAGAAAGCCAACAGATGCTCATTGGCTTCTTCACCAAACAGGCAGACGGGATGCCCACCGTTACTGAGTACCCAAGGCTGTGGATTGTCATCATATACAAAGTGTTCACTGCCTTCTGCATCACGCACGACGCCCAGTTTGACACAGAGATAAGGGTATCGCCGCCGCGTAGCCGTCAAGGCATCAGCGAGCATCTGCTCATCCACCTTGTCTATTATACGCAGCATGACACGCACCGTCATGGGGTACTCGTTGTCAGCCCTGTTCAAGTAAAATCGCTCAATATATAGACGCTTCATTATTAACTAAGTAATTGAAGGTATATCCGACACTTCATTTTTTTTGATGTTAGAAATAATGGTGCAAAGTTACGAAATTAATTGGATTCTTCCATATTTTTCCGTAATTATGCAAACTGAAACTGAAAAAGAACTCCGAATCGCTATGCCGAGAAAGACCGGTGGAATACTCTTTGAACTACAGCCGCGCCCCACTATGGGCGACGACGGAAAGTCCCTGCTCTATGCCCAGCCCGTCATAGAGCGCAAGCACGACATCGATGACATCGATGACTTCTGTGCTAAATACCGCCATACGAGCAAGGGCGAGATGAAGCGCCTCTTCGAGTTATTCAGCGAGGTGGCCACGATGTGGCTGCGCCAAGGGCACCGTGTGGAGACACCCTTCGGCTCACTGGCTCGCAAGCTGAAGCTGCTTGGAGACCATACCGCCCCCGACAAGGCGACGGGCCGCGACGTGATGTACGCCGGCATAGAGTTCATCCCTGCCAAGCAGTTCGTCCTGGATGCCGACTGTAGTGGCGACGGCTTCCACCGCAAGAAAGGACGTGTGGGCAACAGCAGATGTACGACCCCTAGGCGATGGAAACGGCTCTGCGCCGCAGCACGGTCAACGGCTATATCACCATCAGCAATTTCGTATGGGCCAGTAGGCTGAAGTACAGATCAGCCAAGCGCTACCTTGACAGTTTCTGTCAAGGCGACAATCCCAGCCTGCGATGCTATCAGGAGGGCAGCACCTGGCGCTAAGTGTTCCTTAGAGACTAACCTGAAGCATAAAAAATAGGTTCGCAACGCACGCTGAGGATAATTACAGCGGCCGCTGCAAATGTTTTCCCCGCCCGCTGCAAACTGGAGAGGCACGGCCTTTCTCCCACGAAGGTTCGGCCTTTCACCCTGCTTGCCCGTGCCTTTTTCCTTGCCAGTGCCGCCTTCTCTCCAACGGTAACAATCATCAAAAGGAGTGCTCCTATATAACAAACTTGTTATTTCCGGTTTCGCTCGCTGGGGCCAGCGTGGTGAACTGAGTAGTTGTCATAACAACTTTTTCTGGCAATCAAGCTAATTCTTGTCGAAAAGTTTGTGAGTTTGTAAAATTATTTATATTTTTGTCGCACAAAACGCACTCCGCTTATTAAACAAGGAAAAAAACAAGCATTGTCATGTCAGAAACGAGAGCAAAGACGGCATCAGATTATTCGTTGGGCAATATTTTGTCTGACTTGCTTTCGTGTATATCCGATGAGCAACAGCCTGTCAATGGGAGTAACTTTCTGCAAGCTCTTTATTTCATCTACAACAACTTAAGTTGTTCTGAGGAGATGCCGTTACCTGTGTATAAGTTCATGCTGGACGATGATGCCACGAGCGATGCTATCAGGCATCTGAAAGCCCGTTTGCAATCGCTTGTGCCGAACGACATCACAGCTCTTATTAGTCCTATCACTTATCTGCTTGACGAATTCATTTGCAACATACAGCAACATGCACAAGCGGATGATGGTTATGCTTTTGTTGATTACAACTCGGCTTCTGATTCCATAGAAATTGCCGTAGCCGACGAGGGCATCACTATTTATGGAAGTTACGTAGCTGCACAAAAGCATCTTGAACAATTAGGCGATAGCGATGCACAGGCTTTGAATCTTGCCCAGAACGGATATTCGGTGAAGAACCTGCCAGAAACAGAGAACCGTGGTTACGGCATATCCTCCAATATGCGAATGGTGGTCGAAGGTCTGAAAGGCGAGTTTGCCGTCTTCTCTGGCAATGCGCTCTTGATACAATTTGAAGGAAAGAAAGAGGTGCTTTCGCTGCCGAAAGAGATTGATTTTAAGGGTACAATGGTCATTGTGAGATTTCCCGCCCATGTGCCCGCTGAGTTTGATTTTTACAAATACATTAGCTGAACGATGAAACAGGTTATCAATATGATGGAGAAATACGGGAAGGAATTGCATACCCGCCAGATGGTGGAGCGACTTTCTGCATCAATGAATGTAGAGGACGAATATCTGCTCGACATGCGTGGCATAGAGCAGATTTCCCGTTCAGCCGCAGACGAGCTGTACAACCTGACTCATGGCCCCAGACGAGTGGAAATCATCAACATAGAGCCTTTCGTGGAAAAGATGCTCTCTGCCGTGACGCTTGGCCGTTTCCTGCCTCGCCGCCGTTCCTCCACTGACTTGCCTATTATCGAGTGTCAAACTATCGGGCAAGTTACTCAGCAACTGACCGCACTAGTTGCTGAATAAATTCATTGTTAGCAACCATGCAAGAAAAAAACATCAGTTTTGAGGAAATAGGTAAGGACGAGACGGCGCGTGCAGAGCAGTCATCTTCACTATTCAAGCAGCCCATACGAGGCAGCTTTCAAAGTCTATATGAGGAGTTGAAAGCAAGATGCGCCCCTGAGAACTTCATGAATCCTTACGAGCCAGTGAAAGTCTCAAAAGCTAACGAACTTTATTCAGAGGTCTTGAAAACCGATGTTTATGATGACAGAAAGCAAAAAGAACTACGCTTGCGGGCTATTGAGGAACTGGGTGTTAAGTTCTCTACTGAGCTACTTTACGAAAAGCTTACTAAGGCCTGCAATCCGAAGAATTATACGGGCGAGGCCTACAATAAAGAACGATTGGAATTGGCCAACAAACTCTATCAAGCAGTAATGATGAATGCAGACAATGTGTTTGCTTTGGAGGATATTGAAGAAAAAGCCAAAAAGTTGATTCAAAAATTTGAAGAAAAAACTAATAAGCAGAATACTAATAGTTTTTGGGAAGATGAGGAGATCTTTATAGGATGTCTTATTTCCCTTATTTTAACAACAATCATCTCCATTTCCGTTTATTTGATGCTATAATCTCCTTAGTTCTATGTTTGCAAACACTTGGAATAAGATAATCAGTTGGTTCAGAGACCGTAGTGAACGCAACAGACTGGTGCGCAGTTTCAATGAGTCGGCACGCGAGGCTTTTGTGTTAGGCGAAGCTCCTGCCATGCTCGAAGCAAGCATTTCGCGTGGTGACCCCTCTTATAAGCATGCCTTTTCAAGATGGATGTATTCTGGCTTCCGCATCAAAATCTTCACGGGTAGGCTATTGACAAAAGACGAAATGATATTTATTGGCAACACCATCCTCAGTAACGAACAGCTAGTGAGGCGATTGGTTGTGTTGGGATGGGACACGCTGGAAATACATGGTGAGAACGCAACATATGGCTGCAAATGGAAATTGGCAGACCACATGGAGACAATCAATTTGCTAAATTCATAGAAACGCGTATGGGAAATATCTTGTCATGGTTTACCCAGAGGTTTGGCTTTAAGTCTGAAAAACAGCAATACAAACAAGAGGTGATGAGCGAAACGGCCAACGTAGATTTCGCAGCCATCACCCATGAATGGGAAAAATCCAAGCGTCTTTATGACATACTAAAAAAGAAGTGTCATCCAGACCTATATACTGGCAAGCAGAACGAAGTGGCGACACAGCTTTTCCAAATGTTGATGGAAAAGAAATACAACTATGCTGAACTCCTTAAAATCAAGGAATTGGCAGAACGGGAGTTGGGAGCTACATTTCTTTAAGCATATTTATAAGCTCAGACGTTTTTTGCCATTATCGGCAAATAGTCGTTAGGTTCTCCTTCTGTCACCACTTCAACAGAGTAGCCGTTCTCTCCTGCATAGTCAATATTTTGCCGAGGCGCAGCCTGTTTTCGCACATTTTGTTTGCAAAGTTATCGAATTTTTAGCAGATTTTGTAAATTTGCACCTTAGAATTAGAATAGTTTATGAAGTTGTTATGATTTCGCAAATAGAAATAACGCTAAAATCCAAGTCTCGCGGATTTCATTTGGTGACCAGTGAGATTCTTAGTCAGCTACCCAAGTTGCCTAAGATGGGGATGGAAACAAAGGAATTCATTCAGAACTACAGAGAAGCTTTTGGCAGTAAGTCACCATTGCCATTGCTGTTTGGATATAGTGACAAGCCGATAGCCGAAACGGAAAAAATCGGTGGCTGTTTCTTCAAGGGACTGCTAGCGGCAAGGGAGGGTCAGCCCGTCAGCCTGAGTGTCGATGTCATCGGCTGCGGTGGTGGCAAACTCTACTCGGGCTTCTCTGATATGCCAGAACGAGTGCCTGGTTTTGTCTCGTTGAAGGAGAAATACAAGAAAACGCCTGAAATGGTAGTTGACTATCTTCAGGGGCTTGGCATGAAACGGACGGAGAAACCCTATCTCAATTTCATTAGGATAGACAAGGCTGAATCGTTCGATGGAACAGAAGGTATACAGTTCTATGCCACTCCTGATATGCTTTCCGGTCTGTGCGGCTGGGCATTCTTCGACAACAATGCTCCTGATGCAGTTGTGTCGCAGTTTGGTTCAGGATGTAGTATCGTTGTCTCGATGACTGTTGTAGAGAATGAAAGGAAAGGCAACCGTTGCTTCCTCGGTTTGTTTGACCCTTCGGTTCGTCCTTGGGTTGGTAAGAATGAATTGAGTTTTACAATTCCGTATAGCCGGTTCGTGACGATGATGGAGACAATGAAAGACTGTTTCCTGTTTGATTCACATGCATGGGAAAAGGTTAAGGCAAGAATGGAAGAATAATTATTTGGCATCGCATGGCACTACCAAAGTGGATAATCTGTATGGATGGTACTTTCCGTTTGGGAATGGTCAACCAACACAAGCACTTGCTAATTATTAATGATAATAGAATGTTTCTTAGAGGGGCTGAACAACCTCTATGGCGAGCTCAGCGAGGAGCGAGGTAAAGTTTTATGATTTATTTCCCTTATTCCAGATTTGCATTTATATCAGTAAATAGACGGTGACGCAACAGATGGCTGCGACTGGGAATAGTCCCAAACGTAACCATGCTGCAACGATGCCTGCCAACAGCGCAATGATGCCTGGCAATGGAGTCGGCGTAGCCAGAATCATATCAGGGAAGGCCATCACAGCCAGCGTGACATATGGCACGTAATACAGGAAACTGCGCACGAAGCGGTTTGTGATAGGCCCCTTGATCAGTATCATCGGTGTCACGCGAATCAGATTGGTGATAACGATGGATAGGAGAATATATATGAAAATACTATGCTGCTCCATCATCTTAACTTTGTTGACCTCTGTCACGACTCGACCATTCAAGCGAACTTGATGGCTCTTGCTGCTCCATCGGTTCAGTCTTTATAGGTTTAAGCCAAGCGGCCACTGTAGAAATGACGATCGTCAGCACTACTGTACGCATACCGCTACTCCACTCTCCGATAATAGGTGCAACTGCACACAAACCACTCAACACGAAACAGGCTGTCAGCGCATAGAGCACATTACGGTCTTTGTGGGCAGGCGGGATAATGATTGCCAGGAACATACCGTAGAGCGACATACTGAGGGCTGTCACCATCGGCTGCGGCAACAGACTGCCAGCCACGATACCCACAGCACAACCCGATGCCCAAAACAGCGTGGATATCATGGCTGCCGAATAAGTATAAGCTGGAGGTGTATAGTCTGGATGGGCAACAGAAATGCCAAACACCTCGTCAGTCACGCAGCAAGCCATCAGAATGCGGTGGAACCACGATGTGCCAGGAGCTATCTTCTGCGACAGTGCTGCACTCATCAGCATATAGCGCAGGTTGGCCACCAAGCACATCGCTATCACTTCCACATAGGTAGCTTGTACTGCTACCAGCGTGTATGTGCCATATTCGCCAGCCGATGCACGGGTGAAGAAACTGCTTAGGAATCCCAAGGGTGCCGTCAGTCCTGCCCTCGCGGCAATGATGCCAAGCGAGAACGTCACGGCAAAATAGCCCATCGCAATGGGTATGCCGTCACGCAAACCGTCCCTCAGCTCATTTCGTTTCAGTATGTCGAAATCAACGGTCATCGTTTTACTGTCTCATTTCTTGCTTTAATTGTTTGACAGGGATGGTGAAGTAAGTATCAGGGAAGGGCTCATTCTTCAGGGTGAAGTGCCACCACTCAGTGTCGAAAGGCTTGAAACCGTGACGGAGCATGGCCTGGCGAAGGATCATGCGGTTCTTGAACTGCTCGGGGGTGATAGCCCCCCTTTCGTCCCCCGAGGGGGACACAATACCCCGCAAACCGACAAATGAAGCCCCCTCGGGGGCAGTAGGGGGGCTTTATATTCGCCCGTCTCAGGATTACCGCAGAAGTCGGGATGGCTCTCAGGGCCGAACCAGTCGAAGGTGCCGCCCATGTCGAGATCCTTCTTAGTATTCATATCGAACAACGTCAGGTCAACGGTGCTGCCACGTGTGTGGCCACTCTTCAGGCAGATGTGTTCCTAAGGAAAGAGCACGCTCTTGTCGAGGTCGGGATAGAAGTAGCGCTTCATTAGCGTGTCGGCAAAGTCCTCTGCCCAGCGCACAAAGTGGTCCACGCCCTTCTGAGGACGGTAGGCATCGTAGATCTTCAGGCGATAACCCAGCGCCTTCACGTCGTCGCTCACGGATTTCAGACTGTCGGGAGCCTGCTTTGTGAGCAGCGCCGTCGGCTCCTCATAGCCGTCGATGCGGGTACCCACAAAGTTGTACGTACCGAAGTAGCGGATTTCCAGAATCACGTCGGGCACCACGTCGGTAATGGTCACAAACTAAACAGGCGGAGAGCAAAGTCTTGTCTTGTTCATGTTTCCTAACGATTTTGAGCTTCTCCCGAACTCCTTCCCGTTTTTGCGTCCTTTTCTTACTTAATCATGACTTTTTGCTGGTTCTGGATGACGATGCCACGGGTGCTGGCCGTGGCGGGCGTGCCTTGCAGGGTGTAGGCGGGGCCGTCTGTCATTGGAACGATGCTGGCAGACTGTACGGGCGTAGTCCCGCCCTTCAGCAGCTGGTATTCCTCACGGGCTTTCTTCATCTGCTCTAAGAATCGCTCGCTGGTGTGCAGACGGGCGTAGGCAGCGGAGGCTGCCAGACGGGCGGCGTCGGTGTCGCTCTGCCAGTGGGCACCCACCACCAGACGGTTTTCGCCGTAGCGGTAGCCACGGGCAAGGATTTCAGTGGCACGGTCAGGGTTGATTTCCATCATCAGCAGGGCGGAGCTCCAGCCCAGCAGGGTGTGGCCGGAGGGGTAGGAGCCGTTCAGCCGCAGTGCCGGCTCGTCTTCTGGGTAGAGCGTCGGCTCGTTGAACACCATGAAGGGACGACGGCGCATGTACTCACGCTTGGGCCTGGTGCAGATGCTGTCACACGTGGCCGTGCCTTCGAGCAGCACCTTATAGATTTCGGGCGTGTCCTCCTTGGTTATCTTCATGCCGAAGGCTTCTTCAAACTCAGTGAGAATGGTTTCCAGACCATAGACGGCATCGCGGGTGGCCTGGGCGGCACGCTCCGGATCCTTGCGCATCTCCTTGCCCCAGTAGTAGCGGGCCACATCGTTCATAAACGCTACCGACGTGCTGTCGGGCGGCCCTGGCAGAAACACCATCATGTCGGGCATCTCATCCTGAGTGAAATACGCGTTTACAACTTCTTTTTCCTGAGCATGTGCGCTCACTGCAGTCATCATGGCGACTGCAACCATTGTTATAATCCTGCTCATTGTTACCTTGAATTGTGATTATGCATATTGCCCACATTTCACCTACTGTTTAGCGACCTTGCGCCCATCCTTGATATAGAGACCGGGACGTGCAGGAGTGCCCTCAACGGGCAGGCCACTCAGCGTGTAGTAGGCAGTGGTGCTGCTACTTGCAGCCTGATGGCTCTTGACCTCGGTTATTCCTTTGGCTTTACTGTCATCATCGGTCAGGAGGTAGAGCTGTCCGCCGTAGAAGGGATTGCAGGTGCCGAAGTAGAGTCCCTCCTCAGTGCTGAGGAACGACGGGCATCCGTAGTTGTACTTGTCGTCGAAGCCTGTGCGGGTGATGACCTCGAAGGTCTGTCCGCCATCTGCTGTGCACAGCAGGTCGAAGCCCCACTCGTTGGTCCTGACGGTATGGTTGATGAAGGCGTACATCTCAAAGCCTTTGCCATCGATGCGGTCGTAGAGGTCGGCAGCGGCACTCTGCACCTTTCCGTAGAGCTGTTCCAGCATCTGCTTCACCTGCTCGGTGAATACTGCGTGTGCCTCCTCAGGATTGGAAATCATCAGTTCCCTGAACTGAATCCACTTCTCAACGATGTTGCCAAAGTCGAGCTGGGTCAGCAGTGCCAGGATGGCCTGCAGTTTTTCTATGCTGATAGTCTGTGCGTTTTCAAGTGCCTGTGCCAGGATGGCGGCGAGGGCTGCTGTGTGCTGGCTGGTCTGCTCTTGCAAATAGCTGGTGATGAGTGTACGTATTTCCTGGGTCAGTCCCTGTATGTCGATAATCAGCTCTATGCTCTCATCGTCGGCCTGGTCGGTCTCCACATACTGCCCCAGCAGTTCCTTGAGCTGTTCCAGCTTCGTGCGCAGCTCGTCAGCCTTCTCGTTGCCCTTGGCCAATGCCAGCAGCTTGATGACGTTTGTAAGGTATTTTGTCTTGGAGATTCTCTCCTCTTTCGACATCTTGAAGAAGCTGCCGTTGGTGAGCTGCGTCATGTAGCCATAGCCGATGCCTGCATCCATGGTGGCCACATAGAGCTTGCCGTTGTGCTCGCCCAAGCGCCAGATATACTCGTTGGTGGTGCCCTCCATGAGCTTGGTGAAGGCGGTCAGCTCCTCAAACTTGCCCGTGGCATCATTCAGCTTCCACACCTTCTGAGGGTTGTGCAGCGTGTTGTACATATAGCCTAAGTAGTCGCTGGCCTTGACGCTTGCACCCGTCGTTTGCTGCAGCATACCGACAAGGCTCTGTGCGACGCCGGCGAAGGCGTGGTCGAAGTTGTAGGCATAAAGCTCGCCCTGGAACTCATAGACGGAGCCGATGAGGGAGCGCATGGTGCCGGGCTCTCCGCCCTCCACGTCGCTCAGGCCGGGGTTGTTGATGCCGTTGTTGAGTCCAGCCACCTCTTCCCAGTGCCATCCGTACTCGTTGGCGCTCTCACCGCCCTGTGCGGGGCGTCCTTTAAAGATGACAAAGCCAGCCGTGCTGGGAGCGGTGGCGTAGATGTAGCCAGCGTGCGAGGCGAGCTCCCAGAAGGGTGCACCCGCCCAACTTTTCTGGATGGGGTCGTAGGGTATGTGGCCGAAGTCGCGGTAGTCGGCGACGAGGTCCCACTGTGTGTCGTCCTCGTTGCTCTTGCGGATGACAGCCATCTTGACAAGAGGCTCCGCATCGCCCTCGGCCACTACGGTGCGGGCATCAGCACTGGCAAAGAACAGGTGGCCGTCGTACTCGCAGTTGGCGCGCATGGCTGTTGTGCCAGTGGTGGTATAGACCTTGGTGAAGTTTCCTTCTTGGTCGAGTTTCAGGATGTACTGCTCAATGCTTTGGTCGGCAGAGTAGGAGCCGAAATAGACATTGTCGCCGAAGGTAACGGCCATACGCTGGTACTCCCCAGTCCCGCCGGTCCACAGAGTCTTGAACTCGCCCGTCTTTCGGTTGTAGGAGATGATGTTGGCACCCTCGTTGTCATCGTTGCGATAGATGTCGCCATTGAAGATGACGTCAATCAAGGACCAGAAGATGTCCGTCGACATGCCGGAAGCAGCAGAAATCTGAGAACCATACATATTGACCAGTGCGCTGGCAATATTGCGCGAGGTGGCGATGTAAATCTCGTCGCCGCGCCCGGCCAGGCGCCAGGTGTAGCTGTTCTCGCGGTCTCCGCCGGAGGTGAGTCCGTCGGCCTCGCGCTCGCCTCGGTCGGGGTTGGAAACCTTGGTTACGGTGTAGCCATCGTAGTTCCACACTTTCTGGGCGTAGCCCATCAGGGGCATTGCCATCATCATTACGAGTAAATACGTTTTCATTTTTTTTTGGTTTTAATTAATCACTTTTGTTTATGATTAACTGATTTCGTATTCATCCCTAATCCATAGTGCACTTTTGTTTCTGCTTCATTTTCATTGTCTGTCCTCTCGCTGTTCTCGCCTTCAGCGTATGGCTGGACGAAGGCATCGGTGATGCAGGTGTCAAGGGAGGGATTTGAGGCATTGTCCTAAGTGGTCGTAACGTTGACCGATGGTATGTGAGCGGGCGCTGTCGTTTTGAACGCCCTTCTGTCGCTTGATACGCTTGTATTCCTTGCGGGCCTTTTTCAGTTGCTTCTGGTAGGCGTCAGAGGCCGATACGGAGGCAAAGACGACGGCGGCAAGCATCTGTCCGGCTTCGATGTCACTTTTCCAGTGGTGGCCACCGATTACTCGGTTCATGGCATAGGCGTGGGCACGCTGTGCCAGGGCGTTGGCTCGGTCGGGCGCAACCTGTGAGAGCACGTATGCGAACATCCACCCTCGGGCGGCATGACCGGAAGGATAGCCCCACTTCCGGGCCGGCTCCTCATCCCTGTCGGGACTGATGGAATGTTCTCCGAAAAAGGTGAAGGGTCGTGCGTACTGGAAGTAGTTCTTCAACATCTTGGTGGCAACGTGTACGTCAGTGGTGGCGGCCTGTGCGAGGTACAGAATCTCTGTAGCCTTTTCGCCTAATTCCAGCCCGATAATGTCGTTGAACACGCCTTCTCCCTCATCGCTCAGCAGTTCGACACCATCGTCCCTCACGGCGTAGTCATCACGCACGCTTTTGCCCCACTGGTAGTACCACCAGTCGTTGTAGAAACGTCCCTCGATGGAGTCATTTGCATTTTCGCATGGACCGGGCAGGAAGAAGATGCCGTTGGGCCTTGTCTCGTCGGTGAGGAACGGATCGGGGTACTGTGCCTTAGCGGTGCCAGTGCCGCAGATGAAGAGGATGGCGACAAGCATCCATAATTTGGATTGTTTCATTATTCAAAAACAATATTCAAGTGCAAAAGTACTAAAAATTTTCCATACTCATGCAACTATGGGGAAAAGTTTTTCTTTTTCTCCTATAAGTTGTTCCAGCCTGGTGTGAAGGGCCTTGCTGCGAAGTCTGCGGTCGATCATCTTACCCTGAGGGTCGATGAGGATGTTGTAGGGGATGCTCCATCTCATAGTTAATTTTCGTCAGACGATCGTTCTACAGAGAACTCTTCAGCATACTATCGCCCAAGTTGATGCTGACGGGCGTGCCATCGTTAAAGAATTGCGACACCCAGTGACTGGTTTATGAATGATTACTTCAAAAAAGTGTGCGGCGGCTTCTTCTTTCAGACGGCTCGCCGCCGCACAGTATGCTCAAATAGGAATGGCATTATTCGCCGTCATTGCATTGAGAGAGAGTTATTTGGCAGGCTCGTAATAGTACGTCGTGGTGGGCGTGTAGATGCCGT